>ENA-OSEO01001307-OSEO01001307.1-sediment-metagenome-genome-assembly--contig:-NODE-1307-length-46914-cov-4.503683_pt1 | contig 46914 bp, 40 predicted proteins | sample MGYA00237883_ERZ534232 | MGnify/ENA metagenome assembly ERZ534232 | reverse complement strand
CACCGTTAATCACGGCAACATTGCCGAATGAAGCCGAAGCCTGTTTCAACACAGCAGCCAGCCGGTCGTCAAGCTCAACAGCGATGACCCATCCAGCCTTCGCCGCTAACTCCCTGGTTAACACGCCGAGCCCGGGTCCAACCTCAATCACGACATCAGCCGGGCTGAGCTCCGCAGCGGAAACAATTAGACGCAGCACCTCATCGTCAATGAGGAAGTGCTGCCCCAGCCCCTTCCTCGCCCTTAGTCCGAAGCGACGGAGCAACCTGCGGGTCTCCAACAGAAGCGGCCCCGAATCCCTACGAGCGCTGCCGCGGCTTCCTTTTCTAGCTCCCGCCATCGCCACATCCTCATAAAAAGAGGCCGTGCACCTGCTCTCGACCCTGACTGACAGCTTGCCAGAACCAGCCTGCTCCAGCCAGACAGGACCCCGATCACCGGCCGATTGAGAGCTCGGGTTCGGCCCGTCTGGCAACGGGTCAGGGCCGATTCCCCGGTCAGGAATCGGCCGCAGCGGGCCGGGCTGGGTCGGTCGAACAAACCCACAGGCGCCAGGAGGGAGAGAATGAAATTTTTCAAGGTCTTTTTTGCTTTGACGGCGGCGGTGGTCCTGGCTCTCGGCTTGACCGCGGGTCCGGCGGGGGCGGACAAGCTGAGACTCAAGGCCTCGCACCAGTTCGCCGAGGGCGACGTCCGGGACGAGATGATCAAGATCTTCGGCCAGAAGGTCAGCCAGAAGCTGGGCGGCGATTTCGAGCTGAGGGTCTACCCGGCCCAGTCCCTCTACAAGGCCAAACCCCAGTGGGACGCCATGAAGCAGGGCGCCCTGGACCTGAGCCTCTTCCCCCTGGACTACGCCTCAGGCAAGGTGCCCCAGCTCTCCATCACCCTGATGCCCTGCGTCGTGACCGACATGCAGGGCGCCCAGGACTGGCGCAAGAAGGAGATCGGCCAGCGCATCGAGAAGCTCTGCGAGGCCGACGGGGTCAAGGTCCTCATCTGGGCCTGGCTGGCCGGCGGTCCGGGCGGCACGGTGCGGCAGATCAAGCTGCCCGAGGACGTCAAGGGCCTCAAGATGAGGGCGGCCGGCAAGAAGTTCGAGTTCATGCTCAAGGAGGCCGGCTCCTCGATCACCTCCATGCCCTCCTCGGAGATCTACCACGCCCTGGCCACCGGCGTGCTCAACTCCTGCCTGACCTCGACCGCCTCGTTCGTCTCCTACCGCTTGTACGAGCAGCTCAAGTTCATCAACATCCCCCGGGACTACTCCATCTGGTTCATGGGCGAGCCGGTCTGCATGTCCCTCAAGACCTGGAACCGGCTGACCCCGGAGCAGCGGAAGGTCTTCGCCGAGGCGGCCGAGGAGATGAACCAGAACTGGGTCGTACCCAACATGGCCAAGACGACCCAGACCATGATCGACGCCTTTGCCAAGGCCAAGGTGGACATCCACTACATGACCAAGGACGAGTTCAAGCAGTGGCTGGAACTGGCCAAGAAGACCGCCTGGAAGGACTTCGCCCAGACGGTCGAGGGCGGCCAGGAGCTGCTCGACCTGGCCCTCAAGGCCATGGACTAGCCCTGACCCGAAGTGAGCGGCTCAAGCCGGCTCAGCTCAGGCGGCGGGCGGACGGGTGTCCGCCCGCCGCCTGATAACCCGGGAGACTCAAATGCCTGACCCAAACGGCGCCTGGCGGCGGATCGGCCGGCTCATCGACCGGATCAGCGGCCTGACCGGCTTCATCGGCGCCCTGGCCATACTGGCCGCGGCCCTGGTCGTGACCGAGGGCGTCGTCGTCCGCAAGGTCCTGGGTCAATCGACCATCTGGCAGATCGAGTTCTCGGTCTTCCTGCTCATCTACGCCTGCTTCGTCGGCGCGGCCCTGGCCCAGCGGGGCGAGCACCACCTCAACGTCGACCTGATCATCATCCACCTCAGGCCCAAAGCCAGGGAGGTGGTTCTGGTCATCGCCAGCGGGATAGGCTGCCTGATCTGCGCCGTGGTGGCCGCCTACGGCTGGCCGATGTGGTGGCGGGCCCTGGTCGAGGGCGAGCACTCGGAGTCCCTCTGGGGGCCGCCCATGTGGATCCCCTACCTCTTCCTGCCCCTGGGCATGACCCTGGTCTTCCTCCAGTACCTGGGCCAGATCGTCCGCAAGATCCAGGACATCAGGCGGGGGCGGATCGATGCCGAGGTGGTCCGGACCGAGCTCAAGGAGATCGAGCTTCCGGCCGGCCCGGAGGGCCGGGGGGGAGAGGCTCATGAGTGAGCAGGTCCTGGGCCTCCTCGTCTTCGGCAGCGCCCTGGTCGTCCTGCTCTCGGGCATTCCCATCTGGGCCGGTCTGAGCGGCATCTCCCTTCTCTACATCGTCATCTTTGAGCCCCATCTCCTGAGCACCGTGCCCCACGTGCTCTACGACTCCATGGACAGCTTCGCCCTGCTGGCCATTCCGCTCTTCATTCTCCTGAGCGCGCCCATCGCCGTCTCCCGGGCGGCCGGCGACCTTTACGAGGCCCTCCACCGCTGGCTCTACAAGCTGCCCGGCGGCCTGGGCATAAGCTCCATGCTGGCCTGCGGCATCTTCGCCGCCCTGTGCGGCTCCTCGCCGGCCACGGCCGCGGCCATCGGCGGCATCGGCATCCCGGAGATGCTCAAACGGGGCTACCCGCCCCGCCTGGCCTGCGGGCTGATCGCCCACGCCGGCACCTTCGGCATCCTGATACCGCCCTCGATCACCATGATCCTCTACGGCGTGGCCACCGAGACCTCCATCGGCAAGTGCTTCATCGCCGGAATCCTGCCCGGGATACTGGAGATCCTGCTCAGCTGCATCTGGGTCGTCTTCTACTTCACCCGCCTGGCCGGGGGTCGGGCCATAAGGGTCAGGGAGAGGGAGATCAGCCGGGCGGCCCGCGCCCTGAGCGGCAGGGCCGGGGCCTGGGGCGACGAGTACACCTTGAAGGAGCAACTGGCCTACCTGCCCCGGGTGGCCCCCTTCATTCTGATCATCTTCGGCATCATGGGCTCGCTCTACGGCGGCTGGGCCACCCCCTCCGAGGCGGCCGGGGTGGGCGCGGTCCTGTCGTTCCTCTTCGTCATGATCATCTACCGGGTCCGCCACCCCAGCCAGATCAAGGCCATCCTGGTCAAGGCCCTCAACGAGTCGAGCATGATCCTTCTGATCATGGCCTCGGCCCTGCTCTTCAGTTTCGTCTGCTCCGACCTCTACGTCACCCAGTCCCTGGCCGAGCTCATCCTCAAGGTCCCCCTGGGCCGCTGGGGGATCATCATTCTCATCAATATCCTCCTCCTGATCCTGGGCTTCTTCATCCCGCCGGCCGCGGTCATCCTCATGGTCGCCCCGCTCCTGATGCCGGTCATCCAGGGGCTCAACTTCGATCCGGTCTGGTTCGCGGTGATCATGACCGTCAACCTGGAGATCGGCCTGGTCACGCCGCCGGTGGGGCTGAACCTCTACATCGTCAAGAGCATCGCCCCGGACGTGCCCCTGAGCGAGGTCCTCTGGGGCGTGGTCCCCTTCGTCATCATCGAACTGATCGTCATCGCCGCGGTCTGCGCCTTCCCCGGGCTGGCCCTCTGGCTGCCCAACAAGATGATCGGCTGAGAGATAAGCGCCGGCCGCCCCGGGGCGGCCGGCTCAGTCGATGATGCTCTCCTTGAGGGCCCTCGGGGAGGGCACGGGCAGGGAGCGGCAGCGGTCGCGGAGGGGGTCGTAGGCCAGCCGGCAGGAGAAGCCGATGTTGCCCTGCCGGTTCATGGCCTCGAAGCCCCGGACCAGGAAGTCGCACTCGTCGTTGAAGCAGACGTAGAGGTGGTCGTTGTCCCAGGAGGTGAAGGGCGTCTGGGGCACGGCCCACTTGCTCAGCCGCCGCCCGCAGTAGGGGCAGGCCAGGGTTCGCTTGACCTCGGCCTTGCGCCGCTGGATGGTCTCGAGGTCCGGGGGACGCTCCGCCTCGGGCTCGGGCGATGGCCTGGGCCGCCGCCCGGGCCCGCCGCCGGCCCGGTCGGCGTAGACGGCGTAGATCGGGTCCGAGGGCAGGCCCAGGCCGGCGTACTTGTCCTGGGCCGGCCGGGGCTTGCCCTTGGAGATGAAGACCCTGGGCGGCTCAAAGGCGCCGCTGGAACTTAACAGGTCCTCGACCAGGATGAGCCGCTCCGTCTCCGAGGACTCCTTCCAGATCTTGACCGCCTTCTGGGGGAACATGCGGTTGGAGAAGACGACCAGGAAGAGGCCGCCCGGTTTGAGGACCCGGCCGGCCTCCTGGAAGACCTCCAGGGGCCGGGTCAGGTAGTCCACCGAGACCGTGATCAGGACCGCGTCAAAGCTCCGCTCCGGGAAGGGCAGCCGGGGCTCCTGGTTCAGGTCGTGGAGGACCGCCTCGTCCAGGGCCTCGTTTCTCTCAAGCTCGTGGGCGTTGAGCCCCAGGCCGACCACTCGCCCGGGCTTCAGCTCCGGGGGCAGGTGGGAGTCCCAGCCGGCCATGAGGTCCAGGATGGCCGGCCTCTCCTCGATCATCAGCCGGCCGATGAGCCGCTCCACCGCGGCCAGGGCCGTTGCATCCAGGTGGCTGACGAAGCGGTCCCGGGCGTAGAACCGGGCGTCGTCCGAGTCGTCTGACCGGGTGAAGGCGTCCGCCGGCAGTCTGTCGTAGAAGCCCGGGTTCTGTCCGGGCGCTGTCCGGGCCTTTGTCTGGTTCACCTTTCCGTCTCCCTTTCTCTTTTAATGCTTTCCGTCCATGACAATGATACAGCCCCCCGGCCGGCCCGCCAGGGTCCCGTGGCGCGGCCGGGACAAAGTTGTATTTTTTAGTTGACAACCACCCCCCGATGTTGTCCATTTAAGGATACAAATATTTCAGGGTCGCGTTCGACGATTCCCCCTTGCCCGGAGCAGGAACTTGACCTGGAAGCCCGAGGTTGACGAGATCGCCCGCCGGCGCAAGCTGGCCGAGAAAATGGGCGGCCCGGAGAACGTGGACCGCCACCACCGCGCCGGCAAGCTGACCGCCCGGGAGCGGATCGACCAGCTCCTGGACAAGGAGAGCTTCCGGGAGATCGGGGCCCTGACCGGGGCGGCCAAGTACGACGACCAGGGCAACCTGGTCGACCTCACCCCGGCCAACGTGGTCATCGGCCAGGGCCGGATCGAGGGCCGGCGGGTGGTCGCCTCGGCCGAGGACTTCACCGTCCGGGGCGGCTCCTCCGAGGCGACCAACTCGGAGAAGTGGATCTGGGCCGAGCGGCTGGCCCTGGAGATGAAGCTGCCCCTGGTCCGGCTGGTGGACACGGCCGGGGGCAGCGTCAAGATCCTGGAGAAGATGGGGGCCACCAAGCTGCCCGGCTACCCCACCTGGCCCTTTACCGAACTCCTGGGCTTCGTCCCGGTGGTCGGCCTGGCCCTGGGCTCGGTGGCCGGGCTGGGGGCCTTCCGGGTGGTCTGCGCCCACTTCTCGGTCATGGTCAAGGGGACCAGCCAGGTCTTCGCCGCCGGACCGCCGGTGGTCGGGCCGGCCACCGGCCAGAAGGTGACCAAGGAGGAGCTGGGCGGCCACCTCATCCACGCCCGGGGCAGCGGCGTGGTCGATAACGAGGCCCGGGACGAGGCCGACGCCTTTGACCAGGTCCGGCGCTTCCTCTCCTTTATGCCGGCCAACGTCTTCCAGCTTCCGCCCCGTCGGGAGCCCGGAGACGACCCCGGACGCCGGGAGGAGGAGCTCCTGTCCATCGTGCCCCGGGACAAGAAGAAGACCTACGACGCCCGCCGGCTGCTGGAGCTGGTCTTTGACCGGGGCTCCCTCTTCGAGATCGGCCGCTACCAGGGCCGCTCCATCGTCTCCATGCTGGGCCGGCTGGCCGGCTGGCCGGTCGGGGTGGTCATCAACGACACCCGGTTCTTCGGCGGCGGCATGGACGCCGGGGCGTCCGAGAAGATGATCCGCTTCGTTGACCTGTGCGATTCCTTCCACCTGCCCATCGTCAACTTCGTCGATCAGCCCGGCGTGGTCGTGGGCGTGGCGGCCGAGAAGGCCGGCACCATCCGCCTGGCCGTCAGGGCCCTCCAGACCATCGACCAGAGCCGGGTGCCCTGGCTGGCCGTCATCGTCCGCCGGGCCTTCGGCGTGGCCGGGGCCAGCTACGGCCGGCAGCCCGACCTCAACTGGCGCTGCGCCTGGCCCTCGGGCATGTGGGGCTCGCTGCCCATCGAGGGCGGGGTGGACGCCGCCTTCAAGCGCCAGATCGAGGCGGCCGAGGACCCCGAGGCGCAGCGGCGCGAGCTGGAGGAGTACTACGGCCGCTTCCAGTCGCCCTTCCGCACCGCCGAGCGCTTCGGCGTCCAGGACATCATCGACCCCCGGGACACCAGGCCATTGCTCTGCGACTGGGTCGAGCAGGCCTACCAGGTCCTGCCGACCCAACTGGGCCCGACCCGCCGGCTGATGCGGGTGTGAACCGCCGTTTTCATTGATTCCCGGCTCAGCACTCTGGGTCGGTTTCCCGTTGGTGAGGACGCGTCTTGGTCGGAAAACAAAAGGACAGCAAGGCCGAGCCCTGGAGCAGCGTGCCCCTGCCCCTTTATTACCAGGTGGCTGAACGGCTCAGGGAGAGGATCATCTGGCAGGAGTTCGCGCCGGGGAAAAAGCTGTCCACCGAAGAGGAACTGGCCAGGGAGTACGGCGTCAGCCGGCCGACCATCCGCAAGGCCAAGGCCAGGCTGGCCCTGGAGGGTTTCATCAACAGCGTCCAGGGCTCGGGCTGCTTCGTCAACCCGCCCGGAAAGTGGCGCTCCCAGACGCCCACGGTACGCAACCTGGGGGACGTATTCCGTTACGGCGGGAAGATGTCCTTCAAGATCCTGGAATTCGGGCTGCGGGCCAACGAGAGGGCCGTGGCCCTGAGGCTGAAGAACGAGGGCGACCGCTTCATCTTTCAGATCAAGGGCGTGCGCTACCAGCACGGCGAGCCGATTTCCTACGTCGTCTACTACCTGCCCCGGGAGCTGGGAGACAGGATAGCCTTTGAGGAACTGGACGAAGGGCCGCTGATTCCCCAGTTCGAGAGACTGGCCGGCATCAGGGCCGTTGAAGGCATCAAAACCGTTTCCGTGGGCCGGGTGGGCAAGGAGGCCGCCCGCTGCCTGGGTCTGCGCACCGGCGCCCCGATCCTGCTGGAGGAAAGCGTCTACCTCGATCCGCAGGGCCGGCCCATCGAGTACCTCCAGACCTGGTACCGGGACAGGCTGCCCTACAGCATCCGGGTCAAGCGCGACGGCGCCGCCCAGCCGGCCGATGAGGAGGCTCCCTGAAAATGGTCATCGACTTCCGGGTCCGCCCGCCCCTGCCCCAATCCCTGGAGCAGATCCCCCAGTTCGAGCGCTACTGGGACCTCTACCGCCACAGCACCCGGCTGGGCGATCTCAACCTGGAGCGGGGCTGGGAGGAGCTCCTGGCCGAGATGGACGGGGCCGGCGTGGAGCGGGCCCTGCTGGTGGCCGAGGACATGACCTGGACCATCGGCAAGAAGGTGCCCAACGACTTCATCGCCGCCGGCCTGAAGCTCTATCCCGATCGCTTCCTGGGCCTGGCCAGCGTCGACCCCCACGACGGCCCCAAGGCCGTGGCCGAGCTGGAGCGGGCCGTGAAGGAGCTGGGCTTTTCCGGCCTGACCCTCTGGCCGCCCTTCCACGGCCTGCCGGCCAGCAACCGCCTCTACTACCCGCTCTACTCCAAGGCCCTGGAATTAGGCATCTTCGTCGTCCTCCACTCCTCGGTCAACTTCTCCCGGACCAGCCCCCTGGAGCTGGCCCGGCCCCTCTACCTGGACCAGGTGGCCGTGGACTTTCCCGAGTTGAGGCTGGTGGCCAGCCACGCCGGCTGGCCCTGGGTTCTGGAGCTGATGGCCGTGGCCTGGCGCCACCCCAACGTCTACATGGAGATCTCGGCCATGCGGCCCAAGTACCTGGCCCGGCCGGGCTCGGGCTGGGAGCCGCTCCTGAACTACGGCAACACCATCCTCCAGGACCGGGTCATGTTCGGCACCTCCTGGCCCCTCCTGCCCCTGAAGAGGAGCGTCGAGGAGGTCAGGGCCCTGCCCCTGGACGAGAAGGTCAAGGACAAGTGGCTCTACCACAACGCGGCCCGCTTCCTGGGTCTTGAGGACAAGAAGTGATGAAGCTCAGGCCGGGCATACTCTTCACCTGGCCTCTGACCCGCTACCGGGACCGGACGGCCGTGGTTTTCGGCGAGACGAGACTCACCTTCGGCCAGATGGACGGCCGCATCAACCAGCTCAGCCACGGCCTTCTCTCCCTGGGGCTCAGGACCGGCCACAAGGTGGCCGTGCTCCTCAACAACGGCCTGGAGGCCGCCGCGGCCATCTTCGCCATACCCCGGGCCGGCCTGACCTATGTCGCCCTCAACGTCCGCCACTCCCCCGGCGAGCAGGCCGAGGTGCTCAACGACTCGGAGACCGACGCCCTCATCATCGGCCGGGAGTTCCTGGAGGAGATGGAGCCGGCCCTGGCCTCGGTCAGGAGCCTCAAGCGGGTCATCGTCGTCGGCCCGCCTAAGCCGGGCCGGCTGACCTACGACGAGCTGGTCGCCGGCCAGCCGGAGAGCCTTCCGGACGTGGTCGTGGACGAAGGCCGGGACATCGAGCGCATCCACTACACCTCCGGGACCACGGGCCGGCCCAAGGGCGCGGTCTGGTCCTTCAGCGTCGGCTACAACGCCATCACCTGCATCCTGGCCAACATGGATCAGCCCATCGGCGCCGGGGACGTCAACCTCAACACCGGCCCCCTGACCCACGCCGCCGGGTTGATGATGATGGTCTACTACTCCCGGGGCGCGACCAACATCATCCTGCCCCGCTTCGACGAAAAGGAGGTCTTGAGGACCATCGAGCGGGAGCGGGTCACCTCGGTCCTGCTCATCCCGACCATGCTCTACCGGGTCCTCATGGTCCCCGAGCTGTCCGAGTACGACCTCTCCAGCGTCAGGCGGGTCTGGTACGGCACCGCGCCCATGGCCGCGGACAGGCTCAGGCAGGGCCTGGCGGTCTTCGGCCCGGTCTTCCGCCAGAACTACGGCATGACCGAGATTCCCCAGCCGATCACCTTCCTGGGGCCGGAGGACCACCTGGCCGCGGCCGAGGAGCCCGATTCCAGGCGGCTCTCCTCGGCCGGACGGCCGGCCATGGGGGTCGAGGTCAGGGTCCTCAACCAGGAGGGCCGGGAGGTCAAACCCGGCGAGGTCGGGGAGATCTGCCTCCGCTCCAACAAGCTCATGAAAGAGTACTGGAAGATGCCCCAGGAGACGGCCGAGGCCTTCCAGGACGGCTGGTTCCACACCCGCGACCTGGGCCGGGTGGATGAGGATGGCTTCATCTACATCGTGGACCGCAAGTCGGACATGATCATCTCCGGCGGCTTCAACATCTACCCCCGGGAGGTGGAGGAGGTCCTCATGTCCCACCCCGGGGTGGCCGAGGCGGTGGTCATCGGCGTGCCCGACAACCTCTGGGGCGAGTCGGTCAAGGCTCTGGTCGTGCCCCGGCCGGGGTCCGCCCCGACCGAGGCGGAGCTGATCCAGCACTGCAAGGACAATCTGGCCAGCTACAAGAAGCCGCGCAGCGTGGGCTTCATCGAGGAGGCCCCCAAGAATCTCTACGGCAAGCTGGACCGCCGGGCGGCCCGGGAGCCGTTCTGGGAGGGTTTCAACCGCCGGGTCCACTGAGGGTTTCGGGTTGTCCGGCCCGCGGGCCGGACGGAAGGGGGGAATCGTGGTCGGACTCAGGGTCTTCCGCCGCTCGATCATCTGTCTTTGTCTCGTTCTGATTCTGTTCCTCCTGGCGGCCGTCGCGGCCGCGGCGCCGCGCCTGGCCGGCCTGGAGGGGACCACCGAGGCTCGGGACGACGCCCGCAGCCAGGCCCTCCGCGCCTGGCTGAAGCAGGTCGTGGCCAAGCCGGAGGTACCCGGCGCCTCGCTCCTGGTGGCCCGGCGGGGCGAAGTGGTCTTCCGGGAGGGCTGCGGCCTGGCCGACAAGAAGACCGGCCGGCCCTTCACCGCGGAGACGCCGGTTCTGACCGCCTCGGTCTGCAAGCCCCTCTCGGCCACGGTGGTCATGACCGAGGTGGACCGGGGCCGGCTCGGCCTGGACGAGCCGGCGGCCAAGTATCTGCCCGCCTTCGGCCAGCTCAAGCTGGCTGGCTCAGACCAGCCCGCCCCCTCGCCGACGCTCCGCCAGCTGCTCTCTCACACCTCGGGTCTCTTCGGCCTCAAAGGAGCCAGCAAGACAGGCATGCGGGCGGTGCGCGACTTCTCGCTGAGCCTGGAGGAATCGGTCAACATCATCGCCGGGGAGAAGCTGGTCGCCCGGCCCGGCGAGCGCTTCAACTACGGCGGGGCCAATTACCAGGCCGCCGCCCTGATCGTCCAGCTGGTCAGCAGCCAGCCCTTTGATCAGGTCATGGCCGAGCGGCTGACCGGGCCCCTGGGCCTGGGCGGAACTTACTTCCGGCCGGCCCCGGGTCAGGACGCCTCCCTGACGGCCGTGCCTTACATTTTCAACAAGGACAAGGGCCTCATCCCCATCGCGGCCTACCTGCCCGATCCCGAGCGGAGGCTCATCCTGGCCAGCGGCGGGATCTACTCCTCCCTCAACGATCTGGCCGTTTTCCTCCAGACCCACCTCAACGGCGGGTCTTACGGCGACGTGAAAGTAATCGCTCCGGAGGCGGCGGCCGAGATGCGCCGACGCCAGACCGGCGCGGCCAAAGCGCCCTACGGCCTGGGCTGGTTCATCGACCGCAGCGGCGGCGACGGCCAGACCGAGGCGGTCAGCCACCCCGGCCTGTTCGGCTCGCTGATCTGGCTGGACCTGAAGCGGGAGCTGGTCGGCGTCTTCCTGGCCTCGTCCCTCTGGCCGGGGCGGGAGGCGCTGAACCAGGAGGTCAGGGAGAAGGTCGCCGCCATCTTCCCGGCCGACTGAACTTAATCGTCAAGGGGTTTTTACTCAACCTTTCATTCGGGGACTCAAGGAGGGGTAAGATGAAAACGAGGTCGCTCAAGGCAACATCACTGGCGGGTCTGATCATAATTTTACTGCTGGCCGTCTTCGCGGCCGGCCCGGCCCTGGCGGCCGACCAGGCCTACAGCGCACGGTTGTCTTACCACTGGGGGGCGGGCCACTACTCGGCCATCATGGCCAGCAAGTTCGCCGACGAATGCAACAAGGCGGCCGGCGGCCGGCTCAAGATCGAGGTCTTCCCCCAGGGCCAGCTCTACTCCATCGCCCAGATCGTCCCGGCCCTGAGTCAGAACCAGGTGGACCTGGGCGGGGTGCTGGACGTGCTCTTCATGCAGGTGGACAAGAACTTCTACCTGACCGGCCTGCAGCGCTTCTTCGACAGCTTCCAGCAGAAACGCGACTTCTGGGAGAAGACCGATATCGGCCGCAAGTACTGGGACGGCCTCCAGAAGAAGCTGGGCATCAAGATTCTCTGCTACATCCCGGTGGGCCCGACCTGTTACTTCTCCAGCGCCAAGCCTCTGGACACCCTGGACGCCTTCAAGGGCCTCAAGGCCCGGACCCTGATCGCCACCGAGCGCTACAGCTTCAAGCCCATGGGGGTCAACTTCGTCAAGGTCTCCACGGCCGAAGTCTACTCGGCCCTCAAGAACGGCATGATCGACACCCTCAACACCGTCCCCTCGGCCATCAAGGCTTACAGCTGGTGGGATTTCCTCAAGTACGCCCAGCAGCCCTACTGCTTCTATGCCGACGCCTACGTGGCCGCCAACGTCAACTGGTGGAACAAGCTGCCTAAGGATCTCCAGGACCTGATGCTCAACCAGGTCGGGCCCAAGATAAGCCAGGAGGCCACGGCCGGGGTGATGGGCTACTCCAACGACGTGCTCAAGGAGTTCAAGGCCGATCACGGCGGCCAGGTCTCGGTCTGGCCGCGTGAGGAGATGACCAAGGCCAAGGAGATGGACAAGACCCAGGTCTGGCCCGAGATAGCCAAGAACATCGATCCCGAACTCTACGCCGCGGCCAGGAAGTTCGTCGGCGCCGATTGACCCCGTCCGGCGATCAAGGCCTTGACCGGCCTTGATCGCCGCCGGCCCACCGGCCGGAGGATCGAGCCCATGGCAAAGGCGTTGACCATCTACCAGAAACTGACCGGGGTCCTGGCCAAGGCGGTCCTGATCATGGCCGCGACCTTGATCGGGCTGGACGTGCTGTCTCTCTTCGCCGAGGCGGTGGGCCGATACCTGATCGGCGAGAGCCGGGCCTTCATGGAAGAGCTGCCCCGGCTGGCCTTGCCCCTGGTGGTCTTCCCCATGATGGGCGTCCTGCTAAAGGCCAAGCGGCACATCGGCGTGGACCTGCTGCCCGAGCGGCTGCCGCCCCGGTACCGCTCGCTCTGCCTTATCGCGGTCTACACCGTGATCCTGGCGGTGGCCATCCAGTTCCTGGCCGCCGGGATCATCGCCATCGACTACTACCGGGCCATGGGCTTCGAGACCCAGAGCGAGATCATCTTCAAGGTCTGGGTGACCTACCTGCCCTTCCCGGTCGGCTTCGGACTTCTGGCCCTCTTCGCCATCGAGATGCTCTGGCAGGAGCTGCTTGATCTCCACCGGCTGATCAAGGAGGGCTCATGATCTTCCTGGCCGTCGCCCTGGGGATCATCACCCTGGGCCTCTCGGTGCCGGTGTTCCTGGTCTTCGGGCTCTCCGGAAGCATGGTCATCGTCAACGCCCTGCAGCTGCCGGTGACCATCCTGACCCAGATAACCTTCGACTCCATCACCAAGTACATCCTCCTGGCCATCCCCCTGTTCATCTTCTCGGGCATGGTCATGGTCGAGGGCGGCATGGCCCGCCGGCTGGTGGACGTCTTCGCCAACGCCGTGGGCCACTGGCGGGGCGGGCTGGGCATCGCCATGGTCCTGACCATGGGCTTCTTCGGGGCCCTCTGCGGCTCCATCCTGGCGGCCATCGTGGCCGTGGGCACGATCATGGTCCCGGTGATGGTGGAGCAGGGCTACAAGAAGTCCTTCGTCGCCGCCCTGGCCGCCTGCTCCGGCTTCCTGGACACCCTCATCCCACCCTCCAACGGGGCGATAATCTATTGCGCCATCACCGGCGAGAACGTGGCCAAGGCCTTCGCCGCGGGTATAGTGCCGGCCTTTGTCTTCGGCGGACTGCTGATCCTGGTGGTGATGGTCAAGTGCCGCCACATGCCCCGCGGCCGCCGGGCCCCCTTTCGCCGCCTCCTGGCCAGCGTTTACTCGGCCGCGCCGGCCCTGCTGACCCCGCTGCTGATCCTGGGCGGGATCTACAGCGGCCTGCTCACCCCGACCGAGTCGGCCGCGGTGGCCGGCGTCTGGGCGGTCCTGGTCGGCTTCCTCTTCTACCGGGAGCTGACCTTACGGGGCCTCTGGAAGGCCCTCAAGGCCACGGCCGTGACCACCTCGATGATCTTCGCCATCATCGCCATGGCCTCCTTCATGTCCGTGGCCCTGACCTACACCCGCTTCCCCCACCACCTCATCGAAAAAGTGATCAGCCTCGGCGTCACCCCCTTCCTCTTCCTCTGCGCCAGCGCTTTTATCATCCTGATCCTGGGCACCTTCATCGAGGTCGTGCCCATCATGTACCTGACCCTGCCCATCCTGGCCCCCATGGCCGTGGCCCTGGACATCGACCTGCTCCACCTGATGGTCGTCTTCGTGGCCTACGTCGGACTGGGCATGCTCACCCCGCCGGTCTGCGTCGGAACTTACACCGCCGCGGCCATCGCCCACGAGCCGGCCCACCGGGTCATCCAGGCCATCTTCCCCCTCTTCTTCCTGGTGGGCGTGGTCTACGGCCTGATCATCATGCTCTGTCCCTGGCTGGTCACCTGGCTGCCCCGGTTCGTCTAGGCCGGCTTGCCCCCGAGGCATATAATTTGGTAAGATAACCTCGCCTCGACGCGCCCCGGTCTCTTGAAGGCCGGGTTGTGCTATAGTCGAGGCGTTTGACGGGTCATGAGCCCCTGGGCCCGCCGGTCGCGGGTCTTTCACCGGCTTGGCAAAACGGCTGAGTCTGAATCAGGGGGCCCGGGGCTTCGGGCCGGGGGCGCCTTCTTCTGGCCGGGCAAGCGGCGGACTCCGGTTCGGGCTCCGGCCGAGACAGCCGGGGGCTTGGGGCTCCGCCCTGATGGGTCTTCACGGCGGGGCGTCCTTCGGGTTGCTGACTGCAAAAAGGGAGGGAACCATGTCAAGGATTCTGTGGGGGTTTTTGCTGAGCGGCCTGCTGGTCGCGGCCCTGGCCCTGGGAGGCGCCTCCCCGGCCACGGCGGCTGATCCGGTTAAACTGACCTACTCCAACTTCTTCCCGCCGACCCACATCCAGTCCAAGCTGGCCGAGGCCTGGAGCCAGGAGGTGGAGAAGCGGACCGACGGCCGGGTCAAGATCGAGTACTACCCCGGCCAGACCCTGACCAAGGCGACCCAGATCTACGACGGCGTGGTCAAGGGCCTCTCCGACCTCGGCCTCTGCCTCTTCGGCTATTCCCGGGGCCGCTTCCCCTTGATGGAAGTGGTCGACCTGCCCCTGGGCTACCCCAACGGCAAGTCCGCGACCAAGGTGGTCAACGCCGTGGCCGAGAAGTTCAAGCCCCAGGAGCTGAGCGACGTGGAGGTCATGTACCTGCACGCCCACGGGCCTGGCCTGCTCCACACCCGGGGCAAGGCGGTCAAGGTCATGGCCGACCTAAAGGGACTGAAGATCAGGGCCCACGGCTTCTCCTCCAAGGTGGTCGAGGCCCTGGGCGGCACGCCGGTGGCCATGCCCATGCCCGAAAGCTACCAGGCCCTCCAGAAGGGCGTGGTCGACGGCGCCCTCTATCCCCTGGAGGCCAACAAGGGCTGGAAGCTGGCCGAGGTGGTCAACTACTGCACCCTCAACTTCTCCATGGCCTACACCAGCTCGTTCTACGTGGTCATGAACAAGGACAAGTGGGCCGCCCTGCCCGACGACGTCAAGAAGATCATCCAGGAGCTGAACAAGGAGTGGATCCCCAAGCACGGCGAGGCCTGGGACGCCAGCGACGAGGAAGGCCGCAAATATCTCGCGTCCAAGGGCGGCAAGTGCCTGGCCCTTGCGGACGATGAGGCGGCTAAGTGGAAGAAGGCGGCCGAGCCGGTCCTGGGCGAGTACGCCAAGGCGGCCGAGGGCAAGGGGCTGCCCGGCCAGGAGGCCGTGGCCTTCGCCCAGAAGGTCCTGGCCGAGGCCAGCAAGTAGAACCATTGCCCGCCGGGGGCGGCCGGCCGCCCCCGGCGAAGCCCGGGGAGTGAGACTTGGTCTGGCGCGGCCTGGTGGACCGTCTGGTCGCCTTGCTCAAGCGGATCGGCGGGGCGGCCCTGGTGGGCATGGTCGTCATGACCTGCTTTGACGTGGTCACCCGCTACTTCGGCCACCCCATCTTCGGGGCCGTGGAGATCGTCAGCTTCATGGCCACCATCCTCCTGGCCTGCGCCATGCCCCTGACCGAGGTGGAGAAGGGCCACGTCGGAGTCGACCTGTTCGTGCGCAAGCTCTCGCCCCGGGCCCAGGCCATCACGGACGCGGTCACCGGGCTTATTAGCACCCTGCTCTTCGCCGTGGTCTCCTGGCGCATGTTCCTCTACGCGGCCACGATCAGGAAGAGCGGCGAGGTCTCCATGAGCCTGCAGTGGCCGACCCACGTCTTCGTCTACCTGGTGGCCGTGGCTTTCGCCGTCCTGAGCCTGGTCATCCTGAGCCAGTTCCTGGACAACGCCCGCAAGGTGATCCGGCCATGAGCCAGACCCTCGTCGGCGTCATCGGCATCGTCGTCCTGGTCCTGGTCTTCTTCACCCGCATGCCCGTGGCCTACGTCATGACCCTGATCGGCTACCTGGGCTTCAGTTACCTGCGCAGCGGCTCGGCCGGCTTGAGCCTGCTGGCCCGAGACTTCTACGACGTCTACTCCTCCTACGGCCTGACCATCATCCCCCTCTTCATCTTCATGGGCCAGATCGCCTTCAACGCCGGCATCAGCCGGCGGCTCTACGATTCGGCCTACAAGTTCGTCGGCGCCTACCGGGGCGGCCTGGCCATGGCCACGGTCTGCGCCTGCACCGCCTTCGGCGCGGTCTGCGGCTCTTCGCCGGCCACGGCCGCGACCATGGCCACGGTCGGCCTGCCCGAGATGAAGCGCTACGGCTACGGGCCGGAGCTGGCCTCCGGCTCGGTGGCCTCAGGCGGCGGCCTGGGCATGCTCATGCCGCCCAGCGTGGTCCTGATCGTCTACGGCATCCTGACCGAGCAGTCCATCGGCGAGCTCTTCGTGGCTGGGATTATCCCGGCCTTTGTTATGACCTTCTGGTTCGTCCTGGCCGTGGTGGCCTACTGCATGCTCTATCCCGGCCAGGGCCCGGCCGGCCAGAAGTTCAGCTGGTCCATCAAGTTCAAGTCCCTGATCGAGACCAGCGAGACCGTGGCCGTCTTCGTCCTGGTCATGGGCGGCCTCTTCACCGGGGTCTTCACCCCGACCGAGGCCGGCGGGGTGGGCGCGGCCAGCGTCATCCTGGTCGCCCTGCTCAGGCGGCAGCTGTCCTGGCCGGGCTTTGTCAAGTCCATCTACGAGACCCTGCGGACCTCGTGCATGGTCCTGCTCCTGGTGGCCGGGGCGGTGGTCTTCGGCCACTTCCTGGCCGTCAGCCGCATCCCCTTCAACGTGGCCACCTGGGTGGGCCACCTCAACCTGCCCGGCTACGGCGTCATCGCCCTGATCGTCCTGATCTACCTCATCGGCGGCTGCTTCATCGACGCCCTGGCCCTGATCATGCTGACCATCCCCATTTTCTACCCCATCGTCCTGGACCTGGGCTACGATCCCATCTGGTTCGGGGTGATCATCGTCCTGGTCACCCAGATGGGCGTCATCACGCCGCCGGTGGGCATCAACGTTTACGTGGTCAACGGCATCGACAAGGACATCGCCCTGGAGAAGATCTTCAAGGGGGTCATGCCCTTCCTGCTGGCCTTGATAGTGGGCACCGGCTTCATGGTCGCCTTTCCCTGGATCATCACCTGGCTGCCGCGGCTGATGTACTGACCGCCGCGGCCGAGGCCGCTCATGAGGGACAGCCCCTACTGGAACCCCTTCCTGGAGACCCTGGCGCCCGAGGCGCTGAGGGCCCTTCAGCTCAGGAAGTTCAAGGCCATCCTGACCTGGGCCTACCAGCGCTCGCCCTTCTACCGGGACCTCTACCGGGCCGCCGGGCTCGAACCGGCGGACGTCCGCACACTGGAGGACGCGGCCCGGGTGCCCAAGGTGGACAAGTCCCTGCTCCGCTCGGCCCAGTCAGGCGAGCCCTTCCCCTACGGCCGGCTCCTGGCCGTGCCCCCGGAAGAGGTGGTCGAGTTCCGCCAGACCTCGGGGACCACCGGCCAGCCGGTCTATCAGGCCGACTCCTGGTCGGATTGGGAGTGGTGGTCCGAGGCCTGGTCCTACATCCTCTGGTCCCAGGGCTACCGGCCCCGCGACCGGGTCTTCCTCCCCTTCGGCTACAACGTCTTCGTGGCCTTCTGGGCCGGCCACTACGCCGCCGAGAAGATCGGCTGCGAGGTGGTGCCGGGCGGCGTTCTGGACACGGCCGCCCGGGTGCTCAAGATCCGGGAGGTCAGGGCCACGGCCATGATGGGCACCCCGACCTACCTGCTCAACATGGCCCAGGTGGCCAGGGACCGCCTCGACCTCGATCCGGCCGGGCTGACCATCGAGAAGATCACCTGCGCCGGGGAGCCGGGCGCCTCGATCCCCTCGACCAAGCGGCGGCTGGAGGAGGCCTGGGGAGCCAAGGTCTTCGACCACGCCGGGGCGACCGAGATCGGGGCCTGGGGCTTCGAGTGCGGCCGCCAGCCCGGCGGGCTGCACGTCAACGAGGCCTTTTTCCTGGCCGAGGTCGAGGACCTGGACACGGGCGAGCTAATCACCGGGCCGGGCAGGCGGGGCAAGCTCATCATCACCGCCTTTGACCGGCTGGCCCAGCCCTGCGTCAGGTTCGACTCCAAGGACATCGTCGAGTGGGCCGCCGAGCCCTGCCCCTGCGGCCGGACCTTCAGGCTGGTCAAGGGCGGGGTTCTGGGCCGGGCCGACGACATCACCAAGGTCAAGGGCGTCCTCCTGGCGCCTTCGGCCATCGAGGAGGTCGTCCGCGGCTTTACCGAGCTGGCCGACGAGTACGAGGTCGTGGTCGAGAGGGCCGGGGAGGGCGACCGGATCACCCTCAAGGTCGAGCTTCGGCCCGGCGCCGAGGCCGCCCAGGAGGAGCTCCTGGCCCGGCTGAGGGACGAGCTCAGGCTCAAGACCAACCTGGGCTACGCCATCGAGGTCCACCCCTTCGGGGCCCTGCCCCGTTACGAGGTCAAGGCCAGGCGGTTCAAGGACCTGAGGTCGCGGCACTGAACCGGGAGGGAGACGTGGACGAGTCCAGGATCTCGGAACTGACCCGGCTCCTGAGCGCCCTGAACCGGGCGGCCGAGGCGCTGGCCCGGGCCGCGGAGGACTTCCCGGCCCTGAGGCGCAACACCGCTCGGGTGAAGGCCTGCCTCAGGATGATGGAGCTGAACCTCGGCCAGGCCGGAGCGGCCGTCGAGGATGACCAGGGCCGGCCGGACTAGAGCGGCGGCTGCGCGAGGCGGCGTTTTCCGGAAAATTATCGGCCCCGGGGTTCCGGGTCAGCCAGACGGCGGCTCTCCTGGCCCGGGCAGGCGGGCCACGCGGTTGCGCCCCGCCTCCTTGGCCTGGTAGAGGGCCCTGTCGGCCCGCCGCAGAACCGCCTCGAACGAGGCGTCTTCCTTCTCCAGCGAGGCCAGGCCGATGCTGACCGTGAACCGGACCGGGCCCTGCTCGGAATTGACGGTCAGCGCGGCCAGCCCCGCCCGCAGCCTCTCGGCCACCGCGGCCGCTTCATCTCCGTCCGTCTCCACCAGAATGGCCGCGAATTCCTCGCCGCCGACCCGGCCGAAGATGTCCGTGGCCCTGAGGATTCCCCGGCAGACCCTGACCGCGGCCTGGAGCACCCTGTCGCCGACGTGATGCCCGAAGGTGTCGTTGATCCGTTTGAAGTGGTCGAGGTCCAGCATCAGGACCGCCATCTGGCCCTGGTAGCGCCGGCAGCGGCGCAGCTCCATCTCGGCCTTCTCCAGGAAGCGGTAGCGGTTGTCGGCCCCGGTCAGGGAGTCCGTGGTGGCCAGGGCGATCAGGTTCTCCTCCATCTGCTTGCGGGCGGTGATGTCGGTCACGAAGGCGATCATGGCCGGCTGGCCCTCCCAGATCGCGGGCACGTCGCGGGTCTCGACCCACTTCATCCCGCCCTTGGCGTCGATGATCCGGTGTTCGACGACGTCGTCGACCAGCCCCCCGGCCAGCCGTCTCCGGATCCTCTTCAGGATCATGTCCCGGTCATCGGGGTGGATGAATTCGAGAATCGGCCGGGAGAGCATCCTGTCCCAGGAGGCCCCGAACAGCCGAAGCCCGTAGTCGTTGATGAACTTGCACTGCTCCTGCTGGATGACGAGGATGCCTTCGTTGGCGCTTTCCACGACCAGGCGGAACTTCTCCTCGCTCTCCCTGATCGCCTCCTCGGCCAGCTTCCGCGCGGTGATGTCCCGGATGATGGACAGGACCAGGCCCTCTCCGGCGGCGGATATCAGGGTCGAGCCGACCTCCACCGAAATCCTGGTTCCGTCCCGGTGCATGTCCACCGACTCCAGGGGCAGATTGGTCGGTCGGGCGAGTTCGCTCCTGATCACCGAGCCCGCCTCGCCCCTCACCTCCGGCGCCTGGAGATCGGGCGCCTTCAGGGCCAGCATCTCCTGGCGGGAGTATCCCAGGAGCTGGCAGGCTTGGCGATTTGCGTCAATGATCTGATCGTTCAGGTCGGTCAGGAAGATGGCGTCGTTGGCCTTTTCGAACAGGGTTCGATAGCGCAGCTCGCTCTCGCGAAGAGCCGCCTCCACCCTCTTGGCCTCGGTGATGTCGCGCAGAACCACCAGCCTGCCCAGGGAGTTGCCCTTCCGGTCGGTCAGGGGGGTGACCCGGTGGTCGTAGGTCCTTTCCCCCTCCCCCCGCCCCAGGCTGATCTCGGTCGGTCCCTTTGCGGCCAGCGCTTGCGCCCAGGACGGATCCCTGGAGATGTCTTCAATCTCCTTGCCGATGGCCGCACTGCGGCTCAGGCCCACGATGCGCTCCGCCGCCGGATTGAGGTCGATGACCCGGCCGAGGGCGTCAACCACCAGGATGCCGTCCTCCAGGCTGGTGTACACCTGGGTCCTGGCCACGGGCAGGATATCCAGGAGCCCGTACCTGAAGAAGCCGCAGGCCGTCACGCCGGCGACGAGGCTGAACCCGAGCGGGGTCGGGTCCATTCCGGGCACCGGGCTGTGGCCCGAGACGTAGACGCCGTTGGCCAGCCAGACGACGATCATGGCCAGCAACACTGATCCGGCCTGGGCCCGGTGGAGACCGGCCGAGGTGATCAGTTGGCGGACCAGGACAAAGGTGATGGCGGCGAACATGAGATAGAAGTAGCCGACCATGAGCCAGAACATGAGGCCGTATTCCAGCCCCATGGTGGTCAGGTACCTGGTCTCGATCATGTAGTGGCGAGTCCAGATGAGGTGGTGGAAGTCGTTGGTCCAGGCCAGGCCGACGGTCAGGACCGGGATGATGAACAGGAGGAGCGACCGGGCCGGGGTGACCCAGGCCTGCGGGCCGAAAAGGGTCAGGACGAAGAGAAGGGTCAGCGGCGCCGCGGCCTGGATGCCCAGGTACTGGCCCTGGGTCAGGATCATTCTGGTGGGGGCGGAAAAGCCTAATTGGATCAGCCCTTCAAAGACGGACCAGTAGGCCCCGGCCAGGCTGAGCCCGAAGAGGTACCAGCCCCCTCGCACCCGCCGCTTGGGCCAGGTCAGAATGGCCAGACCGAGGATCATGGCTGCGGCGACGAAATAGGAGAGTCTCAGAAAAAAGGCGACCGTCACCTAGACTATCTCCATACAATTGCCATAATAATCAAAAAATACCGCAGGGCCGGTTCCGGAATAATAACATAAGATATATTCAGGAGAAGTCTTTTTTAGAGGCGTTGGCACTTCCGGCTCCCCCAGCCGGGCTCCGCCGATTATCTCACAGAAATTATTCAACTTTCTCGTAGATCGTCCGAGCCGCCCCTTCAGGTCAGACGCCCGGCCGGTGTCTGTTTTGTTGGGGATGATTTCGTTGATATCATATTTGGAATAGCCGGCATCGGCAAAAACCACCCGGCCCATCGGGCTGATGAAGTGACCGCGGAGCTAGGCACCGCCAGGCTGGCGCCGGCGGGTCGCCCTGCCCTAGGCCCCGAGCCGCTCCAGGCAGAGCGGCGATGGCCCCTGAGTGCCTTTATCTTGTGTCCGTTACGTGCCGATTTGGCCGCGGCACTTCAGCGATTTCCGGTCCGTACCGGCCGGCCGGACCGGGGCAGGGTCGGCGATTTCCGATTGCCGGGCCGGGCGGACCCTTCCGGAGGCCCGATCAGGGAGGGCCTAATCCTCCTCGCCGGGCCCGACGAGGGGCAGGATTTTTTCCACCCTGAAAAAGACGAGAAAGCGAGCCTCCTCGTCGGCCTCGGAGTAGGGCCGGCGCCGGAGCGAGCGGAGCAGCGGGCTGTCTTTCTCCTCCCTGGTCCTGGTCAGGTAGAGCCGCCGGCCCCGGGCCCTGGTTCCCGCCTCGATGAACAGGTAGGCGGCCTGGCCGTTCTGCTGAAGGTTGGCGTGGGTCAGACGGTCGGGCATGATGAAGGCGACCTCTTCATTTTCCAGAACGTGCGGCCGGGCGTAAACTGCGGCGTTGACCCGGCCCTGGGCGTCGGCCGTGGCCAGAACGCCGGTGCCTTTGGTGCTGGCGAAGTAGTCCTTGAGATCCATTCCCACTCTCCCGGTTTCGAGTTGGTTGACCAAATTTTACCAGCCGCCGGGCCGGCCCGCCAGGCGCGGCCCGGCAGGCTTCGGCTGGGTTTCGAGCCTCTGACTCCCTCCCTCCTCGAACTGCCGTTTGACTGGCCGGCCCGTTTTCTGTTATTTATATACTTACATCCGGCGGGTCGTCCTGGGCCGGTGGACCCTCTTACGGGTGCCGAGCGATTTAAAAGACGGGCTGAAGCGCTGGCGCGGTCAGCCGGGGGGCGGATTAACCCGGACCCTTTCGGTTACAACCAGCAAGGAGGCAAAGATGACAAGGAGGCGGACGATTCTTGGCCTGGTCATGGCCCTGGCTCTGCTCACGATCAGCGGCAGCGCTCATGCAATCTTGGTTCCCAACGCGCCGGCCATCACCGCCAAAGTTGTTTTCATCCACCACTCCTGCGGTGAGAACTGGCTGAGCAACAGCAGCGGCCGGCTGGGCATCTACCTCAGGGACAACAACTACTTCGTCAGCGACACCAACTACGGCTGGGGGCCTGACACCATCGGTGAAACGACCGACATCGGTCATTGGTGGACCTGGTTCCGCGGTCCCCGTCGAGACGTCTACATGCGCGCTCTTTTCACCCACTATGAACGGGCCGGCGACTATTATTCCCGCCGGGCCGTGGATCCGGGCGGCGAGAACAGCGTCGTCATGTTCAAGTCCTGCTACCCCAACTCCTTCCTGGGCGGCAACCCCAACGACCGGCCGACCACCGGGGCCAACCCCCTGAGGGGCCAGTCGTCCGATTCGGCCCACCACACCGTGGCCAACGCCAAGGGGATCTACAACGACATCCTGACCTACTTCGCCACCCGCCGGGACAAGCTCTTCATCCTGGTCACCCCTCCGCCCCAGGTGGCCAACAACACCGACGACCATGAAGCGGGCAACGCCCGGGCGGTCAACAACTGGCTCGTCACCGACTGGCTGCGCAACTACCGCTACCGCAACGTGGCCGTCTTCGACTTCTTCAACGTCCTGACCAGCAACAACGGCAGCCCCCAGCGCAGCGACCTGGGCGGCGCCTACGGCAACCACCACCGCTTCCTCAACGGGGCAATCCAGCACATCCAGACCGTGAACAACAACGTGTCCGCCTACCCCAGCGGCGACTGGGACGATCACCCCAACCAGGTCGGCAACACCAAGGCCACGGTCGAGTTCATTAGGTGGTTCAACGTCCACTACCGCTGCTGGCGGGGTTCGGGCGGCTGCCCGCAGCGCTGAGCCAGAGCGGCCTCCACGCTGGAGACGAGTCGGGGCCGGGCGGAAAGCGCCCGGCCCCGTTGTTATGCTCTCCGGCCCGCCTGGAGGCAGCCGACGGGGCTCGCTCTAGTCCTTGGCCCCCTTGGCCTTGAGGAGTTCGACGATCTCCCGGTGGCCTTTCTCCTGGGCCAGGCTCAGGGCGGTCTGGCCGCCGGTGGTCTTGGCGTTCAGGTCGGCGCCGCGGTCCAGGAAGAACTTGAGGGGCTCGGGCCAGCCTTGCTTGGCGAAGTACATGAGCGGCGTGGTCCCGTCCTTGCCCATCGAGCAGTCCACGCTGGCCCCCTTGGCCAGGAGGAGCTCGATTATCTCCACCGCGCCGGGTAAAAACTTTCCCTTCCTGGCCTTGAGAACCACCTTCCAGAGCGAGGTCCGGGCGTCGACCTCGATGCCGGCCTCGACCAGGATCGGAACCACCTCCCGCCAGTGCTTGCTGTTGCTCATGGCCACATCCAGGGCGTTGCTCCCGCTCCTGAGTCTGTAGTTCAGGTCCGCGCCCCGCTCCAGGAGAAGCTTGACCATCTCGGGCGTGCCCAGGTTGGCCGCCTTGAGCAGGATGGGCGAGCCGTAGACCCCGGCGTTGACGTCGAGCCCCCGGTCCAGAAGGTCCTTGAGCGCGGCCAGGTCATTGTGGTTGATGGCCGAGAGGACCGCCGCCTGCAGCTCCTTGGGAATCTGGGGCGGCGGCGGGCTGGTCTCCCCGGGTCGGGCCGGCCGGGACGTGGCTGGCTGGATCGGCTTGGTGTAGACGATTTTGGGCTCTTTCTTCTGGGGTTTGGTCGTCTGGGTCGGCTTGGCCTTCCTGGGCTCGGGGGGCTTGATCAGGCTGGGATCAGGGACCAGCTCCAGGCTGACCACCGCACCGCCCTGGTCCATGTCCACGTCCAGGTTGCGTTCCTCCTCGGTGGCCGGGAATTCCCAGGTTTTTGTTTCACCGTTCTTGATGTCGAATTTTTCCTCCTGGTAGGTCTCCTTGCGGCTCCTGTTCAGAATCTTGACCCTGCCCTGGGAGCCCGGCTGATCCTGGCTGTCGCTGGCTATCTTGAGCACCGCCTTGTGGCCGGCACTGAAGATGAAGCCCCGAGCCATCCTGTCGAGGAGGTAATATTCCCTGGCCTTGGGCTCCCTGAAGGCGGACTCTCTAGCACTCACCCAGACCATGACCAGGCCCTTTTCGACCTTGACGGCCACCTCTTCGGCCCGGTTCTGCACGCCCAGCAGGAGTTCCCGGTCGTCCATCCGGTCCTTGAGGGTGTAGGTAGTGGGCTTGTCAATGGCGATCGGCTGGCCCTGCCGGAAGGCGCTGAGCCGGCAGACGGATTCCTCGGGGATGAGGTTGTCCAGCTTGATCCGAACCGATTCCTTGGGATTCACCGCCACCCTGATCTCTCCCGCGGCCGAGATCCGCCGGGCCCAGGGCGCCTTGCCGCTGACCGAGGTCGAGACAGAGGGCAGCTGGGTGACGTCAACCTTGGGCTTTCTCTTGGGCTCCTCCATCTTGGCGTAGCCGGGCGGAATCTCGAACAGGGCGACGTCAACCGGGCCTTCCTGGACCTGGCTCAGTTCGATGAAGGAGCCCTTGTCGTCGTGAAGGACGATCTTGAGGGGGAAGTCCAGTTTTTTAGCTCGCCAGAGGGTCATGACGGTCTTGAATCCCTGGCCGTGCGGCATGGTGAAGGTGTACTTGTCGCACTCGTAACCGTTCAGGACTTCCGTCCCCTCAGCCTTTTTCTCGGCGACGCCGTGGACGTAGATCGCGCTCTGGAAGGGGTCGTTCATCAGGCTGATCAGCCCCTGGCTCTCCAATTCCGAGTACTTTTTCTCGGCCGGCATCAGGACCCGGGTCAGTCCCGCGGCCTGGTCGACCACGATCACCACCTCGTGCCCCTGGGTGTCCCGCAGCTCCATGCGGTAGTTCTGGCCCTTGACCAGGATCCTACCGGTCGTGTCTGTGCCGCTGATTTTCTGTTTCACCTGGGCGCTGAACTCGGCCGCGCCGGCCGGTCCGACCAAACCGAGCAAGATCATCAGGCCGGCCAGCCAGGCCAACCGGACCGCGTTCAATCTGACTCTCACCTTGACCTCCTGAAGTCTCTTCATCTCCTTTTTCGAGACGTGGTTCCACTCCCTACCCGGGATCAGTTCCCCGACGGCAGTTCGACTTTCTTCTCCACCGTGGCTCCGGAAGAAAGCTCTATGCCCGGGACGTCCACCACCGGCTTGCCGGCTGCTTTGGTGTCCTGGACCTTGAGGTCGTAAGTCCCCGGCTTGAGCTTGAAGACCACCGGCTGGCCCGGGTTGGTCCAGCCAGAGCTTACCTGCCGGTCCTTCCCGGCCTCGTAAAGCCTCACGTAGGCGTTGTACTCCTGGCCGCCCTTCGTGGCCTGGACCTTGAGGACTCCCTCGACCCCGAACTCGACCCTCTTCTCCACCGTCGAGCCAGAGACAAGCTCGATTCCGGTGAAGCTTATCACCGGCTTGTGGATGACGTGGGTGTCCTGGACCTTGAGGTCATAGGCGCCCGGCTTGAGCTTGAAGACCACCGGCCGGCCCGGATTGGTCCAGCCGGAAGTGACCCCCTCGTCCTGGCCGGCCTCGAAGACCCTCACGTAGGCGTTGTACTCCTTACCGCCCTTGAGGGCCTGGACCTTGAGCACGGCCTCGACCTCGAACTCGACCTTCTTCTCCACCGTGGCTCCGGAGGCCAGCTCGATGCCGGTCACGTCCACGGTCGGCTTGTCGGTCACGTGGGTGTCCTGAACCTTGAGGTCGTAAGTCCCCGGCTTGAGCCTGAAGACCACCGGCTCGTCCGGGTTGGTCCAGCCGGAGTTGACCGCCTCATCCTGGCCGGCCTCGAAGACCCTCACGTAGGCGTTGTACTCTTTACCGCCCTTGAGGGCCTGGACCTTGAGGACGGCTTCGACCCCGAACTCGACCTTCTTCTCCACCGTGGCCCCGGAGGCCAGTTCGATGCCGGTCACGTCCACGGTCGGCTTGTCGGTCACGTGGGTGTCCTGGACCTTGAGGTCGTAGGTCCCCGGCTTGAGTCTGAAGATCACCGGCTCGCCCGGGTTGGTCCAACCCGAGTTTACCTGCTCGTCCTGGCCGGTCTCGTAGACTCGGACGTAGGCGTTGTACTCCTGGCCGCCCTTCATGGCCTGGACCTTGAGGACGCCTTCGGTGGCCAGTTCGACCACCTTCTCCACCATCGAGCCTGAGGCCAGCTCGATCCCGGTCACTTCGATGATCGGCTTGTGGGTGACGTGGGTGTCCTGGACCTTGAGGTCGTAAGTCCCCGGCTTGAGCTTGAAGACGGCCGGCTCGCCCTTGTCGGTCCAGGCTGAAGCCAGCTCATCCTCCTGGCCCGCCGCAAAGACCTGCACGTAGGCGTTGTACTCCTCACCGCCCTTGAGAGCCTTGACCTTGAGGGTGCCGCCCGAGAAGTCGGCCGTCTTCTCCACGGTCTTGCCGACCTCGATCACCAGGCCGGGAAAAGTGACCGACGGCTTCTCGGCGATCTGGGTGTCGGTCACCGTGGCCGCGTACTTGCCGGGCTTGAGTCTGATCGTGGTCGGCTTGTTCGGGTCGGTGGAGGTGGTGGCGGTGGCGACGCTCTTCTCCTCTTCAGGGATGAAGACGTCGACGTGGGCCGCGATGGGCTGCCCGTCCCTCAGGGCCCTGACCCTGAGGAAGCCCAGGGGTTTGGTCTCCTCGACGACTTTCTTGGCGGCCACCTGGAAGTCCTTGGCCGTTTTGGCCGTGAAGTACTCGCCCCCGCCGGCCTGGGCCATGCACTCCAGCTGCTCCTTCTCCTCGTCGGTGACGTCGAAGCCGATGACGTGCATGACGAACTTGACGCCGCTCTCCTTGAGCTCCTTGACCAGGGCGCAGGGGTCGCCCTCGCAGGTCTCCTTGCCGTCCGAGACCAGGACTATGGTCGTCTCCTCCTCCAGGGCCTTGAGCTTCTGGGCGGTCAGCCTGACCGAGAGGGTGATGGGCGTCTTGCCCTTGGGGTTGATGGCCTGGATTATCTTGATCAGCCCGTCCTTGTTGATCGGGCCGAGGGGGATGAGCTCCTCGACGTCGTTGCAGTCGCCCTTGCGTCTGTGGCCGTAAGCGACCAGCCCGACATTCAGGCCCTGGGGGAGGTCCTTGATGAGCCCGATCATGACCTCCTTGGCGATGGCGATCTTGGGCTGGCTTTCTACCTGGCCCCACATCGAGCCCGAAGCGTCGAGGATTAGGACCAGGTTTCCCGCCTGACCGGCCGCCCCGCTCATGGCGGGCAGCCCGATCAAGGCGACCAAGAGAGCGACCACTGTCAGGGCTCCGGAACACGCTCTTTTGGCCGTTCGACTCATGATTTCCCTCCATCAACCGCTATCTTCCTGAGATCAATGATTTATGCCACGGGCCGCTCGGCCCGTTCACTTCTTGGCCGGCGTCTCGTCCGCCTGCCCGGCCGCCTCGGCCGGGCTGACCGCAATAAGCTCCACTTCAAAGATGAGGACCACGTTGGGGCCGATCCGCGAGCCCGCGCCCCGCTCGCCGTAGGCCAGGTCAGAGGGCACGAACAGTTCCCACTTCCCGCCCTCCTTCATCAGGGGCAGGGCCTCCTGCCAGGCCGGGATGACCCGGTTCAGGGGAAAGGTGGCCGGCTCACCCCGGGCGTAGGAGCTGTCGAACTCATCGCCCCCGATGAACCTGCCCCGGTAGTGGGCGGTGACCTGGTCGGTCAGCCGGGGACTCTTGCCCGTGCCGGGCTCGATGACCCGATACTGCAGCCCGCTGGGCAGGGTCTTGACCTCGGGCCTCTTCAGGTTGGCGGCCAGAAAGGCCTCGCCCTCGGCCTTGTTCCGGGCGGCCAGCTCATTCTGGGCCGCCTGCTGCCTGGCGGTCATCTCCTGGCGGAAATTCTCCAGGACCTGTCCGATCTCCTCCTCGGAGAGAAGAGGTTGGCCGCCCGTGAGCCCGTCGACGAGACCCCGCAGGAAGACCTCGGGTTCGATCTCGACCTGATCCCTCTTCATGGTTTCGCCGACGTTCAGGCCGATGGCGTAGCTGAGCTTCTTCTTCTGGGTCGTGAGTTCGGCCGGTTCGGCCGCCCGGGCCGGGCCGGCGGCCAGGACAAGGCCCAGAAGGGCGATCAGGCAAGGTCTCATGTTCGCTCCAGGACAGTGGTAACTAATGATTTTATATTTAGCACGGTTAGGTCCCGGGAGCAATCAGGGCGCCTGCCCGGTCCGGTCCGGTCCGGTCCTCCCGCCCATGGCCTTTAGGTTGACACGCTGGCCCGGACCATCCATACTAAATTTCCGGGAAACCGGCCGGACTGATCCGGGCGGCAAGGCTTGGGAGCCGCCCGCGGTGAGGCACAAACCCCGGACCGTTCGGGCGCGAGGTTCGGGACAAGCGGCCGGACGTTCCCTATATCTGCGTCTGGTCGAGAGCGGCCGAGACGCCTGCCGCCGGAACTGAGGAGGGGAGGATTTGGTGGCCACCGAGCAAGCCAAGGCCGAACCGAGGCCGGCCTGGACGGTCGATTACGGGTATCTGGAAGAGGTCCAGGAGGGCTCCGGCGTCAATCTGGCCGCCTGCTACCAGTGCCGCAAGTGTTCCAACGGCTGCCCGGTCGCCTTTGCCATGGATCTCAGACCGGAGCAGATCGTCAAGCTGGTCCTTCTGGGCGACCGGGAGCGGGTGGAAAAGAGCCGGACCATCTGGATCTGCGCCTCCTGTCAGACCTGCCTGACCCGCTGCCCCAACGACGTGGACATCCCCCGGCTGATGGATTTTCTCAAGGAAGAGGCGGTCCGGCGGGGCGAGAAGGCTCCGGAATGGGCCATCCAGGTCTTCCACCAGACCTTTCTCAAGGAGGTGGCCAGGCGGGGGCGGGTCTTCGAGGGCGGCCTGATGCGCGACTACTTCATCAAGACCGGCGCCATGACCGACAAAGACGCGTTGATGAAGAACGCCAAGCTGGGCTGGAACATGTTCAAGCGGGGCCGGCTGGCCCTGCTGCCCCAGGGGATCAAGGCCAAGGCCGAGGTCCGGGACCTGTTCAAGAAGTCGGGAATCCTCAAATGAGCGCCGTGTCGTACTATCCGGGCTGTTCGCTCCACGCCTCGGCCAGGGACTACCGGGAGGCCATCGCCGGGGTGGCCGAGCACCTCGGCCTGGACCTCAAGGAGATCGAGGACTGGAGCTGCTGCGGGGCCACGGCGGCCCACGCCCTGGACCACGAACTGGCCCTGAGCCTGGCCGCCCGCAATCTCCACCTGGCCGAGAAGACCGGCCTGGACCTGGTCATCCCCTGCGCCCTGTGCTTCCACGAGCTCAAGGTCGGCGAGAAGGCCCTGCTCAAGGACGGCTGGTCGGGCGCGCCCCAGTTCCCCTTCGAGGGCAAGATCAAGGTCTGGGACCTGGTCACCTTCCTGGCCCAGGAGGAGTGGCTGGCCAGGTTCAAGGAAAAGGTGGTCCGGCCGCTCAAGGGCCTGACCACGGTCTGCTACTACGGCTGCCAGGTTGCCCGTCCCCCGGATGTGACCGGCCACCCCGACCCGGAGAACCCGACCGAGATGGAGAAGATCGTCGCCGCCTGCGGGGCCACGGCCGTTGACTGGTCCCACAAGACCGACTGCTGCGGCGCTTCGCTGTCCATTCCCCGCCAGGACATTCTCTTCAAGCTGGTCGGCGACCTCTACGACCAGGCCCTGGCCTGCCAGGCCCAGGCGATCATCGTCTCCTGCCAGATGTGCCAGGCCAACCTGGACATGTACCAGGCCGAGATCAGCCGGGCCAGGGGCCGGGAGTACAACATCCCCATCGTCTACTTCGTCGAGCTGATGGGCCTGGCGGCCGGCCTGAGCCAGACCGAGAAGTGGCTGGCCCGCCACTTCGTCGACCCCAGGCCCTTGTTCAAGGAGCTGAAGTGAGCGCGGAAGAGAAATCTTCGGGCGCGGTGCTGGTCGTCGGCGGCGGCATCGCCGGGATGCAGGCGGCCCTGGATCTGGCCGATTCGGGCTACTACGTCTACCTGATCGAGCGCGACGCGGCCATCGGCGGGGTCATGGCCCAGCTGGACAAGACCTTTCCGACCAACGACTGTTCGACCTGCATGATCTCCCCCAAGCTGGTCGAGGTCGGCCGCCACAGCAACATCGAGCTCCTGACCCTGGCCGAGGTGCGCGACCTCGCTGGCCGGCCGGGCGACTTCACGGTCCAGATCCTCCAGAAGCCGCGTTACGTGGACATGGACAAGTGCATCGCCTGCGGCGTCTGCGCCGAGAAGTGCCCCAAGAAGGTGGACAGCGAGTACAACGAGGGCACGGACAAGCGCAAGGCCATCTACCTCCGCTACCCCCAGGCCGTGCCCCTGAAGTACGCCATCGACCCCGAGACCTGCATCTACTTCCAGAAGGGACGCTGCGGCGCCTGCGAAAAGGTCTGCCCGGCCGGGGCGATCAAGTTCGACGACCAGCCTCGCGAGCTGGAGCTCAAGGTCGGGGCGGTCATCGTCGCCCCTGGCTTCAAGATCTTCGACGCCGACCTCAAGCCCGAGCTGGGTCACGGCCGCTACCCCAACGTCCTGACCAGCCTCGAGTTCGAGCGCTACCTGTCAGCCTCCGGCCCCAGCGGCGGCCACGTCATCAGGCCCTCCAACCACGAGGCGCCCAGGAAGGTGGCCTGGATCCAGTGCGTCGGCTCGCGCGATCCCTCCATCGGCCAGGACTACTGCTCCTACGTCTGTTGCATGTACGCCACCAAGCAGGCCATCCTGGCCAAGGAACACGTCAAGGGCCTCGAACCGACCATATTCTTCATGGACATCAGGGCCCAGGGCAAGGGCTTTGACCGCTACTACGAGCGGGCCAAGGGCGAACACGGCGTCCGCTACGTCCGCTCCATGATCTCCCGGGTGGCCCACGACCCGCTCAGCAACGAGGTCCAGGTCCGTTACTTCGACGAGGCCGGCGAGCTGCAGGAAGAGGCCTTTGACCTGATCGTCCTTTCCTGCGGCCTCAAGCCCAACGCGGCCGCGGAGGAATTGGCCGGGATCATGGGCCTGGAGCGGGACGTCTTCGGCTTTGCCCGGCCCCAGAGCCTCAACCCGCTCCTGACCAGTCGGCCCGGCGTCTACACCTGCGGCGTCTTCTCCGGCCCCAAGGACATCCCCGAGACGGTCACCCAGGCCTCGGGCGCGGCCGGCCAGGCCGCCGAGCTCCTGGCCTCGGCCAGGGGCAGCCAGGTCAAGGAGACGGTCTTCCCGCCCGAGATCGACGTCGGCGACGAGGAGCCCAGAGTGGGCGTCTTCGTCTGCCACTGCGGCATCAACATCGCCGGCGTGGTCGACGTGCCGGCCGTGGTCGAGTACGCCCGGAGCCTGCCCAACGTGGCCCACGCCGAGAACCTGCTCTTCTCCTGCTCGACCGACTCCCTGGAGCACCTGAGCGAGCAGATCAAGGAGAAGCGGCTCAACCGGGTCATCGTCGCCTCCTGCTCGCCCCGGACCCACGAGCCCCTCTTCCGCGAGACCCTGCGCCAGGCCGGGCTGAACCCCTATCTCTTCGAGATGGCCAACATCCGCGACCAGTGCTCCTGGGTCCACCAGGGCGACCCGGACGCGGCCACGGCCAAGGCCAAGGACCTGGTCCGCATGTCCCTGGCCCGGGCGGTCATGCTCCAGCCCCTCAAGCAGATCAAGGTCAAGGTCGATCAGCACGCCCTGGTCATCGGCGGCGGCGTGGCCGGCCTGACCTCGGCTTTGAGCCTGGCCGACCAAGGCTTTGAGACGATCCTGGTCGAGCGCTCGGACGCCCTGGGCGGCCTGGCCAGGCAGATCGCCCGGACGGTCGAGGGCTTCGAGGTCCAGCCCTACCTGGACGAATTGATACAGAAGGCCCAAAGCCACCCCAGGCTCAAGGTCTGGACCGAGAGCCAGGTCGAGAACATCTCCGGCGCGGTCGGCGGCTTCAAGGCGGTGGTCAACCACGCCGGCGAAAAAGAGAAGATCGGCTGCGGGGCGGTCATCCTGGCCGTGGGCGGCAGCGAGTACCGGCCCGAGGAGTACCTCTGCGGCCAGGACGAGCGGATCATGACCCAGCTCGACTTCGACCAAATCCTGGCCCAGGGCCGGGACCTGCCCGAAGAAGTGGTCATGATCCAGTGCGTCGGCTCCCGGGAGGAGGCCCACAGTTACTGCTCCCGGGTCTGCTGCACGAAGGCCTGCCAGAACGCCCTGGCCTTGAAGGAGCTCAACCCCAAGGCCCGTGTGACCATCCTCTACCGGGACATCCGGACTTACTCGACCAAGGAGACCGTCTACCGGGCCGCCCGGGAGGCCGGGGTCAGGTTCGTCCGCTTCGAGCCGGAGCAGAAGCCCGAGGTCAGACAGGAAAACGGCGGCCTGGTGGTCGATGTCTTCGACCAGGGGCTCAGGGAGACCCTCCGCTTCAGGCCCCAGGCCCTGGTGCTCTCCGCGGCGGTGAGGCCCAATCCCGAGGCCCGCAAGCTGGCCTCCCGGCTCAAGCTCCCCCTGGACAGCGACGGCTTCTTCATGGAAGCCCACCTCAAGCTCAGGCCGGTCGACTTCGCCGCTCAGGGCTACTTCCTGGCCGGCCTGGCCCACGGCCCCAAGTTCATCGAGGAGTCCATCGCCCAGGCCAAGGGCGCGGCCGGTCGGGCCGCGGCCGTGCTGGCCGCCGAGGAGAGGCTGGTCAGCAGCGAGGTCTCGACCGTCGACGAGACCTTGTGCGTTCGCTGCCTGACCTGCCTGCGCTCCTGCCCCTACGGCGTGCCGGCGGTCGGCGAGCTGGGAGCCCTGTACATCGATCCGGCCGCCTGCCAGGGCTGCGGCGTCTGCGCCGCGGTCTGCCCGCGCAAGGCCATCACCCTCCAGCATCACACCGATGCCCAGATCATGGCCAAGGAGGCCGCCCTGTAAGAGGAGCTATGGACGAGACAAGCTTTGAACCCAAGATTCTGGCTCTGGTTTGCACCTACTGCACCTACACCGCCGCCGACATGGCCGGCTCGATGAGGCTCCAGTACCCTTCCAATGTCAGGGTGGTCAAGCTCCTCTGCACCGGCCGGGTGGACATCAGCCACCTCCTCAAGGCCTTTCAGGAGGGTTGGGACGGGGTCATGGTTTCCGGTTGCGAGATCGGGGACTGTCACTTCCTGGAGGGCAACCTGAGGGCCAAGGAACGGGTCGAGTACACCAAGACCCTCCTGGCCGAGGCCGGTCTGGAGCCCGAACGGCTGGATATGTTCCACATCGGCGCCTCTGACGCGCCCCAGTGGGCCGAGGCCGTGGCCGAGGTGAGGGAGCGGATCAGGAAACTCGGCCCCAATCCCATCGCCCTGAGCCAGACCGGAGGCGAGCCGAGGCCGACCTCTCCAGCCTGAGCCCTGAGGGCCCGCCTCCAGCCGGGCCGCTGGGGGCTGGTCAATGGTTCAGGGCCGATTCACCCCAGAATGCGCTTGACCTCGCCGAGCAATTCCTCCGGCTCGGGGGGCTTTTCTATATAGCCCTCGGGCTCCGGCACCTCCTGGCCCCGGAACTGGTCCAGGAGCCTTTGGGAGTGGAAAAAGGTCTTCCGGGCCATGGCCGAGATGACCAGGACCGGGATGCCCTTCAAATTCGGATCGGTCTTGATTTCACGGTACAGCTGGATGCCGCTCTCCTTGGGCATCATGATGTCGAGGCTGATCAGATCCGGCTTGTCGCTCCTCACCTTTTCCAGGCCGACCTCCCCGTTGGGGGCGACCGAGGTCTTGTAGCCGTTGGATTGGAGCAGGGTGGAAATATAGGTCCTCACGTCCAGCTCGTCGTCGACGACCAGTACCCGTTTCGCCATTCTGGATCCCCCTTAAGATTTTAGAGTGAAAGCCTTTTCCGGGTTGCGGATGGCCATCACGTGGCAATCGGCCCGTCTAGAGACGTTGCCGACCGTGCTCAGGAAGCTGGTCTGGTCCTGGACCGACTCGCCAGAGGCGCCCATGACTATCAAGTCCACCTCTTTTTCCCTGGCGTAGCGGAGGATTTCAACGAACGGTACTCCAGGCACGACAGTCCAGATAACGTCTTTGACCTCTCCGAGCCTGGGCTGGTAGCGCTCGATGACCTTCTGCTTTATCTTTTCCACCATTTCGGGCGAAGCCGTGAAATCCGGCGGCACGCTGTTCTTGCCCTCGATCGTTTCGGTGGGCATGTAGCGGTGGAGAGAGTCCAGCACGTGGATGACGTGGAGTCTGGCCCCGTATTTTTGGACGAGCCGCAGGGCGTTGACAAAGGCTATGTCCGCGTCCTCCGAATAGTCCGTACAGAACAGGATATTCTTGTATTGAAACATTTCTTCTCCCCTCAGTCCAATTCTTGGCCAGATTACCCCTTTATTTCAGCCAAACTACGACCCCTAACCGGTCAAGGCCGACCAAGGCGGCTCATCCCTCGCCCGGGGCGTCCTCGGGCCTGATCTGCCGGGGCAGGACCAGGCGAAAGAGCGCTCCCTGGCCTGGCCGGCTCTGATGCTCCACCCGGCCTCCGTGCTCCTGGGCGGTCTTGGCCACCATCATCAGGCCGAGGCCGGTCCCGGCTCCGCCCTTGGAGCTGTAAAAACCCTGGAAGATGCTGGCTTCGGCCTCTTCATCCAGACCAGGGCCGTTGTCCTCCACTTCGAAGCTGACCTCTTTCTGACCGCCCCTGACCCTCACCGTCACCCGGCCCGAGACCACCTCACTGGCGGCGTCAATGGCGTTGGAGACGAGGTTGACCAGGGCGTCAAGGACGACCGGCTTCTCGCCGCTGACCAGGACCGCCTCGGGCGGCTCGACGAGTAAGAGCTGGACCACCTTGGCCTCGGCTTCGAGGCGCATGATCTCCACCGCCTCGGCGGCCGCCTCTCGGGCTTCAAAAACACTCGACTCAGGCTCCCTGGGTTTGGCCAGGTTGAGCAGGTCAAAGACGAAGGTCTTGACCCGGCGGATGTTTCGCTCCAGCATCTCCACGCCGTGGCGGCAGAGGGCCTCATCGTTCTGTTTGAGTCCCTCGCCGACCATGTAGACCCCACCCCTCAAGCCCCCGAGCATGTTCTTGACCGAGTGGGCCACTGAGGTCACTGTCTGACCGATGGCGGCCAGCCGCTCGGCGGCCAGCAATTTCTCGGTCGCCTCGGCGACCTTCTTTTCCAGATCGTCGGTGTACTCGGCCAGCTCGGTCTTGAGTCTCAACCTTTCCCTGGCCCGCTTCAGGGCCACGGCCAGGGCCTCATCGGTGATCGGCTTGGTGATGAAATCGCTGGCGTCCAACTGCAAGGCCCGGATGGCCGAGTCCATGTCACCGTGGCCGGTGATGACGATGACCTCGGTCCCGGGGCTGATTTCCTTGATCCGTCCCAAGACCTCCAGCCCGTCCAGGCCGGGCATCTTGATGTCGGTCAGGACCACGTCCGGCCGATCCTTCTCAAAGAGAGCCAGCCCCGAGGATCCGTTCTCGGCGGTGAGAACCTGATAGCCGTCAGCCGTCAGGTCCAGAGACATCATCCGGCGGATGGCCGGCTCATCGTCGATGAGCAGGAGTCGGTTGAACCTGAGATCCTCGGTCGGGCTCACGAGTCATGTTCCTCAACCGACGGGAAGGACAGCCGGAAGGTAGTGCCCTGACCGGGCTCACTTTCGACCTGAATCCGGCCCTGGTAATCGGTAACTATGCCGTAGGTAATCGACAGGCCCAGGCCGGTGCCCTGACCGACCTCCTTGGTGGTAAAAAAGGGCTCAAAAATGCGGTCTTTTTCCTCAGCATTGATGCCTATGCCATTGTCAGAAACAGTGGCAATGACCTGGCCTTCTTCGATGAAGGTCCTTATTTTTATGAGGCCCTGGCGGTCTCCTTCACCCCTGAGCCTGAACTGTTCGATAGCGTCGCGAGCATTGATGACCAGGTTGATGAAGACCTGCTCAAGGCGGTTGGCGTCAGCCCAGATGGGCGGCAGTTCCTGATCGAGGTCGGTCTCGACCGAGATATTGCGGACCCTGAGTTGCTGGCCCAACAGGCTGAAGACTCCCCGGATGGGACGGTTGAGGTTGACCTTGGTCGTAACCACGTCGGCTTTACGGCCGAACTCCCTGAGATGGCTGATTATCTTGGAAGAACGCTCCACCTGGGCCACGATCTCGGCAATTACTTCCTGCATGATCCCAGGCTCGGGGGGCTGGCCCTTGTTGAGTCCCTTGAGCAGGAAATGGGCTCCGGTGCCGATGGCTGAGAGAGGTTGGTTCAGTTCGTGGGCCACCCCAGCGGCCATTTCGCCCAGGGTGGCCATCTTTGAAGCCTGGATCAACTGCTGCTGGGCCCTGAGCCGCTCGGTGATGTCCACCACCGAGAGGATGATGGCCCGCCGGTCCAGGTGCTGATCGTATGAAGCTCGGATGTCGACAAAGAACTTGGAGCCCCTGGCGTCGATCTGCTGGATCTGAGGTAAAAAGGTTTCGCCTTTATCAAGGGATTGGCTGACCCGCTCCTGGTCAGTCACGTCGATCAGTTCTAAAAATGAGCGGCCGATCAGCTTTTCCCTGGTGTGGCCGTGATCGGCCAGGGCCCGGTGATTGGCGTCAAGTATCTCAAGGGTCTGCCGGTCTAAAAAGAAGGTCGGGTTGGGGTCGTTGTTGAACAGAAGGCGATACTTTTCTTCGGAGCGCTTCAATTCCTCTCCCAGTCGGCGAATGGCGGTGACGTCAGTGGACATCTCCATGACAGCGGTGATGTTTCCCTGCCGATCGACGATAGGAGTCGCCAACACAAGAAAGTATATCTTGGAACCGTCCCGACTGGTAACAGTTTCTTCGGACGAGTGGACCTGGCCGTCCTCAAAGGTTTTGGCCACCGGGCAGTCGGGGCAGACGCTGTCGCGGCCCTTGTAAGCCGCGTAGCAAAAGGAGCCGATCCTTCGGCCAAAGTCCTGTTCGAACATCTTGTTGACTTCCAACAGCTTGAAGTCGCGATTCTGGACCGAGATGTAGCAGGGCACCTGCTCAAACATGGTCTGGAACAGACGGCGGTTCTCCTCAAGGGCTTCGGTCTTCTCCTTGATGCTCAGGCGCATCTGGTCGATGGCCCTGGCCAGGGTGCCGATTTCATCTTCTTTTCCGGGAGAGATCGGCCGGTCGTAGTCCCCTTGGGTCAGGTTTTTCACCGCCTCTAACAACCCGGCCAGTTTTCGGTTCGCCATTCCGTAGCTGAACAGGGCCAATATTCCGGAAACAATGACGAAAATCAGGCCGGCGAACCCGATGGTCCGGTGGGCGGCCCCCTTGATCCCCTTCTCTAACCTGGCCCAGGAAAGGCGCAAATCCACGACTCCCAGCAATTGCTCCACTGGCCGGTCGGCGTGATGGGAGCTGATATAACAGCTCTCCTCGCTGTATATGGCCCTGATATGACTCGAGAGCTGATGGGAGTCAGATCCAGAGTTCCTGAAGATGCGGCTCTCTTTGGAGGGGGTCGTCCGATCGCTGCTCTGATCAAAACAAGCGGCTATCTGATACATGGTTTGAATCGAGTCCTCACCGCGGTTGCGGATGTTCAGGACCGAGAAGGCTGCTAACAGCAAGGCCAGGACCAGGCCAACTCCCGCGATCAGCTTGAATAGAAGCCGACACCTGAAGGGCCGCATTTTCTGTTCAGGGTCAGTCACCTTCGCTCACCCTTTGGCGCCGCCCTTCCCGGCCCGCCGCCTGGCCGAAGAAATGGGCCGAACTCGTGGCAGCCAGAAAAACCCCTTGCCAAGAGGAGTTCGTCATTTTTCTCCTTTTTGTTCTTGACACCCTGCCCTGACTATACCATACTCGACTTAAATAATATAGATTTATTTTGTCAAAAATCCCACGGGCTCTGGAGGGGCAGTGAGACTCTCAACCAGGACTAGATACGGCGCCCGGCTGCTCTTTGATCTGGCCAGGCACTCTGAAAAGGGCCCGATCCACATCGGGGACATTGCCGGGCGACAGGGTATTTCGGTGAAGTATCTGGAGCAGATCGTCCGGCCGTTAAAAGAAGCCAAGCTGGTCAAGAGCGTCAGGGGAGCCAAAGGAGGCCATCTGCTGGCCAAACCGGCCGAGGAAATCACGCTGGGCCAGATAGTCCGGCTTCTGGAAAGCGGATGCGGGCTGGCCGACTGCATCGAAAAGCCCAGCGAATGCAACATGTCCGGGGACTGTCTCTTCCGGGTGGCTTGGGCCGAGGCGGCCTCGGCCCTGTTTGAAAAACTTGACTCCATCAGTCTGGCCCAGTTGTTGGCCTATGAGGATAAAACCTGCCAGCCGGCGGGCTGCCATCCCCGCCGCTCCTCCGGGATGGACTGGGCTAGTCAATTAAAGGAATAATCGTAGCCTCGTATCTGGGTTCGCAAATGCCTGATAGAGGAGTCAGCCAGAAGTTGTCTTCCAGGGCTTCCGGGGGAGAGGAGGACGCAACGGAGATCAGGCTGATTCAAAGAGTGCTTCCGCGGCCGATGGTCGTGGATAAAAGCGGCTTTTAGAGGGGGAGGTATGGATTCTATCTCGGGGTTTGTTGAGGGGCCACTGCTCTGGGCGGCCTGGATCGTCTTCATCGGGGGCAGCATCATCCGGCTCATCAGCTTCTTCAAGCGGGCCAGGCAGCGCGACAAGGTGATCTTCCGGCACTTCAGTTGGAAATACGTACTCCTGACCTGGGTTCGCTATCTCCTGCCCTTCAACCAGACCGTGGCCAAGAATCCAGTCTTCTCCATTCTGGGTTACATTTTCCACATCTGCCTGATAGTGGTGCCTCTTTTTATCATCGCCCACATCATGTACTGGGAAGAATCGATCTGGGGCTGGAGTTGGTATTCGCTGGCTTTGCCCGATTCGTGGACTCCGGTCCTGACCTGGATCGTCATCGGCATCGGGGCGGTCTTCTTCATCCGGCGCCTGGTCCGGCCCGAGGTCCGCATTCTCTCCAAGCCCGGCGACTACCTCCTGGTCATCGTCACCATCCTGCCCTTCCTGACCGGTTTCCTGGCCTCCCACACCGGCTTCCTGACTGACTACATGCGAACGATTCACATCTTTTGCGGCGAGCTGATGCTCATTCTGATACCCCTGACCAAACTGTCCCACTACTTGCTCTTCTTCCCCTCGCGGATGGTCATCGGCATAGAGTGGGGCCGCCGCGGCTACGCCGCTTGAGAATCGTCATGGTCTCGGGCTCGCTAGGGGAAAGGACATCCTCATGGCAGAGATAGACACCGCCTTGGTCAAGAAATCTCTCGACGACAAGCTCAGCGCCCGGGTGAAGATGGGTCTGGACATTTGCGCCCGCTGCGGTCTCTGCGCCGACACCTGCCACTTCTACAGGGCCTCCGACGGCAATCCCAAGCAGGTCCCCTCGCACAAGGTCAGGTGGCTTCGGGAGCTTGTCAAGCGCAAGGGCCAGGTGGACGAAGACTTCATGAAGGAAATGTACGAGACCGTCTTCGGCGACTGCAGCATGTGTCGGCGCTGCTCCCTGTTCTGTCCTTTCGGCATAGACATCGCCTCGATGATCGCCTTCAGCCGCAGCCTGCTGGCCGAGCAGGGCATAATGCCCAAGGCCCTAGCCGAGGCCGTTGAGAACTACTTCGAGACCGGCAATCAGATGGCCATCACTGACGAGGACTGGATCGAGACCATCAAGTGGATGGAGGAGGAGCTTCAGGATGAGCTGCCCGGGGCGACCATCCCCATCGACAAGCACGGAGCGGAGATGCTCTATACGGTCAACGCTCGCGAGCCCAAGTTCTATCCCATGGACATCCAGCTGGCCGCCAAGATCTTCTATTTAGCCGGCGAAGACTGGACTGTCTCATCCAAGCCGGGCTGGGATGACACCAACCTGGCCATGTTCGCCGGCCACATCAAGGGCGCGGCCCACGTAGTCAACCTGACCAAGCAGCGGGCTCTGGAACTGGGAGTCAAGAGGGTGGCCATCACCGAGTGCGGCCACGCCTTCCGGTCGATGAAATACGAATCGCCGACCTGGCTGGGTGAACCCCATCCCTTTGAGGTGGTCCATTCGGTGGAGCTCTTCGCTGACTACATTCGCAGCGGCCGGATAAAGATCAGGGAGCAGTGCTTCACTGAGCCGGCGACCTACCAGGACCCCTGCAACGTCTCTCGCAACGGCGGCCTGGCCCAGCAGGGCCGCTATCTGATGAGGAAGCTTTGTGCCGACTTCCGGGACATGATGCCCGACGGCAACGGCAACTTCAACTATTGCTGCGGCGGCGGTGGAGGCTTCATGCCCATGGCCGCCCCCTTCCGCCAGAGACGCCTGGCCTCGGGTCGGGTCAAGGCCGAGCAGATAAGAAAAACCGGAGCCAAAGTCGTGGTTTCGCCCTGCCACAACTGCTTCGACCAGATTCAGGACCTGGCCAAGGAGTACGACCTGGATTACAGGGTTGTTCAGTTCAAAGAAATTATCGACGAGTGTCTCATCATCCCTGAGGAACTTAAGGCCCAGGATTAGGGTCATAAAATGCCCGACAAGAGATCAAGCCAACCGCGCTCCGGCTGAAGCAGCCGCGAGGTCGTTCGGGCTTGGGCTTTGAGTCGGCGGACCAACAAGGAGGTGTCATGGATTACCATCTGATGTCCTCGCCCTGCGGCCTGGATTGCTTCAACTGCCCGATGTATCTGGCCACCATGGACGAGCAGATCAGGGTCTCAGTGGGGGAAGAACTGGGCCTGCCTTCTGACAAGGTCCAGTGTCGTGGCTGCCGCAATGAGGGGGGGTTGATCGCCTTCCAGGGCATGAGCGAGCCCTGTCCGATCTACGCCTGCTCAAATGGTCGGAACCATGAGTTCTGCTCCGATTGCGATGACTTCCCCTGCGACCTCCTTCACCCCCTGGCCGAGCCCAAGGAAATGGTCCCCTGTAACATCAAGACATTCAACCTCTGCCTGATCAAGAGGATGGGCGTGGAAAAGTGGGCCAAGGAGAAGTCCCGGAGAGTCAGGCAGACTTATTATCAGACCATATCCAAGTACGGCCTCTGAGCCGTGGCCGCGTCAAGCAGGCCGATCCGGGTCAGAACCAGGGCCGTAGCCAAGCCCGTGGCCATGCCCAGCCCGCCCACCTGAGCGGCCAGGGCGTCGGACATGTAGTCTCCGTTCAGGTTGGGCAGGGCCAGGACGTCATACTCCTGGGGTCTTAAAAGGACCTGCTGGAACGTGTTGTCGGCGAGGCGGTCCTTGATGACCGCCCGGCGGGGAAGGGCCGGCCGGGGCTTCCGATGAGGCCCCTCTTCTTTTTCAGGCGGCTCAGACGCCGTTGATCCCGGCCGCCTCCAGGATGGCCGGGACTACCTCCTCCTTGCCGATGGCCATGATGTGGACGCCGTGGCAGATTTTCTCCGCCTTGATCCGGCGGATCATCCGCCCGGCGATGCCGATGCCCGCCTCCAGGGCCTTGCCCTTGGGCGCGGCGGCCATCTCGTCGATGAGCGACTGGGGCACCCTCACCCCGGGCACGTTCTTGTTCATGAAGCGGGCCATGGGGGCCGAGGTGAGGAGGATGATCCCGGCCAGGATCTTGACCTTGAACTGGCCGGCGTAGTCCATGAAGCCCTTGAACCCGTCCAGGTCGTAGACGGCCTGGGTCTGGATGAACTCGGCCCCGGCCTCGATCTTCTTCTCGAACTTGATCAGCTGCGGCTCCAGGGGGTTGGCCTCGGGGGTGACGATGGCCCCGGCGCAGAACTCCACCCCGCCGGCCAGCTTGTTGCCGGCCAGGTCCTGCCCCTTTTCCAGGGTCCTGACCGTCCTCAGGAGCTGGCAGGAGTCCAGGTCGAAGACGCCTTTGGCCTCCTTGTGGTCGCCGACCACGATCGAGTCGCCGGTCAGGCAGAGAACGTTTCTGACGCCCCTGGAATAGGCCAGGAGGAGGTCGGCCTGGAGGGCCAGCCGGTTGCGGTCGCGGCAGGTCATCTGCAGGATCGGCTCGCCGCCCAGCTCCCGGATGATCAAGGTGCCGCCCAGGGAGGGGAACCTCATCACCGAGGACTGGTGGTCGGTCACGTTCAGGCCGTGAACCCGGTCCTTGAGCAGCTCCACGTGGTGCCTGAAGTTATCCAGGTCGGTCCCCTTGGGCGGCGCCACCTCGGCGGTGACGACGAACTGGCCCGAGTTCAAGGCCTCTTTGAAGCTGGCCGCCATTGCCCTAACCCCTTTCGACCCGACCTCCACCGGTCCCGTTCTTTTTCACCGGCCCAGGCTCAGGGCAGGCTGAACCTGCCCGGCCGGGGCTCGACGTTGTAGTTCTTGGGCGACTGGTAGCGCCTCATCAGGTCCAGCTTGCCCAGTTCGTTGAGCCGGTTGTAGATCAGGGTCCAGGCGCAGTCCTTGTTCTCGTCGATCTCGCACTTGCCGTTCTTGGTCCCGCCGCAGGGGCCGTTGACCAGCCCCTTGTGGCAGGAGGTCACCGGGCAGATGCCGCCGGTCTCGCCCAGAACGCACTCCCCGCACTGGGTGCAAATCTCCTGGAACAGGCCGGGGCCGGCCTCCTTGCCGATGAAGAGGGTGTCCAGGGCCGGGATGACCAGCTTGCCTAATTGGCGGGCGATGGTCTGGACCCCGAAGGCGCAGGTCATGATCACCAGGGCCTCGGCCGGTTCAATGGCCTGGCCGTGCTCCTCCAGGATCTCGTGACTCAGCTCGTCGCAGGCCACGGGCACCACCGTCGAGCCGGTGACCAGCTTGCCCTGCGAGAGGAGCCTCTCCCGCATGGCCGCCACCTCCTCCACGCCGCCGGTGTGGGTCAGGGTGACGCAAGTGCCGCAGCCGACGATGAACAGGCTGGTCAAGCCCTTGAGGAGCCTCTCCAGCTCCTCTTCGGTCTTGGGCTGGGTGATGGAGCGGATCATGGAGATTCTCCCTCTTTGTTAGTCCCGGCCCGGGCCTAGCGCCCTTCCAGGTCGCACCTTAAGCAGCGGCGGGCCTCTTCCCAGGCCTGGGCTTCGCTGTAGCCGCCCTCGACCTCCCGGAAGTCCCTGACCCGGTCCTGGGGCCGCTCCTGGGGCAGCTCGACCCGGCCGGTCAGGGGCACGGTCTCCTCCTCCTGGGACAGCCTGGCCGGCTCCACGCCCAGGGCGGTCTTCTCGTCGGGGATGAGCACGCGGGAGGTGTCGCCGCGGAGGTACTTGTCAATGGCCACTGCGGCCCGCTGGCCCGAGGAGACGGCCCGGATGAGGAAGGTCGGCCCGGTGGTGAAGTCCCCGCCGGCGAAGATGCCCGGGATGTTTGTCGCCAGGCTGTTCTCGTCCACCCGGAGGGTGCCCCAGACGGCCCGCTCCAGGCCCTCCTCCTCGGTGATGAAGCTCAGGTCCGGGGCCTGGCCGATGGCCACGATCAGGGTGTCGCAGTCGAAGACCTGGCGGATGGAGTCGTCGTAGACCGGCCGGAAGCGGCCCTCCAGGTCGAAGACCGAGGCGCAGCGGACGAACTCCAGGCCCTTGACCCGGCCCTTTTCCGAGATGACCGCCTTGGGCCCCCAGGAGTTCTCGATGAGCACGCCCTCGGCCGTGGCCTCCTCGATGTCCTTGGCCCAGGCCGGCATCTCGTCTCGCTTCTCCAGGCAGACGGCCCGGACCTGCCGGCCGCCCAGGCGGCGGGCCGTCCGGGCCACGTCCATGGCCACGTTGCCTCCGCCCACGACCAGGACCCTGGCCCCGACCTCGACCGGCTCCTGCTGCTTGACCCGGCTCAGGAACTCCAGGCCGTAAATCAGCCCCTCGGGCTTGAGCTCCTCGCCGGGGATGCCGATGGACTTGGCCGCCTGGGCCCCGGCGGCGATGAAGACGGCCGAGAAGCCCTCCTTGAGCAGTTCCAGGACCGTGTGGCGGCGGTCGATGGGCGAGTTGTACCTGATCTCCACCCCGGTGCTGACGATGTAGTCCACGTCCTGCCGGATGATCCGCCGGGGCAGGCGGAACTCGGGCACGGTCACGGCCAGCATGCCCCCGGCGGCGTCCTTGGCCTCGAAGACCGTGACCGGGTAGCCCATCCGGCGCAGGAAGTAGGCGCAGGTCAGGCCGGCCGGGCCGGCGCCGACCACGGCCACTCTCTCCGGGCGGGTCAGGGGGAAGGGCTCGGCCCGTCCGGTGATCTGCTCGAAGTACCTGTCCGCGGCGAAGCGCTTGAGGGCCCGGATGGAGACCGGCTCGTCCAGCTCGCCCCGGCGGCACTTCATCTCGCAGGGGTGGACGCAGATCCGGCCGCAGACGGCCGGGAAGGGGTTGCGCTCGCGGATGATCCGGATGGCCTTGACGTAGTCGCCCTCGGCCACGGCGGCGACGTAGTTGGGCACGTCCACCCCGGCCGGGCAGGCGTGCTGGCAGGCCGAGATGACCATAGAATCGCAGACCGCGCCGGCGCAGCGGTGTTCGTAGATATGATCGCGGTATTCGTCCTCGAAATAGCGCAGGGTGGATAGGGCCGGCTTGGGACTGGCCTGCCCCAGGCCGCACAGGCTGGCCTCGGTCATGGTATTGCCGATGGATTTGATGGTAGCGACGTCCTCGATGCGGCCACGTCCGTCGGTAATACGGGTCAAAATCTCCAGCAGCTGGGTGGTACCCAGACGGCATGGGGCGCATTTGCCGCAGGACTCGGACTGGGTAAAGTTCAGGAAGAAACGGGCGATTTCCACCATGCAGTTGTTCTCGTCCAGAACCACCATCCCACCCGAGCCCATGATGGCGCCGATGCGCTGGATGGTATCGTAATCGATGGGCAGGTTCAGGAAGCGCGCCGGCACGCAGCCGCCGGCAGGACCACCCATCTGGACCGCCTTGAATTGGCGCCCCTTGGGAATTCCGCCCCCGATTTCGAACACCACCTCCTTGATGGTGGTGCCGATGGGCACCTCCACCAGACCGGTATTGTTGACCTTCCCGGCCAGGGAAAAGATCTTGGTGCCCCGGCTGGCCTCGGTGCCATACTCAGTATACCAGCCCGCACCGTTGCGGATGATCAGGGGGATATTGGCGAGGGTCTCCACGTTGTTGATGTTGGTGGGCCTGCCGTCCACACCGGCCTGGGCCGGAAAGGGCGGCCGCGGCCGGGGCATGCCCCGCCGGCCCTCAATGGAGGCCATCAAGGCCGTCTCCTCCCCGCAGACGAAGGCTCCGGCGCCCTTTTTAAGGGACAGGTGGAAGTCGAAGCCGGTGCCGAGGATGTTTTCCCCTGCCAGGCCCAGTTCCAGACATTGCTGTAAAGCCAGTTGGAGGTGTTCCACGGCGATGGGGTACTCCTCACGGACGTATATTATACCGTACTCAGCCCCCATGGCATAACCGCCGATCAGCATGCCCTCTATGACCGCGTGCGGGTCGCCCTCCAAGAGGGCGCGGTCCATGAAGGCCCCGGGGTCGCCCTCGTCGGCGTTGCAGACCACGTACTTGGGGGTGTTCTCCGCCTGGCGGGCGAAGCGCCACTTGAGCCCGGTGGGAAACCCCGCCCCACCGCGCCCCCGCAGCTTGGAAAGGGCGACCTCCTCGATGACGGCCTCGGGCGTCATGTTTGACAAGGCCTTGACCAGGGCCTTGTAACCGCCGGCTGCGATGTAGTGTTCGATCCGGGTGGGATCGATGCGGCCGCAATTGGCCAGTACCCGCCGCACCTGTTTCTGGTAGAAGGGGATCTGGCTGCGGTAGTAGACAGGCCTCCCGGTCTTGGGATCGCGGTAGGCCAGGCGATCGATGAGCTCGCCCTTGCGGATGGTGCGCTCCACAATCTCGGGGGCATCCTGCGGATCGACCTCCTGGTACTGCACCCCCAGGGGCTCGATGGCCACCACGGGGGCCTTGGCACAGAAGCCATGACAGCCGGTCGAGCGGATCTCCACCTGCTGTTCCAGGCCAGCCCGCGAGACCTCTTCGAGCAGGGCGTCACGCACGGCGGCGGCACCATAGGCACGGCAACCGGTCATGCACACATGCACCTCCATCTGCTTGCCGCCCGCTTCGGCCAGGACCTTGTTGCGCAGCCACTCCAACTGCCCTATGGATGTCAGCTTCTGCATGGGCTCAGGCCTCCTCCTTGTCCTTGCGGTATTCGCCAAGCACGCTCGCCACCTTGGTGGGGTTGAGCTTGCCGAAATAATCACGATTAACCATCATGGTCGGGGCCAGGAAGCAGGCGCCGAGACAAGCCACGGTTTCCAGGGTGAACTGGTAGTCCGGGGTGGTTTCGCCTTCCTCGAGGTTCAGCTCCTTCTTTACCAGCCGCAGGATGCTGCGGCTGCCTTTGACATGGCAGGCCGTTCCGCGGCATACCTTGAGCACACAGCGCCCCTTGGGCTTCAGTGAAAAGCCCGAATAGAAAGTGACCACCCCCTGGACCTGGGCCGGAAACAGCTGAAGGGCCGCCGCGATGGGCTCGATGGCCGACGGCGGGATATAGCCGAACTCTTCCTGCACCTCTTGGAGCAGCGGGATCAAACCCCACTTTTCCTGCCGGTGCTTTTCAATGATCCTGTCGAGTATCGCGCGGTCAAAATCGTTAGCATCCATGATAGCTTTATTCTCCTTCGTTCAAGGCC
>ENA-OSEO01001306-OSEO01001306.1-sediment-metagenome-genome-assembly--contig:-NODE-1306-length-46948-cov-8.569798_pt1 | contig 46948 bp, 36 predicted proteins | sample MGYA00237883_ERZ534232 | MGnify/ENA metagenome assembly ERZ534232 | reverse complement strand
GGGTCAAATGGCAACCGCAAGATCATGATTTTACGTTGCCAAAATGAGAAACAGAATTTTTGAGACACGGTACTAGCATGATGCAATAGGAGGTGAAACGCATGACCGAGCCTGAGTCTTATTCAGAACATAAACTCCACCAGGGAGGTGGAGGACGTCCTGAGCACAAAGAGCCGAAGGGGCACGAAGGACAAGGAATGAATCATGGGAAAAAGCACGAAGGCCATAAGGGTGGCGATCACCATGCCCACATGGTGGCGGACTTCAGGCGGCGTTTCTGGATTTCGCTGGCCATAACGATTCCGATCCTTTTTCTCTCCCCCATGATCCAGGCTTTCCTGGGCTTCAAAAAGGCCGTGGCATTCCCGGGCGACGCCTATGTGTTGTGGGTCCTGTCCTCGGCCGTCTTTTTCTACGGCGGCCGGCCTTTCCTCAAGGGATTGTTCGATGAACTCGCGAAGAAACAGCCCGGCATGATGACCCTGATTGCCATTGCCATAGCCACAGCGTATGGCTACAGCAGCGTCGTGGTGTTCGGTCTGGCAGGAAAAGTTTTCTTCTGGGAGCTGGCGACGCTGATCGACATCATGCTCCTGGGCCATTGGATCGAGATGAAATCGGTGATGGGGGCCTCGAGGGCGCTTGAGGAGCTGGCAAAACTGATGCCCTCCGACGCTCACAAGGTGATGTCCGACGGGAGCACGAAGGACGTCCCCATAGAGGACCTTGAACCTGGGGACAGGGTTCTTATCAAGCCCGGGGAGAAGATACCGGTGGACGGAGAGGTGATGGAAGGAGCGAGTTCCGTCAACGAGGCCATGCTCACGGGGGAATCCAAGCCGGTGGAAAAGCAGGAAGGATCAAAAGTCATTGGGGGCTCCATCAACGGGGAGGGTTCCCTGACTGAGGAAGTGCAGAAGACCGGCAGGGACTCCTTCCTTTCCCAGATGATCGGTCTTGTGGAAGAGGCCCAGCAGAGCAAGTCCAGAAGCCAGGATTTGGCCAACCGGGCAGCCCTGTGGCTGACGATCACCGCCCTGAGCTGCGGGGCCGTCACCCTGTTCATATGGCTGGTCCTTGTCAACAGGGATTTCGCGTTTTCCCTGGAGCGGACGGTGACGGTCATGGTGATCACGTGCCCTCATGCGTTGGGCCTGGCGGTTCCTCTTGTCGTTGCCGTGTCCACGGCCCTCTCAGCAAAAAACGGGCTCCTGATCAGGGACAGGGCGGCCTTTGAACGGGGCAGGAACATCCAGGCCATTATTTTCGACAAAACCGGGACGCTTACAAAAGGGGAGTTCGGAGTGACGGATACCGTCATGTTGTCGGAGGGCATGGATGACAAAGAGATGGTCGAGTACGCCGCCTCTATTGAAAGCCGTTCTGAACACCCCATTGCCAAGGGTATTGCAGCATCGGCCGAAAAAACCCTCCAGGTGGAGGATTTTAAATCGATTCCCGGCAAAGGAGCTCAGGGCAGGGTCGACGGGAAGGAGATCAAGGTGGTAAGTCCCGGCTATCTGAAGGAAAACGACATGCTCCCGGATGATGAGAGGATCGAAAAGCTGAACGCCCAGGGAAAGACCGTCGTTTTTGTCCTGATCGATGGTGAGCTCAAAGGAGCCGTCGCCCTTGCAGACATCGTCAGAGAGGAATCCAAAAAAGCGATTTCAAGACTCAGAGAAATGGGAATCCGCTGCATGATGCTCACGGGTGACAATCACCTGGTCGCCAAATGGGTTTCGGAAGAAATCGGGCTCGACGAATACTTCGCGGAGGTTTTGCCCAAGGATAAGGCCGACAAGGTCAAGGAGGTCCAGTCCAGGGGACTCATCGTGGCCATGACCGGCGACGGAGTCAATGATGCGCCCGCTCTGGCTCAAGCCGACGTGGGGATCGCCATCGGCGCGGGAACGGACGTGGCGGTTCAGACAGCCGACATTATCCTGGTTCGGAGCAGCCCCCTGGACGCGGTGGCCATTCTGGGGCTTGCTCGGGCGACCTACCGCAAAATGATTCAAAATCTTGCCTGGGCCACAGGCTACAACGCTTTCGCCATCCCGCTGGCCGCCGGGGTTCTTTACACCTATGGAATCCTTCTTTCTCCTGCCATGGGTGCTGTGCTCATGTCCCTCAGCACGGTGATTGTGGCCGTTAACGCACGCTTCCTGAAAGTGACGAAGTGATCGACGTTTCACGGTGTATGGCTGTTCCGTGAAAATTGAAAAAGGAGTTCGTTAGGCGTGACATCTAAAGCCACTTGGTTCAAAGTCGGTTTGATAGCGGCGTTGCTGGTGGGGATTTCCCTGATCCACTACCTGACTGTCGAGGACAAGTTCGAACAGCACGCCGTCCACCGGATGCTCTATTATTTGCCCCTGGTGCTGGCTGCGTTCTGGTTCGGCATCAAGGGAGCCGTCGCGGTCTCCGTCACCGCCATTGCCCTCTACCTTCCTTTCGCCGTTGAACAGTGGCACGGCTCTTTTCGCGACTTCGACACCTTTCTCGAAGGGGGGCTCTATGTCTTCGTCGCTCTAATCCTTGGGTTCCTGGCCGAAAGAGAACAGAAGGAGCACGCCGCCAGAGTCGAGGCGGAGAGACTCGCCGCCGTAGGGAGGGTGGTTTCCGAAGTCGCTCATGACATGAAGTCCCCTTTGATGGCCATCGGCGGGTTTGTAAACCAGGTGTCCAGGAAGTTGTCCGGCGATGAAGCCAACCGCAAGAAACTGGAGGTGGTGATTCAGGAAACTGCCAGGCTGGAGGGGATGATTAAAGACATGCTCGAGTTCGGCAGACCGTTTGAACTCGCGCCATCCCAAGTGAACTTGAACGACCTGGTTGCAGAAACGGTGGAAGTCTTAAAACCTATTGCCGCCACGGCCGGGGTGGATTTGGAAACGGAGGCGGACATGTCGTTGCCCGCCCTGGAGCTGGATGTGACAAAATTCAGGCAGATCCTCATGAACCTGATCACCAATGCGATACAGTCATCCTCTTCCGGAGAACACATTGTGGTTAGAACCCGCTGCTCCAGGTTCGAGGCGCTCGTTGAGATCACGGACTGCGGGTGCGGCATCCCGGAAGAGCAGCGGGAGAAAATATTTCAACCCTTTTTTACCACGAAGAAAGAGGGCACCGGACTCGGCCTTGCCATCGTCAAAAAGATTGTGGAGGCTCACGGAGGGAGAATCACTTTCCACCCCAATAGGGACAAGGGAACGACTTTCGTGGTCGCTTTGCCGAGTTCGAGACCTGAAAGGAGGGCTTGAATGATGTTGAAAAGAATAACCGCTATTGTGCGTACCGAGCGCCTGGAAGCTGTAGAGCGCGGCTTGCAGGAAATCGAGGTCTCAGGCATCACGGTCACCCAGTGTAAGGGGTATGGCGAGTATGACCACTTTGTGAAGTTCGGTTACTCGTTGCTCCGTGCTCGGATAGACATATATTGCGCCCCCGGCAAGACGGAAAAGATAGCTGAGACCATCATGGAAAAGGCCCACACGGGGGAAATGGGAGACGGCGTTATAGCGATCGAACCAGTAGAAAAGCTCTACCGCATCCGGACAAGAACTGAAGCACGTGAGAGTGAAATCTGATTTGCCCTTACCGGCAAAAAGGAGTGCACCATGAGGAAAAAAGCCGGGATGAAAGCGTTCGGCACAAATTGGTTCTTTTGTGCCCTGCTGATCTTCTTTGCCCTATCTCAAAGTTGCCGAGATTCCCGTGCCCCAGATCCAACCGGTGGAAGCGGCGAGGGACAAACCCAGACATTGGACCAGCATCAGAAAAAAGAGACTGCGAAGGTGGAGGCCAAGAAGGAGAGAAAAGTCCTTTACTGGCGCGCCCCCATGAATCCCCTCGAGATCTATGACAAGCCAGGAAAGAGCAGGATGGGAATGGACCTGGTTCCTGTTTATGAAGATGACGTCTCAGGCGGATCAGAGGTGAGAATCGACCCCGTCATCGAGCAGAACATGGGGGTTCGGACCGCGCCCGTCGAGAAGGGGCACCTCCGTCACACCATCCGAACCTACGGTCATGTCACCTACGACGAAACACGCACCTCTCAGATCAGCCCCAAGTTCAGCGGGTGGATCGAGGATCTTTACGTGGATTTCACGGGACAGTCGGTCAACAAGGGGGAACCCTTGTTCAGCATCTATTCCCCGCAGTTGATCGCGGTCCAGGGCGAGTACCTCGAAGCTCATCGCAGAGCCGGCCAAGTCCGGGGCATCCCTGGGGAGTCTCTTGCCGAAGCGGTCAGGCAGAAGCTGATTTACTGGGACGTCCCGAAGGACCAGATTCGGAGAATCGAAGAATCCGGCGAAATAACCAGAGCCCTGATTATAAGATCCCCTTTTGCCGGGATTGTCATCGCCAAGAACGCGGTCGAAGGAGCATACGTGAAGGAAGGAACAGCCATCTACACGGTGAGCGATCTTTCCAGGGTGTGGGTCGAGGCGCACATTTTCGAGTACGAGCTTCCCTGGGTGAAACTGGGCCAGGAAGCGCGGATGACCCTCCCTTACCTGCCCGGAAAAAACTACAGGGGAACAGTCGCCTACGTCTATCCCTACCTTCAGAGAAAAACCCGGGATGTGGTAGTCCGGCTGGAGTTCAAGAACCCTGGGCTGGAGCTCAAACCGAACATGTATGCAGATGTTGAAATTACAGGCATGGAGGGGGAGGGATTGATGGTTCCCTCCATGGCCGTTTTGCGGTCTGGAGAGAGAGACGTCGTCTTCACGGCGAGAGGTGGAGGGAAATTTACGCCTCGCGAGGTGGGTCTCGGCCTGGCTCTTGAAGGCGACAGGGTCCAGGTTCTCAGCGGTCTTACGGAGGGAGAGACGGTGGTCATATCCGGTCAGTTTCTTCTGGATTCCGAATCCAAGCTCAGGGAGGCGGCGCTCAAGATGATGAAACCAGGAGAGGAGGAACTTCAGGCTCGACCGCCGCAGGGGCACCAGCACTAAGCGTATCACCCGCAGGGACATGAGGTCACAGCATGATCGAAAAAGTCATCGAGTGGTCCATCAGGAACAGGTTCATCGTTCTTCTTTCCGCGTTTTTCGTAACGGTGGGGGGCATTCTCGCCCTGCAAAACATCGCCCTCGACGCCATACCGGACCTCTCCGACGTCCAGGTGATCATCTTCACCGAATATCCCGGGCAGGCGCCCCAGGTGGTTGAAGACCAGGTCACCTATCCCCTGACGACGGCCATGCTCGCCGTGCCTTATGCCAAGGTCGTCAGAGGATATTCCTTTTTCGGCTATTCTTTCTTGTACATCATTTTCGAAGACGGCACCGACCTTTACTGGGCCAGATCCCGTGTCCTTGAGTATCTCAATTTCGTATCCGGAAGGCTTCCGAAAGGGGTGACCCCCAACCTGGGGCCGGACGCGACCGGCGTGGGATGGGTCTACGAGTACGTGGTGACAGACCCCACAGGAAACCACGATCTCCAGGAGCTCAGAAGCATCCAGGACTGGTATCTCCGCTACGAACTCACGGCGGTACCCGGCGTCTCGGAAGTGGCAAGCATCGGGGGGTTCGTGAAGCAGTACCAGGTCGAAGTGGACCCAAACAGGCTTCTGGCCTATGGGCTTCCCCTCGCCAGAATCAAAGCGGCCATCCAGCGCTCCAACATGGATGTGGGAGGCAAGGTGATCGAGATGGCCGAAACGGAGTTCATGGTCCGGGGTCTCGGCTACATCAAGACCAAGGAGGACCTGGAACAGATTGCTTTAGGCGTTGATCCTTATGGTACGCCCATCCTTCTCAAGAACGTGGCTATGGTCAAGTTGGGCCCCGAACTTCGGAGGGGCCTCCTGGAGTGGAACGGCGAGGGAGAAGTGGCGGGCGGCATCGTAATCATGCGGTTCGGGGAAAACGCGCTCGAGGTGATCAGGAACGTCAAGAAGAAGCTCAAAGAACTCGAGAAAGGGCTCCCCGAAGGGGTGATGATCATGGGAGGATACGATCGCTCCTCCCTGATCGAAAGAGCGGTGGACACCCTGAAACAGACCCTTGTCCTGGAGATGGGCGCGGTCGCAATGGTCTGCATTCTCTTCCTTATTCACTTCCGCTCGGCCTTTGTCGCGGTCATCACCCTCCCGGTGGGGATCCTGATGTCCTTTCTCGTGATGTTTCCTTTCGGCATCAACGCGAACATCATGAGCCTGGGCGGAATCGCCATTGCGATCGGGGTCATGGTGGACGCCTCGGTGGTGATGGTGGAAAATGCACACAAGCACCTCGAAAGGGACCGCGAAGTGAAATCCCACACGGAGATCATCACGGAAGCGGCACGGGAGGTCGGACCGGCTCTGTTCAGCAGCCTCCTGGTGATCACGGTCTCGTTCCTTCCCGTATTTGCGCTCCAGGCCCAATCGGGTCGGCTTTTCAAACCCCTTGCCTACACCTGGACATTTGCCTTGGCCGCTTCCTCACTCCTCGCCGTCACCCTGATTCCCGTTCTCATGACCTTTTTCGTGAGAGGAAAGGTCTTTTCGCCGCAGACGGACAGGCGCAGACGCATCCTGGTTTGGTGCATTGTGGTCCTCGGTCCCTCTTTGCTGGTGATTCTTGGAGGTGTAATCGGCATTAGCCTGCCGGACTGGAGCCTGGTGGTCGCGTTGGGCCTTTCGATCTTCGGCTCAATCACCCTGATGTCTCAGAAGCTGATACCCGAGTCAAAGAACCCTGTCGGCCGCCTGGCGCTTAAGGTTTACCTGCCCCTCATCCGCAAGGTCCTTCGGTGGCGGATTGCCGTCATCCTGATTGCGGTTGCCCTGATCCTGGGAACCATCTATCCCCTTTCGCGACTCGGCAGCGAGTTCATGCCTCCTCTAAACGAAGGAAGCCTGCTCTATATGCCGACTACGCTTCCCGGCATATCTATCACCAAGGCAAAGGAACTCCTGCAGCAGACGGACAAGATCATCCAGAGTTTTCCTGAAGTGCACCACACCCTGGGCAAAATCGGCCGCGCTGAAACAGCCACGGACCCTGCTCCCCTTTCCATGATAGAGACGACCATCGAACTGAGGCCGGAGGCGGACTATGAGGTCATGGAGGTCAGGCGCTTTTTTTCCGAATGGCCGAAATGGCTAAAAGAGCCCCTGACCTGGTTTTTCCCTGAACAGAAACAGGGCGCGAAGATTCGGGAGTGGAGAAAAAAGAAAGTCGATCGGTTCTTTTCAGGCTGGCCTTCCTGGCTTAAACGGCCTCTGGCGTTTTTCCTGCCCGAGGAGCGACACATCACCACGGAAGAACTTGTGGATGAAATGAACGAGGCCATCCGTTTCCCGGGTCTCACCAATGCATGGACCATGCCCATCAAGACCCGCATCGACATGCTCTCCACAGGCATCAAGACCCCGGTCGGCATCAAGCTCATGGGGCCCGACCTTCAAACCCTTTCGGACCTGGGTGCCCGGGTCGAATCCGTTGTGCGTCTCATTCCCGGCACGCTCTCCGCCTATTCGGAGCGGGTCACCGGCGGAAACTACCTGGATTTCAAGATCAAGCGCTACGAGATCGCCCGGTACGGCCTCGAGATCATGGATGTCCAGGACGTGATCATGTCCGCCATCGGCGGCATGAACGTGACCACCACGGTGGAAGGGCTGGAGCGCTACCCCGTCAACGTTCGGTACAGCCGGGATTTTCGGGATGACCTGGACAGGCTGAAGCGGGTTCTCGTCCACACGCCCACGGGCGAGCAGGTCCCCCTGGCCCACCTCGCGGATTTCACCCTGCACAAGGGGCCCCCGGCGATCAAAAGCGAAAACGCGCGCAAGACCGCCTGGGTTTACGTGGATTTGAAAGGGGTGGACGTGGGCTCCTATGTGGAGCGGGCCAAAAGGGTCGTTGCGGAGGAGGTAGACTTCCCTTCCGGGTATTCCATCGTCTGGTCAGGACAGTACGAGTACATGGAAAAGGCGAGGGAAACGCTGAACGTCATCTTGCCCCTCACCCTGCTCATCATCTTTCTGCTCCTCTACCTCCACTTTAGAAGCGTGACAGAAGTGCTGATCGTGATGGCGGGCCTTTGCTTCGCCGTCGTGGGCGGTGTCTGGCTCCTCTTCCTGTTGGGCTACAACATCTCGGTGGCCGTCATGGTCGGGTTCATCGCCCTGGCAGGGCTTGCGGCCGAAACCGGGGTAGTCATGATCACCTACCTCGACGAGGCCTATGAACGATGGAAGCGGGAAGGAAAGATTAAAACAACCGAGGATCTCCACCATGCCATCATCGCCGGGTCTGCAGAACGCGTCCGCCCGGTGCTCATGACCGTTTCGACAACGCTCATCGGACTCCTGCCCGTCATGTTTGGAAACGCCACAGGGGCCCAGGTCATGAAACGGATCGCGGCCCCCCTTTTCGGGGGCCTGGTGTCAGCCCTGGCTCTCACCCTGCTGGTCCTTCCGGCGGTCTACGAAATCTGGAAACGACGGGAGCTCCAAAGAAAAAAAGAAGGATGAGAGGACGTCGCTTCCTTTGCGAGGGGATCGAGATGAAGGTTCAGCAAGGGTTCATCGCTACCCACATCCGGGAGATCCTGCGCTGGACCGATGACGGTCACCTCCGTGAGTCCCGGAACCGGATTGATAAAGCCTTGGCGGCCGACAAAAGAAATGACACGATGTGTCTGTTGGGATGCGATTACGAACTCCTTGCCGAGTTGTCCATGCACAAAGGAGATCGGAGAGACGTCCAAGAGAACCTTGAAAAAGCAATAACAAGCTTCAGAAACTGTGGAGCGCAAGGTCATTTGAAAGGAGCTGAGAGGAAGTTAACTGCGATGAATGAGAGCAGATAGAAACTGTCAAACACCTTGGGTCCCCGACATTGGTGATGGGCCTTTTCTGAACATGACGTCGACACAAGCATCATGGAAGAACTTCACATTTTGAGTGCCGTGGGATTATCACTTTTGGGGGTTATGTTCAATCAAGCGACTTTAAACCATTCTATTGCTAATCATAATGTAAGTTGTCTTCTTTAGGCCTTATTTGGAAAGTCTCGTTTTGAAAATCGCTCATATTCCTTGTCGGTAGACGTGGCCAAGGTCCCAAACCCTCGGCAATGCAATTTCCATGACTTCTTCAGCCCTAAGGTGTAAAATAACTTTCGTGCAATTTCGGTTGCCGAATCTTCTTGCAAGGAAATTATCAGATGAAAGCCGCGAAAATCCTGATCGTCGATGATGAGGTTGTTCTTGCAAATAACATGTCCAAACTTCTGTCCAGGAGAGGATACCTGGTGCAGGTTGTCTACAGCGGAGATGAGGCCATTAGGACTCTTACCGAGAATTCCTTCGATGTAATGGTGCTTGATCTGAAAATGCCAGGCATGGATGGAATTGAGACGATGGATGCGATGAAAAAGCTTGGTCTTTTCACCGAAGTACTGGTTCTCACGGGTCACGGTTCCATTGACAAAGTCCTGGACGCCGTTCAAATGGGTGCTTATGACTATGTCACCAAACCCTGCGAGATTGAGGAACTCGTATCAAAGATTGAAGCTGCTTTTGAAAGAAAAAAGATCAAAGACTAAAAAAGATAGTATTATGGCTCAAAGCAAAGCCCTTTTAGCAAGGTACACAGAAGTATCTGAGCACAGGCTGGGGGTGCGCGGGTGTTTTGCTTTCCCTGCCTCTGGTCAGGAGACCACACATGTAAAAACCGTAGGCCAAACCTATACGAACTAATCAATTCTTTGATGGAGCCGAAAGCGGTAAGGGTATTGATTCATAGGTTATTCATCTGATCAAACTGTAAGCCATGTTAGAGATCCTCTTCGATAAAAGGGATCATGAACTGTTGAGCATTGTCAATGATGTTTGTGATCCAAACAACAAGCTAAAATACCTCAAGAAGCTCCTTGATCCCTATCTCCATCCCCACGGCATTAAGGAAATGGTTGCCCCGCAAGGTCTTCGAATTGCCTATGCAGTGCTTAACTTGCTTGACTCTCTTGACGTGGGTAAGGCAAAAGACCGCATCAGTGCCTTGCGCTCGCTAAAGGGTGAGATTTTGAACGTGACGCGGAGTCCCATGCGGAATAACACGGGCCGCGTTTTGCTCCAGATTATGAAAGAACTTGTGCGAAGTCATGGGGACTACGGACGACAACTTAAACTGGCCAGGGATTTCCATATCGCGACCTCAGGAAAACCGCATGTCATTCGCAGCTTTCTGCGGCAGTACCATCTTCTCGAAATGCCCGAAGAATGGAACCAAATTGCCTTCGACGATCATGTTCATGACGCTCGGACGAAAGGACGTAAATCTCCCACTCACTTGATTACGGACGCTTGGATTAAAGGCATCCGTCGTTTGACAGTGATTTACTACAACTTTGTTCCGCCTGAAGCCGCCGAAGAACTTTTAGAGGCCGCTGAGATTATGGGCATTACAGTACGTATCGGGGTCTCCTTCGCGGCCAGGTTCCGTTGCCGGTACGTGCGTTTTATCTGGGTGCCCCGCGGGTTCACGGACACACAGGATTTTCTCCATTTTCTCGCCCAACCGGCTATCAGGGGGTTCATGAACAAGGGACGGCAAGTCTCCGAATTTCAAGAACGCTATGTCTTTGACGTGCTTCAGGAGTTCAATATTAAGCACCGTCTTAAGGTAAGTGAGATTTACGGAGTCGAGCTTCAGCCCCTTGAGCAATCAGCCTTCCTTGCCTTTGTCGGCAGCGGCCAGGCATCACTTCTCCACTTGGCTGAATTTATCCATTCCCATATGTTGCCCGGCTTGAAAATCCGACTCGCAGAGTTGGAGGCAGCCCATTCCGAAGCCGTGCCTGAAGAACGCTCGAAGATGGCCAAACTGGCAGAGGAGATTCGGAAATTTGATTCGGAAGCCATTCTCGAGCAATACCTGCGTCCGGCTAAAAACCCCAATGTTCCAGACCCTAATGTCCCTATGGATAAAGGGGATGAACCGGAACTCTTGAGGCTGTCCCCCCGTGCGCTGGTCGACCGATTGGATCAACTTCACTCCGGTTACCGAATAACCCTTAACCTCACCGGTCTGAACGTGGAGGATGTCCTCGAAATCCTCTATGACTGTCGTGGCATGATTACCCATCTGGAGCTTTTCAATCTGAAAGACTACGACACCGGGAAGGCGCCCGACGCTGCCAAAATCAATGAACTGCAAAGAGCAATTAATGAAAAAAATGTCATCAAGTTGAAACGCATCATTCGAGGGGTCATAGAGACCCTCGAAGGTTCAAGATATGCGGACAAGGAAGATAGGGTAGCGAAGGCTACCAAGATTCTCGGAGAAATCGGGGTCTTCCAGGCTTTCTATAAAGGGGCCCCCCTGAAAGCAAGAATCGGCAGCGATTCGTCGGGCCGATCCCATCACCAGCACGGTATGGGTCTGGTTGTTAAGGAGACCCTTCCCAGGAGAGCACAGAAAGAGATAGAGCGATCTGAAGGGCCTTCCAACCAGTTGATGCCTGTAAGGGCAAGCGTTCTATTTCAGCGAACGTACCTATCCACCGCTGACCATCGCAGCTTCCTGGATGGACTTATCCGCTTGGTTCAGTCCGTACCCGGTTTCACTCGATTCGGCGACAAGTCCTTGAGCGGTTGGGTGATGCAAACGAATTCCGTCGCAATAGGTAATGGCGGCAATGTGGCTGCCCTGGGAGGATTCAAAGAGGAGACCATCGAAGGGCTCTCCTATAGCGCTGAGAAATCAAGACCATTGAAGGGAATCTCGTGGAGATACCTCAACAGTGATGTTAAGAATTCGACCAAGGTTTTGCTTGGTTTCATCCCGGCTTTCCTGACCTTTTTCTTGACGAAAGAGTGGTGGTTGCTCGCATACGGCGGCGCCTTCATCTGGTTCGGAATAACAGGGCTTCGTAATCTTCTTCAGTCAATCCTTGGCGGTGGTGGACTACGACGCTCGCCGCTTCTGAGATGGAACGATTACGTGAGCTGGGACCGTTTATGCGATTCGCTGTTTTTTACGGGTTTCTCTGTGCCGTTGCTTGACTATGTGGTCAAAACGGCGTTCCTTGACCGTATGCTCGGCATCACGACGTCGACAAATCCCTACGCGCTGTATGCGGTGATCGCCTTGGTAAACGGCCTGTATCTTTCTACGCATAATGCTATCCGAGGGCTACCGAAAGGCGCTGTCTTCGGCAATTTCTTTCGAACCATTTTATCGATACCCCTTGCAATAGGTCTGAACTGGGCGATCGGCGGCATTCTTGCAGCGGCTGGGACCGAAGAGATCGACGCGATTCTAGAAAAATGGGCGGCCATTATATCTAAGGGTGCTTCTGATTGTGTGGCTGGCGTCATCGAGGGCGTGGCCGATCGCCATGAAAATATCCGCATGCGATCGATGGACTATGCGACGAAGCTCGCCCAGTTGTTTGATACCTATGCCCGACTTGAGGTGTTATTTCCGGATTCTGACATACTCCAAATGCTTGAGTCTCCAGGTGATCTTATTCGCAGAGTCAAGGCCAAGGCCCGGAATTTGGAGAAAATGATCATCATTAATGCCCTTGATCTATTGTATTTGTGGATGTATCAACCTCGGGCGAGAAGTGAGTTTCGTAAGCGCCTTCGCACGATGTCACCGGACGAAAAGAAAGCCTTGGTTTATTCTCAATATGTGCTCAAAGAGACAAGGGAAATCAGTCGTCTCTTTGTTGACGGAATTCTAGGGAGGAACTTTTCCCGTGCTCTTTCTTTCTATCTTGACCGTTCCGAACAATACCTTGAAAATATCAAACGCCTCGCCCTAGGATGATACTTGGAAATTTCCCACTTTTTCTTGACGAAATGGGCCGAAGACTTTTAGAATAATCCTTGTAAAGGGGAGTAGCTACGTGGCGGTTGCCGTCAGCACGCCCGATGAATAAGGGCCGGCTCCGCCAATTAGCCTGGCTAATAAGCAAGACCTTTACTGCGTTGGCAGTAGAGGTCTTTTTCATTAGGGGTCTCTTCGTTACATTCACTTGGTGTCAGGAGAAACATGCGGAAAAAGCTCAGGGGCTCAAAGCAGTTGGTCTTTTGGCCATAGAGACTTTCACCGGCGCCATGGATTCTTTGTTAATCACAAAGCTTGTCCTTATTCTTTCCCTGCTCATTGCCGTCGGCGGTGCGGCGCTGTTCATTCTTTGTATATTGAGTTTTGTTCTTGGAGGCGCCCCTTTTGTGCCTACGCCCTTCAAGGTCCTGTACAGGATGATTGAGCTCGCGGACATCAAGCCGGGCGAAAAAGTGTATGATCTGGGGTGCGGAGACGGGAGGCTCGTCATCGAAGCCAACAGAAAATACGAAGCCAGAGCCGTGGGCATTGAAATATCTCCCCTGGCCTATGTCCTCGCTAGACTGCGTGCCGTTGCATCAGGGGCGGATGTCACACTTATTCTGGGCAACTTCATGAATTACGATATCTCCGATGCAGATGTGGTCTTCTGCTATCTCCTGGAAGGGCCTATGCAGAAATTACAGGACAAATTCAGGACCCTCAAAAAGGACTGCCGTATCGTCTGCCACCAATTCGAGATTCCGGACTGGGAGCCGCGCGCAAGGCTGAATGTGGAAGGGAGAAGTTATGTGGCCACGGTTTTCAAATATCAAGTATCTGATTTTCAATTCCAGGGCGTCAAAGGGATTTAAAATAGTCTCGGTCCCACGTAAACCTTTTGAGGTCTTTCTCTGTCTAAGAGGTCAAATTCTCTTGATGCCAAAATCATGATCGAAAAGAGCACATACAGGCTGGACGAGTATCAAATAAGCGAGTACGGGGACGGCGTTCTTTGGTGGCATGCGCACCATGGATTAGGGCAGCAGCGGAGTGGGAGATGCTTTGCCCTTGGCGACCTTCTCGTGATCGGAGAATTCAGGCATGAAGAAAATGGATATCTAAAACGAGAGTTTCTCGACAGGCTGAAAAAACTGCCTCCCTGGAGAAAGACACAGTTCTACTGCTTTGCTTTTGAGCTCAGGGATGTTTCCTCAGGGCAAACACTCAAAGAAGGTTTGATACAGAAGATCAGCGGAACCCAGATGCAAGCCGGACAGGATGGAGCGTCAGGGACTTTCCGGCTGGATAAGTATAAAGTCACTGTCGAAGTAGGAGGTCAGATCTCGTGGCAGGCATTGGAGGGAACGGAAAGAATTGTCGGCGGACAATGTTCTGTCCTGTCAGGCATCCTTTTCATCGGTCCAAAAGGGTATGAGACAGGAGGGCAAAGCAGACGGGCATTTCTGGAGGAGCTAAATAAAATACCCCCTTGGGACAGAACCAGGATGTGGGGTCATAGTCTTGCGTTGCGATCTTGTGAACCTCAACCACAAAAGGGGCACCTCAATGGCATGGCTCAAGGCGATACGTCGCGTGATCATGGGGTCCCGGGAAGCACAGCTTCGATTTTCTGGAAAGCAACGCAAGAGGCGGTTAAGTCTCTAAGGCCTCCTGACGTCAAGTTCAAAATCCCACCATCGCCTTTTCGACGACCTCCAATCCTGAAATTCCGCATGCCGACACCGTCTCGGCAAGGTCTGAGGAAAGTGGGTTTCCTGGTACTGATTCCCTTACTGTTTGCTGGTATGATTTTGGGTTTCATTTTAGGCATGCACTCCTGGGAGGAAAAATCTCATCACCACCACGCCTCAGAAAAACGTCATCACAGATAAGGCGACAAGCGAAAAACAATCCAAGCACATCAGGGAGGTGTTTATGAGATTAAAGCAACTCTCGCTTTTTGCACTGATTCTTGCAACCTTAGCCCTCAGCTTCTTTCAGGTCTCCCTTGCGAAAGAGGACGGGGAAGATCACGGACAGCGTACCAGATATCGAGAACGACATCGAGGGGAGGATCACGGCAGAAGATATTTGAAACCTGTGACTGATCGAACGTACAAAGAGACCTGTGGTGCCTGTCATTTTGCTTATCAACCGGAATTGCTGCCTTCCGCGTCCTGGGAAAAAATTGTAAGTCGCTTCAACGATCATTTTGGTGAGTCTTTTGAACTTGATGAGGAAACCGAAAGGGCGATTCTGAGTTATCTTCAAACAAATGCGGCTGAGCACTCCGGTGCGAAGCGGGCAGTCAAAATCGTGAGAAGCATGGGAACTCAGGTGCCGATAAGGATCACCGACATCCCCTATATCAAGGAAAAACATCACGATATCTCTGCGGCGACCATTAAACGACAATCCATCGGCTCGCTGTCGAATTGCACGGCATGCCACCTAAGAGCTGAAGAGGGGATCTATGACGATGACTTTGCAGTCGTGCCAAAGTAGACTCTGGCATGAGATCAATTGCCGGGAAGTGACGCTGATACTTGTATGAAGTTTATTCCCTTCTTGAGTAAAGGATTTTCACTTAACAGATTGCAACATAAAGGGGCATTAATTATCTACAGACGCACCACTCTTGACGCTCTTCTCTTGTCTAAACTCGCCTTCCCAATCTACAAAATGATTCAAATGGTAATCAATCGTTTCTTTAGCCCAAGAAAATAGGCAATGCGATACGTAGCTGAGAACTCATTTGGCCACGAAATTGTAAGTGAGGTAGGCTACATAAGCGAGTAAGAGGAGGCTGCCGGTGCCTCTACCAATTTGCTTCTTGAAGAGTAAAAAGACAACCAACCAGGTGATCCCCAGCATCACCGGAATATCAAAGCCCAAAGTGGCCTCATCTACGACAAGGGGTTGAACTACTGAAGCCAGCCCAAGCACGAAAAGAAGATTGAAGATGTTGCTTCCGATCATGTTGGCCATCACCACCCCTGATTTCCCCTTTAGTGCACCTGCAATGGTGATCACCTTGTCCGGGACGGTGGTTCCAATGGCTACTATGGTTAGCCCAATAACATATTCGGAAACACCCAGAATAGATGCGAAGTAGACCCCGGATTCAACGACTAACTCAGCCCCTACAAGAATGATCGCCAAACCAAGAAAGCTTAGGCCAAAAAGCTTCAAAACCCCTGTTTCTTTCTCCCCCTGCCCTTCTTCTTCCCTCTCAAAGCGAATTGCTATCATCCCTTTTCTCAGAGACCAGATTAGAGCGGCTACATAGAGAACAAAGATCCCGATCAGAAAGGCACCGGTCGCACTGCCTACTATTGGTGTCCAAAAGAGGAGTGCAACAACGCCGGTAGTTATGATCCCGAGAATCAAAGCGTAAAATCTATCGTCTTTGGAGGCATTCAAAGGCCTAATCAGAGGGCCAAGAGAAAAGGTGCCCAAGATGTTCGCGATATTAGCTCCAACAACGTTCCCGACGGCAATCCCGATATTTCCGGAAAACGCTGCGACCAGACTCACCAGCAGTTCCTCCCACTCCATTCCAGCCGTCAATAACCCCAGCGTCGTCTCGGACGCTCCAGTTCGTTCACCCAGTTCTCCCAATTTATCGGTGAACAGATCTGCCCCCTTTTCGAGGAGCAGCAGCCCCAGCAAGAACAGAACCACATAAAGCAAGATATTCCAGATCAATGATTCCATCCCTTCTACCTCTTCTGATAGTTAACCAGAGATGACTGCAGTCATGAATCGTCTTAAGCCCGGAGAGTACCATTTAAGCTCCCTGGCCACAAGATGACAAGGTCTCCCAAGAAGATCTTTCAAGAACGAGACAAGAATGATATACAAAGCGCATTACTAAGAGGAGGAGCAATCCATGGATCTCAAGCTCATGCTTACCACCTTTGCCACGATCTTTTTGGCGGAACTTGGAGATAAAACCCAGCTAGCCACACTTGCCTTTTCTGCGGAAGGCAAGTCCCGCCTCGCCGTATTCATTGGCTCCGCAGGAGCCCTCGTGCTCACGTCGCTGCTTGGTGTTGTTTTCGGGGCAGCTATCGCCAAACTCATCCCACCCAACTATATCAAAGCTGGCGCCGGAGTCTTGTTTGTTGTTCTGGGCCTGTGGATGCTATTCTCTCCAGGCGGGAAATAAAAATCGCGATGAACGGCTCCTGCCTTCCCGTTTCGACCTGACTTACGATTTGAGCTGGTAATGTGGCACCCCAGACTCGATTACCTGCTTTCACATAACGATACGTAGTCCTGTCCTACGGCTTGAGTGCCGAGGCAGCGTTTTGAACAATCCGGGAGCAGCCCATGGCTGCCTTACCTGGTCCAGTGAGGATGTAGTTGAGGGTCAGGGAGTCACTTCGAATCGGCTCAGCTCCACATTCTTCCTGTTCTTTCCGGGATGAAAAATCCTGCCGTTCATGGCGAGGTACACGCCGTAAGGAAGCGTCTGCACGGCGGCCAGCGCGAAGCCGATGTTGAACTCCGCATCGGTTGAGATAAATTTGGCAGGCTGCATGGCACCCGTCAGGACGATCACCTTGTTCTTGATCCCTTCCAGGGCCCTCGCCGTCTGATCCATGGTATCCGTGCCGTGGGTGACAATGATGTACTCATGGGGATCGGCGCTCACCCGGTCGACAATGAGCCGGCGGTCTTCATCGGAGAGGTCCAGGCTGTCTTTGCGCATGATCGATTCCACCTCATGCTCACAGGCGACGTTCGCCTCTCTCAGGATCTCCTCGACCCTGGATTCCCCCACCTGATAGGTGCTCTTCTGGTCAAAATAGATCTTGTCGATCGTCCCGCCTGTGGAGAAGAACTTGACCTTCATCCTTGTTCCCGCCTCACGTGAGCAAAGAAGAACCGTTTGGAATGGTTCACCGCACACCCCTTCCATATCCTGATTTGCCTGAAGGGGCCAAAGCCCTGTCCACGGAAAGCATGCCGCCTCCCTTGATCAGCAGGGCCAGGCAGATTCCGAGCGCCAGGAGATGGTACTCGTAGCCCTCGCCCTTCTGCTGCCCCAACCAGTTCATGAAAAAACCATGCTGCACATGGTACATGGACATGCAAATCGACAGAGACACCCCGATGCACAAAGCCCACAACCTTGTCATAAAGCCGGTAACGAGAAGCAGGGCACCTAAAAATTCGACCGTCATGAGGGCGATGACGGACCACATGGGAAACCCCATACCCCCGAAAGTCTGGATCGTTTTGTGGATGCCGGGGCCGCCGAACCACCCCAGGACCTTTTGGGCGCCGTGGGGGAACATGACGGCGCCCAACGCCAGCCTGATAAAAAGCTGAGCAGGGCTATTGTCCGTGCGCAAGAATTCCTTGAACATGTTCCTGAACCCTCCTTTTCCTGGGCCCTGGGTCACGGAGCCGACACGCATGGCCCTTTTGTTTATTAGCAGACTCCGCAAAGAAGGACAACCTTTTATCTTCCACGAGAAACCCAAGAAGACCGGAAGGTTATGAAAGCCCGGTTGACATCTCGCGCTTCTGAAATGTATAATCTATTTCGGCATCTCACGTCGGGATGCCTCTTTTTTATTTTCGCGGGAGCCCGGTGCCTTGAGAATGCCGGCTGGCTCGTCTTCTGCGGGACCGTATCCATAAGGAGGTTCAGGTAATGAGAATAAGCCACGCATCCATTCTGATTCTGCTCGCAGCCTTTATTTCGTGGGGATGTGATTCATCGAAGCAGCAAGAGGAAAAGAAGGCGTCCGAGCAGGGTTCCAGGGAAGTGGTCAAGGTAAAAGCCGAGGAGCCTGCCCCTCCGGACGCCCTTGCCAAGGTAGGGGATCGCTACGTGAAGCTCGCCGATTATGAGAAGCAGCTTGCAAAACTCTCCCCGAAGCTGGCCGAATCGGAGCACGGGCGCAAATACGTGGTCAACCAAACCGTTGAAAACATTCTCATCGAAAAAGAAGCGGAAGCCAGGGGCTTGACCAAGGATCCGGCCATTGTGGCAAAGATCGAGGATTTTTCGCGCAATCTCTACCGCAACAGCCTGCTGCTGAGCCTCAAGGAAGGACAGATACCGATTACCGACGAAGAAGCGAAAAGATACTTCCTCGAACACGAGGAAGAGTTCATCCAGCCGGACCGGGTGCATGTGAGCCTGATTCAACTCCCTCCGGACCAAGAAAAGGAAATCAACGCCGTTTACAAGGAACTCAAAGCCGGGCAGGATTTTGCCGCTCTGGCAAAGGCCAAGAGCAAACATGTCAGTGCTGCCAGGGGCGGTGACCTTGGTTTTCTGACTCACAAACAGTACAAAGAAATCACGCAGGTTGCCTTGTCCATGAAAGCCGGTGACATTTCGAAACCATTCAAGTCTCCCTCGGGCTGGTCGATCATCAAGGTCCAGGAAATCGTCAAGAAACAGGAAATCCCCGTCGAGGAGGGGATCAAGCGGGCAAGAGCCAGGATGGAAGCGATGGAAACAGCAAAATTCTTCGATGCCCTCATGAAAAACCTCCGATCGAAAAACAAGGTTGTTCTTTACGAGGACAAGATCGACAACCTTCAGAAAGAAGTGACCGGTCCGGGGACTCCCGCACAGAAAGGTTCTTGATCCTGAGACTTGCATTTCTTCTCCTCTTTGGTTACAAATGGTCCCATGAACCACATCAGGGCCATTGCTTTCGATCTGTTCAACACCCTCATCACGGTTGAGCCTCAGACGCTCGAGGACGCCAACATGAGGTTGTTCGCAAGCCTCTCCGGGGGAGGCTTCAAGCTTGACGCGGATTCCTTCAAGAGAGCTCATCGCGAGGCGGCACTGCGCCACATCCAGCAGTGCCGGAAGAACGGGAGAGAAACCCACAATCGCTTCTGGATCAGCGATGCCCTCGTTGAGCAGGGCTACCCCCTTTCACCCGACGACACCCGCATAGGCGCCGCTGTCGAAGCGTACTTCACGGCGTTCCTGGACCATTGCCGGCTCATCCCTGAAACCAAAGAAATGCTCGCGGCGCTCCAACCTTCTTATCCTCTCGGCCTGCTTTCGAATTTCACCCACGGACCCGCTGCCAGGAAAATCCTTTCCCATGTCGGCCTGGATTCCTTTTTCGCGGTGGTGATCATTTCGGGCGAATTGGGTTACAGAAAGCCGGATCCCCGCCCCTTTGAGGAACTGGTTAAACAGTTGGGAGTTCAAAGCTGGAGCGTGCTCTATGTAGGGGATGACCCGGAACCGGACATCCTGGGAGCCAGGCAGGCCGGGCTGAATCCTGTCTGGACCACCTATGTGCGGGACCGGAAGATCCCTTTTGGATCGGGAGTGCTGTACTCGGAGCAGGAGAATCCTGAACCCGGTGTGCCGAGGATTACCGGATGGAATGACCTGCTGGAGCTGCTTGGCCGGGGCTAGCGCTTGCCTGCATCAACCCGCTGTCATTTCGAAGGAACGAAGCGAATGAGAAATCTGTCACGACCGGCCATCACGGAGAAACCCCATGAAATTTGAAATGGAGAAATGGTCTTTTGAACAGGGCCGCGGAGAGGCTGCGGAGTTCACAGGCATGGCCACCTATGGTGAGATCTGCAGGGCCGCGATGCAGTATCTGAAAGAAATCAAGCTGATGGACAAAATGGAGCATCTTGCTGCCGAGGAAGAAGACCGGACAGCGGTGCCGCGATTTCAAAGGCTTGCATGTTATGCCACACCCTGCCGGAGCGGCGGGCACGACCTGTTCGTCGACGGTGTGGATGAGACGGGTAAACGCCACCCCGTTCTCACGGGAAGAACGTTTTACGGTTATTTCATTGCCTGTGAAATCGCCGGAGAACTCGCCCGTTTTTTCTACCAGGACAATACCTAGCAGGGTTTCGGGGTCATCCGGCACAGGATAAAGGAATGCTCCCAGCCATGGCCTTTGAGCATCTTTTTTTGACCCTTGAGAACAAAATGGCGCTGCATCTCTTTGTAGAACGCTATCGTGGTCTTTCTTGCCTCTGAACTCAAGATGATCTCACCTTCGGGCTTCAGTAAAGTCTTGAACATCTGCAGCAATGGCTCGAAATCTCTTTCGTGATAGGCGATCTCGGAACCGAAGATGCAGTCGAACCGGCCCTCCAGGAATGGTTTGTTCCAGTCCAGTTCGATGATTTCAGCCTCCCTGCAGTGATTAATCTCCGCATTGGCCCGCGCAAACTCGAGGGCATGGCCGTCCCCTTCGCTCATGGTCACATCGTGGCCGAAGCATGAAGCAACGATGCCTGCCACGCCGAGACCGCAGCCGATCTCGAGGTAACGTTTTCCCGGTTCCACCTTGCTCCGGGCAAGCTGATCCGCCAGAAGGTAAGTGGCCTCCCAGATCTTTGCCCAGAGAGGAAAACCCTTCAGGGGATCTTCTTCATTCAAGAACCTGTCAATGTCGAGGGGCCGCAGAAAAGTGAAGGGCCGCCCCTGGATCACGATTCGGGTGGAGTCGACTTGGTAGGTGTTGTAAAAGGCTTCAAGGGAAAACATTTCTCCTCCTCAGGGAAAGCCATTATAGCGTTTACGGCCTGCGTGTCCAGCCATCCCGGCTTGCATTTTTGTTTCTCATGCCCTATTGTTCCGGCCAGCAAAGGTGGGGAGGAAGGATCCCATGGTGGACTATGACGAAAGGCTCATGCAAAAACTGCGAAAACTCAGGGAAGACATCAACCGCCACAACTACCTTTACTACGTGCTCGACACTCCGGAAATCACCGACGCGGAGTACGATCGTCTCTTCGACGAACTGACAGCCCTGGAAAAAGAACACCCGGACCTCGTGACGCCTGATTCACCTACCCAGAGAGTCGGCGCCCCTCCCCTCGATGCCTTCAAGACGGTCCGCCACAGCTTGCCCATGTTGAGTCTGAGCAAGGTCACCTCGGAGCCTGAGTTTCTCGATTTTCACCGCAGGGTCCTGGAACTCTCCGGCGAGGGCGAGCAAAGGGTGAAGTACGCGGTGGAACCCAAGTTCGACGGGCTTGCCGTGGAGCTGGTTTACGAGAGAGGTCTTCTGAGCCTCGGTTCCACCCGTGGGGACGGCACCGTGGGCGAAGAGGTTACCGTCAATCTCAAAACCGTGAGGTCGATCCCCTTGCGTCTCAGGGGCAAAGCCGTTCCTGATCTGCTGGAGGTGCGGGGCGAGGTGATCATGAACAAGGAAGATTTTGCCCGCCTCAACAGGGAGAGAGAAAAAACCGGAGAACCGCCCTTTGCCAATCCCCGCAACGCCGCGGCAGGCTCAATCAGGCAGCTCGACTCCAGGATCACGAGATCAAGGCCTCTCACCCTGTTTGCCTACGGCATCGGCAGGATCGAGGGCAAGGCATTGACCAACCACCGGGACACGCTCGACTTTCTCATGGAGCTGGGTTTCAAGATGAGCCGGGAGATCGGGCTGTGCGAAAACCCGGACCAGGTGAAAGAATACTACCGGAGGACCCTCGAGGGGCGAGATCAATTGCCCTACGAGATAGACGGCATCGTGATCAAGGTAAACGACTACGACCTGCAGGCCAGGCTCGGGGAAATATCCCGGAGCCCGCGCTGGGCCGTGGCGTGGAAGTTCCCTCCCCAGCAGGAGCAAACGGCGGTCAGGGACATCGTCGTCGGCGTGGGGAGAACGGGCGCTTTGACCCCTGTGGCTGTGCTTGAGCCGGTGAGGGTGGGAGGGGTCGAAGTCAGCCGCGCCACCCTGCACAACGAAGATGAGGTCAAGAAGAAAGATGTGAGGATCGGCGACACGGTCATCATTCAGCGAGCCGGGGACGTCATTCCCGAAGTGGTGCAGGTCATCCTGTCCAAAAGAAGGGGGACCGAGAAACCTTTCTCCATGCCGGACACTTGCCCTGTCTGCGGATCCAGGGTTGAAAGGCCGGAGGGTGAAGCCGTTCACCGCTGCACCGGGCTGGCGTGCCCCGCCCAAATCAAGGAGAATCTTGCCCATTTCGCCTCCAAGGGCGCCATGGACATCGAAGGCCTCGGATACAAGCTGCTTGAACAAATGGTTGACAAGCAGCTCATCCAGGACCAGGCGGACCTCTACGTCCTCAGCAAAGAGGATCTCATGAAAATGGACAGGATGGGTGACAAGCTCGCTCAGAACATCCTCGAAGCCATTGACAGGAGCAGGAAACCCCCCTTGGCCGACCTGATCTATGCCCTCGGCATCCGGAACGTGGGCACCCACCTCGCCGCGGTGCTGGCGAAAGAATTCAAATCCATCGAAAACCTCGCCGATCAGAGCGTGGAGGACCTCACCCGGGTTCACGAGGTAGGCCCCGTGGTGGCGCAGAGCATTCACACCTTTTTCCACAACCCCAAGAACCTCAAGGTGATGGAGAAGCTGAAATCGGGCGGGGTCGTTTTCCCTGTCGAAGCGAAAGGAACCACCGGCGCCCCTCTTTCGGGAAGGACTTTTGTTTTGACCGGCGGGCTGGATGCTTTTACGAGAGATGAAGCGCGCAAGCTCATTGAGGGTATGGGCGGACGGGTTTCTTCCTCGGTGAGCAGGAAAACAGACTTTGTCGTGGTCGGAAAAGATCCGGGATCGAAGTACGACGAGGCGAGGAGGCTGGGAATCAGGACCCTCGACGAGGAAGAGTTCAAGGAGATGGTCGGACCGAGAGAGTAAACCATGCATCCATCATCCATTGTGTTCGCAGTGTTGGCCGCGGCGCTTGGAATGTTCATTTGGGGCCGCTTCCGCTACGATTTCGTCGCCCTCCTGGCGTTGCTGGCCGTTGTGCTCACGGGCGTGCTGCCCATGAGCCGGGCTTTCGGCGGCTTTGCGCACCCGGCGGTGATCACGGTCGCTGCGGTGCTGGTGATAAGCCGGGCCCTTCAAAATGCCGGAATTGTCGACGTGGTCGTTCGGCTGCTCGCTCCCCTGCAAGGCAAGCAGACGCTCCAGCTTGTGGTCCAAACCCTCGTGGTGGCCCTTTTGTCGGCTTTCATGAACAATGTGGGAGCCCTGGCCCTCATGCTGCCCGTGGCCATGCGCAATGCCTACCGCGACGGCTATTCGCCGGCCGGCGCCCTCATGCCCCTCGCCTTCGGCTCCATTCTCGGAGGATTGACGACCCTCATCGGCACGCCGCCCAACATCATCATCTCGACCTTTCGTCATCGTGAGATCGGGGAAGCTTACTCGATGTTTACCTTTGCGCCCGTGGGAGGCGTCGTGGCCCTCGCAGGCATAGCCTTTATCGTGCTTCTGGGCTGGCGGCTGATCCCCAAGGACAGGCGGGGCGCCGAAAACCCCGAAAGCCTCTTTGAAGTGGCCGAGTACATCACGGAAGTGCGCGTTCCGGAGGGTTCGAAAAAACAAGGCATCACAGTCGAAGAGGTCGAGGCCCTCACGGAAGAAGAAGGGGTGATTCTGGGAATCATCCGGGAAGAATCGAAGCGGCTGGCGCCCCGAGTGTACGAAAGGATCAGGGCAGGCGATATCCTGATGGTCGAAGCCCCTTCCTCGGCCCTCACAAAGCTTCTCGACAACGGCGACTTTGTTTTGGAGGAAGACAAGAAAGCTTACACCAGGGATCTTCGCTCCGAGGACGTGGAGGTGAGGGAGGCGATCGTCGGCCCCGGCTCGCGCATGCAGGGCCGCACGCCCGCTTCCATGAGCCTGCGGACCCTTTACGGCGTCAATGTGCTGGCCATCGCCCGCCACGGCCACAAAATAAGGCAGCGCCTCGCTCAAACAAGGCTCCAGGTCGGCGACGTTTTGCTTCTCCAGGGCGGCGGCAGCCGGATTCAGGACTTGATGGGGGATTTCGACATCCTGCCCCTGGCCCCGCGGGACCTCAAGATCGGCAGGCCCAAGCACCTCCTTCTGGCAACCGGCATCTTCGTCGCGGCGATTGCCGCGGTGCTTGCCGATCTGCTGCCCGTCCACATCGCTTTTCTCTGCGCATCCGTGGCCCTGGCCCTGAACAATGTGATCAAGAAAGAGGAAATCTACCAGGCCATCGACTGGCCGGTGATCGTACTCCTCGCAGCCATGATCCCCGTGGGTGAAGCGCTGGAACTCACGGGCGGAACCGCCCTGATCGCGGGCGGGCTTCTCAGTCTCACCGAGGGATACGGTCCGGTCGGAGTGCTCGTGGTGCTCATGGTGGGAACCATGCTCGTCTCCGACGTGATCAACAACAATGCGACCGCGGTTTTGATGGCGCCCATCGCCATCGATCTCGCCGGCCGCCTCGGTGTCAACGTGGACTCCTTTCTCATGGCCGTGGCCGTCGGCGCATCGTGCACCTTCCTCACCCCCATCGGCCACCAGTCCAACACGCTGGTGCTGGCCCCTGGCGGCTACCGCTTCGGCGACTACTGGCGCATAGGGCTTCCTCTTGACGCGATCATCGTAGCCGCCGCCGTATCCATGATCCTGATCGTCTGGCCCCTCTAGCACGGCGCCGCCTTTTCAATCTTCCTCTCCCCAGGTTTTGCGGCTGCGCCTGATTTTTTTCTGCACCGTCGACCAGGTCTTGGTCATGAGGAAAGACGCTTCAAAACGCTCCACCATCTGCGTGAAGATATCGTAGGGCACGGTCAGCGAGAGTTCGTCGGTTTTGAAAAATTTCCGGGCCGAGGGGTCCCAGCCCCCGAGCACAACCCTTGGCTTTCCTTCGGCAAGGTATTTGCGCGGCCACGTGATGAGATTGGTGCACGCAGCGCCCCAGGGGGATGCCATCACCTCGGGGTCGTGGGTCACAAAGGCGGCCAACTGGTGAAGGCCGCACAGGGTCTCGGGCCGCGCAAAAAAGGCGACGAACTCGGGGACCTCCCCTGCCGTGAACTGGCTCAAGGGTTTCACCACGCAGTACTCGGCCGTACAAAGCCTCGGATCGATATACTCGAATATGCCCCTCAGCACGTCCGGTGAATCGCAGTACAGTTCACCTTCCATTCTGCCGGGGATGCCGGTGGAAACATAGTGGATGATGGTCTCGGTCTGGGGCTTCATGAAACCCAGGAAGAAAGCCCCTCCGGGGCACCCGAAGTGGCTTGCATCGAAGAAGGCCGGCCTTTTCTTTTTTCGCGCCCGCCAGATGTGGCCGATGACGCAGGAAAAGTCTCCGAACAGGGCCTGCCAGTTGATCTGCTGGGCCTGCTCCTTCTCCCGGGTGGGAAGATCGCCCTGGCCCGGAGTGAACCCTTCCTCCGGCTTCTGATCGGTGTAAAAAATGCCCATCGGTTCTTCGTCGTATCCAAGGACCTCAAGAAACCTCGTCAATCCTTTCCATCTCTCTTCCATCTTTTTTCTCCTTGAGGCAAAAATAGGAGCGACCGGCTCCTTGATCGAAATCTTATAAGATCCCTCACCCGCCCGAGGCGGAGCTTCGCTAGAGTCTCATCACCCATGCCCAGGGCACGATCACCTCGAAAGGCGTATCCCGGCCATGGGTATAACGCTCCGCCCCATACTTGTCGGCGTACTTGAATTCGGGGTTTTCCACAAAGCCGTGGTCTGCGAACAGGATCAGCAGGGTCCGCGACGGAAGATCCCGCAGACGGTGAAGGAGATCGAGGTCCAGGTAGCGGAGCACGCTGCTGAAAAGGTGTTCCAGGCCGCCCTTTTCCGAGTGGATCCTTTCGTCGATCCCGCTGATCTTCCAGAGCACCTCGCTAAGGTCCCTGCCCGGGCAGGCATCCCGCAGGGCCTGCTCCAGGTGGGGCAACTGAAACGACGTGGTGGTCGGTCTGTGCGCCCAGAGGGCGCCTTCTCTCACCATCCGGAAGCGCTCCGGCATCCTGGCAAAGAAGTCCTTCTTGATTTTCTCCCACAGGTCCCACCGCATGCCGTCCATGAGCAGGTAAATGACGCGGTCATGATCCGGAACATTCCGCTTTCTCGAAACAAGGCCCGGAATGTCCTGGATCATGGAAGGTCGCGGCTTTCCGTCCTCTTGCCATGCGGAAAACGCCTGCCCGTAATAGCGCGAGAAATCCCGGTCCAACTCGGACAAGATCCGGCGAGTCTCCTTTTCCCTTTCGTTCAAGAAGGGCGGCGCGGCCATGCCGATCCTCGTGAGCCTGCCCCTCACCGATTCCACGAGCCAGGGCACAGGCGCCATGGCCTGAACAAAGAACGACTCCCATCGCTCGAACCCCGCCTCGTCCATGCTCCGGTGTTTCTGCAGCAGGGTCTGCTTTTCGCTCCAAAGCCTGTTCTCTTCAAGGGCGGAGACCATTTCTGCGCGACGCTCCGCAAGCGCGGCTCCCCTATTCGCAGCATCCCCCTCCGGCACCGGCGGCCGGGCGCCTGTCCCTTCCTGCGACAGGCTGAGGAGACGCTCAAAGGCCTCCCGCAGGACCGCAGGGAAGACCTTTTCCACCCTGAAGATCTCCTCCGCGGGCTTGGAAGCCAGCCACGCCCAGAGGCTCTGGGTGAAGGAGGGATCTTCCTCGATCTCCCGCACGAGGCTGTCAAAGAGCTCCGGCCTCGCGGCGCGCACCCGTGCGGCTGCATCGGAAAAGTCCTTCACAAGACGCGGCCCGTCCTCCCTCGACCCCTGCCTCAAAAAGGGAAAGTGCTCGACCACCTTCGCGGCGTGGATCCCGTGCCCCTCGGCCCAATGGGATGCCAGCAAAGCCTGAACAAAAGACCTGCGGTCCACCTCCCGGATAAACGACTCAAGATGGGGGGCCTCTTGCCGGAGGAGCGAGGTGAATTCCTGTTGCCTGTCGCCGCCGGACCCCTTGTCTCCCGAGCCGAGGAAATGAACAAAGGTATCTTCGGCCATCCCCTCGTCCTTGAGCCACCCGGTGATGATTTTTTTCACCTGGTTCAGGGAGTATTTCCTGTGCACCAGGCTGCGGTACAACTCGTCAAGATCGCGGTGGACCACGATCACTTTGCCCCGAAACGCCTCGTTGATGTCCTGGATAACTTGGGGCGTTAGGGCCTGGTCCGCCCCTTCCAGGGTTTCGCCCCCCTCCCCGGCCCGGATGTCCAGGAGCCTGCGAATGGCCTGTGCCTGCTTCCCCTTTCCCACCAGGTCCAAGCCTTCCAGGTAGGGCAGGAGCTTTTCCTGGATCGCGGGGGATTGAAGGGCGCCGAGGGTTTCCACAATGCCCCGGTCCATTTCGCCCATGATTTCCCGGACCGGCTTGAAAGGGATGCTTTCACCGAGTTGAAACCCGCAGGCACACACGGGCTGGGCCTTGAGGTGGTCCTGGGGCGACTGGTGGCAGCGGCGGTTGAGCACCTCGGAAAGGGCCTGGTCGATGGAACGCCGGTTGTACCTCACCGAGATCATCTCGATCCGGTCGAGCCGGCTCAGAAGACTGTACGGCCTGGATCGGCCCAGGTTCTCGTAGGTTTGGAACTGGTCCCCTGACCTGGCCAGGCGGTGGGCATCCGCGTAGAGCGCAATGTAGCGGTCCTGGAAATCCTGAAACTTCCGGAAAATCTCTTCCAGGGCCTCGGCCCCGATGAAGGCCGCACCGCCGGGCCGGTAAAAGGCGAGCACCGCTTCACGATCCATTTGCAGGGAGGCGCACTCCGCTTTTTCAGGCAGCTTCAGCCTGGGATCACTGAGGTACTGATACACGAAGAGGGCCCGCTCGGCCAGGGCGAGGAATTCTTCCACCTCCTGCACGGTCGCGAGTTTTTCCGAAAGAGCCGGCACGTCGAGACCGGCCCGGAGAAAGCGCTCCAGCCCCTCGCGGGAGGAGAGGCTGACGCGGACTTCTTCCCACTGGGTGATCACGGCTTCGATGTCGCCCCGGCATCGCTGCCAGGGGAGATGCTTGAAAGCCTGAAACGCCGAAGCCCATTCGATCCTGGACAAAAGGGAGCGCAAATCCTCGAGAGCCCGGGGCTTTGCAGACCTGAGCGCCGACCACAGCTCTTCCTGGAAGGCCAGCGTGACGGGCTGCTTGCGGAGCCCTTCGGGGATCAGAGGATGCCCGGGGATGCTCCGGCGCAAGCCCTCATCGAGGATCTCTCCCCGGCCCAGGGACGTCACCCCTTTGAGGCCGGTGCGGACCAGATCGTCCAGGCTTTTTCTCCGGGTGCCCTGAAAAGCGATTACATGGCCTGCACAGAGCAGGGCCGTCACCAGGATTTCGAATTGGGGCCGGAGCAGGCCATAGTCCCCTTTCCTGAATCTCCAGTAAAGCGTCTCAAGGGATTCGCTCTGCCCGGCGCCGATTTCCTCGAGAAAAGCCCCCACCAGTTCGTTGCGGCGGGGATCGACCTGGAGAAGGTAGTGGTTGCCCTTCTTCCTGATGAGCCCCATGGGTTTGAGCACGGCCTCCAGCACATTGCGGCAGGCAAACTTGGCGCGGTCGTCCACCTGAAGCATGCCGGAGGCGAAAAAGTCCTTGAGAAGTCCTGTGAGCATGGCGGAAGAGGGCAGTTCCATGAAGGGATGGACCCGGCCGTTGCGGGGGAAAGAGCGCTCCAGCAAAGGCGTGGCGAATTCTTCCAGGAACTTCTCCTGGGTGAGATAACCGTAGGAGGACAACTCCACCTGCCTTTCGGCCATGAGAAGCAGGCCTTGAAAATAGGAGCGGGAAAAGATTTCCGCAAGCTGCCTTTTCCTGTTCTCCAGAAAAAGCTGAAGGTGCTCTCTCACGGGCTTTCCGCTTTCCTCGGGGTCCTGTTCCAGTTTGTCCAGGAGAAGACGGCCGGCCAGCGTTTCCCGAAGCCAGGGCTCGTCGTCCCGGGGAGCCAGGGGAACCCAGAACAGGCAAAGGCCGGGGCAGCGGTCGCGTACAAGGGGCAGGAGATTCTCACGCACGTGGTCGTACTGGCGATCGCAGGCATGGGTGGTGCCGACCAGCACGAAGAAATCCTGTTCTTCCCGCCGCCATTGTCCTGCCCACGCTTCGAGATCCGCGGCCGTCACTTCATCCAGTTGCCGAAGGAGCAGGACGCCTTCCCTCCACGTGTGCTGCCACCGGACCTGCACCTGCTGTTTCCCATGCTCCACCCAGCCCGACAGGGGAAGATGGGGAGCTTCCACCATGAGGCCGAGCTTGCTGAAAAGCCGGCGGTCCTCGGGAAAAAGCTCGGCCGCCTGGTGCCTGATCCGGCGCCGCGTGATCCCGGCGATGTCGGCCTTGAGATCGACGGCATAGGCGTTGTCGAGGGAGTCGGCCTTTCTGTCGGCACGGATGTGGGAACCCTCCCCGGCGAGCCGTTCCACAATGTCGTGCATGAACTGGTAGTTGATGTCCGAGTCCATGGGGGTGACCCGGAAGAGCAGCATCTCGGCCAGATGCCTCACCGTGTACCTGAACTTGACCGGCGAGATGGCAAACAGGATCAGCAGTTTCACCACGCTGAGAGCGACCTCCTGCCGGTCCCTGTCCTGGAAGAGAGCGGGGATCTCCTCCCTGTAAAGAGAAAAGACGCGCTCCACGTAAGCCTGGGTTTCGGATCGTTCCCTGATCCGCTCCAGAAAGTGATCGAAAATCACCTCCGGGGTCAGGAGATGGTGGGCCGGCCGGTCCAGGATACCCGATATACCACGCTCAGGATCTCCCTTGATGCGGAAATGGATGAAGTCGATCACTCCCCGGTGCTCTGAAAAAAGGGGCTTGAGACGACCCAGCAGCGAGGTGGTGGCCGGGTGCACGGGATAGAGCCTGGCAAAGCGCTCCCTGGGCGTGGGGAAGGTCTCGAAGTGGGCTTTCACATCGGAAAAGATCCGGTTGATCGCTTCTTCGGCCCCGGGCCGGTGCCGAATGAGCCGCTGGGAAACCAGCTCCTCGATGTGGGCGTTCCCCAGGCTGATGCGGACGTGGTAGCGATCCTTGATCTTGTTGAAGGTGTCCTGATGGATCTCGCCCGTCTCCTCGATCCATTCCTGAAGGGAGGCGATGATCCAGAGAGGAAAGGCCGAAGCCTGCTCTCCCAGGTACTGGAGGAAGCGGATGTCCTCATTGTAGGTTCGGGCGTCGGGCTTGGAACGGAGGAACTCTGAGAGCTCGTCCACGAGAAGCACCATCCCTGCAAGGCCGTGGTCATGCAGGCTTGCGCGCACCCGGGCAAAGGTCTCGTGGCGCGTGTCGGCTCCTTCAGGAACCCGGCCGGTGCGGTGTTGGAGCTCCTTGAAAACGGCCCGCAGAACCACATCCTCCAGGAATTCCGCACTGCGGTGATGGACAAGGGAGATGTCCACCACGAGAAAGCGACGGGGTCTCACCTTTTCGGCGTAGACGGCCAGGGCGGGCTCCTGGGCCAGGAGGGGTGTCCAGGCTGCCGGCTCCCTGATCACCAGGCTCAGCATGCTGAGAAAATGGGATTTACCGGAGCCGAAATGGCCCTTGAGAAAGACCCCCCGGCCTTCCACATCGGAGAGCCCTTTCAGGACGGCCTTGAGGCTCTCGAGCACTTCCCCGGTGACCACGAAGGTGTCCAGGATGAGGCGGCGCAGGTTCGGGTCGGCCAGGTCCTCGAGGTGGATGACGGTCCTGATCTCCGGCACCTCCACCAGGTCCTGTATCAGAAGGGTCCCTTTTTCTTGTCCGTCTTCATTCATGGGAAGATGCGCTTTGCGTCCCCGCGGTTCCTATGAACGACCCTGTCAGCGTATCTGAACGAGGGATTTTGTGCAAGGGGGGAACCGCCCAAAAAGGCTTATTCGCTCAGTGCCGGACCGATTCAGCTTTGACCTCCCGGAGCAGATCCAGGAACGCTTTGCCGTATTTTCTGAAGGTCACCTCGCCCACGCCCACGACATTGAGCATTTCCCCGGGTGTGCCGGGAAGGTCTCTCGCCATCTCGCGCAGGGTCCGGTCCTGAAAGATGCAATAGGCGGGGAGCCCCTCCTTTCGAGCGATCAGGGACCGCATCTCCCGCAACCGGCGGAACACCTCTTCTTCGTGGACCCCGGCCGCCTTTGCATCCTCTTTTACGCTGGCCGGGGCGGGCGTCAAGGCAACGTGCTTTTTGCCGGCCATCACCTCCCGTCCCGACTCGGTGAGGGTGAGAACCGGATAGATCTTTCCCGCCATGGGCATCCGCTTCTGAGCGACACAGCCCAGGGTGAGGAGCTCCTCAATCCACGCTTTGACCTGGCGCTGGGACCACCCATCCAGAAGCGCATAGGTCGAAAGGCGATGGAGCCCGAAGTTCCGGAGCATGGCGTCCTCGGAGCCGGTCAGCATCTTGACCGCCATGGACAGGCCGAACCGGCCCTTGAGCCGGGCAATGCCGCTCAGCACTTTCACGGCCAGGGTGGGATCGCCCGAGGCCCCGCTCCTTGCGCCGCCGCTCCCCTTGAGGCACACATCGCACGCACCGCACCCGTCCCCGGCAACAGGCTCGCCGAAGTAGCGCAGCAGAAAACCCCGGCGGCAATTCCGGGCTCCGGCATAGGCCATGACCTGGTCCAGCTTTTCCAGTTCGTAAGCCTTGCGAATCTGGAGGGCCTGGAAGTCGATGTGGAGGTCTTCGGGCTCGGGCCGCTGCAAAATCCGCAGGCCCCGGCCCCGGAAAGGAGGTATGTAGGTGGCTTCGCCACGTTGTTCCATCTCGGAGAAAACCCTCCTCATGGCCTCGGGCCCGATCCCGGCCTTGTCAGCCAGGTCCTGGGGAAGAAATTGGACCCCTTCCTTCACCTCCTCTTCGCTGTAGAGCCGGTCGAGGCACTCAAGCAGACTTCTCTTGGCTCTGGATCGGGCCGTGAGGCCCTCCATGAGCCTGCCGGGCCGGTCGTGAAGATAGAGCTCGGCCAGGTTGTCATAGCGCCGGAGCCTTTGGAGCACGCCGGCGTCTTCCAGGATCTTGACGCAGGAATAAACCGCAGGCTCGGCGATCTTGCGCTCCCCGAGTTCCGCGATCTCGCGGTAGGTGATCCAGATCACGTCCTCCGGCCGGGTGCGCAGCCTGTCGTAAACGCTGAGCACATCCTCCCTGGGCGGGTAGCGGCTCTCGATGAAGAACTCCTGGAGCATCCGGTCCGCGGGGCTGAAGAGGAGCAGGCAGGTTGCGGGACCGCCGTCACGGCCTGCCCGGCCGCTCTCCTGGTAATAGGCCTCGATGGTTCCGGGAAAGGTGTGGTGAATGACGGCGCGAATGTCCGCACGGTCGATCCCCATGCCGAAGGCATTGGTGGCCACAACCACGTTGACGCGGCCGGCCATGAACTCGTCCTGGACCCGGGTTCGCTCGGGCTCATCCAGACCCGCATGGTAGCCCGCGGCAGGGAGGCCTTCCATCCGGAGCTTGCCCACCAGGCGGTCCACGTTTTTCCGGGTGCCGGTGTAGACGATGGCGCCTCCCTGCAAGGAGGCCACGCGGTCCCGGATCAGGGCGGCTTTTTCTCTTTCCCTGCTCAGTGCAACCACTTCCCAGAAGAGGTTGCGGCGATCGAACCCGGTAATGAACTGCCTGGGCGCCCGCAGCCCCAGTTGCTCGATGATATCCGTGCGGACTTTCTGGGTCGCCGTGGCCGTGAGCGCCAGGGTCTGGGGCCGGCCCAGACGGTTCAGAGCCTGCCCGATCCTCAGGTAGTCGGGCCTGAAATCATGGCCCCACTGGGAGATGCAGTGGGCTTCATCCACGGCCACCCTCTGGATCGAGCACTTCTCCAGAGTCTCCTGAAAGAGTCGGTTGTGAAGCCTTTCCGGCGACACGTACACGAGCTTGTAGGCCCCGGACGCCATTTGCCTGAGGATCTCTTCCTGCTCCTTGAGTCCGATCAGGCTGTGAATCGCCGCAACAGGCAGGTCCAGAACGCGCAGGGAGTCCACCTGGTCTTTCATCAGGGCGATCAGGGGCGAGACGACCAGGGACATTCCCCTTCCCACAAAGGCGGGAACCTGGTAGCAGAGGGACTTTCCTCCGCCCGTGGGCATGATCACCAGCGCGTCCTCCCCGGCGAGCACGGTTTCCAGGATCTCTTCCTGGCCCGGACGGAACCCGGGAAAACCGAAGACCCGCTTCATGAATTCCAGGGCCTGATCAAGGCTGTCGCTGCCTCTGGGGCGTTCGGACAAAGGCGCTCCTTTTCTCACGGGCCGTCTAACGTTGCGTAACGCAAGATCTTTGACTGAAAAGTCATTTATTCGGTGGAAAGGCGTTTCTTGGCTTTCTTGATCCAGCCCATCAGCTTGCGCTGGTGGGGATGAAGGCTCAAGGTTTGCTCCAGCAAGGCCAGGAAATCTTCCGGCCTGCCCAGGGTGGTGTAGATTTTCTCCAGGGCGGCCAACACGTAGTAGTCCGCCGGATCGCTCCGGAATGACCGGGCCAGGCAATCCAGGGCCGGGTCGTACTGCTTCAGGGTATAGTGGCAGAAGCCCTGCTGTTTCAGAAAATAGACGTTCTCGGGGGCCAGGTTCGACGCGGTGCGGTACTCTGCGGCCGCCTCTTGAACCTGTCCGGCTTCTCTGAGTTTCTGGGCCAGCAGGCCGTGCAGTTGGGCGTCATCCCGCTTCGAACAAAGACCGACCGCGGTCTTCAGCTCATCGATCACCTTGTCCCCGGCACGGGACAGGCCCTTGAGGCGGATGATCTCCTTTCCCACGAACAGATCCTCCGGAAGGAGGAGCTTGATTTTTTCGTACAGATCCAGCGCCTCTTCCCACCGTTGCATCCGGTTGAGAACCAGGGCCTTTTCCTTGAGAAGCCCCACGTTTTCCCGATCGGCGACCAGGGCGCTGTCCAGCACGTCTAAAGCTTCCGCGTGCCGCCCCATCTCTTTCAGGTTTCGAGCCCTCCGCAGGACCAGGTAGGGCTGGGGACGGATTCGCCAGGCTTGGTCGAAGTCCTCCAGCGCCTCGGACCATCGTCGCTCCTTGGAGGCGATCTCCCCCCTGACCGCCATGGCCTCCGCGCAATGGGGGTCGATAGTGAGAATGTCCTCCACCAGGACCTGGGCTTCCAGGACTCTTCCCTGCCGGAGGTAAAGGTTGGCGAGGCCGGCCCGGACCAGGGAGTGGCCGGGCTCTTCCTGCAGGGCCTCAAGCAATTCCTGCTCCGCCTCGGCGAGCTTCCCCTGCCTCCTCAGCGCCCTGGCCTGCGCTATCTTATAGGGGACGTACATTTTTTGATGTACGTCCCCTAAGAGCGTTCTCTGGCAAGGAACTTTGAAACCAGGCCGGCCACCGTTTCCACGGTCCAATCAAAGGGCACCAGGCTGGTGTTCAAAACCATGTGGTAAAGCCTCACATCGTTGATGTCCGAATCAAAGATGTTTGAAGCCACGGCCGAGCGCTGTCTCTCCTTTTCCTTGATCGATTCTTCCGCCCCCGAACGGGAGAGTCGGTAAGTTTTCATGAGGAATTGAACCCGATCTTCGTACTCGCCTGCGAGCATAACGTGGACGGCCTTGGGGTGACCCTTGAGGACAAACTGAGCCCCCCTGCCCACAAGGACATATCCGCCTCTGTCCGCCATCGTGCCCATGACACGGGTGAGAAACTCGATGTATCGCTTTCGTTCGTACCCCTCCCCTTCCGCAGAGGGCGAGCGAAAGAAGAGGCCGGTTGAAGCCACGCTCGAAATTGCACCCAGGAGCTTGCTCGTTGCCTCCATCTCCACTGCCTTCAGCCAGTCCGGGGAAATCTTCGCCTTTCGAGCAAGGTCGTCGATGACCTCCTCGGTGATGAGTTCGAACCCGAAATGCTCACAAAGTCTTTTTCCCAGGGTCCAACCTCCGGCTCCAAATTGTCTTGATATGGTGATCACCGCCATCGCCGCACCTCCTCACGTTCCCAAGTAAGATCCCTCGTCCCATGGGCAAAACCCATGGTTCATTCAATATCGGAAAAAAAGAAATTGTCAAGTACTACGCTCGCCGCAGAAATCGCCTCTAAGATCCTTCATCGGTTTCCCACCGCTTTGCCGGTCTCAGAGAGAGGATGAGCCCGAGGCCGACGGCGGCGGCGGCGATACATGCCCAGAATGCGAGCCGGTAACTTGCGGTCACGTCGAAGATGCGGCCGGCAAAGAGAGGCCCGATGGATCCTCCGACCGTGCCTGCAAAAACGACCAGTCCGAACAAAAGACCGTGCGAACGCAGTCCGAAGTACTCGGCCACGATCGGGGACATCACAGTGAAGAACCCGCCGTGGACAAAGCCGTATCCGGCCGCAAAAAAGTAGAGCATCCAAAGCCCATCCGCCGTTTGCAGCCACAGGAGCACCGCGATGAGCAGGCTGAGACACACAATCATGGCGGACCGGTTGCCGATTCGGTCAATGGCGTTGCCGATGATGAAGCGGCCGATCATGCTCACGCCTCCGATCGTCGAGAGAATGCCTGCTGCCGCCGCCCCGGGAATGCCCAAGTCGGTGGCGTGGGGGACGATGTGGAGCATGATGATCATCAGGGAAAAGACACCGGAAAGAAAGGCGAAGAAAATCGTCCAGAACCGGCGATTTCTCAGGGCATCTCTGAAAGAGGCTCCTGCCTGGAAGGGATCCGACCCCACGGTTTTTGACACCCCCCCGCCGTCCGGCAAGAGTCCCATGTAAGCAGGGTCCCGGCGCAGAAACTGGGCGACGAACATGAGCAGCACCATGGCCATGGCACCCATGATGATGTAGGCCGTGCGCCAGCCGTAGCCGCCGATGAACCCGCTGGCCAGGAGGGGCATGATGAATTGCCCTGATCCTGTTCCCATCTTCACGATGCCTGTCATGACCCCCCTTCGCCGCACATACCACCTCGCGGTCGTGCTGAGGGCGATGACATCGACCGCGCCTAACCCTATGCCGAAGAGGATGCTGTAGTACAGGTACAGTTGCCAGACGGCGTCGATCCTCGACATGAGCATGAATCCGATCCCGCAAAAAAAACCTGCCACCGACATCAAGATCCTCGGACCAAGCTTGTCGTTCAACCGGCCCACGAGGATGCCGACGATGCCTGCCATCAGGAAGGTGAGAGAGTGAGCGCCGGAAAGGGCGGCCCTCGACCACTCAAACTCGGCAAGCAAGGGTTTGAAAAACACCCCGAAGGTGCCGTAGGTCCCCACGCCCGTCGCCTGGATAGCGGCACAGGCGGCGACAATCACATAGCCATAGGGAATTGCGGATTTTTTCATGAAAGAACGCCTCATGCCCTGCGAAAAAATTCTGCCTCTTCAGGGAAGCGGGAGCAAGGAGGAGCCCGTGGAATCGTGGCGGCGGTAGTTTTCACGGGCTCGTTCAAAACGGTTGGTGGCATAACAGTAGAGACATCCGAACAGGCATGTGTCATACATTCCTATATCCTTACTCACCACACACCCGCACGCCCCACGCTGCGAGGGGTCTTTCCTGTGCGTAACCTCGATGCCGAAGACCTCGCGAATGTACGTGTCGTCCACACATTTTCCACGGTTGATCCCATACCTCTCGAGGTCTACCGCTGAAGCGCAACTCAGAATCTCCATGTCTCGTTCGCCGGCTTCCTTTGCCAAAGACCGCATGAGATCCCCGAGATGTCTTTCCTCCCAGGTCGTCGGCTCGATTCCCTTGCTTATCAACCGCCTCTCCACCTTGCGGTAAGGATGCATGAGGCTGACGATGCAGCGTTTGGTATAGCCTTGCAGCCGGCCGGCGATTTTCCCGAAGGCGCGCCTGTGAAAATCCGGATCCGTCAGGGAGCTGCACACGACGGGATCGTAGCGCCAGATCACCTTCTCAGGTCCGACCCGGTCCGCAAGGGTTTGAAAGGTCCGCAAGGCGGTATTCAAAGGGGGGCACCCGGGATCGATCTCCCGCGGATTGTCCATCAGCGTCACGAGGAAGTAGAAGCGGTACCCCCTTTCTTGCAGTTCCTCGATGTGCGGCAGCAGGGGAAGCGCATTCCGGGTCCAGAAAACAATGACGTCCACATCCTCGGGCCTGAGAGAGATTTCCGAGACCTGAAGCGGGTTGAAGGGGTTGGGAACGCGGCACCATCCGCTGCGAAGGCGATTCATGAACCACGGTGTGTAGAATGCCGCGATATCCGTACGGCGGCTTGCGCTGATGATCATGGGCCGTCAAGACCTCGCCCCTGCACCCGATTCCTCTTCAAGGATCATGATGAGGGCGTCGTCTGTTTCATAGTAGTTCGGAACCCTTCCCCTGACGGTCATGCCCAACCTTGCGTAGAATTGCACCGCTCCCGTGTTCTTCGACCTGACCTCAAGCCACAGCCTTTTCCTCGCATGGTTTCGCGCGTGGGTGAAAAGCACGCTTCCCAGTCCTTTTCTTCGATGCAGCGGCCTGACCGCCATGGAAAGAATGTGCCCTTGCCGCCTGTCGTAAATCAGATATCCGGCGACCTCGCCGCCTGTTTCCAGGACAAGGAAACCGTCAGGATACGCTCTGGCATACTCCAGAATGAGCGCTTTCGGATAGGCGCTCTTGGGAAAAGCCCGGCCCTCGATCTCCATGATGTCATGGATGTCTTTAATCCTGAAAGGTCTGATGATAGCCGTATTCACCATGAGTCCATGATGGGTTTCGCGGTGCTCAACCCATCCTACCGTTCTGTTCACTCCTCGCTCCCTGCTCCTCGCTCCCTGCTCCACCTGTCCTCCGTAGCCTCGGCGCCCGTCCTCCGCAGTGGCTCTGCTACGGAGGATGGAAAGGAGGATGCTCCCTGCTATCTCCTCGCTCAGGAGCTTATGAATCGCCCTTGCCTTCCGATTTCAGCTTCTCATAGGCCTTGCACCCGTCCTCGAAACCGAGGCTGCAGGCTTTTTCCGCGTCTCTGAGGGCGCCGTCCCTGTCGCCTTTTCTGAACAGCATTCGTCCCCGCTGATTGAACGCCCACCCGTTGTCCGGCTTCAACTCGATGGACCTGGATAGGGCGTCGATCGCGTTGTCCGTTTGTCCAAGCCGCTCGTACAGCCAACCCAAATGGTCGTAGGCCTCTGCATAGTCGGGTTTCAGTTTTGCGGCCGTCTGGAAATCCTGGACCGCCGGTTCAAAGCGGCCCTGGCTGATCAGGGTCCGGCCTCTCCAGTAATAGGCTTCCGGATTGGTCTTATTCATCTGTATGGCTTTGTCGAATTCCTGCAACGCCTTGGCGTAACGCTTTTTCCGGTGGAGCCGGTAGCCTTCCAGAAGATGCTCTTTGGCGGTGTCCCTTTTTCCTCGTCCAATCCTTTCCCCCTGCCTGAGCAAGTCCCTGGCTTTCTCCTCCAGACCTTGTATCCACTCCTTGATGGAAAGCTCGGATTTGAAATCATAACCCTTGGCGACGGATTGGAAGGAAAGGTAGCCTGTGACCAGCAGTGCAGCGAGGAGGAGGATCAGGACCCCCAGGGCCGGGTAGTCTCGGCCTCCGGATGATGGGTGTCCGCCTTGCCCCATTTGCTCGCCTCCCTGGCCCAAGCTCCGGTTTTTTTCTTCATGCCCTTGCAGCTCCATTGAAGACTCCCCTTTCGCCCCTTCCAGGCTCGCTTTTGACCGTAACCCTCGTGGATAAGCACGGTGGTCTTCACTGGCGTCTCACGACGCCCCCTTTCGGCTTCCAGATCCGATCGCCCTTGGCTCGTAGCGTCTCAAAACACTCCAGGAGATCACCGAGCCTGCCTCTCTTGAAATCGGCGATCTTCACACCCACCTGCTGCCCTGTTTTCGCCTTCCTGACTTCGTTTTCCTCGATGTGAAGGGACTCGATCTTTCCGGTGTAGACCACACCCGGCCCTGAAATAATTCTGAAATCCTTTCCTACGGCCACCTCGCCTTCCAGCACTTCGCACCCCAGGATGATCCCCTTTCTGGTGCTCTTGAAAAGGGCGATCACCTTCGCCGTGCCTGTGATTCTCTCCCCAGGCTCCTTTGGAATCAGGCTGGAGGCAATTTTTTCGAGATCTTCGTTCAGGGTGTAGATGGTCTGATAAATCCTCACTTCCACATCCTTTTCCTTGCTCAGGGGCTCGACCCCGGGCAGGACATCCACACCAAAAGCGACGACGAGCCTGCTGCCCAGAGCAGCCTCAAACAGATCCGTTTTGCTGACCGGACCAACGCCTGCATGGATGACCGTGACAGATGGGCTCTTCAGGCTGGACATCACCGCCTCAAGGGTGCCGGCGGTGTCGCATTTCAGAACGATTTCCAGCAGCCTTCCCTCCCCCTGCCCGCTCTCTGCTTTACTTGTCATCACCTTCCCTCTTCAGTGATCGGGCTGAGCGTCTCGAAGACCCTCATGACATGGTTGCGGCTTCGCCCGGCGGTTCTCTTCAACGGTTCGTACACCCCCTGAAATCAACCGGCGCCGTCGAGATAGTTCTCGCTCATCCGGCCCTCGACCACCGGCAAGCCTTCCAGGAGCGGCGGACTGAAACCGAAGGCGGATTCGAGAAAGGCCGTGACAATGCGATACGTAACACCCCACAGGATCTCTCTTTCCCCCTGGTTTTCATGGCGGAAACAAGGAAAATCCTGAACAAAAGTCCCCATGTCCCGGTGTACGAAATGGATGCGGCAGCAGGCGTAGGCACTCGCGTCCAAAAGGCTTCTCAAGGGAATTCGTACGATTTTTTCAACCTCCCAATTAGGAAAAAAACGCCTTTGGCGGTTGATCCACACCACCACGGGATAGAGGACCCTCCTGAACATGCTCAGATCCTGAGACGGCATGGGGCCCAGGAACGTGAGACCGAAAGGATTGAGCCGCATTTCCTCCACGCTCTCCCGCAGCGCCGCTGCAAGGATGAGGCACAGGCGTTGCGTCTCTTCTCTTCCGTGATCCGTCTGCCAGCGGGACCAGTAGGGCCAGCGGCCCAGCAGGGAAAGAGGCCACCTCACAACCTTGGACACAAGAACGTCAAGACGGGGGTCGATGCGTCCCCCGGGGAAACAGAGGTCACCCGGCTGGCGGACCCTCACGGATCTCTTATTCAGGACCACACAGGGATCGCCGGGACGCCTTCCGTTCTCACACCGCTCGCCCATGAGAAAGAGCACGGAAGATGTGGACGGCGCCGTCGCGATGTCCGGGGGATACAGACGCGCGGTTTCGGCCTCTTTATAGAGGGCTCCGGAGATGTGCGCTTTCAGTGCCCCCGTATTTTTGAAGGATTCGAGCATGCCCCTTTCCTTCGCGAGATTTCATGGCAGGGGCGTTTCACACTTTGCTCTCAATGGATCGAACATTGCCCTCCATGCGGCCCGAGGCGCCCTTCCTGTAGTCGACTTTGATCGTCATGTAGACCCTGCCCGAGTCTTTCTTCATCGCCTCGAAGCAACGCCCCACGAGCGCCATCACCTCGTCCCACTCCCCCTCCACACAGGTGCCCATGGGTCCGAGGTTGTGGGGCAGTCCGCTCTCCTGGATGATCTTCACGGCCTTCGACACATAGGCACTTACGCTTGCTCCCTTGTCCACGGGAAAAATCGAAAAATCCACGATCACGCTCACGGTTCATCCCCCTTTGCTTTTGTGCCGATTGTAACACGACAGGCCTTGCAAGAACACCCCCTAATGCGGGTCCGAAGTTACAACCCATTGCTCCGGCAAACCCTGAATCCTCCCGGGGATTTTTGCTCCCTGCTCCCTGCTCCATGCTCCCTGCTCCCTGCTCCCTGCTCCCTGCTCCTTCCCTCTTACCCAGCAGGGTCCGCAACCTGTGCGTTCTTTTCAAATCGCAAAGAAGTTACAGACCGAGTCTCATCCGCTTTATCAGCTCCGTCTCCTCCGCATAGGGAATGACCAACCGGTATTTGGCCCGGGTCATGGCCACATAGGTGAGCATCCGAATATTGGGCCAGGTTTTGTCCGTCCCGTGGATTCGATCCATTCCCACCAGATAGACCAGGTCGAAGTCGAGCCCCTTGGAGCTGTGGATGCTGATCAGGGAGACCCTGTCCGTGGTCACGTCGAACATCTCCTTGGATCTCACATCCTGGGAAACCCATGTGGCGGGGATGCCTGCTTCATCCATCTTCCTGAGAAGCCGCATGGGAAGAGCCCGGTTGTCATAAGCGAAGCGCTCCCCGCTGTAGACTTTGTCGTCATAGATGACGGCGATCTCCGATCGCTTGTACTGCCCTGTTTCGACGGCCTCCGCCAAATCCGCCAGGATGAAATCTTCCACCTCCCCGTCGCTCTCAAAGGCTCTGAGCAGGGGCGCTTCGCCGTGAAAAGCCAGATCGAAGGCCATCTGTTGAGGCGGGCCCTTATCCGCTCCCAGGAATCGCTGGGTGAAGCGGTAAATCTCCTGCGTGTTCCGGTACGCGTTTTTCAAGTGATGAACCCGTCCCGGCGCCTTGATGCCGAGGGCGCTCCAGGAAACCCTTCTCCTGTAGAGGTCCTGGTACGGATCCAGAGCGATCACCAGGTCCCCGTCTTCCTTCAAGACAAGGAGAAGAGCCCTGATCATGTCGCCGCTGAAATCCTGGGCTTCGTCGATGAAAATCGCGTCAAAGGGCTCCACAGCGTGCTTTCCTTCCGAGAGCCTGGAAAGCGTCTCTTCCACCACGAATTCGTAGTACTCCGGCTCCTCGTTCTCATAGTGAAGCGGTTCGCCGAGAATGCGTGCACAAAGCTGAAAGAAATGGTGAACATGGATCCCCTTTTCACCCGTACCCAGCCCTTTTTCATGGATGAGCCTTTTCAGGTAACTGACCAGGGCGATGTTGTAGCACACGAAAAGAATTCTTCTTTGCTTGCCCCGGGTCTTGCAGAGGTGGCAGCAGCGGTGAATCAGGGTCAGGGTTTTTCCCGCCCCCGGAGGGCCCTTGATGATCTGGTGCCCGGATTTGAGACGAAGGGCCAGCCTTGCCTGGGCTTCGTCGAGAGCCTGGACCTCCCGCTGGAATCGAGCCTTGCCCGGCCCTTCCCGCAGAGGCAGGGCAATCTGGGATTCCGGCCACATGAGGAGCGTCAGTTTTTCGAATTCCTTGTGGCTCATGCCCCTGAATCGAAAAGGAAAGGCGCCTGAGACGCGATCGGTGAATTTTTTCCCTGACGAATCTGCCGGCATGGCTCCACCCGGGGCCAAATCTTCGCTGAAAAGCGCTCTTTCCAACGGGATGAGCCATTGAAGCGCCCTGTCGCAGTAAGCGACGCTGTCCACATTGGGAAACACGATCATCCTCCCGATGGGGATCTTGAGCGCCCCTTCGTGCCCCGGAAGGTCGGAGAGGAACTCGGGAAATTCCTTGAGCCTGTCCATCAGGGCATTCACGTATCCCTTGGCCTGTTTGTCCGGATTGGGCTTCTTTTCCGTTTTGCCGCCCGTCCTGAGGGTGAACTCGAAAGGCGTGTAGGACTTGATCTGCTGAAGCGCCCAGTCCTTCACTTCGAGGACCAGGAGTCCCAGCTTTTTTCCGAAGAGAACAAAGTCAGGCTCCGTGCCCAGGGCTCCAATGGCCGGCTTGTACCAGCAAACGAAATCGGAATGGGGTTTCGCCGCTTCCTTCAGGAACCGGTGGACTTTCCTTTCTCCTGCTGTGGCCTTTTCGTCATCGTCGATGTCCGACGGATACATTTGGGCCATGATGTCTTCTCCAAAACATGGCGCAACCTAATCTTGACGGATTCGTAAAAAGTCCGCTGAGGCCTTTCCGTTCATGGTTCGATACCCGTTCGACACGCTCACGGTCCTGAGCAACGTCGAAGGACTCACCACGAACGGAAAACCAAACACTTAGGATTCTTGTGATCCGCTCACCCTGAGGTATCGAAGGGTGAACGCGACTTTTTACCGTGAAAATCCCCCCTGGCCCCCCTTTTTCAAAGGGGGGAACTTGCTGCTCTCGTTTTTGTCCTCCCCCTTTATTAAAGGGGGATGGAGGGGGATTTTCATGGGTGGGGGTGACCGCCTCCAGGTCATGAGCGTTTACGAAGCCATCAATTTTGACTTTGCCGGCTATTTTAGTCCCTCCCACCAACTTATTCCACCCCTTTTCAGTGCAGTTCACGAACCCTTGTCTTCAGGGCCAGGTCAGAGACAATTGGCTATGCCTGTGGGAGTGAGAAGGCTCTAAATTCGAAGCACGAAATTCGAAATACGAAACAATACATAATGACAAAAATTCCAATGACCCAAGCAATGAGCGTATTTGGTACCGCGATTTCGTTTTGTTTTTGTCATTAGGATATTTGGTATTCGAATTTGTTTCGTATTTCGATATTCGTATTTCGGATTTTGGCGAGGCTACACCAGCGAATCATGCCCTCTGGGCTTACACCAAAGCCGGGCCCTCTGGACCCGGATTTTTACCTTCCCTTGTCATCCACCAAGAGGCCGATCATTTATGGCACAGCAGCAAGACGTGGTTTTTCTCGTAGACGGCAGCTCCTATATCCATCGCGCTTACCATGCCATCCGCAATCTTTCCAACTCCAAAGGATTGCCTACGAATGCGATTTTCGGCTTTTCGAGAATGATCCTCAAGCTCATGGAAGAAGAAAAGCCTGTCTATATGGCCGTCGTTCTGGATGCCAAAGGGCCGACATTCCGGCATGCGATCTATGAAGATTACAAGGCGACCAGACCTCCCATGCCCGAGGATCTCCAGGTTCAGATTCCCTACATCAAGGAGATCCTGGAGGGCCTGAACGTGAAAGTTCTGGAAAGAGAGGGCTATGAAGCCGATGACGTGATCGCCACCCTGGCAAGGATGGGGGAAGAGAAGGGGTTCGAAATCGTCGTGGTCACAGGGGACAAGGATTTCAGGCAGATCGTGTCACCCCGTACATCGCTCTTGGACACCATGAAAGGCAGCCGCCTGGACTATGACGCCTTCACGAGGGAATATGGATTGGACCCTGTGCAGATGATCGACGTCATGGGTCTCTCGGGCGACGTGTCCGACAACATCCCCGGCGTGAAGGGGATCGGGGAGAAAACCGCCCTGAATCTCGTCAAGGAGTTCGGCTCCCTGGAAGAGGTTTTCCAGCGCCTGGACGAGGTGAAAACAGAGCGAATGAGAGAGACGCTGCGAAAGGGTAAGGAGGATGCCCTGGTCAGCAAGAAATTGGTGGCCATCGATGTGTTTGTGCCCCTGGAGGAAGAGGTGCCCGAGCTCAAGGTCGGCATTCCCGACGGCCGGAAACTGGCCGAAATCTTCCGCGAACTCGAATTTCGTGATCTCCGGGATCAATTCTTCCAGAGGGTGGAGCCGGAAAAGAGAGAGGACCGCCTCGTTCTCGCCGAGGATGAGCTTTCGGCGCTTGCAAAGCAGGTGAAAGAAAAGAGCGTCGTTGCGTGTGCCCTGGAGACGACTTCGGGGGACCCGCTCCGCTCCGATTTGTTGGGGATCGGCCTCGCCGTGGAAGAGGATCGCGGTTTCTATGTTCCCCTGGCCCATGATTACCCCGGGGTGCCGGAGCAACTGCCGGTGAAAAGGGTTTTATCCGCCCTCAGGGACGCGATGGAAGACGAAACGATCCTCAAGGTGAGTCAAAATGTCAAGCATGAAGGTCTGGTTTTGAAGCGACACGGCATCGGAATCAAAGGCCTCCATTTCGACACCACCATTGCTTCCTATGTGATCAATCCGGGACTCAGAGAACATGACCTCCGATCGCTGGCCCAGGTCTACCTCAACCATAAAATGATGACCTCCCGGGAGTTGCTGGAAAAGACGTCCCGCGGATTCGGGGAAGTGGACGTTGAGAGGGCCATGGCCTATGCGGGTGAAGAGGCGACGGTGTCGCTGCGGCTGCGGGCCGTGATGGATGAGGCCCTGAGGTCGGAGATGAACCAGGACCTCTTCTATGGCCTGGAGATGAAGCTCGTTCCGGTGCTCATGGACATGGAGTGGGCGGGGATCAAGGTGGACGTCCCATTCTTTGAAGACCTGTCCCGGCAATTCTCAGAGCAGCTTCAAGCCATAGAAAAGGAAATTTTTGACGAAGCAGGCATGGCGTTCAACATCAATTCGCCACAGCAGTTGGGTTTTGTGCTCTTCGAGAAACTCAAGCTTCCCGTGCAGAAGAAAACAAGCAAGACCAAGGCGTACTCCACGGACGTGAAGGTCTTGAACAAGCTGGCGGCTCTTCCCTTCAAGCTTCCCAGACTTCTCCTGAGATACAGAACTCTGTCGAAGCTCAAGTCCACCTATCTGGATGCCCTGGTGAGCATGGTTCATCCTGAAACGGGCAGGATTCACACCTCTTTCAATCAAGCGGTTGCAGCCACCGGCCGACTCAGCAGCAGTAACCCCAATCTCCAGAACATCCCGGTCAGGGGTGAAGAGGGCCGGGAGATTCGGAAAGGCTTTGTTGCGGACAAGGGATACCGCCTTCTTTCCGCGGACTACAGCCAGATCGAACTCCGGGTGTTCGCCCACTATTCCAAAGACCCTGCTTTTATCGAAGCCTTCGGGAGGGACGAGGACATCCATGCCCGCACGGCCTCCGAGATGCTGGGCGTACCCATGGACGGGGTGAACCCCGACATGCGGAGGGTCGCCAAGGCCATCAATTTCGGCATCATCTACGGGATGGGACCCCAGAAACTGAGCGATGAGCTGGGAATCGATTTCAGTCAAGCCAAGCACTACATCGCCGCCTATCTCAGGCGGTATGAGGGGGTGGTCAGGTATAAGGAAGAGACCATCGATTCTGCGCGGCGTAACGGGTATGTGAGCACCCTTTTCGGCAGGAGAAGGTATCTGCCGGACATGAACCACAAGAACCGGATGATTCGCGGCGAAGCGGAAAGGATGGCCGTCAACACGCCCATTCAGGGAACCGCAGCGGACCTCATCAAGAAGGCCATGATCCGGATTCACGACAGGCTGAGAAGAGAGTCGCTCAAATCGCGAATGCTCCTGCAGGTTCACGACGAACTCGTCTTCGAGGTGCAGGAGGACGAAATGGGCCGCGTCGGCCTCCTGGTCAAGGAAGAGATGGAGGGGGTGTACGAGCTGGCCGTTCCCCTCAAGGTGGACATCAAGAGCGGAAAAACCTGGGATGAAGCGCACTGAAGGGAAGTGCCTAGAATGCCTAAAATGCCTAAAGTGCCTGAACACGAACCAAAGGAACCGGAGACATCCTAACCCACGTGCGTCAGTCAACATTCAAACTGCGACTTGTGACATACGATTTGACCCATGACAACGGACGAATGAGGAATGAGCAATGAGAAATGACCAATGAGCAAAGACCAAGAACCAATGGTGATGGGTTCGTAAACGCTCATGACCTGGAGGCGGTCACCCCCACCCATGAAAATCCCCCTCGATCCCCCTTTAATAAAGGGGGAGGACAAAAAGGAGAG
>ENA-OSEO01001302-OSEO01001302.1-sediment-metagenome-genome-assembly--contig:-NODE-1302-length-47160-cov-6.910371_pt1 | contig 47160 bp, 37 predicted proteins | sample MGYA00237883_ERZ534232 | MGnify/ENA metagenome assembly ERZ534232 | reverse complement strand
CCTCCGGGGGAGTTGGTGACACCGGTTTGGATGATTGCAATCTCACTTTCAGCGACCAGTTTGTTTTGCCTTCTTTCCGGGTTCATGTTCACGTTCTGCTGGAAGAGTTATCTCGCTGCAGCGCCAAGTGAAGAGCCGCGGCCCATCCAGATCTACCTTGGCGAAGCTGTGGGCGCCGCCATGGGAGGCCTGGCGTTCTATTTTGTTCTGCTGCCTCGGGCAGCCACTTTTGTGGCGGCCTGTTTGACTTCACTGACCATTCTGACCCTGGCTGCGGCATTGCTGCGGCCCTGGCGGCACGCTCACAATGTCAGGCCGGCCATCATGCTGGCGGGGGTTGCAGGAAGTGCATTGCTAATGGCCGCTGCTCTCTTTTCTCCCTATCTGGACCGCATCAGTCACAGCTGGCAATGGGGGCCGAATCTGCTGGCAGTGCGGGATACTCCCTACAATAATCTGGCCCTGCTTGAGGATGCGAATCAGTTCAGCCTCTTTGGCAACGGGCTATGGTTTTTTTCCATACCCGATCCCAAAACCGCCGAATATGCGGTTCACCTGGCTTTGCTTCAGCATCCGCTGCCGCGCAGAGTTCTTTTGATCGGTGGTGGTGCGGTCGGCCTGGTCCCGGAAATTTTGAAGCATCCTAGCATAACGCGCGTAGATGTGGTCGAACCCGATCCCGAGGTCATAAAGCTGACTGCCGAAAATTTGCCCAACGCAGTGACCAGACCCCTTCGCGACCCGCGAGTGGAGCTTCATCACCAGGATGCCGGCTCCTTTGTTAAATATTCTGCCAAAACTTACGATGTAATTCTGTCGAACCTGGGCGATCCGATGAATGCCGAGCTGAACCGCTTTTATACCGTTGAATTCTACACCAGCGTCAGCAGACTCTTAAACCCTGACGGTATCTTTTCCTTTGCTGTCTCCGCCGCGGATATTCTGGGACCGGTTCAGGTGCGGCTGTTGCGCTCCCATTACCACACCGTTTGCTCGGTGTTTCCGGAAGCTGTGGTTTGGCTTGCCGATTCGGCCAGATTTTTCGCAACGACCACAAAGGGCCTTTTGATCAATGATCCGCAGCAACTGGTGGTGCGCATTGCAGCAAGAAATCTGGACCTCAAGTATGTAAGGGAATACTATTTGTTCGATTTGCTGAGCCCCATGCGGCGGGATTACCTCAACGCGCTGCTTGAAACGGGCTCGTCCTGGAACCTGAACCGGGATTTTACTCCGACCTGCTATTTCAACAATCTCCTGCTCTGGGCCTCCCAGCTCAATCCCAACCTGGAAAAGGCTCTAATAGCATTAACAGCGATAAGACTTTCACGGTTTTGGCTCACACTTACAGCCCTGCTTACAGTCCTCATTGTCGTATCCTGGTGCGGCTGGCTCGGTCCTGCAATACCCTGCCAGCTGAGTGTGATGATCATCGGCGGGGCGCAGCTGGCATTTGAGATTGTGCTGTTGTTGGCCTTTCAAATCCTGCAAGGATTTGTCTATCAACAGCTGGCTTTGATCGTCACTTTTTTTATGACCGGTGTGGGTCTTGGCTCTGGCATCCAATCTCTATTGAAGTCTCGGATGGCATCCGGCAGGCGCTGGTTCATCGCCGTCCAGTGCGCATTCGCAGTCTATGTTCTGATCGTCTTAAAAATTTTGTTTGTGATGCACGCGCCAGCCGGCGGGATGGTTGGAAGTGTGCCGGCGCCCGTCATTTTTTCCGCACTTGCAGGAATGGCGGGAATGCTTGGAGGCCTCCACTTCGCCCTGGCGATGAGGGTCATTTCAGATTCCAATGCGGCCTCGGCAAAGACCGCAGGTCGAGTATACGCCATCGATCTCATCGGTGCTGCGTTGGGATCTGCCGTAGCGTCGATCTACATTTTGCCCGTCTACGGCGTCACCACCACGATGCTGGCTATTTGCCTTGTAAGTCTGGGCGGGGCACTTGCAGCGATTAAGATCCTGTCTTAGCAATAAAATCCTGGCTGGCTTACAGGATGCGCGCCGGTTCCATGCGATCTCGGTTGTCTCAAGTCGGCTTGCTGAACTCGAGGTTTTTGTAGGATGGGTGAGGTGCGTCTTTTTGCGCCGTAACCCATCACCGCTGTGTGGCATCCCCTCGACACGAACCATAATTGTTGAGCGCGAAATATTGCATTTTGTCGGCATCAGTTATCTTTGCGTTTCGCTCCGCCCGGCCCAACCTACGGAATCCTTCAAAGCAGACGGTGATGCTTTTCAGCCTTAACGAGATGGGTTGCGCTGTCGCTGCACCCATCCTACCGCTGATCCAAGCTGACCAAAGACACTCGATGACCCAAATTGTTGCAGTGCAAACTGAAAAAAATTCATTATATTCCGAGTCAGGATGAGTTATCGTTTAGCATGGGTGAGCTATTCTGTGACGTTATTCCCATGCCGGATCAACTTGTTTGATAGCGACTGACCGGTTTCTGTAGAACTTGCCGGATAACTCGAAGATCATCTCTTTCGATACGGCCTTGAAAAGCTATCTTGAGGGAAGGGCAACTGCTTCGTTTATTGTCCTGTTGCGCAAGCAGGCAACCACAGTAGATCCGCAGAATATGGGATCGCAATTGCAAAATGGGGTTGAAAATTCTGCCAATTTTCCGGGCTATGAATTTGGCACAATCGCCGGGAGGTTACAGCAGCGATGAATATTTTGATGAATATCTTCCCAGTCTTGGCGGGACTTCGGCGGCCTGCCCTTATGCTGCCGGTGCTGCAGCGGTTCTGCAAAGTGCTGCAAAAGCCATCACTGGAGGATTTCTGACTCCCTCGCAGGTGAAGTCGACCTTTATCAATACAGGGGATGCGATTATCGATGGTCAGGTCGCTGTCACGAAGCCACGGGTCAATCTGGGAAGAGCGGTCGGTACTCTGAGCAGCGGAAGCGTCACATCGGGTAACTTTTATGTGATACCCAACCCGCAAGGGGGAGCCACGGTGATCTTTCTGGAATAGACTTCGATTTATGATCCGACAAACCAGGCAATCAAAGCTGAATATTATGGCGCATCAACGCCTTAGCGGATTGCCGGGACACGGTCGGTTAGGCAACTTCTTGATGGATTGGATCTGACGCCCGCGCCGGCACAGGTGCAAACCCGGCCGGTCACCTTGATGCTGAATACCGCGGCCCGTTCCCGGTCGCCTGAGTAAAAGAGAAAAAGCGAATGAGAAAAGCTGCTCCCTTGTGCATTGTTACTTTTTTTGCCATTGCCGGTATTGCCTGCGCTCAGGTGTCCTACTGGACGGAACCGGCAACGGTAAAAATTCGGCCATTTGCCGCACCGGGCAGCAGCAAGGCGGTGACCATCAAAGCGGCCAGGAATGAATACGAGTCATTTCAGATCGCTGTTCGAGGCACCTCGCCCATCACTATTACGGCCGTTTCTGCAAGTGATCTGACAGGTTCGTCGGGGACCGTTGGCAAACAATATATCAAGGTATTTCGCGAGGGCTACATCAACATCACCACACCTTCGAATCTCGAAGGGCTCACAGGATTGTGGCCGGACGCACTCATTCCGGAGAAGGATGTCTTCTTCAACGAGACCAGAAATGCTTTTCCGGTGACCGTACCGGCAGGACAAAATCAGGCACTATGGGTGGATGTTTTTGTGCCGGCCACTGCCGGCCCGGGCACATACAACGGCACTGTAACGGTTTCCATCAGTGGATATCAGGCAATCGTTGTGCCCGTATCTTTGACCGTCTGGAATTTCCTCCTCCCTTCAACCTCCAGTCTGGTGACCGCCTTCGGCTTTGACGGCTGGGATTTTCAGATGGGCCATTTTGGGGACCTGAACCATTGGGAGCAAATCGTTCCTTTGAGTGTGCTCTACGCCAAAGCCGGCTTATTGAACCGAGTCACTCTGAGCAGCGTTACCAACGAGGATTGGTCCATACTTTGGCCGCCGCCGCCCGATATCGACTGGACTGAATTCGACGCCACCTGGGGACCTTTTTTTGACGGTATCAATTTGCCCTACGGCCCTCGAAGCGCCCGGTTTACTTCCCTGCAAATCGGCGTTTCGGGCGATAAGGATGCAGAAAAGCTTGCCTTCTGGAGAGCCTATGCCGCTCATTTTAAATCCAAGGGATGGTTTGATCTTCTGTTTGATTACACCTGGGACGAGCCCGGCGATCCGTCGGACTTTGAGCAGATCAAAGCGCGTGCCGACCTCTTGCATCAGGCGGATGCAGATCTGCGCGCCATGGTGACTACCGACATTCAAGAAGGGCAGGTGTACGGCTTGGATGCTTATGTCGATATTTGGACGCCGGTCATCAATTTTATGGATAACAAACCGGGCGAGGTATGTTGGGATTCCAATTACGCAGGCAATCAGCGCGGCTATTATGATCCGCTGCTGGCTGCCGGCGACGAGCTCTGGTGGTATCAATCCTGTATGAGTCACGGGTGTGGCATCGGCGATTCAGCTTCGCAGTGCTTCACCGGCTGGCCCAGCTATATGATCGACATCCCCGCTGTTTACAACCGCATGATGGAATGGGCCAGCTTCAAATATTCGGTTTCCGGTGAGCTCTATTTTGAGACCACATATGCATACAAGGGAACTACGGGAAACAGCGATGCCTGGAACAATCAGTATTATTTCTGGGGAAACGGCGACGGAACGCTATTCTATCCCGGCAGACCCGATAAGATTGGGGGCACTCATCATATCCCCATAGAAAGCATTCGGTTGAAGATGATCCGCGAGGGTATGGAGGATTACGAATATATGAAGCGGTTGCAGCAAATGGGGGAGGAAGCTTTTGCCCGCCGGCAGGTGGATCGAGTGATCAGCAATGCTTACACATTCGCCGTGAACCCGGCTGTCCTTTATGCGGCGCGTGAAAGCATGGCGGAAAAGATAGTCGGTTTGAGAAGGCCCTCCATGCCGTGTTTGCTGCTTTTGCTGGATGGCAATTGATCCACATGACGGTCTTTTCTTCTGATAGAATCAAAGAAGATTGGAAACTAACCTTTACTCTAGCTGAGTAGGATGACATTCTTGTTTTTTATTTTCGCGCAAAGGCGCAGGGCACGCAGAGAAAAACCAATAAAGACAACCTCTGCGCCTCCGCGTCTCCGCGGGGAAAACGCAACTTTTCATTCTCAACAGGTATAAGTTGACAACCGGAAAACAACCGCAACCAAGTGTCCGGGATAAGGAGGGGATATGAGAACTTCAAGAAGTCTTGTGGTTGTTTCCTTGTTGCTTGGGGCGTCCCTATCGGCATGGGTCGGCCCCGCTTTTTGCCAGGGAATCATCATCGATCATACCTGCACCGACCTGGGCCAAATACCGGATGTTTGGATCAACCAGGTCAAATCCATATTGAAGGTCCATTACGCTCATACTTCCCACGGAGGGCAGATCACAACAGGCCTGGAGCGGCTCTCAAGCGCCAACCCCAAATACGGCTTCGATTCTGGCTACTGCACCATGCCGCAAACGTCGCAGTATCTGTCTCTGATGGATGGCCAGTATTTCGACAGCTACTGCGAGACCTATGTGACGCCCGATCTCTATTGGGAAGGCAACTATCCCTACAACGATATTTATGTCTTAGATTGTTTGAGCTTCCTTTTCCTGTGGGAAAGATAGGCTCGGTGGTTTTTCTCTTGCACAAACTCAACCATAGCAAGGGCGTCGTCAATATCATTTCGCCTCAGTGGAAGGATCACTTCCAACAAAACCCTAAGCTGCGGCAGAGTAATGCTCGGTGCTTTTTTTCCCCAATCTGATTTTGAGGTGCCACAGAAAGAAGTGAGCCAGCATACATGTCAGGATATGTTGATGCCATCCGCGGTATTTTCTCACTTCATAGTGGTCCATGCCCAATTCGGATTTTGTTTCCTCGAAGCATTGTTCTATAGCCCAACGAATACCGCTCAACCAAACGAACAATGCGAGTCGGGTACTCAGCGGCGCATTGCTTATATAAAAGGAATACTCCCGCTTATTACCGATGGTTCGTCTCATGACGAGCCAGACGGTCCTGGTCGGGAGGCCATCTTTGCAAAGAGTCACACGTCTTTTGGTGAATTCATATTCGATGGGTCCCTTGGTGCCCTCGGATACCTTCCGTCTGTACCAGAAAAAACTGTGGATGCTCTTGGCCAGATCAATAAACGATACCGGTGTCTTCTCCGTTTTGGGCACTACCTTCTTGGAACGACTTTCACCTCGGTATTTGTATGTCTTTGTTTCCGTAGCCGGTCGCTCGCGCCAACAAAGCGTATCGGAGGGCATTGTTACAAAGTAGACCGTTCCGGAACGTTCCTCAATCGCATTGATGAAGTCGGGACTGTTGCCATAGATCGAATCGGCTGCAACGTATTTGAAAGGCAGCAACTCCTGTTCGCGCAATTGGCGATACATTTCTGCAGCCAATTGTGGCTTGGTTTTGAATTGCAACTCAGCGGGCATCTTACACTTTTTTCGTTTTTCTTCGTAGTCGGGCTCAAACCATTTCTCGGGAATGAACAGCCTGCCGTTCAAAAGCGCATAACCATGGCGAGAAGCGTAGGCAGCAAATACACCGACCTGGCAATTCTCCACTTTTCCAACACTACCACAATACTGCCTGGCCACTCCGACAGAATCCTCGCCCTTTTTGACGAATCCACTTTCGTCAAAAATCAGCACTCCATCGGGGTCGCCCATGTCTTCGCTAATCAACTCATGATGTCGACGGATCATTCGCTCCGTGTCCCACACAACGTCGCTTACAAACCTCTGCATTGCTCTGATGTTGCCACCCTCCACCTTGAGCGCTATGGGCTCGATCGATTTCCTTTCCAGCTCGCTGAACTGGCCAACCATGTACAACATGAAGTTCTCTCTGGGTTCGCTCCTCGAAAAGCAGTCGCCGAACTGCTGGTGATATCCTTTCAACTCATCGAGAAATCCCTCGACATCATCTTTGACCAAATCAAACTTCGGTATGGAATAAAGTTCCCCGGTCGTTCTGCATTCAGGTAGCATAGTCCCCCCCTCGTTAAGGTTAAATGATGTACAAGAGAGATTATGCCATTTCACCACTAGTTGCAAGATCTAAGTAGCGTTGTAGGGTTAGAGGAGATGGAGAAGAAAGAAGTCGTTGCAGCTCTGCAGCGCAATGACTGGATTCAGTCCAGGAGCGCCCGGGATCTCGGCCTCACTTTACGCCAAATGGGCTATCGCGTCAAAAAATTCAATCTGGAGGCGATGATAGAAAAGAACCGCAAGCACACTTCGAGGTGAGATGAGGATCTATTTCAAAGACACGAATTAACACGGATGGACTTGGAAACTATCTCAAGACTCGCTTACACCGTCACCCGGCGAAAGCCGTACCAGAGTCCTGCGGGCAGGCGCTGGGATCTGGCATCCCTCTAAAGCCTGATCGCTTGCTTGATTTGATCCGTGCTAATCCGTGTCCTTCCGTGTCTAGATTTGTCGCGGATCATTGGTCGGCAGGTGCATAGAAGCACCTTTTGGGAGAGACGACCTTCCCTTTCTTTTTCAGTCCATCGATGAGCTTAGAGATTTCCTTGCTTTCTTCTCCCATCATCTTCGCCAGATCGCCAGCCCTGATGGGCTTTGCGGCTTTTTTCATGGTGTCGAGCACTTTCTTCTCCTTGTCCTCGGCCATTGCAACTCCTTCCAAGTCCTTCAATGTCAGGTCTGCCAACCGATACATGAGTCAGTCACTTGAGTCTTTCCGCGACGGCACGGCCGGCCAGAATTCCACTTGCGGAAGCCTGCAGAAGTCCCCGTGTGATCCCAGCTCCGTCTCCGATGGCGAATAAATTCTTCACCTCGGTTTCCATCTCGGCGGAGACCTCTATGCGGTTTGAGTAGAACTTCACTTCAACTCCATACAAGAGGGTGTGCCGTGAGTAAACACCTGGAGCCAGCTTTTCGAGGGCTTGCAGCATTTCAATTATACTGAGCAAATGCCGGTATGGAAAAACAAAACTGAGATCGCCCGGCGTTGCATCGGTGAGAGTAGGCCGTGTGAGGCAGCGGGCCAGGCGCTCCCGGGTGGTGCGCCGGCCGGCCAAGAGGTCGCCGAGCCTTTGGATGATGGCTCCTTTTCCCAGCAGATTTGCCAGCCGTGCAATGTAGACACCGTAGGCTATCGGGTCGTCAAAAGGTTCGGTGAAGGCACTGCTCACCAGTATGGCGAAGTTGGTATTGGCACTTTTTTTCGCGGAATAACTGTGCCCATTAACGGTAATGATCCCCGCATTCTTTTCGGTGACCACCTCTCCATAAGGGTTCATGCAAAAAGTGCGAACCTTGTCATCGAATGTTTTGGAATAATGGATCAATTTGGATTCATAGATCGCGTCGGTGATTTCCTTGAATACAATTGCCGGCAGTTCCACACGAACACCGATGTCAACCGGGCTTGCTTTTGTTCTGAGCCCCAAACATTCAGCTTCAGCTTTCATCCAGCCGGCTCCTGACCGACCCGGCGCGGCAATCACGACACGGCTGCGAAGGATTTGACCATCAGCCAGTTTTATTCCCAGGATTCGTCCATTTTCACAGAGAATATTCTGCACCTGACAATCTGCTCGTATTTCTATGCGGTTAACCAGCGATTGGCGAAGACGATCAAGGACAATCCGGCAATTTTCGGTGCCAATATGGCGGATGCGCATCGGCACCAACTCAAGGTCGGCGAGGCGGGCTCTATCAGCGAGATCTTCCAGCTCCGGCGAAACCTCACCGAAAATTCGATCAGGGGCACCATGATCAACATATATTTGATCGGCCGTCTGCAGAAGCTCGTACAAAGCATTGCGGTCGATGAAATCGCCCAGAAAGCCACCCACTTCGGGAGAGATAGTCAATTTTCCGTCGCTGAACGCACCGGCTCCCCCCCATCCGCACAACATATCTTCCGACCTTGTGCGCTCGCTCAGGTCTTTCCCCTGATCGAGCAGCAGAACGGAGCCAATCCCGCAGTCGGCCAAGGCCAGAGCGGCAAAGATGCCCGCCGGGCCGGCGCCAACGATGATTACTTCGTATTCCGAAGCCATCACTAAAACCTCACGAGAATCTTTTTTGCCCCGGGCTGACGAGCATGGTCAAAAGCCTTCCGGAAATCATCGAGCTCATAAACTGCTTCGATCAGCGGGAGCACATTCACCCATTTGTTTTGAAGGAAAGCCAAAGCAAGGCCAAAATCTCCACAGCGCGATCCAACCACACTGATTTCCCCGACCACAACTCGAGACAACTGGATTACAGAAGGGCTGTGCGAGGTGGTTTTAAGCACAATGGCGCCTCCCGGCTTGACCAGGTTGAGGCCGTGATCGATTCCGTCTTCTTTTCCTGTCGCCTCGATGACTATGTCAAAAGAACCGAGTATTTTTCCAAGGTCGGGAAGTAGATCGGGTGACTCTATGTGGAACGTGCTGACACCTTGCTCGACAGCAAGATTCAGTTTTTGTCGGTGCTTGCCCACCAGCAGAATGCCGGGATTGTAATGGCGAAGCGCCAGGGCTATCAACAGCCCCAATTTACCGTCCCCCAGAATCGCAATTCTGCTGGCGCTGTTGATGTGGATCTGCTGACTTATTTGCAGTGCAGCAGCCAATGGTTCGACAAAGACCGCGGCTTCATCACTGATCGCCTCGTCCACTAGGTGCACATTGGCCAAGGGCGCTTTGACGTATTCCGCAAAGGCGCCATCCCAGTCTTTGATGCCGATGACTTTGCGGGTAGGGCAGTGGTGCTGATTGCCGGTCTTGCACCACGAGCACTGTCCACACCCGCAGTTGATCTCGCAAACTACCCGTTTACCTACTAACTGAGGGTCCCCCGGTGCTTTTTCAACGAGACTGACGAATTCATGGCCGGGAGTTCCCTCGAATTGATAGTATCCCATGAAAAGTTCAACGTCAGTATTGCAGACGCCTGCCATAAGCGGTTGTAGCAGAACTTGATCGGCTGCGACTTCGGGTCGGGGTTTGTCCACCAAGAAAACGGTTTTATCCCTGAAGGACACGGCTCTCATGATCTGCTCTCCACCCGGATTCAGGACTAAGAGGGACTTGTTGGAATGCTTCATTTTGACCAGGTAAATTTTATATCATTGAAGCCCCTCAATGTCTAATTCCATGCAACGCTCGAATGTCCAGTCGTTGTTTTTCTCATATCTGGTATCAAATGTTTTTTGCAGGTGTTATATTGTAGCGAATTGCGTTGTTCTTTTTCCAGCTGCGAAGCAACACAAGCCTTTAGGAAGACTCTCTAGCGTGCATCCGGAAAGCCACATTGTTTGCGGCATCAGCCGGCAGAAATGCCACCCAGAGCGTTCGACAGGCTCACGCTTCGACGGTCGGCGTGACAGTTTGAACTACTCGATTTTGCGGTTTTCGGAATGAGATTGAATAAATCAATTGAAGACATCGAAAGGAATCAGATGAAAGTTGGTAACATATTGATTTTTATTTTGATTTTTGCTGCTATGGCCTGCTCGAGCTCTCATAGCAAGTCCTTTCGTGGCACGCCCGTTGTGAAAGTCATCGAGCGATACGCACCGGCCGTGGTCAATATCAGGACAGAGACGGTGCTCAATTTGAAGGAATTTCCAGAATGGGGTGAATACGGCAGCGAACTGGACGGATTTCTTAAACAGTATTTTGGCAGAGCCTATTCAAGGGGCACATTGAAGTACAAAAGCATAGGCTCAGGCGTAGTCGTTAGCAGCAAGGGATTCATTGTCACAAATGCCCATGTGGTTATGAAGGCGAGAAATATTTATGTGGTCTTGAACGATGGGACGATCCTGAACGCTCAAGTGGTCAAGGTAAGCCGCCCCGATGATCTGGCTTTGATAAAAGTCGAGCTTCCCAAACCGGTGAACAGTCCTAAACTGGCTGCTTTTGCCGACATCATGATCGGGGAGACCGTCATAGCGATTGGCAATCCCCTGGGATTGGAGAATTCAGTGACCGTCGGGGTAATCAGCGGCAAGGATCGAGATTTTTCCAGCGACCGTTGCACTTATGTCTGTTCCGGCCTGCTGCAAACGGACGCTTCGATTAATCCGGGCAACAGCGGTGGGGCACTGCTCAATCTTGACGGCGAACTTGTGGGCATAAACCTGGCCGTCGTACAAAATGCCCAAAATATAGGTTTTGCAATCCCGGCCAACAAGATTGAGGACCTGATGAAGGGGGTGAGGTAACACCGCACAATCAATTTGCATCGGTTTGTCGCCATAAAATTGGGATTCTCGAGAGTTTGCTTATACCCGTATGTATTGGTTCACCAATTCCTTCATAGATTGTTCCTGGTCAACACGCATTTCCGAAACAGGTAGACCTACCGGTGAATCGATGTTGACTCGAGGGTCCCAGCCAGTCACAATGTCTTCGGGAGCCTGCACATCGATTAATGCCTGTGTTTTTTGCGCCGCATTTAATGAACCGAGGAGCCGCCGTGCGAGCTCTTCTTCGGCAGCAAGTATTCTCCAGCCCGACATGGGACCTTGGCGCACGTGAGCCGGATTGGCTCCGAGGAAGTTTGGCGTCGGACCGTCAATTCAGAGCTGGCAAGCGGCAGTTCGAGTGATTATGAAAATAGACGTGGACGAAATTTATGGAGGGATATCATGGTGGAATTTTCTTCGGATTATCCAAAAGAGCTGGAAAGACTTTCTGGCCTTCAACAAGACCGGGCCATGCAAGCCGATGAGGTGTACAAAAAGCTTTGTGAGGAGATGGGAATGCGAGTCTGTGCCTGGCAAAGCTTTAATGCCTGGCAAGAATTTGTCGATGAGAAAATCGGCGCGTCGCAGTTGGCGGAACGAGCCAGAGATGAGTTGGATCAGTTCTCAAGAACCTTCGGTAAATATCTTATCATTGAAAAGGAAGATCCTAAACGTGCGGAGGAAGAAACAGAAAGGAAAGAGCGGGCAAAGCAGGCCAATAGGATCTATAAAAGCGTGTGCGACGATACCGGTCTAACTACCTGTTTCTTTAGCAACTTCTCCACATGGACCGAATATGTAAAAGGACGCATCGACGAATCCGAGTTCTATGAAAAGGCAAGAGAGGAAGTGAAAAGGATGCTGATAGAAGATCAGCAGCCAGCCAATTAAAGAGCTTGGCTCGACTTTATCATGAGCTCACCCTGAATCGCGAGACTTCTTGTCTAAGGCCGCTCGCAGCCTCGTTCAGCTGTTCGGTGACATGGTGGAATTCGACAACAGATTCTGATGTCTGTCGAGCCGCTTCACTCAACTGCACGATCAGTTCACTTATCTGTTGAGCTGCTTGAGATTGCGAATGCATGGCGCTATGAACGGCAGCAAACCGGGGGGTCAGCGCCTGCACTTGCTGAATAATCTCTTCCAGTTGGCTGCTGACCTTGCTCATTTCATGCATTCCGCTCCGTACTTCCTGAGAGAACTTATCCATTCCCATAACGCCTTCTGAAACTGCAGCCTGCATTTCCTTGACCATTTGTTCTATGTCCAGAGTTGCTGCGGCAGTTTGATCGGCTAAGCGGCGAATCTCTCGGGCAACAACAGAGAAGCCGCGCCCCGATTCACCCGCCTTTTCTGCTTCAATGGAGGCATTCAGAGAGAGTAAATTAGTTTTGTCGGAGACCTTGCTGATGGTGGTGATGATCTTGTTGATGTTGTTAGCTCTTTCGTTGATCAATGCCAACCTTGTCGATATGATTGCAGTAGCTTTTACCAATTCGTGCATGGTTGTTTCCATGCCGGCAAGACCTGCCCTTCCTGAATCGGCGAGCGTGGCCGTGGCAGCGGCGACTTGTGAAACGTCATCCATGGTCTGCAGTTGTGCTCGCGAGGTAGCCGAAATCTCGTGCGCTGTCGTACTGACCTCGTTTGTGGATGCAGCCTGCTCTGTAACGGCGGCTTCGAGCTGAGCCGCCGAAGCGGCTATTTCGGTCGCAGAGGTGGTTGTCTGAATGCATGATTGTTGCACCTTGCCCACCAGTGAACTGAGGCTTTGAGTCATGGTCCCGATGGCGCGCAACAATTCGCCCGTCTCATCGTTTGACGAGACCTCGATCACTTCCGTAAAATCTCCCGCGGCCACACGTTTGGCGGCATTGACCGACAATCTGATAGGTTTTGCAATGGAATTGCTGATCCAGATCAGTACTGCAAAAGTCACCAGCAGCCCCAAGATGGATATGAGAGCGACCCTAAGCAGAGTCTTCTTGATGGGAAGGAGTACTTCGTCCTCCGAGACTCGCATAACCAATGTCCAGTCCCCCGTGTCAATAGACGCGCCCGCATAGAAATACTCCTTCCTGTCAATGGGATCGGTGAAGGATGTTATCTTTTGGTTGTCTTCGTAATAATAGTTCAAGACATTCCTGTACGGGGTGTCGTCAATTTTCATCGTATTGAGCTTTGAATCCAGAGTCGCGGAAATGATACCGCCCAGCCTGCTTATCAGGATGAAGTCTGCGCTCTCGTACGGTTTTGCCTTGGCTAGATTTTCGGACATGGATACCAATGTGCGATCCACTCCCGTAACGCCGACAAACTTGCCGTCCACGATGATGGGATAGGTCTGTTCGACCATCATGACGCCCTCGTAGACGTAAGGCTCGGTTATCAGGTATTTTTCTTTTGCACCTTGCAGATATCTGTCCTTAGCACCCTGATAATACAGGCTGGTCTCCATATTGACGGCGAGCACCTGAACTTGCTTTCCATCTACATTGTTGACCACGGCATTGAATCTACCAGAGCCGTCAGAGCCCGGCTGATTCTTGAATTTTTCATCCTGTCCATCAGCATTAGGCTCATATATCGTATACGCATCAAAAAATTGCGGGTAGTTCTCGGCAACGGCATAAACGAACTTTGCGGTCTCCGCCCTTTTTCCGAACATCCCGCTTTCCTGTGCAAGAGCCATGGACTTAGCACAATTGATCGCCACCAGATTTTGTGATTCAATCTTCAGAGCTGCTTGGGAGCAGTCCAACTGGAGCTTCTCCTTGTTGTCCTGGAGCAGATGAAAATACATATCCCTGGTGTGCAGCGCAATGACGGAAGCCAGTAACACGACAAGGATTGATCCGGTGTAAACAACTATCTTGCCCTTGATACTGTGTCTGAATCTCCGGGTCCGGGAAAACATGTGCATGCTCCCTCTAGCTAGCCTTCTGTGTTCATGCTCTCTCGAAGAATCGGTGTCCTGCCCCCCATTTATCAGATCCATTTCTTTCTTCTGAAGTAAACAATCATCGCAGCCCCGATTAGCGCCATCGCAACCAGAACCGTGTAGTACGCCCAGCGCCATTCAAGTTCAGGCATATAACGGAAGTTCATCCCGTAGACACCGGCTATGAAGGTCAAAGGGATAAATAGCGTAGCTATGATGGTCAGCACTTTCATCACTTCATTCATTTTATTACTCATGCTGGTGAGGTACAGGTCAATCATTCCAGAGACCATCTCTCTGAATGTCTCTACCGTATCGATCACCTGCATCACGTGATCGTAAACGTCTCGCAGATAGATCACTGTGGATTCTTGAATAAGCGAGGATTCTTCTCGTTCCATTTTATTGATGATTTCTCTCAGCGGCCATGCGGACCTGCGCAGAAATATCATCTCCCGTTTAAGTTTATGAATGCCCTGCAGGGTCCGATTATTGGGCTCGGCGATCAGTTGATCCTGCAAGTGTTCTATCCTCTCTCCAACTCGCTCGAGAATGACAAAATAATGGTCGACAATGGCATCGATGAGTGCATATGCGAGATAATCGCTCCCATGCCTGATGATTCTACTCTTCGTATTTCGCATTCGCTGACGGATCAGGTCGAAGACATCCCCCTCCTTTTCTTGAAAGCAGATGACCAGTCCCGGTCGAAAAATCAAACTCACCTGCTCGGCCATCAGTTCATGATGTTCTTCGATGTAGAAAAACATCTTCAAGACAACAAAGATGTAGTCTTCATAGTCATCCATCTTGGGTCGTTGGTCGGTGTTGAGGATATCTTCCAGAGTGAGAGGATGCAGATTGTAATGGTCGCCAATTTTTCTGATGGTTTCTATCTGATGAATTCCATCTATGTTAATCCATTTGATGGTCCGTGCGTCCTCTAAAGAAAAGCATTCTTCGATGCTTTGGACCTCTTTCTCTTGATAAGAGGTTTCATCGTATTTGATCAGTGTAATTTTGGTCTTGTCCGTCTTTTTCTCACCAACGTGAACTAACGTCCCCGGTGCAAGTCCCGGTTTTTTCAAGCGCCTTTTGATGAACTTGGACATAATGTAGACCTCGTATGAGAAATTGGCTGCCGGATATTTTTCAAGAATCGTCGCGGCAAGAACCAACTCTTTTTGTGCTGACGATTTATCAACTGCAGTGCTTCAAGTTCTACGGCAAATTCGATGAATTTATAGAGAACGGTTGACTTGCGGTAGCCTTCGAAACCCTCATAGCCAACCTTGCAGCCATCGTAGCAATCAGCAATCAGCGACAAAGTTCGATTTAGGCGATCTGCATCTGTATTCCATCACATATGAATTTCTTAATAGCCTCGGTGAGGGCGAAAGCTGCATCCAACTCTTCCCCGTTAATAGTCTGCAACCGAATGAGGTCACATAGTGGAATGGTACTTTGAAGCCTACGGCACAGATAGTTGACGCAGATGACCTCGCGTGCTTCCAGGCAACAACCTTCGCGACCCAGGAAATAACAGCTGTCTGCTTGACGGCGCTGCTCGGGCAGACGCCTCCCCATTAACAAATTCGCCACCAGCAAAACAGGACTATATTTATCTTCGATTCCCTTGCCGCAGCAGCTCCCTCCATCCTCCTCCTCACAAGACTTGCAGACGGCCACGATGCCCAAATCGTACATTGTCTGTCGCGAAGCAGCTGTCTTCTGTTGCAGGCCCATGAGAAGCTCTCTGATGCGATGATCGCCGCTAAGGCTCAGACCCCAGCTTGCCAATAGCTCGTGGGCGATACGGATCTTTTCTTGAATCGGGCTGCGCCTATCGGCAGTCTCAATGGAGCTCAATTTTCACCCCCTCGTGTCATGGGAGACCATTTTGGATTGTGTGCTTACATGGCTGGGACGATCCATCATACAATCCCCTCCGGTGCCCTTGAACAACGATCATAGCTGTCACATCAATATTGGGCTGAGTTCGGCTAACTTAACGGCAGCAAGGCAAAACGGGGTTTAATGATGCAGTTAAAATATTTGATGGGGCCGAGAAATCCTGATTCCTGGCCCCTTCACCCCTCACAGGCAGGCTCTGTTTCCTCCTGCATCGCAGGGTCTGCCTTTTTATTAAGCAACTTACATGCCACCCCCCAAGTCATCCCACAATTCCCCGGTGCCATCCTCAACTTATTCAAAATAATAATGCTTTTGCTTGATCTGAAGAAAGGGATTAGATAGCGAACAGAAAAGCCAGGCGATCCCCACGCCAACCAAGTTGTTATTCAAGGAGTAACACTTGGGAATAAATTGTGTTTTAAGTTGCCGGAAGTGTCTACTTCTTAGACAGTCGGTTGCTCCGTTAGCAAAACTTGTTACCTCAAAGAACCCATCAGATACCCAATGCTTCGTTTACCAGCACCACTTTGATTCGACCCTTAGGGAAAGATTTCTCCGTGATCGTCCAATGATTGCATATTCGGTCAGGGCTCTTGCATTCCTCACAGTATGAAGTTTTTGCGCAAGGCGTTTTTTTATCGAGTCGCATGGCATTGGTAGGTGCCGTGTATTCTTTAATTCGCACCATTGCCTCTTCCACATCGGGTACGATCTTGTTTCGACCCGCCAGAATAACGACGTTTCTGGGGCCAAAGGTAATGGCTGCAACGCGATTTCCGATCATGTCCAGATTTACCAGCTTTCCGGTTTCGGTGACCGCATTGGCACCGGTTATGAAAAGATCCGCCAGTAAAGCCTGGCGGCGGCGCGCCATGATCTCCTCCGGGGAAGCCTTTTTGTCGTAAGTGTCAAGGACCTCCAGACCGGGATGGTCTTTGAGGGCGTCATATAACCCCGATGCGGTGAAAGTCATGGATCCCCCCCAAGATACGCTTTTGGCACCGATCTTAGGTACAATCTCTTCCAGCACGATGTTTTTGGCCTCATCCCCGCTGCTCGCGATAAAAACTTCGAAGTTGTTGTCTTCCAGGGTTTCCTTAAGGTCTTTCAGGCGCAACTGCCAATAATTTTCAATAGGTTTGTCCATGAAGCACCTCAATTTAAACGTAGCTGCCCATCACAAAAGATCCAGGTAATTTGAATAATGCTATCACTCATAATGGAATTTGAGCGCTTTGACAACACCGCGGTTCTGAAAAATTGAACGCTTCCCATTTTTCTGTACAATGAAAAGGGCCTGCTTGCCGGTCGGCTGCGCTCAAAGTTAAGTGCGTGCTTTAATTTGACTCTTTCGAGAGCTTGTGGTTGAAATAATAAAAGGCTTTTACACAGGTTCGACTGGAGTGCGATAGACCCGTGTGCGATGTTTGATTTCATCTCAATTCGGCCCAAAGATCGCGGCTTTTGCAGCTTTTCAGACCTGCCTGTAAGGCCGCAGTCCAAACCTAAGATAAGGGAGACCATCAGTATGCAGAGTGAACAGCCCAAGCAGAAGGCGCTGGAGCTTCTTGCCAAACTGGGCGAGGCCCATGGGGCACCCGGTAATGAAGACTCTGTTCGACGCATTTTTTATGATGAGATTGGCAGTGACGCATATACGGACAGGACCGGCAACATTTTTTTTGAGAAAACGGGAACTATGGCGAGTCCACGCATCATGTTGACGGCTCATATGGATGAGGTTGGATTTGTGGTGCAGTCTATTGCCAAGAACGGCCTCATCAAATTTCTTCCCCTGGGTGGATGGTGGTCTCACACGCTGCTTGCCCACCGGGTAAGGGTGCGGACCAGAGCCGGCACTGAAGTTGTTGGTGTGATCGGTGCCAAGCCGCCCCACTTACTGAACAAAAATGAACGCGAAAAGGTCGTCGATATCGAAGATATGTTCATCGATGTGGGAGCCATGGACAAAGATGAGGTGCGGGATCGTTTCCGAATCGCAGAAGGCGACACTATCGTGCCGGATAGTCGCTTCACGCAGATGTCCAATCCGAATTTATTACTGTGTAAAGGATTTGACAATCGAGTTGGTATAGCCTTGACCATTCAGTCGGTTCAGATGATAAAAGAAGATCAACATGCGAGCACGATTTATGCCGCTGGCACCGTACAGGAGGAAGTGGGCGTTCGTGGCGCCCGGACCGCCGTTTTCGGTGTGAATCCGGATGCGGCTATCGTTCTGGAAGGTGCACCGGCCGACGATTTACCGGCGATCAGTGAGGACGAAAGACAAGGGGTGCTTGGCCGCGGCGTGCAAATCAGGCTTATGGATCCATCGGCAATCATGAGCCGCAAATTTACGCAATACGTGGTGGATTTGGCCGAAACACACCAAATTTCTTACCAGGTGGCTGTGCGCAAGAGCGGCGGAACCGATGCGCGCGCTATTCAACTGCATGCTTCAGGAGTCCCTGCTGTCGTGCTGGCGGTTCCGGCCCGTTACATCCATACGCACAACTGCATTGTGCATATGGATGACTATTTGAGTACACTGAATTTAGTCGTTGAGCTCTTGAAGAGATTGGATCGGGGAACAGTCGATAGCTTTACCAACTTTCTTGATTAAGAAAACCTGAGGCAACAGTCGGATTGTGCATGAAAGCCGAGGCATGGCTATTCGGTTCTATGGAGGAGTAGGGAATGGAAGCGCGTCAATCGACCCAATACAACCGCATGATAGCTTTTTTCCTGGCAGCATTGCTGATGGCCGCCCCTGCTGTCGCACCCCAGGCCTTCGCCGCAGATGTCGAGTCGGGGAGAGAGCAGGCGGTTTATGTACCGATTTATTCGTACATTTATTACGGCAATAAATTCAAGAAGATCGATTTGACAGCAACTCTCTGCATCCGCAATGCAGACCCGGTCCATTCAATTGAGATCATCTCTGTCAACTATCATGATTCAAACGGTAAGCTCATTAAGAAACATCTGGACAAAGCCGTTCAACTCGGTCCACTCGCTTCCACCCATTTTCAGGTAGCCGAATCGGACCTGAGCGGAGGGTTGGGAGCGAGCTTTCTGGTCAAATGGGAATCAAGCAAAGAAGTCAGCCAGCCGGTCATTGAAAGCGTAATGATAGGTACCATTGCAGCTCAGGGCATCTCGTTTGTCTGCCGCGGAGAAGCTGTAGCTGTCCGTGATTAGACCGCTTCAGGTCTATTCGCCTTGGCTTGCCGCTCTAAATTTTGAAAGCTAAAATGGTTCCGACAATTCCCGAACTTGGCCACCGAGACGCTGCACTCTCTCCATCGTTCGCTCCAGCTGTTTGCGGTTCAAAATTCTGAATTCCAATCGGTCGCCATCGGGAGCAAAGGTCTGGCAATAGTAAAATGAAGTATCAGCCATCTCGGTTTCTATGCCGGTCCAAATTTGGCGATGCCCGGATGGGTAGAGAAGCTCATAAACCACTTTGAATTTCCTTTGAGGCTCGTTTGGTCCGCCATGTATCGCATCTTATACTGAGGTATCCCGTTTTTACGTAACATCTCAATAAATGAAGCAGATGGGTCCGTGCCCAGGCAGGCACGAAGCAAAAGGCGCCACGCCCTGATTTGTTGAGAAGTAACGTTTTTAGCATTGAATGACGGCATTATTTAAGCGAAAATGTTGTCTGTGAGCTCGATACCGGATTTGCAGCACGTTTTTCTCGGAAAAGGAGATTTGGTATGCGAAGGCGCTCGATCATTGCTTTCCTGATCTTTGCGATATGGGTTAATCTGATTCCGCAGAGCATGGCTCAGGATCACGCTCCCTGCGGCTGTATTCACGTATACGATGCCTCAGGCCAGTATCTTGGCATCTTGGTGGAGAGAGGCAAAATGCAGGATGAGGTGGTCATATTTGTCCTCGGCATCAATAAGTTCACAACGATCAAGCAGACGACGGGAGAGATCGAATCCACCAACCTCACTTTCGACTCCAACGGATGTTTTGGGACGCCGTACTTTGCGGGAGGTGTGGATTTCATCAAAAAATGCAACGGGAAATACTACGTCGGCGGGACGGGAACGCAGAGCATCCAAAGAGTCTCAACCCAACTGGCAACCGGCGAGTGCCTCCAATGGTCGCCTGTCTACGACAAATTGATGGATATGTTCGCAGCTACCGAAATCCCGGAAAGTATTATCCCCTTCACCCTCCCTGCAGAATTACCCCTTCGCTATGAGTATCAATAGCACCTGGAAGCGATGCGTCAGTAATGCAGCCCGCCTCCAGCCTTTGATATTCACTTCGGCACCACTGGATGGAGGAGAAACAAGTTCCTCATTTCCTTTCGCGGGATATCTTGCGGGCGGGAAATGCCTTGACACTGGAGGTTATTGGCTTTAAAGGGCTGGGTTGTGGCTGCATTGGCCGGGACTGTTGGTGCCTGAGCTGAACGTTTTGGCCACTGAGAGCTCTCACGGTCATTCCCTTGCAAGAGGTCATCTGAAAAGTCGCTCGATCAGCAACCGGGGAGTGCTCATCGAACTGCGCAGCGAAGGTAGTGAAGTAATCAAGTTGGCGAAGCTGTAGTCATTATGAATCCGTTATCTCTAGATAGACATCACGCATCGATGCAATAACCGGAGCCTCGCACAGTTCCCGGCCTCTGGTCAGACTCTCACTTTTGAACAGCCGAGGTTGCATCTTTTTTGCTCCGGCACAGAACTGAAATTGATGCTGTCCCGATTTACTCAGGAATTTGTATGTTTAATACTTCACTGGTATGGGAGCTCACCAAGAGGGACTTTTCCGAACGATTCGCCGGATCGATTCTTGGCTCCCTGTGGGCGTTGATTTGGCCGCTAGTCGGGCTGGCCATTTATATCATCATCTTTGGCAAACTGATGGGGGGGCGGCTACCCGGGAGCTCCAACATCTACTCCTACAGCATTTATGTCACTGTCGGGCTGGTCCCATGGACTGCGCTGGCGGGCTCTATTTCCCGATGTTCGAGCGTTTTTCTGGATAAGCGACATCTTGTATCGAAAATCAGGATCTCGTTTCCTTCGCTCCTGCTCTATATCAATCTATCTGAAACGATAACCTTCTTGTTTTCCATGAGCTTTTTTTTCGTTTTCTTACTGCTCACACACTATGAGTTCAACAGCAATATGATTTTGGTTCCATACATTTACTACCTGCAACAGCTCTTCACCTTCGGCGTCGGTCTGCTGGCGGCAACCCTGACGGTCTTCATCAGAGACATAAAGGAGATCGTAGGCGTGATTTTACAGTTCTGGTTTTGGTTCACTCCGATCGTTTACGTGAGTGAAATCCTGCCTGAGTTTGCAAAAAGAATCATGGTCTTCAATCCGGCTTACATCATCATTGAATCCTATCAAAGAATTTTTGTTTTCAACGATGAGCCCTCGTATCGGTCTCTCATATTGCTGACTGTGTTGACTCACATTTTGGTGTTGGCTTCCTATTCGATATTTCGCGCCCTGGAAAAGGATGTAAGGGATTTTCTATGATCGCAATCCTCGGATTATTGGTATGGACGATTCTGATGATGTTGGCGGCCGGCCTTTCTTGGATCAGGATGGTGAATAATTTAAAGGTTTACCTGCTGATTGTCTACAGTGCGGTATTCCTGACCGGGGCTTTCTGCATTTACCCTTTTTTGAAAAAATTGCAGTAGAAAGCGGTCGGTCTTACCCGGCCGCAAACCGTCGTTTTTTGTGGAGGAAGATGAATGAAGAAGGCTTTGATCACTGGGATCACCGGGCAGGACGGCTCTTATCTGGCTGAATTGCTGCTCTCTAAAGGATACGAGGTGCACGGGATCGTGCGCCGGGTGGCATTGGAAGACCCTGAAAACCGCATGTGGAGAATCCGTCATCTGCTGAAGGACCTCCAGTTCCATTCTGCTTCGCTGGAGAGCTATCCGAGCCTGTTCAAAGCAGTCCACCGCATTCGGCCCGACGAATGCTATCACTTGGCTGCACAAAGCTTCGTGAGCTACTCTTTTGAAGACGAATTCTCGACTTTGAACACCAATATAAACGGGACGCATCACGTGCTCTCGACCATAAAGGAAGCAGCGCCGGATTGCCGGTTCTACTTTGCCGCTTCGAGCGAAATGTTCGGCAAGGCAGTGGAAGTTCCGCAGAACGAGCAGACGCCTTTCCATCCGCGTTCATCCTACGGCATATCAAAAGTGGCCGGTTTTCATTTGACCCAGAATTACCGGGAAGCATATGGACTGCACGCTTCCTGCGGCATTCTTTACAATCACGAATCGCCGCGCCGGGGGTTTGAATTTGTAACGCGCAAGATCACGCATCAACTGGCCAGAATCCAACTCGGCCTCGACAATCAGCTGCGGCTCGGTAACCTGGAAGCAAAACGCGATTGGGGCCACGCTGCCGATTATGTGCAGGCGATGTGGCTGATGCTTCAACAGGGAAAGCCTGATGATTATGTGATCAGCACCGGCACCTGTCATTCGGTCAGGGAATTTTGCCAGATCGCTTTTTCCCATGTCGGCCTCAATTATGAAGAGTACGTGGTGGTGGATGAACGGTTTTTCCGACCTGCAGAGGTGGATATTTTGCTGGGTGACGCAACAAAGGCAAGAAACTTGCTGGGTTGGCAGTATACCCGTTCCTTCGAGGAGCTCGTCAATGAAATGGTTGACTCGGATCTGAAGTTCGTGTCTGATAAATGCGGCATCGGCTCGACTCGTGGGACCAGGCATGATTAAAGTAAGCGACCTTTGTAAGACCTTTAAACTATACCGATCTCCGTCCGACCGCCTCAAGGAGATTGTCACTCGCCGAAAGTATTGTCAGGAATTCTCGGCCCTCAACGGAGTAAATTTCGAAGTTCAAGCCGGCGAAACATTGGGCGTTATCGGCCAAAATGGAGCTGGAAAATCAACCCTTCTTAAAATCTTGACCGGTGTTCTCCTGGCTGACAGCGGCTCGGTCGAAATCGACGGCAAAATCACCGGACTGCTGGAGCTCGGGACGGGTTTTAACACGGAATTTAGCGGCCTCCAGAATATTTACTTGAACGGTACTCTGCTCGGAATGAGCAAAGACGAGATCCAGACTAAATTGAATCAAATCGTCGCCTTCACAGAATTGGGCGAATTTGTTCGCCGGCCGTTGAAAACCTATTCCAGCGGGATGATCATGCGCCTTGCTTTCTCCATAGCCATCCACGCCGATCCTAAGGTTTTTGTGGTGGACGAAGCCCTGTCTGTGGGGGATGCCTACTTTCAACAGAAATGCATGGATCGGATCAAGCAGTTCAGGCAGCAAGGTGGATCGATTATTTTCGTATCCCACGATATGAATGCGGTCAAAGTGCTCTGCGACGGTGCCTTGCTTTTGAATCACGGTCTAGTTGTGGAACAAGGAGCACCGGATAAGGTTATCGACACCTATAATTTCTTGTTGGCAAAAAAAGCCAAGGGCGAAGAGATCCGCATTCGGCCGCACGTCTGTGGAGATGCGAAAGCCTATGGAAATTTCAAGGTGCAGATCACAGATGTTCGATTAGTTAATGCAAGGGGGGGCGACTCAGAATTTTTTGTTTGCGGTGCTCCCTGCACTGTGTTGATAGAAATTGAGACTAATGAAGATGTAGATGATTTAACAGTAGGAATCATGATAAGGGACAGATTCGGGCAAGATATTTTCGGTACTAACACATTCCATTTAAAGTTGCCGATTATCTTGAAAAAAGGACAAAAGTGTAAAGTGAGATATGACTTTCAGGAGCTCAACCTGGGGCCAGGAAAATATACTCTCACTGTTGCAGCTCACAAGTCTGAAACACATGTCCAAGACTGCTATCAATGGATTGATGTGGTGAAAACATTCGAGATGACGATGAGCACCGATTTTACCTTTATCGGTCTGTCGAAATTGAAACCCTATGTAAACGTGGAAACGCTATGAAAAGCAGCGAAGTACCTGAAATCAGTGTTGAAGAATTGATGGAAAGAATCCGAATCGAGGTCAACAGGCGTAAAGCTCACCGACCGCACACAATGAATGATGACAAAGACTCCGCATACTTGGCTGTGTCCGCACTGGAAATACCGCAAAACTGGATTCGCTCTTCAGCCATGTCCTTTTCAGTGAAAGACCAGTACCGAATCAGTGACTTCATGATCTTCTACGGAGGGGACTTTATCAAGAACGCTTATCTCGGAATTCTAAATCGTCAACCAGATCCCCCTGCTTTCGAGTACTACTTGAAGAACCTTGAAACAGGGAGGATGTCAAAAGCAGAAATCCTGGGGCGCTTAAGGTTCTCCAGTGAGGGACGGGCCAAGCGCGTATACGTAGAAGGGCTTTTGACGGACTTTTTGATACAGTCGTCCTTTAAAATACCGATCATAGGTTATTTCAGCCGATTGGGCTTTGGTATTCTGAACCTCCCAACCATTATAAAGAATTTCCAGGCTTCCGATTCTTACGTTCATAGTAACCTGGTTGATCTTCACAAGCAGCTCAGTCAATTTGCGAGATCGGTTCAATTGAATTCTAGGGAAATAATGACGCAGTTGACCGACATAGATGAGGTAAAATCCAGGCTTAAGGATGAAATTCTGGCAGAATTGGATCAGGTGGTATCACAGAAAAGCGAGTTGAAAGAAATATCCTCGCAAAAAGTCAATCGGTTGGAATTTGAGGAACTGCGAAGTATGCTGCATAAAACATCTTCGGAAAAGGCCAATCGATTGGAGCTGGAGGCGCTGAGCGACAAGCTGCATGAACTATCCTTTCAAAAAGCCGATCAGAAAGAATTGCAGCAGCTAGCTTCCAACAAGGCGGATCTTTCTCTTTTCGAACAGTTAAGAGATTCGAAGGCCGACCGTAACGAAATGGAGCATATATCCCATAACTTGTCCAGTAGCCTGAGACACGTGAACGATTTCCGTCGGAGTCTTTTGGATCAGGAACGACGACTCCGGATTGTCCTGGAGGAAGTGCGCAGGAGTTTACCCGGTAAGACCTCCAAAGATGAAACGATTAAAATATTGCAGGAGCAAGATCATTTGCTGGACGCACTTTATGTTTCTTTTGAAGACCAGTTTCGAGGCACCCGAGCTGAAATTAAAGAAAGGCTGGAAGTCTATTTGCCTTATATTCAGGGTGTCCAAGAACCGATTCTGGGAACAGGGGATGCTCCCATTTTGGACGTGGGTTGTGGCAGAGGCGAATGGCTGCAGTTATGTAATGAACACGGCCTTATCGCCAAGGGCATTGACATGAACCGTGTTATGGTTGATGAAGCCCGACAAACAGGGCTCGACGTTGTCGCCGCGGACTTTGTGCACTATCTCCAGAAACAGGCTGCAAATTCGGTTGGGGTTCTTACTTCATTCCATCTTGTAGAACATTTGCCATTAGAAAAGTTGATCGTTCTCCTGGATGAAGCATTGCGAGTATTAACACCCGGTGGAATGCTCATACTCGAAACCCCGAATCCAGATAACCTCATCGTGGGATGTCGCAATTTTTATATGGATCCAACTCACCTAAGGCCTTTGCCGAGTCCGATGCTTCGCTATTTGGCTGAAGCGAGGGGCTTCGTTCGCACCGAAATTGTAAATTTGAACCCGGTAGCGGAATACGAAAAAGATCAAAATGTGACGGGGAAATTGGCTGATCTGATGTATGGTCCGAGAGATTACGCACTGCTTGGTTATAAGCCGTAAGTGAAAACATCATAACGGTGGTGCTGGGAGAAGATAGCTATTCGGCAAATCGATGAGAGCAATAATTGGATTTAGCCATTACCTTAAAGCGATCTCGCATGAATGGAGTGATCAGTGCCATTTGTGATATAAGCTTCGATATCGAAAACACGTTCCCATCTATAGTATATGTCTAATTCATTGCCTACGCTGATCACCTATGTCTATCCTCGGGGGTCTGGAAATTTAATTAACGCAATGACGCCCACTTCTGCGAACTCTTCGGGCATAGAAAACCTGCGACGCGCCTTGCTTATTCACACTTCTCTCCGATCAACAACGGGACCTAGCACAAGGATGGATTTTAATCAGTGCGAAAAATGAGAATTTTGATACCCTCAGCAAAAGCTCCTTTCATTTTTGGTGGAGCCGAGATACACGTTGCCAATTTGCAGCGACAACTAGCCGTTCGGCTTGTTGAAGCTGAAGTCATGCAGTTTCCACTCAAGTTTGATCCGGAACATCTCAGTGATATGATGGATTATATGGTCAAATTAAGGTTTAATCGCGTTCACGGCATAAAGATCGATCTATTGATTGCTCTTCAATTTCCTGTCTACTACATTCCCCATGATAACAAAGTTGTCTGGCTTATTCACCAGCACAGACCCGTTTATGACCTTTATGATAACACCCAAGCCAGTGCCAGCTTGCGTCAACTTAGACAGAAGTGTTTGACCTTTGACAACAAATACATGACAAGTGCAAAAAAGATCTTCACAATTTCACATAATGTTTCGCAGCGTTTAATGCAGTATAACAACATCAGCTCAATTCCACTCTATCACCCCCCCTATGGGGAGAACGAATTCTATAATGAGGAACCCTATGACTATGTCTTCTATCCCAGCAGAATCGAGCACTTGAAGAGGCAAGACTTGCTCATTAAAGCAATGGCTCGCGTCCGCTCTCCGGTAAAAGCTATAATTGCCGGAGATGGGGGCGCGCAGGCCAATGCCGAACGTCTCATTGCAGAATACGATCTCGCAGACAGGGTCAAAATCATCGACTTCATTCCTCTTCATGAACGCGCGCTTCTTTACAAGTTATATGCCCGCTCGCTGGCTGTGTTTTTCGGCCCAAGACAGGAGGATTACGGATATATAACTTTGGAAGCCATGCTTTCGGCCAAACCTGTCATCACTTGTGTCGACTCCGGCGGCCCGCTCGAGTTTGTGATGGACAATGAAACAGGATTTATAGTCGATGCGAATCCAGAATCGATTGCTGAAAAGATCGATTGGCTGTACTGGAATAAACGACTGGCAAAGCAAATGGGGATGGCTGGCAGGGAGCGATATCTCGACATGGGAATAAGCTGGGATAATGTTATAGGACATCTGCTAAATAGCCAGGTTTGAAGATTCGCGCAGCCAAAATTTAAGGTTAAGCAATAACTCGATCTTATGCGGGAGCTGTACTTGATCCAACGTTCAACCGACGATAAATCCAGGCAATCACGAAGGAGGAAGGTAACGGTTGCTTCAACGTACCACATCTATCCTCCTACAGGCGGAGGCCAAAAAAGAGTCTATCATTTATCGAAAGAGTTGGGTAAACATTTGGATGTCGAAATCGTCTGCCTTACTCACGAAGCCGGTGAGAGGCAAACAATTGCGCCGGGGGTTACGCAAATAAAGGTACAAAAATCAGCGCGGTACGCATCAAAAGAAGAAGAGATGCAGAGAAGTGTTCAAATTCCATTGACTGACATCGCGATGCTTTTCTTGTTCGAGGAAGCGCAAATCTTCATTGATACCATACGCAAATCAGCTGTCAGCTCTGATATTGTAATTTGTGAGCAACCTTACCTTTATTGGACCCTCAAGCAATCCCTGGGTAAGGAGATCGTTCTCGACTGCCAAAATGTCGAATATCTTCTTAAAAAACAAATGCTGCCAAGAATTGAATACAGTGAGCATCTTCTCAAGACGATTTTTGAATCGGAAAAGAAGGCCTGCCAAGAAAGCAAGCTAATATACAGTTGTTCCCGCGAAGATGCCTTGAAGTTGAAGGAGTTGTATGGAGTCGATAAAGAGATTCATTATGTTCCCAACGGTGTTGACATCGATACATTGCCTTATTCAAGTACCGATCAGCGATATCATCTGAAACGCCAACTCGGCATTGGAGAACAGCGAATAGCATTATTCATGGGCTCATGGCATCAGCCAAATATTGAGGCGGCTACTGCCATCTTCCAGTTTGCGACCGTTTTAAAAGAGGTCAAGTTTCTTATCGTCGGAAGCGTTTGTCACTACTTCGCAGCCAGAAGCACACCGGCTAACGTAGGTATGATGGGGATTCTGGACGAGTACGAGAAATGTTTCGTCCTCAGCCTGGGTGACATCGCACTGAATCCCATTACTTCAGGTTCGGGCACCAATCTTAAGATGCTCGACTACATGGCATCCGGACTGCCGGTTGTCAGTACGCCGACTGGCGCCAGAGGTCTTAACATCCCGCCAGGTTTGATCAAGATTTGCGAGATCGATGAGTTTCCGAAAAAAATCATGGGAAATCAGAATGATCGAGCTCTCAGAAGAGCCAGAGAATTCGTGACCCAAAATTATAACTGGGAAAATATCGGCACATCCTTGTACGATATTCTACACAGTAACTTGCTAAGGTAGTGTTCAATGCCATCCGCCCGAACCAATGCTCGCCTCAGCACCTGACCATACTAATGCTACCGGATTAGAATCATGCAACGCATCCTTGTTCTTAATTTTTTCCCTGCGCACATACCGCCAACCAGTGGCGGCGAACTGAGGTATTTCAATTTGTACAGGAACCTCAGTAGCCATTTCGATGTCACCCTGCTTTCACCAACTTTTCCCTACCAAAGCATCCAGATCATAGAGCACTCCGCGACCTTTCGCGAGTGCAGAGTTCCGAAAGAATCAGTTCATGAAAGCCTGAATCAACAGATAGAGAAAGATAGAATCAGCCCGGAATTTTCTGCCTTGGTTTGCGCCCTCAGTTCCAGGTATTTGAACAGTTACCACCATGCTTACCTCCACCTCTATCCGGGTGCCGATATCCTCATCCATGAGTGTCCATTCATGCTTGAATATGATCTGATGTTCGGTTTGGACAACAAACTGAGAATTTACAATAGCTATAATTACGAAACTCATTTGATGCGGCAAATGTGGCAAGGGAAACGAGCACCCCGATACATAGAGTACGTTGAGTATTTGGAATCTCGTCTGGTTACCGGATGTGATTTATGCTTTTGCATCTCGGAGGAGGAGAGAAACGCTTTTGTAAGAGATTTTGCAGTAGACCCTGGCAAACTGGTATTGGTCCCGAACGGAATCAATCCTGCCGATTATCCCTACAACTCTAAAAGTGAGGCTGGAAAGGACGGAGTATCCGCTCTATTCGTGGGAAGCTTCCACCCTCCGAACCTGACCGCAGTCCAGTTCATTATAGATGAGCTTGCAGATCACTGCCCCAATGTTACGTTCGTGATCGCCGGAGAGTGCACTAGAACGATCCATAGCTCTGACAAGAAAAACGTAAAAGTTCTGGGAAAGGTCAGCGATGAGTTGAAGTATGAGCTTCTAGCCAAGACAGATATAGCCATCAATCCGATGTTTGCTGGTGGAGGCACCAATATTAAGGTGCTTGAGTTCCTTGCTGCCGGCATGCCCTTAATTTCGACCCGAACAGGGACGCGTGGACTAGATCTAATTCCTAACGTGCATTTTGTAGCTGCCGGCAGGAATGATTTCTCCAGGCAGTTGAACGCATTGGCACAAGATATAGAGCTCCAACGACGAATTTCGCAACGAGGCAGGCAGTTCGTCGAAGAGAATTATTCATGGGAATCGATTGCCTTTTCTGCCAGGAAAGCAATCGATTCTGTTGGCAACAACACAAAAGCAAACGAGAGGAAAAAGATCCTGCTGTTAAATGATTTCGAAGTGAATGCTCCGAGAAGCAAACCTGAAACAAGAACAAATCGGATTTACAGTTACTTATCTAGGAAATATCAGATAGCCTTACTCTGCTTTAATGACCTTGGCATGGTCAACCGCTCGCAAATAACTGATGATTTCATTGAGTTGTCAATACCGCGGATAACGAGCCAGGAGCTCGTTGATAAATGCGAGGCACGCCCTCAGTCTAGAGGCAAGATCAGCGAAACGACCTTTTCAAAACAAGAATTCTGTCTATCCTTAGTTCAGCACCTCTATGATATTTGCGACGGTGTCATATTATTAAACAGCTGCATGGTGACAACGCTTGAGAACCTGACGGGGAAGCCTGTTGTATATGACCGACATATTGAGGAATATGAACTGATTAGCGGTAGCTGTCCGGACCCGGAGTGCTGCGCGGAACCGTCTAAGGAAATGAATCAAGCAAAAGCCATAGACATTTCTAAATTCATCATTGCCAATTCAGACCAAATCGGCGAACGACTTCTGTCCTTAGGAGCGACCGGAAAGCCGGTCTATCTTGTTCACCATGGTCTTGATATTGGGGATAAAACAACCAGCCGGGAAAACTATCTGGCAATAAGAAGATTATTCGGCAACCACCCGGTAATTGTTTTTATTGGCGAAAATAGCAGCGACGCGGTGGTGACCTTCATTAATAAGCAACTCGCTTCTCTCATGCCCGATTGTTATTTTCTCGTAGCAGTTGATGCCGACATAACCAGACCAACAGCTGATACGCCGCCAAATCTTCTATTGTTGAGCAAAGTCAATGCCTTGACCAAAGATATTCTGCTGTCGATTGCCGACATTGCAATCTATCCGGGTTTCGCTGAATTAGGCTGTGACGTAAAGCTATCAGAGTATATGTCCAAAGAGCTTCCCGTCATTACCACACCCTCCGGGGTCGGCAATCTTGCTATCAACAACCAAGAACACGCCATTGTCTGTGAATTGACCGATTTTAAAGAAAAACTTTATGCGCTTATCCAAGACGATAAGCTTAGACAGTCCCTTGCGTCCAGAGGCTACCAGTATGCCAGGTTCAAACTGGATTGGAAAATGCTGGCGAAAGAGCTTGACGAGGCACTTGAAAGAGAGATATTCGGTTTATCCAAGAAGCGTATATTAGTGGTCACCTACCGTTTTACTGACCCACCTTTGGGTGGAGCGGAAGTGCATCTATTGGAGCTATTAAGGCAGCTCGACAAAACCAATGCCTGGAACATCGATGTTGCGACTCTCGATATTCGCGATATATACAATCATTACCATTTTTCGTCGCGCTACACCCACGATATGACAGCCCCCATCCCCCGAGATTTGGTTAATACGAAGATATTTCGATTCAAAACCGATGTTCTTCCCGATGAAATTAAGCTGAGGAATTCAAAAATTCTTTTCAATCTCTGGATGGAAGAATTCAGGGTGTCTTCCCTCCGTCACCTGAACCTTTATTCCTATCCGCTTCTGTTGGGAGGATGGAATCACCCCGAATACAGTGATGACAAATGCGAGATTTGGACCAGTAAAGAGGCCCTGGTTTTCGTTCCCGAAAAAGAGTTGGTAAGTGTCATCGGATGTGCCCACCGAAAAACGAAGTTGACATTTTTCAGTGGAGAGGACGCGGCGCTGACTGAAACAGTAAAGGGCAAATTCAATTGTGAGATTCGGACCAAATCCAATCCGGTCTTGAGAATCACTGCACGAAGTTTAGATGAGAACGAAAACGACGCCGAACCATTAGGTGTTAAGATACAGCGGATAGCAATGCACAAAGGCACAGACGTTCGTGATCTGGCTCTGGACTATGATTACAAGAGTTATCTCAAGCGCTACCATCTTGAGACACACATAGATGAGTTGATACGGACGGCGGAGTCTCGACCGCGCGAATTCGATGAGCTGTTTCAGCTGACCAGGGGGCCCATATCGCAACAGCTCGATGATTGGCTTGAGGAAAACACAGGTGCATATGATGTTATTCTAGGTCACAGCGTACCCTTTGCTACCTCTGTAGCAGCAGTCAAATATGGTAAAAAGTACAATAAACCGGTTTTGCTCGTTCCAGAATACCATTTCGACGACGAGTATTACCACTGGAGCTCTTATTACGATGCCCTTCGAAAAGCCGACGCACTGATCACCTTCCCGCAATCGGCTACCGAGCTTTTCTATGAGAAGATCAAAAGCAAGAGCACTTACCTGCCTATCGGTATTCACATGAACGAGCTCATTTCCGGAGAGGATAGACAGACTTTTAGGCAGCTGTATCCTTACGATTTACCTTATGTCCTGATTCTCAGTCGAAAAAATAAGACCAAGAACTATGACTGGATCATCGAGGCCGTCCGAAGAATCAACACTGACGAGCGACTTGTCAACATCGTTTTTATTGGTCAGGATGAAGATGGAATATGTATTCCTCCAGAGGACGCCGTCTACCTGGGACGACAGCCAAGGGGCGTCGTTTTGACAGCACTGCAGCAATCCCTATGCCTCGTTACAATGAGTGAGAGCGAAAGTTTTGGTATTGTGGTCCTCGAGGCATGGGCACAATCCCGTCCCGTCGTAGTGAACGAGAACTGTGTCGCATATAAAGAACTGGTGGAGGATCAGGTTAACGGATTACATGCCAATAAGGATAATTTGGCTGAGAGAATCAAACTCTTATTGAATGGCTCCACTTTCCCGGAACGCTTGGGAGGGAATGGATATGACACTGTTAAGAGCCATTTTGCATGGGAATCCATCTCTAAGAAATTTATCCAGATCCTGAATAGTCTAATCGATTGTAATAATCAGCTGGCAAGTTGATTGCCTGTAACAGAACAGGTTAATATTAATAGATAAGCATATATGAAGTTAGGCAGGATTTTAATCTTTTTTTTGTTGCTTTTCACCGCTTTCTTCTCGCCCGTCCTTATTCCTCAGAAAATACTCTCGCCCGGTGATGGTTTATCATATTACTTGCCCAACTTTTTCTCGCCCTTTACTCTCTGGGAGCCGCTGCTTATGGGAGGTTATCCAATTTTTGCCGACCCGCAGGCAGCAACGTTCTACCCCGTCTCAATATTGGTAAGAGCATTTGGGTCTTACAATTTCTTTATCATACTGGCTTACGTTCTTGGGAGCTCCTTTCTGTATGCATACGTCTACTCGGTAACCAAATCAAGATTCGCCGGGCTAACGGCTGGAATTACATATGGGTTAAGCGGGTTCATGATCACCCGTCTTGCTCAGGCTAGTGTTGTCCATGCTGCTGCATGGGCACCCTTGGTTATATGGTCCTTAGAGGAGATCCGTGTCAGGTCTAGCTGGAAGTTCTTCGTAATTGGAAGCATTGGTACAGCATGCTGTATTTTGGGGGGCCATCCCCAGATATATACCTATGGACTGGCCCTTGCAATCGCTTATCTCGCGATTATGGGATGGTTTAGTGCTTCGAGTAAGATTAAATTCTATGCCCAAGGCATCGGGATGATAGGACTGGGACTATGTCTTTCTGCCATTCAACTAATTCCTTCACTGGAATTGGCGAACCAGAGTGTTCGTGTGAAATTGAGTTACACTGATTTTGTTTCGTATTCTCTGCCGCCCAAGCAAATAGTTCATCTTCTGTTCCCCTATCTCTTCGGTGGCTCAGCCCCCTCTTTTTATGGCATGGATTATTTTGGAGATTGGAATCAATATGAACTTGCAGGTTATGTCGGATTGCTTCCCCTGATGTTGACTTGCATTGCATTAGTGCGGTCCGAGCGGAGGCTGCTAGCCTGGTTTTGGTTTATGGTTTCGGTAGCTTCGTTTTTGAGCATTCTCGGCGATGCGACCCCGATGGCGAAGTACTTGTTTCATTTACCTGTTTTCAACAAGTTTCGTGCACAAGGTCGGCATTTTTTTGAATTCACGCTAGCCATCAGCATCATGGCTGGTCTTGGCTTCGCTACAATAGAAAGTCGCCGCGCGTCAAAGCGTTTGATTGTTTCTCTTGTTTTAGCCAGCGTTGCAGTGCTATTTATGGCCCTCTCTGGTATTATCTATTACGCAAATGACCTCGAGAGCTTGGCGTTTACAAGACTTGGTATTGATGTCCAATTGGTGAAATTGACAAACCCTGCTCTGTTCACTCCCCTCATAATCTTTTTTCTTGCTGTAATTATACTTGTCTTTTCTAGTCTTAAGCCCCTTTCTGTTTTGAGAACATCGTTGCTGATTGTTATGTTGGTTATCGATCTTGGAAGTTATGGATGGGTTGAATTCGCCTGGCGCTACTGTTCAATCGATAAAAGCCAGTTGCAGCCGTCTTTATCGGTGGTATCTCTACGAGAGCTGTTGGATGAAAGCAACCAGCGTATTCTGCCCACACAGGGAGTCAAAGACCTTTTTATCCCCCCGAACTTGTCAAGATTATGGTATGTTTCGAGTGCAAGCATTTATGATCCGTTGATTCTGTCACGAGTGAGCAGTCTTTTGGATATGACTTATTGGGGGGAGATTGCGGATGCATGCACCGCAGAGGCTAACCGCAGCCTGGATATAATGTCTGTGAGGTTCATATCCTCACCGCATCAAGATATATTCCTTGGATCGAGACGCTGGTCCAGGGTCAGGGATATTACCAATGCCGCGGTCTTTGAAAACCTTCATGCATTGCCCAGAGCCTGGTTGGTGCCAACCGTTCAAACTCTTCACCCGGACGAAATCCTTCAGGCCATAAAAACCTCACGCCTGCCGGACGGCAGTTGGTTTGATCCAACGCAACTAGCCCTGGTTGAAGACTCAATGACATTCGAATCTCAAGGTCACTCTATTACATCCGAACTACTGCTGCTTAAAAATACAGAAACAGCGCTCGATATTAAGACAAAAACTGCATCACCGGGTTTCCTGATCCTGGCTGATACCTTTTATCCGGGTTGGAAAGCTACAATTGACGGTAGAGAAACTTCAATTTATCGGACTAACTATGTGCAGCGAGGGGTGATCGTACCCGAAGGAGAACACCTGGTTCGGTTCGTCTTCAACTCTCCAACCTTAAACACAGGGCTCATCTTTTCACTGTCGGCATTAATTATTCTGCTTGCAGGCGTGATGTCGGGATGGCGAAGGCAATCTTCGCCAAACGCTAAATTAAATCGACATAAGGAGAGCACCGCCAGATCTGGTCTTGACAAGTTATTCAAGGGACTTGCGGCCAGATTTACTGCATTGCGGCAATCTGACTGAGTTTCTTTGTTTGCAGAGATAGAGGTATGGTACTAATATCGGTCGTACTCCCTGTTTATAATGAGAAAGAGAACCTCGATATTCTTATTTCGCGTCTTATTTCAGTATTGAGTAAGGCCACTAAAGACTCCTATGAAGTTTTGTTTGTGGACGACGGCAGTTGTGATGGCTCTGCCGAGATGCTGGACCAGTTTCATGCGAACAATGAACAAATCAAGGTGATTCATTTTTCACGAAATTTTGGTCACCAGGCTGCTCTTCAAGCCGGACTCGACCGGGCATCCGGCGCCGCTGTGGTTTTAATGGATGCCGACCTGCAAGACCCGCCCGAGTTGATCGAGGATTTTATTCAACGGTGGCGCGAAGGCTATGAAGTTGTCTACGCTGTTCGCGACAATAGAAAAGAGGGAAGGGTTAAGGTCGCCGCATATTCAGTATTTTACCGCACCATGAGGGCAATTGCACAAATTGAAGTACCTTTGAATGCAGGCGATTTTTGTCTTCTGGATCGCTCTGTTGTGAATACCCTGAATTCCCTTAAGGAGAGGAATCGATTTCTGCGCGGTCTTCGAAGCTGGGTGGGCTACAACCAGGTTGGGGTCAAATATGATAGAGATGCTCGCCATGCGGGTGAACCCAAATACACTTTCCGCAAGTTGTTAGGTCTGGCATTTTCAGGCTACTTTGGCTTCTCGGCCATTCCCCTGCATTTGGCCGCTTGGCTTGGACTCTCGTCCGCTGTGATTGGCTTTTTGTTAATGTTGTGGGTGATCGTAACAAAACTCATGACCATACCAAGCCCCCGGGGTTGGGCCTCAATCGCAGCCCTCATCCTGTTCGTGGGCGGCATCCAGCTCTTGATACTCGGCATCATGGGCGATTATTTAGGCCGAGTCTATGACGAAGTCCGGCAACGTCCGTTGTATATCGTGAGCTCGAAGCTAGGATTTTCAAATGACGGTTTACCCCTACGGTGTGAGGAGGCGAGTGACAACGATCCGTTGAAGCGCTAACAAATGGTGTGCTCCTTTTTTCCTAACACATAGTACTGTGCGCCCAGAGGAAGCCAGGCAAACATCTTCTCAAGTTTTTGAACGAACTCGTTGGAAAATGGAAAAAAGAGAACGTAGCGATGTTCCAAAGCTTTAAGACCTGCTCGTTTAAATAGCTGTTTGGCTCTACCCGGACCGAGCAGCACCGCGTCCCGATCGAAGGCACAGCGAGCGGTCACAACGCGGGTCAAAGGATTGATCGGATTATGCTCAAAAATGGCCACCAGCCCTCCTTGTCTGGCCACTCGTTGCATTTCCTGCAGGAACTCAAGCCAGCGATGAGGTCTCACATGGTGCATTACGTTTATTGCGAAAGCCAGATCGAAGGATGAGCTCTGAAAAGGCAGGAGACATCCATCCGACACGAGGTATGTCGACGACGGGTTTCTTCTACGGGCCTCTTTTGCCATACCGAGAGACGCGTCTACGCCCCAGATCTGGGCAAAAAAGCCCCCGATAAAAAAGTCCACCAACCCTGGTCCGCAGCCGACATTGAGTACCTTCAGCTTATCTATCGAGCGCCAGTGCTTCCGCGCTGCCGAGATAAGGCAATTTGCCTTGACGGAAGTATAAAAATCGATGTTTGCACCGCTAAAGGAAACGGCCTGTTGTAACTGCTGTTTATAGTTGTGCTGGTAAATGTCAAATTCCTGCATCTAACTCACCTGCCTTCTCTTAACAACTCCTAATCCAGCGCATGCCTTGAGAACCATTTTCTCCAGTTCTAACGGCTCCGGCACAAAATGAGGTAAATCCGTTTTATGGATGGCATTGGTCATATTCAAACGCATGGTCCTGATTCTTTGCAATTCCGGGGGAAGGCTTCCGGCAAGTCCCTCCCAGGCGTTTATTATAGGGTTTATCCACCCTGGTGGGATAGGTACGATCGCTCTTTTCATGCCCATACAATTGCAGATTGCGCGGACAAATCGAGACATCTCGGGCGGGTTCGAACAGAATAGATTGAATGATCCGGAAAGACGCTGCTCCAGGACAACGGTCAAAGACGTTAGCAGATCCTCCAGGGCTATCAGAATGACGGGCGCTTTCCCCCTTTCCGGCAGGGGCAGAAATGGAAAACGGAGAATGCTCTGCACATTCCTTTCAAAAAGTCCGCCAGGCCCGACGATCAAACCGGGGCGAATCACTGTAAGCCCTCTATCCACGAAGATCTTCTCGATGGCATATTTGGTTTGACCGTAAATGGTTGGCGCATCCGCGCGGGCAGAATGCGAGCTGACGAAAACCTGATGGGCTACGCCGGCTGTTTCAGCCGCATTTACCAATTGAAGCGTGGACGTCACGTTCAGCTCAAGATTGCCGGCACTATCGTCGTGAGCACAATGCACCACGCTGTCAGAGCTTCCAAACATTTCCGCCGGTATTAACTGTCCAAACCGGTAGTGAACTGATGAATGCAGAATCCCCTCAAGCATATGCACCTTAGCCGCACAATGAGTGGAGCCCCGGGCATCATGTTGACCAGCCCTCAGATGTGCAGCCAGACTTCTTCCGAGGAAACCCGTTATTCCAGTTATGAAAATACGCACTATAGCGACCTCAAAGCCCTTTCGGCGATTCGCATGGCATTTGCCATTATGGTGAAGGTCAAGTTTTTTGCCGGGAGCGAGCTAAAACATGCGCCGTCAATTACATGAATATTACCATCGCCGCCAAGTCTTCCGTCGGCATCGCATTCATAATATCGCGAAGGGCGTTCTGTCATCGGAAGCATACCGGCAACATGCAAGCTGCTGCCGAAAGGAAGATATTGAACCAACGACGAGTGACTAAAATAGCCAATCTTGCGAAACAACCCAATAAGTTTTTGCTCGGCAATTTCGAGTTTGGTACTGTTGCCTTCGATTTCCAGAGCTCCGTCGGCGCCGAGCCTGATACTGCCGGTTGCAGGCATAGCCGCCGGATGGAAGCACACAGCCAGCAAGATTGCAGGCGACATGTGCTTTAGTAAAGCCCGTCCAGCCACCACGGGCAGTGGCAGGTCAAAAATGATATCGGATCTTAACGGGCCGCTCGTGGTGTAGAGAGTAATTTGAATTGTACCGATTCCGGGCTCTCCCTCGCAGATAATATTGAGCTGACCCAGGGAACAAGAGCTGCGCTCCAGTTCTTGTCCCACATGAGTGAAATTACACAAGAAAATACAAGACATCGGGTTGTCCAGGACCGGCAAGCAGGTTTTGTAGTCCTTTCTGGAGGCGAGTACAATGCGTGCAGTGCTGAGGGCTCCTGCACCAAGCAGCAGTTTTCTCGCGGAAAATGTCCGAGATTGCGCTGTTTGCAGATTCTTTGCGCGCACCTTGACAGCTTCGTCGGTTTCTTCGAAGCTCTCCACCAACCACCCGGAGCGATAGTCAAGATAGCCTTCGGCGATAAGCCGATCAATAGTATAAGCTGGAGTGTAGATGGCCGGATTTCTCGATTTGAAGAACTCCAAATTGTCATAATTGTATGGTGCTCTTCCGCGGTGCTCACGTGTCAGCACCGCCAAGCGGGGCATACCGACGTAAACATTATGGCCGACAAAAAGGAGCCTATTCCGCTCATACCTTTGCAGGAACTTCTTTGCAAGGCTGCTCAGTTTGATCGGCTCCTGAAGGTTGGGATCGAAATGAAACCAGGGGACGAGATCATCATTGCGGCCCGAAATTCCGATATGGTCCGTGAGCAGGTCGTAGTATTTGTTCAGATCTGCATATGATATGGGGAACCTCTCGAGATCTCGATCTGTAAACCGATATGCGCCACCGCCCCAGCCATTGGCGAGCCCGCCCTTGGCGAGGCTTATGGCCCCATGGAACTCTTCAGAACGGACCGGAGCAACTCCTTGCGAACCTTCAATTATATAACGCATGTAGGGGGATTTAAGCTTAAGGTTGATTTTGTTCGTGGCAAAGATGTTTTCTAATGACTCGAATCGATCTCCGATCAGGTGAGGAAAAAGGTCGGAATGTGTGCACCTCAACCGGTGCAATGAACCTCGGAAGTCGCTGGCAACCCCTGGCGCATCAAAGCCCGCATCGATCATCAGGACGTCTTTTCCGGCAAGCTGCAGAGCGGCGGCGGCACCCGCCGGGCCGGATCCTACAATGATGAAGTCACGCAAGATCATACCTTCTGAGCAGGTAACTTCCCAGCAAAAGGCAGCGCACAGTTCGCACTGCCTGCCAGACGATGGCAAGCCAGATTCGAAACGGGTCGGCTTGAGACTCGATGAAGTCCGCCGAACTCTCTTTTTGACATTCAGCGAGAAAATGTAGAACTTTGAATCTCTGGGTAAGAGCGTTATCTTTGTCTCGAAGACGCATGATGTACTCGATTGAAACGACATCCAATTTGTATTGAACCACCTTTTGTATTATCGTCGCCCCCTTTTCATTGAACCGGAATTGATTGTGGGCTTCGACATATCTTTTTAACAACAATGGGCCGGGATCGAGCCCAAAAATCGACCGGTAAAAAAAACCGGCTTCTCGTTCCAATCCTTCTCGCCTTCCAACAAAGTCCATAGACGCTAAGGCCTCTTAAGCACCAGCATACCAAGCTTTGCATATTCAACAAGTTGGGCTCTTGATAGTGTTTCGCATTTCATACAAACTTACAAAATAATATATACCGAATTTCGGTCGACACGACTAACGAAAAAAGGTTGTTCAACGAGGTTGACAAAGAAAGCCCGCTGGCCTATCAATCTTTGCTGAGCGAGGTTTGCGGTACAAGCCTGCTGCCTCCGGCACCGTGAAAATAGATTACAATGGCGCCTTGAAGAAGTTGGCAGCGAGAAGGTTTACAGGGTGATTGATCATAGAATCTACATATACGAAAACAGAATCCTGCATGTAATCACGGCATTCTTCGTAATTCTATCGGTTAATCAGGCAAGAAATCTTCTGTTTAATTATCCAATAGTCCTCCCCGATGAATTGATTTACTCATTTTTGTCCAAGTTCCTCAAGGACCGCCAGCTGCTCGAGGAAAATTTTTTTGTATCGGTGATGCCAAATCTTTTATTTTTTCAAATTTACAACTTATTGTACGAACTCCAAAGCAATCAACTACTTACGGCAAGAATATTAAATTCATTGTTTTACAGCATGTTGGTGTTTCCTCTTTATGGCATCAATCGCTCCTTCTTTTCGCATCGAACATCTTTGTCCATCACGGTTTTCTGCGCCTTGATGCCTATTTGCACGTATACCACATATTTTATGCCTGAAAGCTTATATTTCCTCTCATTCTACGTCTTACTCTACTTTATACTACGTACTGTTTCATCGACAGACGTGGTTAAGGCAATCTCTATATCATTTATCATAAGCACTATGTCATTCATCAAACCCCACGCGACAGTTTTCGTTCTGCCCACGATGATTTGCTCGGTTCTCATGTCGGGCGAAAAACATTCAGGATATGGAGGCATCGTCAAATACAGTGCTATATTTCTCGCTTCATTCCTGGCATCTAGAGTGGTTTTGGCTGACTTGCTGGGGTATGAGGGTGGTTTTTTTTCGGCGGGACCGATTTACGACTTTCTCATAGGCAAGAGCTTCTCTTATTTGGGCGCAGGTAATCTGTATAATATATTGTTGAATTTGTCGGGGCATATGATATACCTGCTGGCGCTGTGGTTAATCCCTTTATTTATCATCACAATGGCCTCAATTGAGGGGATTTTGAAGCAGCCCGACACTCGCCTGCGACTATTGTGCTTTTTGCTGGTGACGTATTTGATCGTCCTCATTGCCTCCACCTCGGTCTTTTCCGCAGCTGTGGCCGGGCTGGGACCATACGAGGCGCCCAATCGATTGCATGGACGATACTACAATTTCGTTTTTCCCGCTGTTTTTATTGGTTTTCTAGCCGCGATGAAGGCCATCGATTTTTCCGATAGAGCAGTAAAAAGGGCGATAAAATATGGTCTTGTGCCTTCTGGTATGATCCTGATAGCAATCCTGCCGATCTCCCTCAAGAGATATTCATATGGAATTGTAGATTATCCGGAAGTATTCTGGCTTCAGCTGAATGAGCACCACAGTGTTGTTCTGATCTTGCTGCTTTATGCTGCGTCTTTCGGATTGTTCTTACTACTTCGCTCTAAACGCCATTGGCCATATGTTGTTTATCTGCTGCTGGTTTTCTCTATGGCTGTGTGGTCTGTCACCAGGGAGCAACTGAGGGCTTCCGGCCCAACCATAGATGACAAGATAGGAGCGTTGGTGGAAAACTCAATCGCCACCGACGACCTCGACAACGGTCTTATTCTGGAACATTCTGCCGGAGCCCGAATTTTTCGCATCCTTCATCAAATCGGCTTTCCCGTCAAATATGAAGCAATGCCGACATCAACTGTTATTACGCGGGAAATGATACCCGAAGACACCTCCTGGATGCTGCTGCTGGGCGGCTACCAAATGAACGATTTGGGCAGCACTCTGCTGACGGGTGACGGATTCAGGATAATAGAATTGGGTAGCCCCAAATGACGGGAAAATTGGTCCTGCTTATTCCTGCCTATAAACCATCACCTCGACTGGCGGAGGTGATGGCGGATGTAGCCAGCCTGGATGATTCCGCCCTGTTCAAGGAAATCATTGTGGTTGATGACGGAAGCGGTGGTGAATTCGATCAATTGTTTGCTTTTTTGCGCTCGGCATATGACGCAAAAATCATCCGCCACGCCGTCAATCTTGGTAAGGGGGCCGCTCTCAAGACCGGTTTCAACTATGCATTGGTACAAAATCCAGAAATTCTGGGCGTGGTGACCGCTGACGCAGATGGTCAACACAGCTCGGTGGACATACTGAAAGTTGCGCACACCTCTTTGAACCACCCTGAGGTCCTGGTCATTGGTGCGCGGTCCTTCGACAAGCGAGTTCCATTGCGCAGTCTGGTTGGCAATGTGCTGACCCGCTGGGTTTTCCGAGCACTTGCCGGAATTTGTTTGGCAGATACTCAGTCGGGCTTACGAGCCTGGCCGCGCGAGCTCTGCCTGCAGGCATTGCGGATCAACGCCAATGGCTACGAATTTGAAACCGAGAGCTTACTCAAACTGCGGGAATATCGTTCTGACAGCCACCCACTTCTCGAGGTTCCGATCCAGACCATTTACGATGCAGGCAACAAGACTTCGCATTTTAGTCCCATTGTTGACTCCATGCGTATTTATTTCGTATTTCTTCGCTATATGGGAGCCGCTCTATGCGCTTCATTCATCGACTATGTAATCTTTTACTGCATGTACCTGCTCACCGAAACCGTATCCTACAGCCTCCTGGCGGGGCGATCAATCGCGGTTCTGGTAGCCTACCGACTGGTGAAGAAGATTGCTTTTCGCAATCGCAGCGCATGGTTCACAACTTTGCCACTCTATTTGCTGTTGGTGGCCGGCCATGCTGCAATTTCCTATATGTGCATAACCTATCTGCACACACGCTATTCAGTAGCAGTCCTGCCGGCGAAAATCATAACCGAATCAACATTGTTTTTTGCCAGTTTTAGCGTTCAGCGAATGGTGTTTCAAGGCGACAGTCTTTCTTGAATAATTTCAGCAGGTATCTTATCCGGATGAAAAGCAACCTAAGACTCGTAGTCAATGCGATTCCACTATTGAACATCGGTACTGGCATAAGCCGATATCTCCATTGTCTGTACTCTCGACTGGAAGAACAGTTTAAAGACGAAATCGAATTTGGTTATTTTGATGGAATATCCGTCAACAGCAGCCGTCCGCGAGGTCCCGCCAACGTTACCCAATGGTCTTCCCATGTGGACTTATTCTGGAAGCTCCCTACCCTTGCTGCTCTAGCCTTGCGCATTATGTCTCATTACCAGCGAGAATTATGCTTCAGCAAGGCGGCCAAAGGTTACGATGTTTACCATGAAGCTGCGTTTTTCCCTTTTGTGGCTCCCGAGCGGGTCAAAACAGCGTTTACGCTGCATGATCTGTCCCTGGTTCGCTTTCCCCAGTTTCATCCGAAAGAAAGAGCGCTCTTCGCACGCTTTTTCCTGCGGAGAAGGTGCAAACGCGTAGATCGATTTATGACGGATTCTCGATTTATCAAGAGCGAAATCTTGGAGCATTTGGGGGTCAGCGAAAATCGAGTCGATGTGATCCCCCTGGCCCATGACCCGGGCATTTTTTATCCGAGGGACACTGAAGAAGTTGTACAAACGAGAATCCGCTACAAGTTGCCCAAATCCTATTTCATGGCGGTGGGGTCGGGAGATCCTCGGAAAAATATGGACATCATTCCCAAGGCCATGATAGAGGCGAAACTGGAGACGCCGTTGGTGCTGGCCGGCTGGTCCGGCTGGTCGGAAAACGAAGCCCTCGAAAAACGTACCATTCCATTGGGTTATGTGGCTAACGATGATCTGGCCAGGCTCTATTCAGGAGCTTTGGCATTGGTTTACCCTACTTTGTACGAAGGCTTTGGATTGCCCGTGCTGGAAGCAATGGCGTGCGGCTGCCCGGTCGTGTGCAGTCGTAGAGCCAGTATCCCGGAAGTGGCAGGTGATGCGGCACTTTATCTGGAGAATCCCGGGAAAAGTGAAGAACTGGGCAATTTAATGCAGACATTGGCGCGCGATCCGATGCTGGCGAAGGACCTTTCCTGCAAAGGGCTAGCTCAGGCCTCCTCATTTTCCTGGGGAAAAACCGCCCAAGCGACCTGCAGAGTCTTTAGAGAGCTCTTGTAGTAACGGACTTCGCGTTTCGGAGATTATGAAACAGGTACCCTGAACACCGAAATCCGAACACTTTTTCCTCCTTAGCTGCGAGCACAATGGCCATGGAAGTTCCCATGCAAAGGTAGGGTGCGCTCCCCGAACGTAACTTGCTCGGCTGGTTCAGGGAACGAGCCCTACACCATTTTCATGGCTCGCTGTGACTGACAGGCGATAGAAGTCTGCATGAAAATATTGCACATCGGAAAATTCTTTTACCCTTACCACGGTGGAATGGAGAACTTCCTGACGGATTTGGCCATAGACCAAAGTTCGAGGGGAATTGAGACTGCCGTGATAGTTCATCATCACGATCCGTTAAAATCGTCCTCTCAAGAATCCGTCGATGGCGTTGAAGTCAACAGAATCTTATCGCTGGGCCAGCTGGTCTATGCTCCTGTGGCTCCCTCTTTCGGATATCATCTTTGGAGGCTGCTCCACCGTTTCAAGCCCGATATTGTTCACCTCCACCTGCCGAATCTTTCGGCCCTTTGGATCTTATTATTCAAAAAAAAGATTCCTGTAATAATCCAATGGCAGTCAGATGTTGTCCGTTCAAAAGTGGACGTAAGGCTCTCCTTGTTTTACCCAGTTTATCGAGTGTTCGAGAAAAAGCTGCTTGAGCGGGCGCAGGCAATAATAGTTTCTTCAGAGAACTATTTTCAGGGAAGTGAAATCTTATGGCCGCATAAACAGAAATGTGTAACCATTCCTTTAGGCATTAATCCTGGCAGAATTTATCGGCCGGGTCGGGAAGAGATTCTCCGGCTCAAGGGCAGATTCGACAAATTTCTGGTTCTTTCAGTGGGTCGCTTCACCTACTATAAAGGCTTTGAGTTTCTGATCGAAGCGGCTAAAAAAGTCACCGAAGCCTGCTTCGTGATGATTGGAGAAGGTCCGCTCAAGAACAAGTTGCAGCGTAAAATCGATCGGGCAGGCTTAGCCGATCGAGTTTTTTTGCCGGGCTCATTGCCAGATAGAGAACTTCATACCCTCATGGCTGCGTGCGATGTCTTTTGCCTGCCATCCATTGAGCGGACCGAGGCTTTCGGCATCGCGCTCCTCGAGGCGATGGCTTTCGGCAAACCGCTCATAACAACGGACATTGCAGGCTCTGGTGTCAGTTGGGTGAATCTTGCAGGGAAAACCGGCTTAGTGGTTCAAGCTGCTGATGGCACCGCTTTGGCGCAGGGTATCAAGTACCTTCATCGCCACTCTGAAGCTCGCCTGGAAATGGGAGATCGAGCATACGAAAGATTCAATAGACTTTTTCAAATTAAAAAAATCTCACAGGAGATAATGAACGTTTACTCTTCTTTTCAAACTCAACCGGTTCTTATCTGAGGTGCAAAGAGAGGTCAGATTATCGACAAAAATTACTTCAAGAAGGGTTGCTAGATGAAAAACCGCGCACAAAAAATGCAAAATCTAAGAAGCTTCATTCAAGACGGTTGGTATCCAATCGAGGAAGGTGGCAATAGTGTTTGGGTGTGGTGCCAAGAAAAATCTACATTAAGAATTCCAGAAAAGACGCAACATTTAGAACTGCATTTCGCTACCATCTATCCCGAGCTTAAAAAAGCTACGCAAAATATAAAAATATCGTTAAACGGAAAGTTCTACAAGGAATATCAAGTCAAAGACAAGCATAGCGTTATAAAAATAGATTGCGCAAATGCTGAATCAGCTGCCCTTGAGGTAGATGTTGTGAGGCCGAGTGATTTTGATGCATCGCAAGATTCTCGGCTGCTCGGCATTTGCCTTGTTCAAGTAGTCTGCATCTCCTCAGATCCTTATTTGGAGTCTGGTCGTAACACTTTAAAAGAACATCAGCGAATCGCACTTGAGAGATTTCTCAGTTTGGTTTCAGTGAAAGGCAAAGTTGTCTTGGAAATTGGCACCGACTACGGCTGCGAAACGCTGCATGCGCTGAGGGATTACAATCCAGAATGGCTAATAGGGATCAACTATGATCAACATTATTCCAATCGAATTGATATCGCAGGTAACTGTTATTTCCAAAAGTTGGATGCACGGAATACAGGCTTTGCGAGTAATTTTTTCGATACAGTATTCTCAATTTCTACATTTGAGCATATCAATGAATTGGATAAAGCTGTCGCTGAAATTAACCGCATTTTGAGACCGGGCGGAGAGCTTTATGCCCACTTCGGCCCTATTTGGTCATGTTATTTGGGACATCACGTCCACACATCCTTGGATGGCGAAGTTGCAAGTTTTGAGATACCCGAGAGGAACCCTTTTCCCCCCCACGCGCATCTTTACCTGTCAGAGCACGAAGTAATGGAGTTGCTCAAAAAACATTACAGTCCCAAGATGGTTGAAGCTATTCTGTACCAAGTGTATCAAGGTACTGGAATAAACAGGCTTTTTTTTGAGGACTATGTACATATTCTTGAAAGTTCCGGTCTAGAAATCATCTTGTTCAACGAGTTCTGGAAACATCCTGTCGAAGAGACAGCTACGAGAGAACTTAAAAGGTTTGGCTTTTATCGAAATTTCGAAACCTGCGGCATTGAAATTTTATGCAAGAAACCAAACTCTATCGGAAGAAGTGATATTACCGATTTGATCTAAATAAATGGTGTTTGATGGAGACCCAATAGGATCGCCCAGGAAGGCTTGTTGTATGAGAAACCGTGCACAAAAAACGCAAAATCTGAGGAACGTCATTCAAGACGGCTGGTATCCAATCGAGAATGGCGGCAATAGTGCCTGGGTCTGGTCGCAAGAGAAAGCTACACTTAGAATTCCGGAAAAGACGCAACATTTGGAATTGTATATTTATACCATCTATCCAGAGCTTAAGAAAGATAAGCAAAATATAAAAATATCATTAGATGGGAAACTTTATAAGGAATATCAAATTATAGACAAGCATAGTGTTATAAGAATTAATTGCGAAAGTGCCGGAACGGCTGCTCTTGAAGTAGATGTTGTGAAACCAAATGATTTTGCCGTATTGCAAGACTCACGGCCGCTCGGCATTTGCCTTCTCCAAGTAGTTTCTGTCTCGTCAGATTCTTGTCTGGACAATAGTTGCGGACCATACTTGGAGCTTGGCTGTGGCGCACTAAGTTATGATCTACCTTACGACTTGGAAGTTGTTTTTAGGGAATTCGAGGAAATTGGCTATTCCCCCGCAGATTTTGTTGTCGATATCCCGGCTTTCCTTGGCTATATGCAATCAGCCGATTACAGTGGCCATGATTATGGCGCAAATCTGACGGAAAAAGGCCTCGAACATTTTGTTTCAACTAATTTCCTGCCCCTGAATGAAGAAAGTAA
>ENA-OSEO01001301-OSEO01001301.1-sediment-metagenome-genome-assembly--contig:-NODE-1301-length-47191-cov-4.392834_pt1 | contig 47191 bp, 47 predicted proteins | sample MGYA00237883_ERZ534232 | MGnify/ENA metagenome assembly ERZ534232 | reverse complement strand
GATACTGCTGAATTATCCGGCATTCATGCTTTTGATGCCATTCAATCTCTTTTTGGCTCACCCTCTTTGCCTATCCCCATTCTTGGTGAGTAGATACCGACAACTTGTGTAATTCGGCTAAAGCCAAAAAAACCCGCCTATTCACCCGCTCTAAAGAGCAGTGACTTGCGGACGGGTTCTAAAGTCGGTCAACTTGCCAGTGGAGGACACTTGCCGGTGGAGGACCTTGACAGATCCAAGACTTTTTTCAGTCAACTTGGATTCAGTTTCAACCACTAATTCACTGATGAAAATGCTGCCTATTTGATCCTCGGCGAACATATATATGCCATGCTACTGGTTAAAAAATTCTTTACTACTTTCACAACAAAAACCATCGCAGACACAAATACAACTTCCGAGGTGATCACTGCGCTGATGGTGGGGACTAAAGAAGAAGTTGACCGGTTGGCCGACGATGCTTTTAATACCGGAGCGAAATATTATCGCGATACTGAAGATATGGGTTTCATGTACCTACGCACTTTTCAGGACCCCGATGGACATTTATGGGAAGTCGGGTGGATGGACCCAAATCACGTGAAATAAAACATATTCTACAAGCCGAATATGGCATCAAAAACTCCTTGACAATATAGAACAAGCGTTTTATTATTGAGCTATATGAAACATATTTTCTAGAGGAGGAGTTTTATGAAATCCAACTTAGGCCATCTACAAATTAATGTTCGTCCCGAAAATCTTGGTTTCTACAGAAACCTGCTTGAATTTTTGGGCTGGACCCTGCTTTTTGAGGAAGGCGAATTCTTTGGCATGGGGTGTGAGAACGGAGCCAGCCTTTGGTTCGGCGCCGGTATCAAAGACCTGGATAATGATTACGACGGCCGGGGAATGAACCATCTGGCTTTCTCCGTGGATTCACAAGGTGAGGTGGATCAAGCCGGGGATTATCTGAAAAAGAATAATGTGGCGGCGTTATTCGAAACACCGCGCCACCGTCCGGAATTCTCATCTCCCGGGAACACCTATTATCAGGTGATGTTCGAATCTCCGGATAAGATCTTGTTTGAAGTGGTTTACATCGGTTCTAAACAATAATACAGTTTTCAGCCGGCAGGGGCTACCGGTTTGAAAATTTCCAAAAAGCAATCTTCTTGAAAAGGTTGGGTTACAAATCCGGTGCCCAGCCTTTTTGTTATTATTGTGAACCGGATAAATTTTGAAAGCCGTGAAGGGCGTGCAGCGTTATGAAAAAAGCGCACAAAATTCCATAAAGCCAGGATTCTCCAATGAGGGCAATCCCCAAAAATCCCAACAGGGGAGTAATACGCGGCGCCATCAAACCGATCGTGCTGTTACTCCAAGTAGACTGCGGAGCCAGGATCAGAGGCAACCATGAGGCAAAATAAACCAGTGTGCCTGAGATGTAAACGATCAAACCTAATTTTCTAAGGGGCTCATCCAGGTGCAGCGGGATCAGCAGCGGCAGGGTAAATACAAATATGCGCAGAATATTTTCTGCCATCAGAAGCCATTTGCGCGAATGCTCATCCGAGGTAATGCGCGTATCAGTGATCTTCGGCCCAAGGATCAGGTTCCAAGCGAGCAATGGCAGGATTAAGAATAGACAATTTATAATTTGAATTTCAAGCTTCATAAAATCTCACAGGATCATCCCATAAATCACACAAAATCAAAAACTTGTAAATTCAACTTTCAATTTGACTTTTTACTTGTCTGTTTTTCCGTCTGAATAAACGCCACATCAGAAATATCAGCCCTATCAGTACAATTACAGAGAGTGCAATCAGAATCTTGGCAATGACAGGAAACCTCATCTTTGGTGTAAAGTCCATGGGCAGGTATTGATATAAGGAATCATCCGCTTTGCCGGTGTCATAAAAACTGGTCAGCAGCAACTGGCGCGCTTCGGGTTGAAACGCCCAAAAATCACTCACGTGCCCCTGCTCAGCGATGGTGATACATTGTCCGTTATTCAGTGAGGGCAGCAGTTCTTCCTCTGCGAATTGAGCAGGTGTTGAAAAATCCACGCTTCCATTGATTAACAGCGTCTCCACGTCCGTTGGACTGACTTGACGGTATTCATCGGCAATCACGTATGGCGGCCAGTTGCCCGGAGCGCTGCCCCAAATCAGAAGAGACATGGGTGAACCAAGCACGGCATTGGACGGATCCATTTCGGTGCGATAATCTCGGCCGGCTTCATAATCCGCGCTGCTGCCGATGGCAAAGAACTCACCCCAAACCGACATTTTTGGCATGATCAGATCGTATGCGGCTGACATTAACGCCAGCCCGCTTGCATCCCCCTTGGCGGCCGACAGATAGGCGTCAAAGACCATGGGGGCAGTGGTGCGGTGGTAGAGCAAGGCGAAAGCCACGGATTTTACCTTGCCCGGATCAATGGGCAGGAACAACCAATGGTCAGGCATACTCGTATTTACGGACTGCATGGCAGCAACCAGGTCGGGAGCAGATGAGCCGAACTGTTGTCTCCATAGGTCGGCGTAATACATCACCTGGGAATCCACAACTTCGGGTGACCAGACAAAATGTCCGGGAGGATTGACACCCACCATGGCACTACGTAACAGACTTTGCGGGTACATGTATGCGTAGATCTGAGCCACACGGGTTCCGTAGCTTTGACTGAGCAGGTTGATTTTTTCATACCCCAACAGCCTGCGGGCGGATTCCATATCTTCAACGACTTCGGTGATGGTATATCCCTGCAGGTTTACCCCTGAATCTTCAAGGCGGGCTGCACAGGCTTTGACGGCAGCACCCAGGTTGTCGAGCGATTCCTTGCTCAGCGAGTCGCCATTGATGCCCTTAATTGCTCTGGATATTTCCGCACAGTCCAATTTTGAAGAACCATCCACGCCGCGGTATCCGATCATAACAACGTCATGGTTTTCCAGCAACCATGTTGGGGGAGTGAAGTGCATATTGGACGATCCTGGTCCGCCTTCAAGATAAAAGATCGGTTCCGCGGGAGAGGAACTGGTGGAACGAATACGCTTTACCGGCAAGGCAATCAGATTCGCATCCGCATTGCCGTGAAGCTCAGAGAAAACCAGGGTTCCGCAATCGGCATCATATTTTTTGCCGTTAATTCTTTCCGAGCAGGGCGTCAGAAAAATCTCATCAGCGTGTGCTCCATCAGGAATACGAACACGGTTATTTAAGGATTTAAACATAAGCCATCCAGCCAGAATGATGAGAATCAATAGAACAATGATGATCAAAGATCGAAGTTTCATGGGTCTCCAAGGATCGTTAGATAAACGGTTGGTTGAACCGCTTTTCATAGACACCATTCTCTTTCAACATGGCGTCAAAATAGGTGTGCGCAAGCGGAGTGCGGAGGAACAGTTTAAACAGGGGGCCTGAAATGGCCGGGAAACGTTCCGGTCTGGCGATCTTTGCCAGCACTGCCGGGTTAAGTCTTTCACCTTTAGCCATATTTTTTCCGAGGGCATGAAGGTTTTCAAACAGGGAGCGGGTCATTTGTGGAGGCATGATGCGAACTCCTTCACCGTTCCCTTTGATAATTGTTCCAAGATAAGGTGACCCCAGACGGACTGCCAGTTTTTCAAGATACTGTTCCACGTACCGAGAATGCAGTCCTTCGGGGAAGCCTGACTGGACGATGAATCCGAGGGGAGGATTCTTACCGCGGCTTGTCAGGGGTTCCAGTGCTTCAATGAAATGCTTGACAATGGCGGGCATGGCATCCGTGTAGAGGGGGAAAGCGATCCAGGCGGCATCGGCGTCGGCGAAGGCCTGCACATGTTCCGCTGTGGAATTCACGCTGACCAGATGGAGCATTTTTGTCGGACCGCCGAACCCTTTGGCCAACTGTTCCAGGAAAATGGGAGAGTTGCCGTGCAGGCCGCGCGGTGATCCGTTGAACAAGGTGAGGCTGGCCGGGGCAGGAATTGCCACACTTTGAGTGGGGGCAGGGCATACAGGTAAGGGCAGTGGAGAAGCGGATGGATCGGTGATTCTGGCAGCCAGGTCCGCGGCAGGTGTTTCAGTGGTCTCGCTGAAATACAAGCGTGATTTGAAGTTCAGCGCCGTACGCTGGCACATTTGAGTGACCACTTGCAGATCCTTCTCGTCCGTTGAGGGTTCTTTTTCAAGCACCAATCCGAGGCGCGGGTATACGGCGTAGCGTTTCAGGTGGTGGGCTTCCTGCTGGTCGACCTCCATGTAGGGGTGGATGAGGGGCAGGTGTTTGTCCATGGCCATTTTCAAAAGTTTGGATGGATAACCCATCTTAAGAGGGGCAGCCCACAGGATGAAATCGGCGTTGATGATTACCTTGTCCATTTCCTGAGAGGCTTCATCCGCGCGGCACATTCCCGGCGTCTTGACCCAGCAGCCCCAACAGCCTGTGCAGTATTTGAGCGGCAGTTCGCGCAGCAGCAGGTTTGTTACCTGATGACCGTTCTGTTCCAATGTTTCTCGTACCTTGACGAGATAATCCGCGAACCGGTTGCTCTCTATGTTTGCGTTTAGAATGATGATTTTCATTATTTCCCTTTGCTGAATGAGTAACGAATGGCTTTTTGGGAGCAGTTGTCAATACAGGTACCGCACAGGATGCATTCGTATTTTTCCATTTTGTTGGTTTGCACCATGTCATTAACGTCCAGGCTCATGGGGCAGTTGGTGGTACATTTCAAACAATTCGTGCAGGCAGAAGCATCTGCTTTGAGTCGAAGGGACGGCCAGTTGAAGCGGTTGCGGATCCAGCGGCCGATGATCATAAAGGGCGCCATCCAGCAGACGGTATGGCAGCCGGCCCGTCGTCCGATGAGGATCGGAAGCAGCGCAAACAGGGCGATCACGAAATAGTAGATGATATAGGCAAAAATGATCGGCCGATCTGGCGCGCCGGCTACGGAGATGCCGTTTTGAGTGTCAAGCATCAGGTCAATGGAATGATATCCGCCGGCCTTGACCAGCATGAGCACGATGATCGAAATCCAGGGGATCCAGATGACCCACTTGATCCAGTCGATCTTCTTGCCCTTGACCGGCCGGTTGTTGATCGGCTCGATCATTTCCTGCAGACCGCCGGCAGGGCAGACCCATCCGCACCACAGCCGTCCAAGGAACAAAGAGGAGAGGAACATGATCACAAACATGACCAGGCTGCCGTTTACGATGCCCTGTATGGACCCATCGATGATGACGTAAGGAGAAAGGTAATTCATGGTGATGGGGAATGATAAAAAGGTTACCAGTAAGATGGCCTTGCGAATACGCTGCCTGAGGGGGAGTTGTTTTTTCATTTCTTTTGCCTCTATTTCTGGGGAACTTGACCAGATTTAATACGATTAATGATGCTCTCTGCCCATTTCAGGTTGGCTTTCATATTTTCTATCCCATTTTCAAGTGTCAGCAGCCAGAAGAAATGCTCACGCGGTGACGTGATCTCCTCCTGGAAGGGTCCGAGCTGGCCTTCCACCTGATCATACTGATCAAGGATCATGCGCATCATGCCGGCGAAGGATTCAAATTTGGCCAGGATCTCTTCGTCTGACAACGCACCGGCGAAAAAAACCTGAATGAGCGGGGCGCTGCGCGGTTCATCCATGGGCGGGGGGCCCATCAGCCATTCGCGCAGTTTCTCGCGGCCTGTATCAGTGATGTGATAGACCTTGCGATCGGGACGGTCTTCCTGGGGCACCTTTTCCATTTCGACAAGTGATGCATCCGTCAGGCGGGACAGTGTACGGTAGATCTGGCTCTGGTCGGCCGGCCAAAAATGCCTTACGGAACTGTCAAAGATCTTTTTCAGGTCGTAACCTGTGTATGGGTGATAGTTTAAAAATCCAAGGATGGCAAATTCGAGTGACATATTGTACGCCTCACATATAGGACTGATAATATATAGTATCAGTCCTATAATAACAAATTCTCAGGACTTGTCAAGAGGGGACGAAAAGGGCAAGTAACTTGAAATATTAATAATAGAACGCAAAAAGCCACTTAAAAAAGCAGCTTTTTACGAGTTTTTATTGAATCGTAGATCAAATTAGGATGGGCTGACGGCTTTCAGGAATTAAGGGAATTTGCTATACCCGTTGCCCAGCTTGAAATGGACTGCCAATTGCGAAAATCTCCAATGGCCGCGTTTACCTTGCCAATGATCCATTTTTCAAAACCGCTTAGTTTTGAAAGGACGATATTGCCGTGGAAAACCGCAATATTTTTCGGTTTGATCTCTTCAATTGCGGCACGCAAGCCTTCCGGGACCAATCGATTTTGAACCAGCTCGACCGGGTCCCCTTCGCCGGTAGGTCCGCTGGTGAAGATCCAAACCTTCTGGTTTGCCAGGTTTGCTTTGTTTTGCTTGATGAACTTGACTGCTTCTTTTTGCCACTGTCCCATATAGAGACCCGTTCCCAAAACGATGGCTTGAAAACCTGACAGGTCCTTTACCTGTTTAGCGGGTATAGTCGTGCACTCGAACCCGGATTGAGTCAAATCCTCTTCGATCTTTTTTGCAATTTCGGCAGTCGAGCCATGTTTTGAGGCATAAGCGATCAGTACTTTCTTATTCATTTTTCTCTCCATTTATTTCTATTAAACATCCCTTTTAATTAGGATAACAAATTAATTCTGTCAAATCTATGACCTGGGATGAAAAAAGTGTGTCTTTTTACGCAATCGGTATAATTATTAACAGGTATATAGGTGGAATTCGTTTAAATTAAGGATAAAACACCAAAATTCTGACAGTCCATTCTCGAAACAAGGAGAAATCATGTGGTATTACGAATTCGAAGGTCAGTCGATTGGTCCGGTTAACAAGGGAGCGATCAAGAAGGCACTTCTTTCAGGAAAAATCAATGCCGGAACTCTCATTTGCAGTGCCGGAACGACTCAATGGATCAAATTGGAAGAGTCTGAACTGAACACACTTATACAGGAAACATCCTCCATCTTAAGCACAATCGATGTTCAGGAAGACCGCAGTAGAACCGAATCATTGCAGAGAAGCATTCCGGTATACGCAAAAGAGCTTGACCGTCTGGGCTGGTGGTGTGTCGGGATTATTGCATTTGCGATAATCGGCAATGGGATTTTGTTGATCAAATTGAATTATGTGTCGTTAATTTATTTTATTTTGGTAAATTTTCCTTTGGTGCTGGTCGTTATTCCCAAGTTCATGTTGTTAAGCAAGTTTTGGAAAGCGCTTCAGGCTGGTGACGCTGAGACTTCTCCCGGCAGGGCTGTGGGGTTTTTATTTATCCCGTTTTTTAATTTTTATTGGCTATATAAAGCCTATTTCAATTTAGCAACAGGACTGAATAAATTCACAGAGCAATACCTGAGCAAAGGTTTTCGAAAAGCACATGAGTGGCTGGCTCTTGTTTATTGCATCCTTTGTTCCATTTGGGCAGCTTTTTGGGTTTATCAAGTATTTGGAAGCTTCACAAGAAGTTATTATGACAGGTGGCCTTTTTCTATTTATAAAAACCCGGTGCGAATTGTTGCTTTGGTGCTTTTTGGCGTTCAGTTGCTCATTCAAATCCCCATGTTCATTGACTTATTCTTAACTGTAAAATCGATCGTAAAGAATACCGATCAATCCGGATCTTCGGTACCAGCCATGTAAAAAAGCATCATTCTTTAGTAGACAAAATGCTCAACGATAATTCGAAAAACCACTTCCCGGAGATTATGGAAGTGGTTTGATCTATTCAAAAGGAATGATTTGCCTGAAAGCGTACGTGCTGTAGGGAGCTTATCTTATTTAGTGTTTGTTCAAGTTTCTCTTTCTCCGAATCTTGGAACAGGGTTCGAATGATGGACTCATCTTCAAGACAAGTATCCAAAACCAACAGGCCATCTTCCTGAAAATTGATTGTCATTTGCCTGATTTTTTCAAGCGGGACGAATTGCCAGATCGCACCGTATTTCTCTCTGCGATTTTCATTTTCATCTTCGCTGATGATGATCAATTCCTGATCGGTCAAAAGGACTACGTGGCTGGGAAAGATGATTCGTGAAAAGAAGTCAAATAGAACCTGCGGCAGCTTGATATTCACGCGGTTTGCTTTCAGTTCCGGCTGCCATAGAAGCTTTACCACTTTCTCGCCGGGGATCAAACAGTTTCGGCTGTAGCTGGCAAATTTGAAACTTTCTTCGCGTAATTCGTGAAAGATCGGTTTTTCATCATAAACAATATCGGTGAAAAACGATTGACGAATCCTCCTCATGATCTCCCAGAAAAGACCTTCGGTAACAGTGTTGAAATGCAGATCGACCCGGTTGGGTTTTCCATCCTGGTCGATTCCGCCAATGATTAGACTTGAATCCAATAGTACTTTTTTAAATTCGAGAGAGTTGATATCTTTAAAATTGAAACAAAGTTGACCTTGAGTTCCTTTGGTTTTATTCAAGATGAATAATTTTTGGTCAATGATGCACACCAGTCTCTCTTGATAATGGTGAAGAAACCCTTCGTAGGATGGAGTGATAACTGTAAATGGAAAAGGTTGGCCAGTGTTTTCAAGCGGCTCAAAGAAGGTTCTGAACTCTTCAGGAACTTCCTCATATTTTTTCAGACTGGTAGCCCATGACAACCTGGTTTGTTGGTCGAGAGATAACTGTGTTTTGCTCAACCTCCGGGATGCACCGGAGGCTTTCATCCTATTCTGAGACAAAATTGCTTTCATTTTTCCTCCCCATACAATACAACGTCTGTTTATTACTTATAATAATCTATTGTTTTTTTGGTTTCAGGTCGGGGAATTTTATTAGTTTGATCCCCAGTTCCTTCACAAGGTTTTTTGTCTCCGGTGAACAAAGAAACGCCAATTCATCCGCACGGCGTTCATTATATGCAGAGGTATGGCGCAGCACATCATCCACAATGGCAGGATGGCACATCAATTCAAAGGTGTCATGGAAGGTATCGTCAGCAATTTTATGCATGACCTTTTTCAGTTGGTTTTGTGTGGCGTTATGGTCGTAAAAGTTATCAATAAAAGAATTCGTATAGCCAAATCGGAGTTTTTCAGCCCATTCCTGGTTGCCATCACTGAAGATGGTGCCGTTTGTGCCAACGGGAAGGCGCACCGGACAGCCAAGTTCGTTGGCTAATTTGCTCAATAATTCAAAGAGGGCGGGAGAGGCGTAAGAGACGTGGTGGTGCGAATCCAGGTGGTCTGGTTTCTTGTTCACCGCAGCCCGGAAGGCGCGGATTTGTTCCCTCCACTCAATTTCCACCTCGGCAATATTGATACGCTCAATATTCTCTTGAAAGGTCGGATGGTTGAAGAAGTTACCTTTGCTGTCCACCAGCGTCGGGATTCTATCCACTTGGCTCAGCGGCTTGCCGCTGGTCAAGACCAGGTGCACGCCCAATCCAAGACGTGGACAATCTTTTGCAGCCTTCTTTAGATCATCAACTGCTGTTGTGTAATTCATCATGGCAGTGGTCGAAGTAATAATTCCATTTAAATAACCCAAACAGATCCCTTGCGAGGTGCCTGTCGAATGACCAAAGTCATCTGCGTTAACGATAAGTCTCTTCACCATAAACGGTTTTTAGCTTTCCTTTCTGATCGCGGATGCCATTTTTTGCAGCAGCCCGTTGCGTGTATCTGCTTCCATTTTAACACCGGCAGCTTCCATTCCGAGCAATACAGCGCCGATGACGGGGGGAACTTCCACGCGGATGAACCTGGCACCCGGAGCCACCGCATAGACGGTATTCTTCATTTCATCGGCCAGCAGCGGACTTCCGTCGAACATGCTGCCGATCAGCGTCAGGTCAAACTCAGCCTTTTCAAAGTTCAACTGCCTGATAACGGTATTGGCCATTTCGCCCAATTCATGCCCGGCGCTGCGGATGAGTTCGTTCGCTACCGGATCTCCGGCATCGGCCACCAAAAAGACCAGGCGGGCATCTTCGGGATTTAAGATCAGTTTTCTGGTGAGCAGGTCCTGCAGCAGTTCACCCAAATCGCGCCGCTGATATTTTTCCACGAAAATATCAGAAAGGGCGGTTGCCTGGCCGCGTCCTGTCCAGGCATAAGATAAGGCGCGGACGGTCATGAAAAGCAATTCCACCGCTCCGGCAAATTCACCGAATTCGTAGCCTCCGCCGGTCACGCGCCCAAAACGGGTTCGGGTTTCATCCCAGCCCCGACAGTTGCAGCCCGTACCCGAAACCACGGTAACCCCCCAACCGTTGGGTGAGCCTGCCAATAATCCGAGATCACAATCATTGACCAATTCGACAATGCCCCCCAGGTTCAGCGTCCGGATCATTTGAAGGATGGGTTCACGTTCCGATGGCCAGTCGTATCCAGCCACACCGAATCCGGACCCGCTGATATCTTTTGCGTCCAGTCCGGCCGCCCTTAAGGCTTTTCCGATAACATCTGTCAGGCCCTTCTGCAAGCCGTCATAACCGATGGCTTCATGGTTGCCCGGACCGCCTTCAATAAAGCTTTCCACGTTGCCTGCATCATCGATGATCAAGATATGAGTTTTCGTAGCGCCCAGGTCGGCACCTAAAAAATGTTGGGTCATGGTTTCCTCGATTATTTCCAAAACTGGGGCAGCCAGCGTTTGTGTGTATGCAACAGGTCATCCATCACAGTCGAGACTTGATCGGCGGAAGGTCCAAGCGGGTGGGCCAGTAAAGCTTCATAGAGCAAATTGCGGTCACCCGAAATGGCAGCCCTGGCCGTTAACAATTCATAGGTTTTTATTTGAGCAACCAGACCGGAGCAGACGTCGGGAAGTGATTCTGTTGGCAGGGGATGGACACCTTTGCGGTCTACGCGGCAGGGAAGTTCGAGCACCCAATCCGCGGGCCAATTTGGCACGGCGCCCTGATTTTGTACATTCGCAACGTGAGTCTCACCGAGATCATTGAAATGCGAGTTGATCAACTGTGTTGCTGCGGTTGAATAGAACGCGCCTCCGCGCTGCAACAACCCTTCGGGCGGCGTATTGCGTTGGGAGTCGGCGTAATCGCGAAGCAGGTCTTTCTCGAGTGCCATGACCTCTTCAGCACGCGAAGGAGGCCACTTTTTTTGTTCGTCCAGTTTGTGCGCCGTATCGTAGTAATAGTTAAGGTAATAGCTTGGGATCATCTGTAGCGTTTCGATCAATTCAGGTGGAAATTCGGGAGACTTTACCGATTTTAATTCGGCAATATATTCCTCAATGATCTGCGGCCAAATTTGTTGTCCGTTTAGCTTGAAACCCCGATGCCAGGTCAGATGATTAAGCCCCAGGGTATCCAGCTCTGCGATACGAGGATCTATTTTTTCGCCGGTTTTTTCCTCGAGACTTTTCAGGATGCGCATTTTGACGCCAATGGCGACATTGCATACTCCCACAACCGATACTTGGGGTGATGCCATTGTTAGCGCCTGGGTGATCAACCCGGACGGGTTGGTGAAGTTGACCAACAACGCGTCCGGGGCAAGGGTGCCCATATCGCTTGCGATGTCAAGCATCACCGGGATCGTGCGTAGCGCTTTTGCCATGCCACCGATCCCGGTGGTTTCCTGTCCGATCAGGTTGTGACGCAATCCCAGATATTCATCCTCGCGACGGGCAGGCATTTGTCCGACGCGCAGCTGTGTGATCACATATGAGGCTCCACGTATTGATTCAGCTTGATCATTACTCAGAAAAACCTTGAATGGTGATCCATGAGATTCCACCATCCGTTGCGCGAATCCACCAACGATATTTAATCGGGTTTCATCAATATCCATCAACCATAATTCGTTCAGGGGGAGTTCATTGATCCGGGCGAGGAATCCGGTGATCAATTCAGGTGTATAAGTTGATCCTCCGCCGATAACTGCAATCTTCATTGAAGAATTCTCCTAATTTCCATGTCACAAGTATATTCCCAATAAGGCAAGGCACACAAGGTTGCAAAAAAACAAGAAATATTAAAAAATATTAATTTTATAAAGCGAATTTATTAAGTTTCCTCAAAATTTTTACGGGATTTATATGGGAAAAGATGTAAAAAAGAAATGCGAAGAACCATGCATTGAAACAAATTATATTGGAAGTTACATTTCGGTCTTTTTAAAGGGCGAAGAATAAAATACTGTTACCAAGATCAATTATTAATAGGAGATTTTTAATGAGATTACTGGATAATATTAGGACAAGAACAAAGTTAATAGGTGGATTTGTTACTGTTGCAGCATTAATCGTATTGGTAGCGGTTATTGCATTGATAAATCTGTCAAAAATCAATAATGAAATGGGCGACATGTATGAAAAGAATCTGATCCCGATAAATCAGATCGGTATCATCAATACAGAATTCTCAAATATTCGCGGTGATATTTACAGATACCTGGTCGTAGAAGGTGTGCGTGATGTTACACTTCAAACGATTAAAGACAGAAGGGCAACGATTGATAGTACCATGGGGGAAATCAAAAAATTGCAGCATTCCATAGAAGAAGAATCGATGATCGCTCAATAATCGTCCGCAATGGACGTGTTTGATCAAGCGCTCGATGAATATATCGGGTATGTTGATAAAGGGAACATTGATGCAGCTTTGGCATCTGTGGATGTGGGCGGTGACCTGTTGGTTGCTCGGCAGAACGTTACCACGGCTCTTGATGAAATTTCGGCATCAGATATCAAGAACGCGGAGACAACCATTTCAATGCCGAAACGAATTTCCAACAAATACAATTTGGAGTGTTTTCCATTGCAGTGGCTGGATTGATCATTGCAGTTGCTTTGGGTATTATTTTGAGTAATTCAGTAACGAAACCCTTAAAACTAATCACTGCTTCAAGCGATAAATTGTCGAGAGGCGATCTATTGCGTGATATGTCCCAAAAAGAACAGGAAGCCATCTCCAGAAGAAAAGACGAAATGGGTGATATTGGCAGGTCCTTCGGCACTTTGATCCAATACATGCAGGATATGGGGAAGGCTGCCAATACGATCGCGCAAAATGACTTAACGGTAGAAGTGGTTCCTTATTCTGAAAAAGATGAACTTGGTCAGGCCTTCAAGAGTATGATCGAGAGCCTGCAGCACACCATTGGCCAGGTGACGGATAATGCAAACAGTCTGGGTTCAGCAGCACAGCAGTTATCAAGTGCGGCGAACCAGGCGGGGCAGGCTACATCGCAGATTGCCACCACCATTCAGCAAATTGCCAAGGGCACGCAAGATCAGGCCGCCGCGGTAACCAAGACAGCCGCTTCAGTCGATCAAATGACCCAGGCCATTGAAGGTGTTGCCAAGGGTGCCCAGGAACAAAGTACATCAGTATCACAGGCTTCCGGAATTACTGAACAGATCAATAATGCGATTCAACAGGTTGCCGAGAGTATCTCAACAGTTACTGTGGATTCAAATACAGCCGCTGAAGCTGCCCGCAAGGGTACGTCAACCGTTGAAAAGACGCTTGTGGGAATGCAAAGCATCAAAGAAAAAGTTGGCATCTCGGCTGAGAAAGTCGAGGAAATGGGAAGGCGTTCAGAAGAAATTGGCGCAATTGTGGTTACAATTGAAGATATTGCTTCTCAGACAAACTTGCTGGCATTGAATGCGGCCATTGAAGCAGCACGCGCCGGTGAACATGGCAAGGGCTTTGCTGTAGTCGCTGACGAAGTCCGCAAACTGGCCGAGCGCTCAACTATTTCAACCAAAGAGATCAGTGAAATGATCAACGGCATCTTAACCACCGTCTCTGAAGCTGTGAAAGCCATGGAAGAAGGAACCAAAGAAGTTGAAAGCGGTGTAATGAGCGCAAATGAGGCCGGAACAGCACTTTCCGACATTCTAACCGCTGCAGAAGCAGTCAGCACCCAGGCTAACCTGGCGGCGGAAGCGGGAGAACGGATGAAGAGGGCTGCAGAGGAGCTTGTTTCTTCAATGGATTCCGTCTCGGCTGTCGTGGAAGAAAATACGGCTTCAACTGAAGAAATGGCCGCCAACTCCAGTGAAATTTCACAGGCGATCGAGAATATTGCCAGTGTCAGTGAGGAGAATGGAGCTGCTGTTGAAGAAGTGAGCGCCAGCGCTGAAGAAATGAGCGCCCAGGTTGAAGAAGTCACTGCAGCAGCCAGTACGCTTGCTGATATGGCTGAAATGCTGAATAACGTTGTTAAGGAGTTTAAACTCACTAACGATACAGTTGTGTATAATGAATCAGAATCTATAACAGATCAAATGGGGTAGCCATGGAAAAACAACTTGTTATTTTTGAACTCGGAAAAGAGCAGTTTGGTATAGAGATTGCCGCAGTTGAGGGCATCGTAAAAATGCAGGAAATAACCCGTATCCCCTATGCGCCATCCTATATGGAGGGAATCACCAACCTTCGCGGTGCTGTGTTGCCGGTAATTGACCTGCGCAAGCGTTTTGGCCTGCCGGAAGAAGAAGAGACAAGAGATACACGGATCATTACGGTTAACATGGATAGCATCAAGATCGGCATGATCGTCTCTTCAGTCACAGAAGTGCTTACCATTGACGACAGTGTGATCGAGACACCCCAGGGCATGATGACCAGTGTTAATTCGCAGTTCATTACAGGCGTAGCTAAGATTGACAACCGGCTGGTGATCCTGCTTAGTCTGGCAGATATTCTTTCATCTGATGAGAAAAAATCTGCCGCCAAGATGGTCGAAAGCAAGAACTAAGAACACAATCAATAAAACGAAAAGAGCTCCGGCAACGGAGCTCTTTGTTATGGATCAGTTATTCTCGATCACTTTAATAATGTTCACAATGGCTTGATTGACCGGCGTTGGAATATTCAATTGTTTCCCCAACGCGACCACTTTACCGCCGAAAACGTCCACTTCTGTTTGCCGTCCTGCCTCCACATCTTGCAGCATTGAGGTTTTGCCTTCGGAAGACAGTGTGTGCAGCACAGGATACCAGTCAAGCACGTCCTGTGGGGTCAGATCAATCCCTGAAGCCTGAGCAAGAATGACCACTTCCTGCATCAGCGAATCCATCAGAGCACTTGCATATTTATTTGTATGAAAGACACCATAGGGGGCACACAGTACGGCTGAAGCCTGATTGACGCCCACGTTGACCATAAACTTCCACCAAAGCATACGCATCATATCTGAAGGCGTATCGAATTGAATGCCGGCTTTTTGAAGTACCTCTTGAACACGCAGTACTTTTGAGCTTGGCGCAGGATTCTTTGCTTCTCCAAAGATATGCTTGCCTGGTTTTGTATAGGTGACCTGATTGCCTTCCCGGACTGCGTCAATGCCGACCGAAATGGCATACAGAACCCTTTCATAGCCGAACTTGGACGCTATGATATCTTCACTTTCCAATCCGTTCATAACCGAGAGAAACAACGTGTCGTTTCCAACCAGTTTATCCATTCCGGCAATTGCTCCGGCCAGTTGGTGGTGTTTGAGGGCGACAAGCACCAGGTCTACCGGTGACTGAGCTTCTTCAGGTACGACCACGTTAAAATGGTAGGTTTTTCCATTTACGATCAGTCCGTCCTTGCGTAATTTGGCAGCGCGGGCCTGGTCAGCAACCAGGATTGTTTCAATATCAGGTGTTCCGGCAAAGCAGGAGGCAAAGTATGCGCCCATGGCGCCCGCACCTAGAATGGCTACTTTCTTTATTTCCGACATGGAAGTTTTGTTACCGCCTTTCAAAAATTTCTACTATTTTCCCACAAAAACCGGGAGGAACATAACATAAAAATCCCGAATGGCAAACATTCGGGATCAAGAATTACAGGCTTGTTATCGGACAGGTGAAATAACAGATACGTTTCCGACCTCGGTAATTTCAAGTTCAATGTGGCCGGTTCCTGTGCCGATAGTCTTACTACCATCCAGGGTTGTAAGATCACTGGAGTAATCCAATAACAGTTTGAGCATTCCACCGGTTTCCTTGTCTATCCAAACCTTGCCCTTTGCGGTCATCTCAATGCCATATTCCTGCATACCCGCAAGGGTTGCCGGATCTGCTTTTGATGAATCCAGTTCGTAAACGACGGCACTGCGCCCATCGATATCTTCTGTGCCTGTTTTGTTTGTGTAAAGAGAGGCAGCATAAGCGTAAGGCATTACGACTTCTAATGGCCACATTGCCCAAGACATGGCAATCTGTCCGATGGTTTCCTGCCATTCACCGTCCACAAGTTTATATTCGGTGTCTTTATCACCGATAATGTATCCTTCTTTTGGTTCGGTTTCTCCCGGATCGATTTGGAAAATGTGAACATTTTTCCCTTCCACATCAGCGGAGATGCTGACGGTTTCATTGATCACATCCGAGTAGTCTTCGTTTGGCTGGGGAGTATCCAGTAACAGTTCAATGTGATAAGAATCGAATACACTATCTTCTTCAGAAGTGCCATTAACCAGATTAAGCGCATTGCCGATGTTTTCTTGGGCAGAATTGCTGTTGTCGCTGTTTTCAGATGATGACATCATTTCAGATGAGCTATCTTCTCCAGTCAAATTCACATCGGATTCATTATCCTGTTGGGGAGCATTTGCTCCGCAAGCACTCAAGAGTAAAGCTATGATAATTGTCAATAACGCTATGTTCTTTTTCATTTTTCTCCATCGTACTAAAAAGGTTGCATCAATTGTAATGCCTGGAAATCAAGGTTTCAACTTGAGATAATAAGCAATATGTTAACTGTACTATGAGAAGGGGTGAAAAGCATTAAGTCCATTTATGGAGATTGTGGAAATGATTTGGTTAATGAAAAGAAAAATCGTATACTTAAGTTTGTTTTAATACTTATTTATATGTAAAGGAGAGACATGACTATTCCAACCGAAGTAACCCCCTCACAAGAGCCAGAGGTAACCAGCGACGACCGACTATGGGTAATTCTTTGCCTGCTTATTACACCGCTCTTTCCGATCATCACCCTTTTCATGGATGATAAGAAGAATCGACCATTCATAAAGTATCATAATGCGCCGGCGCTAATTCTGGGTATCGTAGAGGTAGTTCTGGCAGTTGTTTTATCATTTATTCCCATCGTACAATGTTTCAGTCCGCTCATGTGGATTTATAACCTTGTCATTGCATTGAAAGCTAATAAGGGCGAGAATGTTGACATTCCGGTGATCACCGGGTTTTCAAAGGGGCAGGGCTGGTCGTAATATTTTAGATAGATAAAACCTTTGAGCCTCCGCAATTCGGAGGCTCATTACTTTTTAATTAATGAAGAATATCATTCTTCAATAGTGGCAGTTCCAAACCAGGCGCGCAGTAAAAAGATCAATATCGGAACCGAAAACAGTGTATCCATGATCCCTGAGGGAATAATCGATATTGAAGTGATCAATGTTACGGTGCTCAGAATACAGCCAAATACGACCGCCCATTTTTGTTTCCTATTTATTCCCAGAGCGGCAATAATGCGCGAAACGCCCCAAAGTGGACCAAATAATACCACCATGCCCAAGTTGCCGGTGAGTAACTCAGGATCCATTCCTCCAAAATTCAAAAAAACCTTTGAAGCGTATTGTGCGGGCGCAAACAATGTAAAAAAACCAAATATCTCGATGATGCCGTGCAAGATCAGCAGAATAGACGCCATTTTCAAATTGGTTTTCGTTTTTTTCATTTATGGATTCCTTTCATCAATGAATTTGAGCTTTATTTTGCCAAAATGGAAAATATAAATTGCAAATGAATATAGAAAAAATGTTGGAAATCCACTTGCGGTGCACATAATATAACCACTAAAGATAAGATAAATTTTGTGTAATTAACGTTTTAGAGAATCTTTACAATGTAATCTTACTTCATATGCTGATTTTCATGCAGCTTTTATGGAATTGTTCGTATTATCGTCCATAATAAAAATGCTTGGCGAAATACCCTTAAGAGATAATGAAATAATGTTGATTTTTAACTGGTTGAAAAGGCTGGGTAAATTATTCTCTTAATCTACTTCTAAAAAAAATAGCATATCTACATTGAGCATCAAAGCCATCCCTATACAATAATTATTGGTTGAAATCATTGGTGACCAACTTAGTACAGGCACTCTCTTATAGTTAAGGGTCTCATTATAAACTGGAGGGAATGGAATATGAGTTTAAATGCTGGAACAAACCTTTCATCTGAAAGGAAAGCGAAATCCTGGTTGACTGTTTTGCTGGGGGTAATTTTGTTCCTTGTTGGTTCGGTTGGGCTTACGTTATTGGAACTAGCCCACGGTAAAGTAGCTTTCATGAATTTGTCGGTATGGCCAGGCAGAATCATGGTTGCCATCAGTTTGTTGGGCGCTGCTCTTCTTATAATCCTGACCAAGGTCATTTCTGACAGGAATTCATGTTCCGAGCAATTGACACAAGCAGGGGGAGCGCTGTCTACGGACGATATGCCAACACTTTCGGGCGCATTAACTGCCTTAACACAAGGGGATCTTACACGACGGGTAAGTTCAAACACTCAATTACTGGATGCGTCTGTTACGAAGCGAAACGGCTTGGGGAATTCTCTTAATTTGATTATCAATACTGTGCAAGAGTGTTTTCGGTCGTTCAATTGGATCACTGACGATACGTGCAAGAGATTATTCTATGTAGGAACTGATTCATTCCAGGAAGGCCAGATTGCCGGAAAAGCGATCGGAGAGTTTACGCAAGGCAGCGGCAGTATCTTTGTTGTCGGATTTTTTGCTCAGGATAATCTTGTTCTTCGGAAGAACGGTTTTGTCAGCACGATCAATGATCAATTCAAAGGATTACGCGTAAAAAAGATATTTGATCGCTCCAAGTTAACTGATGAGGAGTTTTATAAAGACTTTTTGGTAGCATTGAACGAAACGCCTGATCTGACAGGTTGCTATGCAGCGGAAATGGAATCCCTGTTGTCAGTGGTTGACCTGTTGAAAAAGGGACAGAAACTGGGGCGTATTAAATTGGTCAGCCATGACCTGACCGACCAAATGGCACGTTTCATTCAAGAAGGCGTGTTGGCGGCATCTATTTCACAGGATCCATTCATTCAGGGGTACGATCCTGTTGTTCATCTGGTTAATCATTTAACGTCAGGTTGGAATCCGGTCACACCGCGTTTGTTGATCGAACCGGTCATCGTTGACAACAAGAACCTGAATGACCATTGGAAGGTCGGTTTTGGGGCAGTTCAGTCTGCTGAAATGATCGCCCAACGCCCCAAGGTGATTGAAGAAACCCAATCCAAATTTGGAAAGCAAATTAAGATCGCCATGATCACTCCCATTGATGTGGCCTTCTTTGCACAGGTTAAAGCCGGTGTATTGGCAGCGGCACGAGAGTGCAAGGTTGGCAACATCCAGGTGGATTGGATGGTGGCGCAAGACCCAAGCATTGAAAAAGGGAACATGGTTCCGGCTGCCATCTTTGGGCCGTTCATCGAAGGTTTGGTGGCAAAAGGATATTCCGGTATCGGGATTTGTGTCGCGGATTCCGGGATGATCCCCTATATCAACCGATTGGCTGAAAGGGGTATTCCCATCGCAGCGTTCAACTCGGAACCCAGCAGTCTTCGGGCTTTGATGAGCCTGTTGCTTGAGAGGGCCCAACAGCTGCAGGGCTCCAGTAATGATCTGGAAATTTCCGCCAATAATGCCCGCGAAGGGACCAACCAGGTTGCAGATACCATTTCGCAGATCACCAAGGGTGTCAGCGTTGAAGCTGACATGATGAACCAGGCTAACACAAGTGTACAAAACATCATCAAGACCATTGGACAGATCAGCGAAGGCGCCAAGGAGCAATCCGATGCGATCGAGAAGGTGGCGGAAGCATCCACTCAAATTACAGGTGCGGTGGACGCAACGACCCAGGCAATTGACTCCGTAAACGTTTCGGCTGAAAAATCCTCGAAGGTCGCTGAAGAGGGCACCCAATCCGTTCAGCAAACGCTTGAACAAATGCAAAGCATTCAAGAAGCAGTGGAGACTTCCGCAAAATCCGTTCAGCAAATGCAGACTTATTCAGAGCAGATCGGGGCGATTGTTGCCACCATTCAGGATATCGCAGACCAAACCAATTTACTTTCTCTGAACGCGGCCATTGAGGCGGCAAGAGCCGGTGAACAAGGGCGCGGATTTGCCGTTGTGGCCGGTGAAGTTCGCAAACTGGCAGAAAAATCCGCGCTGGCCACAGCCGAGATCGCCGAGATCGTGAAGAATACACAGACCAATATCACAACCACCGTAAAAGCCATGCAGACGACCACCGAGCGCGTGAACCAGGGCAGCGCCCAGGCAGCCAGTTCAGGGAAAGCGCTTGAAGAATTATTGAATGCTTCCGTGGAAATGCAGTCCCAGGTGGTGCAGGCACAAGAAGCCAATGCTCCCATGATCGATGTATTGCGGACACTGAACCAGGCCATTGAGCAGGTCACAACGGTTATCAACGACAACTATGAGTCCATCAAGGAGATCGAAAACCAATCCAACGGAACTCTTGAGATCTTTGAGTCAGTGGCGGCTCTTAGTGAGGAGAATGCAGCTTCCGCCGAAGAGATCTCGGCTTCAACTGAAGAGGTAGCTGCCATGGTTACTGAAATGCGCGACTCAACCAGCACCCTGGCGATCATTGCCAAAGAAATGGTTTCTGCCACAGTAAGATTTAAGGTAAAAGAATAGCTGTTTTTCTATATCGAAATAAAAAAACCGCATGAGTCTATCTTTGTCTCATGCGGTTTTGTATGTAAAAAAGAGTTCAGAAGAGCAAACTTGAAAGGGCGTAAACGCCAAATCCCGTTACGATCACCCCTGAGACCCGATTGACCCACAGCATGATCTTGTAGTTAAATTTCTCTCTTAGCAATCCGACCACACCGCTGAGCAGCAGCCACCAGGCGGCCGAACCGCAGAATACTCCCAACACCAATACTGCAGCGGAGGAATAATCGCCACCTGATGACGCCAGCCCTAGACCGGCGAAGATGGCCGCAAAGGAAAGAATGGTCATGGGGTTGGTAAGGGTGAGCACGAAAGTTGAGGCGTAAGCACCCAAAAGGCCCTTCTTCTTGATCTGAGTCGCTTCTTGTGCGGGTTTTGCCAATAAGGTTTTTATCCCAAGATAGCACAGGAAAAGACCTCCGACCAGGCGGATCCAGTTTTGCTGACTGACCAGAAAGTTGGAAATGATCGTCAAGCCGAATCCGGCAACACAGCCGTATACCGCGTCTGCAGAAGCCGCGCCGAGACCTGACAGCAATCCGGACAGGCGTCCGTCTGCCAGGGTCCGGCGAATGCACAACACTCCGATCGGACCAACCGGTGCAGCAATGGAAAAACCAATTAATAACCCTTTAAGCAGGAAATGAATATCCATTCCTTATCCTCCTCCGTATGGATATGAATTTATTTATTATTATTTGAGTTTTGGTGATTATGGTCTGCCAGACGATCGCGGCGTTTCTTGGCCAGGTATAAAAGTAATAAACCGGCCAGGAATCCGAATATCCAGCCATTGGGTGGGAATACCAGAAAAACGGCATAAGAAACCAGGGCAATAAATGCGATGGCTAAGACCCAATCAAGGGCGTTCATATGCTTGAAAATGGATAAAAAGTTTTTCATCGGTATTTGAGTAATTCTAACCCATGTTTCCCTGTTTTGTGAAAAAGGTCATTCTGTTGACAGGGGATGTTTCAAGTCAAAAAGATAATATCCTTCACCTTGCGTGTAAGGGTAATGGGTAAAGAGAAAATCATGCAGATTTTCCTGCGATTCAAAATCATTGATCAGTGTGACCAGGAAATAATCGCGGCCGGCAATGGCTTCTTCGATCATGGATTCAAACGGCTGCTCCTGGCCATTACCGAGGCTCTCGACGGTGAAATCACCCTGTGTATTCCACAGCTTGGGAATGATGCCGCCCCAATATTCCAGGCGAAAGCCATAGTCATGGGTTAGGGCGACAACTGAAGATTCCTGTCCGATGGTATCTCCCAGGTTCTTCCAGTAAGTTTCTTCGTAATGATAGTCGGCGGAGCGCAGATCGGTCCATGATTTAAGCATGGTGAGGGCGACACCGAAAAGGAAAACACCTACAATTATGATTCTGGAGAGGAACTTCGGATCGAAGGATGCGATCTTTTCCATCAGGAAAGCAAAGAATATGCCGCACCCCATGGCAGCCATGATAATGATGGGGAGTTGGTAATAATTATGTGACGAGATGTGATAGGCAAAGACAAATCCCTGCAACAGATAACCAATCCAGAGGCAGCCGTAGATCACTTTGATCTCTTTTTGTTTGATCAAGAAGAATGCCAGAATTGCCAGGAAAAGTGGAATGTAATCCAGCACAGATTTGGCCATCATGAACCAACTCTGGTACCACTTGGGTTGGATGAACAATTCGGGGAAAAAGCGTGTAGCAAAGAGGGTGGTGGAATAATTTCCGACCACGGAATTGAATTTGTAATAGAGTATGGCCGGGAGCAGAGAGATGGCGGCCATTAAATAGACTTGCCAATTGCGCAGAGCTTTCTTGATGCCATCCGTCATGACAATACCAATGAAGGGGACGCCCGCGAAAAAGACCGCTGGAATTTTCAGGATCACGGATAAACCTGTGAAAACTCCTGCCAATAGGGCATTCTTCAGGGAATGTTCCTGCAGCCAGCATAATTGGAAGTAGAGGGCAAAGAGCACGCTGGTAACCATTACGGGGTCGGGTTGGAAGCTTCTGCTCGCCAAAACGCCAAAGGGCAGGAACTCATAAAAAGCTACTGCAAAAAGTGCTCCATTTGTGGTTGTAAACCGCCGCATTATAAGGAACAGCGGAATCCCCCCAATCACCCAAAAGAGGCTGATCAGAATTCTTGGGATTACAAAAGTCTCTTTTCCAACCAATGCGTAGAGGTAGGCGGTCAGATGTTCCAGAATGGTTGGTTCATATAACAGTTCCTGGGCTGCGGCATCGAGACCAAATTGCCGCTGGCTTTCAGGCAGCGCCTGAACCGAAGGGACGTCGAGTTGATAATAATATCCGCGGGACAATATCAAGGAATGCAGTTGCCTTGTGGCAGCGAAATCCAGGGGAGGATCGGTAAGATCGAGCAACCGAATGGCAAAACCGGCTACAAGCAAGGCTGCCACCAGAAGAATTCTCACCAGGCGGGTGTCTTTGATGAATAAAACTTTTTGGTCTGAAATCTGAGAGACCAAGGTATCCTCTTCGATCGATCCAGAATATGAAACAAGCCTCATTATAAATTACTTGCGCATTATTACCAATGCGCTCGTCGATTTATGGATGTAATTGCAGAAAAACAGCGAAAAAAAAACTTTGTTTATTCCAGTTTGACGCCGTCGTTGGCTACCTGGTTGTCATCCACGTAGCGGCGGGGCATGGTCAATGAAGACCAGCCACCGGCTTCCTGCAGGACAAAGGGATCTGTGCCGTGCCGGGCAGCAGAAGTAGCCCAGAAATGGCGGCAGTCATGAGCAGAGAGGCGGGCAATGCCGAGCTTTTCACCCAAAAATCCTACTCGGGCGGTAATAGCGCGTTCCGTCATGCCGCAGGCTCCCAGTTCTTCATTACGCAGGCTGCGCCTGAGCACCAATCCCTGGGCAAGAAGATCCCCGTGGGCCTGACAGGCTTTTATGGCAGCAAGCGTGTCTCTGGTGAGGTGGTGCACCTGTTCCTTGTTGACTTTGGGGCGGAAGAAGCGCAGCTGTTCTTCCGGGATATTGAAGTCGCTGACGGAGAGGCCGGCCACTTCTCCGACGCGTAAACCGTGGTCCAACAGCAGGCACATAAGAAAAGCATCACGACGCCCCTGGGGAGTATCCGGCTGTTGTTTCAACATGGTAGCTTGTTCGGGTGTCAGTTTTACAGGTTCCGCTTTCTTTAATCCAATGCGGGTAACTTCGCGTTTCGCGTCAATACGGCTTTGTTCACGGTAGCTGTATCCTTGCACCGCGCGGATCAAGGCATAATCCTGCGGCAAAAGTACGCCAGCCTGCATGGCAAGGCGGGCATACGTTTTAATAGATGATAAACGTACGTTGATACTTTGAACGGCGTAACCTTGTTTGATCTGCCATTTGACAAAGGCTTCCACCAACCCCCAGGTAACCGGCCGCCAGGCGGCAGGTTCATGCGAAAGATCGTCAGTTTGTATATTGCAGATTGCCAGGAACTCCCGGAACAATTCAAGGTCTGAATCCTGGCGGCGCAAAGTTTGTTCAGCCCGTCTGGACCTGTAGTCGGCAAAGCGCGATGATGCGGCCGCCTGGTTGGCGCGTTCACCGATCAACCTGGATAGTTCGCCAGGAAGGAGAGGTTGAATTTCAACTTGGGCACGCGTTTGATCGGCTTTGCTCATAACGTCTGTTTTTTCGGTTTGTTTATCGATATGGACCAATGAGAAAATCGAATTGGTTTAGTGTTACTAATACTAATAAAATTTATCGGAATAGCCTTAACAATTCAGTATACTACATTTGCTTTTTCTTCCGGTTTGAAAGAAAACCACATAACAAAAGTGAAATCTATTAATCTTAATGGACTGAAAGGGGTTACTTACTTTTTATTCACTTGAACAGGAAAGCAGATCATACATTTGAGAAATGACTTCCGCTTTTTCCATTGAGAGAGGCGTTTCACGATCTATTCTCTTCCAAAGCTGACACAGCGGCGGCTTCATCACTCCTGTCACTGCCAAAGCGGTTTCAGATAATTGTTTTGCTTTTTGCCAGTCGCCGGTATGTGCATAGCCCTCAATGTAAACGAACCGTTCGATCGGATCGGTGGGTCGCTCTTTCCCCGTGATCACCTGGTCGGCAATAGCGGTCACTTGTGTCCAATTTCCCTGCTGTCGGGCAAGGTCGGCTTTTTCAAAGAAGTAACACCAACCTTCAGTTGTTTCTCCTTCAAACAATATCGGATCACGATTAGGCTCGGAAGAAGAATTGATCAGTTCATAGCCTTCCATTGATAGAGCAGCCGTTTGCCTGATATAAAGCGGAAGCATCCAGTTGTCCATTTCGATTTCAGGATCGATAATGCGCAAGCAGCCAGGGGGTTCATAGTAAAGGGTCAACGAGTGATTGGTATTGCCGGTGAACGTACCCACGGATACATCTTGTTCAATGGGAAAGTCAGCCGAGAGGGTCAGCGCGTCAGGATCGGTCTTTCTGCCGGATGGATAGTAATATAGATAAGAAGTTCTTTCCGTTGATTCTTCTTTATCATAAAGAATATTGAGAGGCGCGGTAACGGACAGATCACTGTAATAGATCAAGGGGAGTTCATTGGATAGAACGAGAGTATCTGGTTCAATGGCCGGTACACGCCAGGAAAGCTGCCAGATAAAACGCTGCAGTGCTTCCCAATCGCGCTTATACGTTATTCCGTACCGTACCTGCAAGCCTCCTGCCAGTGCCAATAGGACAACAAGGAGAATGGGTCGAAGGAGCCGTGTTGGTTTTAATGGTATCAATGAAATAATCCCGCAAAAGACCAGCGCGCTGCCTAAAATAAAAGACAAGGCAAAACGGTCGGTTGGAAAATTTCCTCCAAGCATCAGACCTGTGCTCCAATAAGGGATCCCTCCCAAAAGACAGGCGATCAGTCCGATGGCAATAATTCCGAGCGATTTTCGATATGGCGTTTCTTGATCTTTCCTCGATTTTGTCAAAAACGCGAAAAGAAAAACGGCAACCAACAATAAAGTTATCCCGATATAGATAATGGAGACGGTCTTTCCAAACTGAGAAATGGAAGGGAAGGAAAAGACATTCTTCCAGGTTGCAATAATTGTCAGCCATAGATTTTGCGTGACCTGTAGCAGCAAGTCGCCGATTGTTTTTAAGGGTTGTGAGAGCAAGTCGTTCAGAATTTGAAAATTATAGGCTGTCGTCTGATATTTAAAGATCACAAAACGCCAAATAACACCGGCAAATAAGGCGAGTGAGAACGGCCACCAAAACTTGAGCGTCGTAGAGAATCTTTTCTTTTGACCGGATAGCATATACCAGATCAAAAACGGACGGATCATTTCAAGTGCAAAAAAGTATTCCGTGGTTATTAGGTTGATAATCGCCAGAAGAGCGGCAAGTATCACCAATAACGGCCCCTTCTGTTTATGCTCCACCAGATATAAGGAAATACCGAGTGAAAAGACCAGGGCAGTCAGCGCGATAAAGTAATGGCCGTAACACAACGCAATGAATTGCTGTGAAAAACCCGGATAAAGAAGAAAAACGAGTGCTCCTGCCAGGGCATGTTTTTGATTTTGACGAAAGAGCTGACTGAACAGGAAGAAAAAGCCGATCGAACAAACCCAGCGCCAAAACAGGATGAAGATTTGCCAGTGCCACGGATTGTTGCCGAGAATGCTGAAATTGATTTGGTAGAGCACTCCCAGGAACGGCCCGTCATGCGCAAAATACTGACTCAGGCCGTAATTCCCGGCATCCAGGTGAAACCAATAGAAATCCAGATCATCCCAATAGAAACCTAGAAATGGTACAAAAATGCCATAAACCAATACATTCACGATCAATAGAATGCATATCGGATGCATCAAAATATTGAGCATGGATTTAAGGATTGATTTCTTGGGCTCTAGCTGGTTGTTCATGGCTTTGTGTAATAAAGGTGTTAGAGTTACATAATTACCAGGGAAGTGATCATTCAGGATAATTATAATTGCTGTGAGATAAACTTTCAGCAAAACGGGTTGTCAGTTCATCCAAAACGACCTTGATATCCCACTGGTTGCCAACCATTTCACGTCCTTTTTTTCCAAGTTCATTACATAAATTAGATGACGCTGCCAGTTTGAGGACTGCCTGGACAGTGCCTTCAACGTCGCCGGGTGGGACAACAATTCCGGTTTGACTGACCACCTCTGCCAGTTCAGTATCCTGATTCGCGGTGGCAATGACTGGCTTGCCGCTGGCCAGCATACCAAGAAGTTTTGAGGGCATAACCAGATCAGCCGCGCCTGCCTGCTGCGGCAATATGTGGATATCGGCGGAATTTAATAACAGGTTCAGTTTCTCGGGAGGTTGGAGATCCAGGAATTTGAGATTCGGCAATCCTTCAGCCGCATGCTCCAGGCCCCTGCGTGCAGCGCCGTCCCCGCACAGGACGAAGATTAACCGGTCATTTTCTTGCAGTCGTTTGGCCGTGTCAACCACCAGGCCAAGCCCTTGTTTTACGCCCATGTTCCCCGAATAGAGGACAAGGATTTGGTCCTCCCTGATGCCAAGCTGCTCACGATACGGGTTGTTGGCATCTTGAAGTGGATGAATAACCCCTGTGTCCACCCAATTGGGGAACAATATCGCTTTTTTGGTGTAGACACCTTTTTCCAAAAGACGGGCAACCATATTCTTTGAGATGGAAGAGACCCGATCATAACGTGAAAGGATGGTTCTTTCCCAATGTGTGGCGAATCTGATGATCACATTCCCGGATTTGACCATTCCCAGGTTGGTGGCGGCGTCCAATTCAAAATCCTGGATATGAAGCCAGGAGACGGCCTTGCTCTTTCGAGCTGTTCTTAATGAAGCGGAGGCGCAGAAGATTGTAGGAGCAACGCAGAAAACGATATCCGGTTTCCATTTGATCTGTCTTGACATTTCTAATGCACTTGAAAGGGCAAAGGATATCAGGTGAAGAATACGGGTGATCCCGGAAGGTTTGTCCGGCACCCACAGCGGACAGCGGTGGACTTTCACACCCTGCCAGGTCTCGTTTTGGAATTTCCACGCGTGATAAGGTGTCTGCACCTTCCAGTCAGGGTAATAGGGCGGGGCGGTGACCACGCGCACTTCATGTCCGGCTTGCGCCAGCCAGGCGGACATTTCACCTGTGTATTTTCCGATGCCTATCTTCTCTGGACTGAAGTTCAGCCCGTGGATCAGAATTCTCATGCTGCTTTCATTTCCCTTGGCTTAACGGGTTGCGCCGGACTGCCGTAACAGATCATTCCAGCGGGCATATCGGTAAAAACCGTGCTGCGTGCGCCGATGACCGCGGCATCGCCAATGGTTACTCCCGGCGCGATGTATACGTCGGTGGCGACCCAGGCCTGGTTGCCAACGTGAATTGGTTTCTGATAGATATCAAAGGTGGGTGCGGCAAAATCATGAGAACCCGTGCAGAGGTAAGAACGCTGGGAGATGACGGCATTATCACCAATGAGGATCTCTCCAAGAGTGTAGAGTTCAACGAAATCCCCGATCCAGGAGAAATCGCCGATTGTGACTTTCCATGGATAGGTGATGCGTACAGTTGGACGTACCAGCACCCTTCGACCAATTTTCGCGCCGAACAGACGCAACAGGAATCTGCGCCAGCCGTACATGAATTGTGGTGACCAGGCAAACAAGGTAGCCTGTACAAGCCACCATAACTGAACCACCACGGCAGACCGTCCACGGAATTGCGGCGGCAGGCTGAACTTTTCCAAATTCTGATAGTTGTGGTTTGAAGGCATAGGCTTATTCATCCTTCCGGGCAGATTGGTTCTGGTTTATCAAAGTAGTATATAACTCGATCCATTTGGGGATCACTGTTTTCCAGGAATATCTCTCGGCAACAAGCTGTCGTGAACGTTTGCCCCGGGTTTGTCTTTCTTTAAAATCCCAACCGGCAGCTTTTTTAAGCGCTTCAGAAAGATTTACTGCATCAGGGTGGGTAAGCAATCCGCCGCCCTCTTCCCAATCCCATAATCCGGTTTCGTGCGTGGTAATGCCAGGCACTTCTTTAACGGCAGCTTCAAGGTTTACCATTCCCATTACTTCTGAATAAGAGGGGATGACCAAAGCCCAGGTTCCTTCAATCAGCCTGTCTTTCTGTTCGCCGTAGACAGGTCCGGTAAAAAGGATTTGATTTTCCAGATGATGATTTCGAACCATTTCTTTCAGTTTTTCGACATATTCCGGCACGTATTCGGGACCGGCAATGAGCAGACGCCACTCTTTGCCCAGATCGGCTTTATGAAAAGCTTCGATCAACACATCCACTGCCTTGACCGGATGCAGACGTCCGAGAAACAGGAATTGTTTGGCAGGCTGACCTTCTTCAGCGAGTCGTGAGCTGCTGTTTTCCACATTGATGGCGTTAGGGATCACGTTCACAAGATGGCCGGGCAATTGACGTTTTAGACTATCCTGTTCAATGGGGGTAATGGCGTGAAAGGCGACTTTGGAATTCAAAGCTGGCTTAAATACCAGGTTGAAATAAAGTTTCTTCTTCAACTTTTGCAGCTTGCGCTGGCCTTCCCACAACCAGGTTTCAAGCATACCGTGTGAAGAAACCACACAAGGAATGCCAAGATTTTTTGCGACCTTCAAAGCTGTCCATTGGCTGGCCATCCAAATGCCGTGGATATGGATCAGGTCAATTTTTTCGTCGATCACGGCCTGGCGCATGAGGGTCTCAAGGTTCCTGTTCCAACCCCAAAAACCTGCCCAACCAGACAAGGGAATGGTAATGATTTTGATCCTGGGATCTTGAGCGACGGGGTCTCTCCCGGCAGCCAAAATGGATAGATGGATATCAGGATCCATGGCAACCAAATGGTCTGCCAATTGAGAGACAACGGCGGTGATGCCGTAGTTTCTGATGGAATGATCTTCAGTAACGAATAATATGTTCATGGTTGGTCCCCGGGAATGGAAGCATACCCTGATTTTTATTTTACCTGTTTATTTGCCGGAGAATGTTTCTCTCAGCGTTCCCAGTTTGGGATCGGTCTTTGACCAATGGAGAAGTAGTAAAAATTAAGTATGTCTTCAAGATAAATCGCGGCGGCAGCCGGGTTGATTTTTGCTGCCATTTGAGAGGCTTTATCCGCGTATTGCGCCTGTCGTTGCGGATCGGCCGCCAGGGATAATAAAAGCTTTTTGAGATCATCCACGTTCTCAGACTCAAACAGCAATCCTGCCCCTGATCTTTCCACCAGGGCCTTTGCGCCCACCTGATCGCTTAAGATAACCGGCACCCCTTGCAGAAGGGCTTCATTGACCACCACACCCCAGCCGTCATGCCGGCTGGGCAGAACCAGGTAATCATAATTCGTTACAACTTCCTGCGTGTGGCCGAAGGGAATGGTGCCTTTGTATGAAATACCGGGAACGGGTTCAGGGAGCCACTTTTGAATATCTCCATACCCGAAAATGTCCAGAGATATCAATGAGTTGGGTAGTTGATTGATTTCTTCAACCGCATTGATGAGGAAATCGATACCTTTCCTCTTGATCAGCGTTCCAACGTAAACGATCCTCAAAGGACGATTTTGACCGTGTTCATTGCTTTTTATTTCCTGTTTGGGGACGAAATAGCCAAAAGGAAATACCTGTTCTTTTTTTAATCCGGCGGCGCGGAATTGCTTTTCTGCCAATATGCTGATTGCCAGCAGACAGAACTTGCGCGCTTTCAGGTTTATGAGTGAAGCGGCCATCCAATAAAGCAAAGGACGCAAGAACTTCTTCAGACTCAACTTGATGATATTTTCATCGGATTGATAACCGGACCTTACTTCTGCGTAAGATTCGTTCATTACTGCTGTTTTGACGTTGTGGAATAGTGAATAAAGAATTATTGGGAAGAAGCGTTTATCCGCCCAAAACCCGCCGAAAACGTGGATGGCATCGCGATTTTTGTCGATCAGTTCCTTGCCGGCTTTCCACCATTCATTTTGGGGAAGAATTGTCTGGGGGATCTCTGCGAATTGGGAATTTGTCCAGCCCTGTTTCTCGCGTTCTTCATCGTTGACCCTGGCCAGTATGAAAGAAATTTCATGACCACGCTGCTGCATGGCCTGCCAGGTGAAATATTGGTGGTCAGTCAACAAGGATTGCCAGCTGATGATCTTCATTTGTTTGGAACCCCATCCATCAGGAATTGTTTCAGCTTCTCTCCCACGATCACATAATTGGAGACAGAATTGATCTTCTCCTGGCCTGTTTTCGCCATGGATCGAATATCCAATTGTTCTGTTGCAATTTTCTGCAGAATGCCTGCCAGACACTCTGGTGTGTCTTCCTCAAGCAGTAAGGCGCTTTGCTCATCCAGCAGCAGCGGTACGTCGCTTACGTGGGTCGAGATGATCCCCAGACTGTACGAGGCGTATTCAATGATCTTGGAAGGGAAAGTAGTCTTGCCCATTTCGGATGTAGATAATTTTAAACATAATCCGATATGAGCCTTAGTGAGTTCTCTTAAGTAGGTAGAGTGATCCACTGAACCGAGGAAATGAACCCAACCCTGTCCGCCTTCCTGCGAAAAGCGCTGCAGCGCTTCTGCCATCCAGCCTTGACCGGTCACCGTAAAAGAGAGCTTTTGTTTCAGTTCCGGATATCGTGAAGCGAACAAGGTAAGGGAATCCAGTAATAACTGGACCCCTGTTTCTTTGAGCAGGCTGCCGCCGAAGAGGATCTCGACCGGTCGCTTGGACCATTTCTTTTCATCAACATCCTGCAGGTCAGTGCACCCATAGCACACAAAGGTTCTGTTGGTGGAAACCTGCGCCGATAAAGCACTTCCGGCCAGCAGTGCTCCAGAACCACAGAAATTTTTAAATATTTTCTTCGAGACCCAAATCTTAATCCGACCTGACAGGGTGGATGGAGGAATATCACCATCTTCAAGATCAAGATAGCCTTCAGCCTGTTTTGATTTGGCTTGGAGCAATGTTGGAAGGTAATGCCACAGGCGGTTGTAAGCGATGACAATAATGCGTCCTTTATAATCTTGTGTAAATTGCCTGAAAAGCCTGGAAAGGGAAAACGCTCCGACAATATGGGTCAAAACTGGTAAATGCCAGAAGGCGGCGTAATGAATGGGTATGCCGTTGATATCGATTGTTTGGGCAGGGTGTTTTTTCCCATTTCCCGTCTGCCTGCCTCGTCCGAGGCTCAGGATTTGAACGTCAACCCCTTGGGACTGCAACGCTTTGGCGACGCTGATGACCTTGTTGGTAGCGGCAGGGCTGTCGAAGCGGACGTCCCGCTCCTTCTTCGTCGTTTCATCTACTGCGTTACAGCAATAGAAAACTCGCAGGGTTTCTTTACTCATCTTCCGGCAGTTTCTTGATCACTTTGGCGGGAACTCCGCCGGCCAGACTGTTTTCAGGGACGTCTTCACTGACCAACGCGCCGGCCGCAATCACAGAGGAACTTCCGATGTGGACACCTCCCAGGATGGTAACGCGGGTACCGATCCAACAGCCGTCGCCAATAACGATTTCCCTGGCCGTACCAGAACCTGCGCGCCTGGCTTGTCCGCCAAGCTCATGTGAGCCGGTCACGAAGGCCACTTCTGGAGCAATGTCGCAATTGGCTCCGATCGTTATGGGAGCCATATCGTTGGAATAAAAACGGCAGCCGGGACCAATCCAGGTTTCATGGCCGATCTCAATTCTGCCGTCCCCGTAGAATTGAGTATGTCCGTTGACTTTGGCATCTTTCCCGGCTGTTATACCTGCAGTTGCCAGCCAGCGGATTTTTGAATTATAAAATTTGAATACCGGCAGCCAACTGAACTGCAGGTTCAACAAATGCCGGCATAATTGCTGCCATTTATGACTTTTGCTCATCAAGGATTTCCTGATAGAAAGAGAGATAATTTTTTATCATACGTTCAACCCCGAAATTTTCACTGACGAACCTGGAAGCCTGATGTGACATGGATTCTCCAAGTTGTTTATCCTCAAGTATCTGTATGATCCTGTTTGCCATATCATGGGCATCCATCGGGTGGGTGAGAAAACCGGTTTCTCCATCCATAATTGTATCCGGGATTCCGCCAATGGATGTGGCAATCACGGGTGTACCGCAGGCCTGGGCTTCAACAAGAACCAACCCAAAAGACTCGGCTTTGGATGCGTGTAAATAGAGGTCGACTGCCCGGTAATAAAGCGCCATCTTCTCCGCTGAATCCACGTGGGCAATAGAGCGGATTTCCACGTTTCCGATCTTTTCAACAGCCTGTCTGTCTCCAAGGGCAATGAAGAGAATATTCTTTTCTGGTTTTTGATTCGCGACAATTTGAATGGCTTCCTGAATGGTGGAGTAGTCTTTGAATGAACTTCGCTTGATGCCGCTGGCTGAGACGAACAGCATAATATCGCCTTCGAGCGGAAGTCCTAATTTCTCACGGGCTTCCTGCTTGCTGCCCGGGCGAAAGAAATTCAGGTCAATACCGTTTGGGATCACTTTGGATTTCTTGATCGCCGGTGCCAGCATGGATTCTTTAGCCGTTTCCACCATCCATGTGGAGGGACCTGTTACATATACGCTTGATTGCGCATAGATATCGCGTTTACGCTGCCAGTTGAAAGCCGTCTGATCGTGGCTCATGGCCGGATAGACATCCAATTGTGGGCATTCACCACAGCCGTTTTTCCAGCGCTGACATTCCATGCCGTGTGCACAGTGTCCGGTGAGCGGCCACATGTCGTGCAGGGTCATCACCACAGGGTATTGCCGGGAAAGTTCAGGGAGGGTGGTCAGATCGAAATAATTCAGGTGAAGGTTGTGAAGATGTACGATCTGCGGCGTATCTTCAGGCAGAGAAGTGATCAGCCGGCTTCCAGGAAAGTTGAAGTCTTCAAAACCCTGAAATCGTTTGTAATATCTGATGGGATCTGCGATCCGCCGAAACAAACCTGCCAAATTTTTTGAGCCCAGACGGATCTGTTTTTTATCGGTAAATTCAGCAAGGTAGAAGAATAGACGCCCTAAAAAGGAGAGAGGCAGAGTTGGGGGAATTTGCTTTATGAAGGGGTCGTCACTCAACTTGATCCCGGCAGCCATCCAGGCATTATGACCCTGTTCACGGTACCCACGATGGAGGAGCCAGGCGATACGAGCGGCACCTCCCAAATTGTCATAATAGCTAACCTGAAGGATATTCATAATCCCTTCTGAAGAGCGCCAGGAGTTTGTCTTTCATCCAGACATAAGGATGCCTGGAAATCGGATGATCAGGATTTGTATCCCAACAGGATTTTTAACACCGCGTCACTCACGTTTTCGGCCTGATATTCAACAGGGATGGACCAGTCAGCAGGTCGGTCGAGCACCAGCTTAACGGCGCGTTGAATGCTTTCAACCTCGATCCCTGAAAGGATATTGCTGCCACATTCCACGGTTTCGGGACGTTCAGTCACATCGCGCAAGGTCACGTTGGGCACTCTGAAAATGCAGGCTTCTTCCTGAACGGTACCGCTGTCACTTAATAGACAGGCTGCATTTTTTTCCAGTTTGATGAAGTCGAAGAAGCCGAAGGGTTCCATAAAGCGCATGCCTTGTGAGTCGTTTTTCATTCCCAACTCGTTCATACGCGCTTTGGTATGAGGGTGGGTGCTGATGATCACCGGTATTTTGTAGGTTTGATGAATATTTTCCAGGGCAGTTACCATGGAGCGAATGCGTTTCTCGTTATCCACATTTTCAGCCCGGTGCATGGTAACGAGAAAATATTTACGCGGGGTCAATTCCAATGTGTTCAAGACGGATGAGGCTTCGATGCCATCCGAATAGCTCATGATGACTTCTTTGATCGGATTGCCGGTCACGTAAACTTTGGCTGAATCAAAGCCTTCTCGCATGAGGTTTTGGCGGCTGCGTTCGGTGTAAGGCATTAGAACGTCGCTGCTGTGGTCGATCACGCGCCGGTTGACTTCTTCAGGGACGCGGTCATCGTAACAGCGGTTGCCGGCTTCCATGTGATAGATGGGAATTCCATAACGCTTGGCCATGAAAGCGGATAACGCAGAATTGGTATCACCCAGAATGAGCACGCGATCCGGTTTGTGTTCTTTGATCAATTTTTCAGTTTGATTCAGAATGGCGCCGACCTGTTCGCCCAGCGTCCCCTTGGCGTTCATATAAATATCAGGCTGCCTGACCTTGAGCTCATCGAAAAAAATGTCTTTAAGTTTGACGTCGTAGTTCTGCCCGGTGTGTACCAGCAAGTGTTCGCAAAGTCCATCAAGTTTGTTGATGATACGGCTCAGGCGGATGATCTCGGGCCGGGTTCCCAGAACGGTCATTATTTTCATCTTAAAGTTTCCCCATCCTCAGTTTGAATATCATTCACCATAAGCTTGTATCCACGCAGGAATTTATCCAATTCTTCAAAGGACATCAAATCAACACTGGAGCTGTATTCGCCCTGGAGGGGTGTCTCTTTTCCAAGCCGCGATTGGATTTCAGGCAAAATGGACTGGATGGCGTAATACTTGTCCACTTCCACCGTTCGGGCCCTTTCCTCTTCTGAAACGAGGATCTCGTGCATTTTTTCACCCGGTCGTGTACCGGTCACCTTGATTTCAACAGGCCGGTCTTCGATCAGGACTTTTGCAACATCAATCACTTTGGCAGATGCCACTCGGGGGATGAAGGTTTCGCCACGATTGCCAAACCGCAACGCCGCAAAGATGGTATCCACGGCTTTATCAAGGCTGAGCAAGAAGCGTGTCATTTCGGGCGAGGTGATGGTCACAGGGCCGCCGGCCTTGATCTGTTCGTGGAAGAGAGGTATCACCGATCCACGTGAGGCCAGCACGTTACCGTATCGAACACAAAGGAAACGGGTTTGCGGACAGCGTAAATTGCCTTGCAGGAAAATCCTTTCCTGGATAGCCTTGGTCATCCCCATTACGTTGACCGGTTTGGCAGCCTTGTCTGTTGACACGCCAACGACAGTGTCAACGGGCAATTGAAGTTCCTGAATGGCCCGTACGATATTTTCGGGGCCGCCAATGTTGGTCATGACTGCCTGATAGGGGAAATACTCACAAGTCGGCACTTGTTTCAATGCTGCCGCGTTGATCACAACGTCAACGTCACGCAGGTTCGAGGCGATACTGCCGTAGTCTCTTACGTCGCCGATGCGGAATTCTAGAACTCTTTCCGCATTTTGGTAAATGATCTCATCCGTGGCAGCCTTCTTTTTCAGGTAATCCAGCCGCATGAAATGCTGTTTGGCTTCGTCTCGTGAGAATACGATTAACTTTTTGGGATTGCCCAATTCTCCTGATAATAGGCGGCGGATGAGCACTTTTCCCAACGAACCTGTTCCGCCAGTAATAAGAACACGTTTACCTTCTAAAATCATATCTTCCTTTTCAATCGATCGTAGATTTCATTTCTTTCAGCTAATTCGTCAATCATATTCTTCCAAGCTGGCGGTTGATACCCGGTAGCCTGTCTGAAGCGGGTAGAATCCAGGCTGCGGTCGCAAGAGAATTCATTTTCAGGCAAGATGTCAATATTCTTGTGAAAAGCATCTTTTGCCAGGTTCAATAGATCAAACTTTGAAATTGGATCACTGCTGACGTGGTAAAGGCCGGATAATTCGGGATTCGGGATCACATAATTAAGGATAACGCGCGACAACTCGTCCGTTGTGAATCCGGTATAGATGGCTTTTTTGAATCCGTTGATCTGACCTTCCTGAGTGAGGAACCATTCGATCAAACCAAGGTGTGTTTTAAGCTCGCGACCAATGATGGAGGTTCGCAGTGTGATGGTATGCGGATAAGCAACTTCACCGAGGAATTTGGTGCGCCCATATAAATCCTCGGCGTCGGATTGATCGCTTTCAATATAATTGCCTTTATTTCCGGAGAAAACACAATCTGTGCTGATGTGGATCATACGGATTTTGGCGGTGCGGCAGATCATCGAAATCCGATGGGGAAGAACTGAATTAAGATTGATCGACATGAGGGGATCTCGTGCAATGTGCCCTTGTTGTTTGATCAAGCCGATGCAGTTGATTACCAGATCGGGCTGGATTGATGCCAGTGCGCGGATGACCTGGTCGAAATAGAGGGCATCCACGCCGGTGCGGATATTCTCTCTCGGGAATTCTGGGATATCCGGAATTTCTGAGCCGTTGCCGCGCACGGTTACCCAGGTTTCGTGTTCTTTGCTGATGTTAATCCATAAGCGGTGACCCAGCATTCCCGAACCACCCAGGATGAGAATTTTCATTGCGTCAACCTCATTTTCGAAGTTATTATAACGGTATAATTACACGGTTAAACTTTCATTGTGAATATTATTTTATCATCAAGCCTGCATAAACAGGATTTCCGGAGAGCTAAAATGATTGGAAAAATTAAAAAGGCAATAAAAAATCCAAAATTGGCCTTTCAGAAGATTTCAACCAAATTAAGCTTGAAACAGAGAAATTTACCTCAGCTTGTTCAACAAATGGCTATGACAGGTGACCGTACTGATGAGTGTTTGGCTAAAGGTGCCCTTCCGATGTTGGTCCATTTCTATTCACCAGTGCCTGATATTCCAGACCTGCAAGCTCGCCAGGTGTTTTCGAAAAAGAGCGAGTTGAATGGGATTGATTTCAGGGAACAGGAACAAGTCAAGCTGATGCTTGAACTGGGCAGGAAATTTGGAAAAGAATGTGATTGGCCTGTAACAGCCACGGCAAAGGAAGAGGAATACTATATCAAGAATGACAGCTTTAGTTTTGGCTGCGCATCCGCCTTACATTCCATGATCCGAAACTATAAACCTGCCAACATTATTGAAGTTGGATCAGGTTTTTCTTCCAGAGTGATCTCTCAGGCACTCAGCATGAATCAGATTGAAGGCTACAAATGCAATTACGAGATCATCGATCCCTATCCAAATGAGATCATCCAGAACAAACTGGCCAATGTGAGTCGGGTAAACAAGAATTGCGTGGAGGTTGTTTCTCCTGAAGTCTTTGATCGTCTGAAGGAAAATGATATTTTATTCATTGATTCAGGACACACCGTGCGTATTGGCGGCGATGTGAATTTTTTGTATCTGGATATCCTGCCCAGACTCTCAAAGGGAGTGCTGATTCATATTCATGATATCAGTCTGCCTTATGAGTATGGCGAAGTCTATTATACAAATCCGGGTTTCCGTGTTTTCTGGACGGAAGCATATCTTTTGCAGGCTTTCCTGGCTTTCAATAATTCATTTGAAGTGTTGCTGGCAATGAACTACTTGCAAGTCGAACACATGGACGCTTTTCGACAAGCTTTCCCCAAGTTCCAACCCGGTTACACCGGCAGCGGTAGCTTTTGGATGCGAAAAGTTAAATAAGTCCTGTTATTGTCTTTTATAAATCACACAATTATCAGAAATACCAATAGGTGGATCCAAAACGAAGTTTTCGACAATTTCGAAGTTTTCCGGAGTCTCATCTATGTCCACACAGGAGAGGATCCAGTTTATTTGCTGGTCCTCTAGCCATTCCTTATCGTTTACATTCTCATATGGATAAATTGGAATGAGAGTTCTATGGAAATACTCGCCGAAGTAAGGGTACTCCATCAGGCTGGCAGTTAACATGATTCCTAATCTGCCTCTGGGGACGTAAGCATCAACTGCACGATAGATAGGTTGTTGGTCTCTTGAAACGGCATAAATTTTATCGGCACGGTTCCAGGTAAAAATGGACGGGCTGTCTTTGAGCGGTTTCGCGTAGTTGTTGAGCATGGTTTGATAAGCGATGACACAAGAAGCGACAATAAGGAAACCGCATAGGATTTTTGACCACCAATTCTTTTGATAAACCATTGCGATCAGTGGGGCAAACAATAGTGTCACCGGAACGAAGTAGCGGCCTGAGTACATGGACCAGAATTCACCATCTCTAACGAGCACACCCGCCCACATAAACGAATAAAGTAAAACGCTGACAATCAGGCTCAAGACTAATGGTTCTTTTTTTCTGATTGACTTGATTAATTCAATGACTATAAGTGGATAAAACAGGAGGAATCCAATCATCCCACACCATGCCCAGTTCTCACTTACTGCATACACTCTTACAGAAATATCAAATTCACCAACCTTTTGAGGAATATTGGTAAGCTTGAAGAATGGAGGAAAAATTTGATCTCTCAAATCGTATAAAGGTTCTGCAACGATCCTTGGCAGTCCTGTTGTGTCATAAGAAGCAAAAATGTATTTGCTTAGATTAATGAATGTATATTTTCCGATATTTTTCACGTTCCAATAAGTTTCCTCGGTTTCAGTAACCGCCAGACTATCAGGTGTCCATGGATTTTGAATGGCGCTCCTTCCAAGCGGTTGTTTCCACAAGATAAGGTTTTGGATATACATAAATGAACTGAATAAAAGGAATGAAACCAGTGAGCTAATCAACATCCACTTAATGGGCTGCAATTTATTTTTTCGGTGTTTGATTGACAAATAGAGTATGGTAAGGGCAAAGCCGGGCAACAAGATGAGCACAATTAAGTGAACACCAATTCCGATTCCGATTGCCAGGCCGGAAAAGATGAAAAACAACCTGGAGCGATCCTGAAAAGCAAGAAAAAGGAAATAATAAGCAATAAGTACAAAAACTGCCCCAAACAAGTGATTCATAGTGCTGCTAGACTGCAATAAAATTTGTGGGAACAGGGCAAAGATGAAGCTGGCGAAAAGAGATTGTGACCGGCTTTTATTCATCAATCGCGCGATGCCATATACGCTCAGCATAGAAAAAATAGCGGCAAACCATTGAGTAAACCCGGAAAAGGCATCCGTCCGCCAAAAAAGGATGCTCCACAAGACCTCGATTTGTGCATTGATCGGATAATCCACCTGTAAGGTAAACCAGGTCGGCCAGGGTTGGAAGTTTCCGTTTTGGAGCCAATAACCGATGCGGGTCATGTGACAGGTCATGGAATCGTAATTGTTGGGTGGGACCACCAAAATCAGAATCATGGACAATAGATACGTTATTCCAACCCCCAGACCGAGCAAGACTATCATGGGATTCTTTTTTATATATTCCCGGGCATTTTTGGTTTTAATTCTGGCAAAGGCTTGTCCGAGCGGCAGGAAAAGTGAAGGGGAACCTTGTTTTTTCCATAAAAAGAATGAAACTACCAATAGTACTGAATGCACTGAGAGGAAAAAAAGCCGGTTATCCAACAGGCTTAACAGACCCGCCAATTCACCGGTGATGAGTATGTTGGCCACACAAAGGAGGTAAATACTGAGCAGGTAAGGAACCGTTTTATTTAACCGGAAAAGTGACGTGGTGAATATGGAAGTGAGCAAAACGATAAGAAACGCCAGAAAGAGAACACCTTGGTATATTGATACCATGAAGATTCCTTATAAAAAAAAATTCTTTAATCGTAAACTGAATCAATTTAATCGATTGATATACCGAAAAAAATCAGCCGGTTTTCTCGACAAATTCTGCTATTGCATTTACGACTTCAGTTTGCTGGTCAGCAGTTAATTCCGGATACATGGGCAACGCCAGCGTTTCCTGGCTGGCCATCTCAGCGACAGGGAAGTCGCCTGTACGATATCCAAATGCCTGACAAGGGGTTGCCAGATGGGGAGGGAGAGGATAATAAACCTCAGATGATATTCCTTTTGATTTCAAGAAGGCTTGTAATGCATCCCTTTGCTGACAATGAATAATGTATAAATGATAAACATGTTTCCCCCAGGGTTTCTCAACCGGAACTGTAAGCCCCAAGGCTGACAACTGCTGACTGTAGAACCCGGCAATCTCACGACGCTTATTATTCCATTCGTCAACATAAGGCAATTTCACTTTAAGTATGGCAGCCTGAATGGCATCAAGGCGGCTGTTGTAGCCAACTTCTTCAGAAAAGTACTTCTTTTGCCATCCGTGTGTACGCAATCGCTTCACCTGGTCAGCAACTTGAGGATCATTTGTCACAACCATTCCAGCATCCCCGAAAGCACCGAGGTTTTTTGTCGGAAAGAAGCTCAGGCATGCAACGTCACCAATGGAACCTGTTTTCTGGCCTTTATACGTTGATCCAAAGGCCTGTGCATTATCTTCTATGATTTTCAGGCCATGCTTTTGACCGATAAGCAATATTTCTTCCATCTCTGCGGGATGTCCGTATAAATGGACCGGAATTATTGCCCTGGTTTTTGGGGTTATTTTTTCTTCAATTTGATCGATGTTGATCGTGTAAGTAATGGGATTAATATCCACGAAGACGGGTTTCGCGCCCACTAAAAGTACAGCGCCTGCTGTCGCAAAAAAAGTATATGCCGGCACAATTACTTCATCACATGGACCAATTCCAAAAGCCCTCAAGGCGAGCACCAACGCGTCGGTTCCTGAGGCAACACCGATCGCATATTCGACCCCCAAGTATTTCGCCACGGCCTTTTCGAACTCAGACACCGTTGGACCGAGAATGAAATGACCGGATTCCAATACATCGGAAATGGCTTTGTCTATCTCTCGTTGAATCGAATGGTATTGTTCGGTTAAGTTGACCAAATTAATCATGGCGGATTCCTGTTAATACGACAGAGTTTCCTTTTTTTTCATAGTGACTTCCACAGTCTGAACAATAAGCCGTCTCAAGATCCTTTGGGCCAGAAAAAGTTAACTTGTTTCCACATTGACAGACCCAACCGATTTGTCGGGCCGGATTCCCATAGACTAAAGCAAAATCAGGGATGTCTTTTGTTACCACTGAACCAGCGCCAATAAAACAATAACTTCCGAGAGTGTGACCGCAGACGATGGTCGCGTTGGCGCCTATCGACGCGCCCTTCTTGATCAAAGTTGTCTTATACTCACTTTTTCTGTTTATATGGCTGCGAGGATTGATTACGTTTGTTAATACCATGGATGGGCCCAGGAAGACGTCATCTTCAATAATCACCCCTGTATAGATCGATACATTGTTTTGAACTTTGACGTTGTTTCCCATTCTTACACCTGGAGAGATGACGACATTTTGTCCAATATTACAATTCTCTCCGATCTGTGAATCAGACATCACGTGACTGAAATGCCAAATTTTCGTTCCTTTTCCAATGTTGACATTTTCATCAATATAACTGGATTCATGAACAAAATAATCTATCATCGAATCAATTCCTGAGAAACGGATGAACCTGGTTATCCATTGAGGAAATAGGACTGGTGCGTATGCGGTGGGTCAACTCGATGGAAGGCCGTGCATCAGCAATGCGAAATCCCCGACCGGCAAGGGTTTCTTCATAGACGCGAGTATGCAGGTCGGTAAATCCTTCTGAAAACTCAACCTCTTGTCCATCGATTGTAATCGATCTGAAAGTGGTCTTGCCTCTTTGTTTTACAGCCTCCGGTAGGTCATCATGGTTGATTGAAAGGAACCAATTCACCTTTGCGTTTTCCAATTCGATGAATCCCGACATACGCTGGTCATCCGAGTGATAGACCTTAATATCCGCTGCCGGGCCAAAAAACCAGAGCAGCAGATCAAAAAAATGGATGCCGATATTTGTGGCAATACCACCTGATTTTTCATCCTGGCCTTTCCATGATACGTGATACCAGGGCCCGCGGCTGGTGATGTAGGTCAGGGTTACGTTATGAGAGGTTGTTGAATTGATCAAGTCCTGCTTTACTTTCAGCAGTTGAGGGTGAACACGCAATTGCAGAATTGTATTGATCTTGTGCCCTGTTTCTTCTTCAATTTCTGCCAGGGCGTCCATATTCCAGGGATTTATGACCAAGGGTTTTTCACAGATTACGTTCGCACCGGCGCGCAATCCAAGCCGGCAATGCGCATCGTGCAGATAATTCGGTGAGCAGATCGACAAATAATCGATTCGATTCTCTTCGGGTCCACGCCTTAATTTCTCGAGGTGGCGATCGAACCGTTCGATTTCTGTGAAAAATTTTATTCCATAAGAAAACTGATCCAGCAAACCAACAGAGTCTCTTACATCGACTGCTGCAACAATTTCATTTCCGGTATCCCTGATTGCACGCAGATGTCTTGGAGCAATATAACCACCTACACCAATGATTGCAATTTTTTTTACCATTCTCTTTTCCTAGACAAGAGTTTTTAAAAAAACCCTGAGACTTATGGAACTTACAAAAAGAAATTTTATTTGATTTCAAGGTTACTTTCAAGTATGTTTTTATAAATACTTTCAATCTTATCAACGATTATTTCCCAATTCAGATTTTCCTTCACAAAAATCTTCCCTTGTTTACCAATCTCATACATTTTATTTTTGTTATTGAATAACTCAATAATTGTATTGGAGATATCATTAACATCGTTCTTATTAATTATTACTATGTTTTTCCAGTTCTTTAATGTTTGATCTCCAAAAAGATCTTCAGGCATATCAATTAGAACGGGTAGGTCACACAACATGGCTTCAATGCAGGCAGTACCTAATCCAGTATAAGGACCGTTTGCCCAAGCAACATATAACTCTGAGGAGAAAAGAAGTTTTATAATTTCTGAATGAGTTACTTCACCCATAAACTGAACATGTTTTTCCAACCCAAGGCTTTTTACCAGATTCATTGGTTTTTTCAATTGAACTCTTCCAGCAAAAATTATTTTCGTTTCAGGATATTTTTTCAATATTTTTGGCAATGACTCAATTAGTTTACTTGGGTTGCGAAGAGCATGTATATGACCAACCATGAGGATTTGATTAGGTGTCCTAATTGCTTGCGGTATATTTGAAAGTGAATTGTTGAAACTGTCCCTGACTCCATATCCGATGATCACATTATTATGGTCGATTTTCTTTCCATATGCATCTTTTATATATCTACGGACTTCATTATCAAGACAGATAATTTTTGTCCAGTTTTTGGCTATCAAGGGATTGATTATATATCTATCAAACAACCTCATAGCAAATTGGATTAAAGGGTTTGGATGCTGTAGTGGCGTGGTAATAGAACATACTAAAGGAATCCTAAGGTGTTTTGAAAGTTTTGAAGAAAGCAATGCTGTATCGAAAATATGATTTACCTGGTGAATCACATCCGGGTTAAATTGGGTGGCGAAGGAAAGTAATCTTTGACAATTTTTTCGTGTAAACGAGATTGGAACGATTTTTAGATTAAGTAAAAGGCGCAATCGCGGTAAAACCATGGCAGGAAGTGAAAGAACAGAAATTCCATCTTTCATATAGGATCTAGGTTCTTTTGAATCCCAATGAGTAGTTACAACTGCTACATCATGTCCTTTTTTGTGTAGTACACTCGCAAGGCTTTCTGAATAAAACGAAGAACCAGACTGTATAGGGGGGTACCAACTGCTAATAATCAGTATTTTCATCGATATAGTGCACCTTATTAAATCCTGTTTATAGTGTAATTATTCTTCAGTTTTGTTAGGAGAAATTACCCGAATTACTTTTGCAGGGACGCCGGCAACAATTGAAAAGGGAGGCACGTCTTTTAAAACTACCGCACCCGCACCAATAATGGAACAATTTCCAATTTTTATTCCAGGCATAATTGTGACCTGTGTACCAATCCAAACGTCGTCACCAACAACTATTTTTTCTCGTTTAATCAGTTTTTCCTTTATATAAGGCATTACTTGCATCATAGTTGAATTATTTGGAAGCGAGTATGCAATAAAAGATACATAAGGAGCAATGGATACTCTTTTTCCAATTGATAACAAACACTCTCCTGATGTGTAATCATCAACAACTACCATTCCGGGATTTGCGTAAGTATTTTCTCCCATCTCAACACATGTTTTTTGCCAAAAGAGTTTTCGTATTCTGGCATCCGGATAATACATAGCCAACCATCTTTTCCAACGTTGAGGAATTTGATCCGCATGTTTTTTCAACCAAGAATAGAAACGAATTTCCAATTTTTTCAAATATTTTTCCATGCTCATTCTCATTATTTTTGAAGAAAATATTTACTTATGATCAAGTGTGGCTGAACGTTTATAGGGCAATAAAAAGTAAATCAATTAACAATTTTCAATGCTGTTTACAAAATTTGATATTCTTTTAATATCTTCATCAAATAGAAATTGATGGCAAGGCAAGATAATAATATCAGTACCATGCCACAATGCACAATCTATTCCTTCATCTTGTGCATTATGCAGGTATTCTTGTTTACGAGTTGTTTCGATTGGAAAAAACCAGGGGGAAACATTTTCATTAATCTGTATAAATGGTTTGAGTTTATTTTTTTGGATTTCTTCAGATAAAGCTCTGAAAACTTTACGCCTCAGTTCAGAATAATAATCCAAAAGTGGAAATTGGAAATTCACCTGGTCTTGCAAAATCTTTAATTGTTGAGTTTCAATAGGGAAGTATTCATAGTCGCTCGAATTACCGAGAATTGCACCGCCAATTTGTAATGGAAAAATCTTGGGAAAAGAAAAAACCGTCCAGTCTCCAACAGAACCCACTAGATTGCCGTCAATTCTTGAATTTAAAGTATGGGCACAATCTTCAATTAACGGGATGCCCCGTTTTTTTGACAATAAAGACAATTCAAACAAATCGGGGTGTGGAATACCGAATTCATGGATGACAAGAACCGCTTTTGTTTTTTCTGATAAAACGCGGGATGGTTTGCAATAGTTAAAGACTGTACTCGTTACACAGCTTGATACATTTGGTAAATCAAAAGTTGTTACGATCCAGACTTCATCTTCTCGCGCAAGCTTCATCGAAGCGAATAACCAATCCAACGCAGATCGTCCGCTAAGAAAGGGATGATATATTTTTTTTTGGTATCGGTCAGCTATTTCCCGTATATTGGTAACGTTACCATCTAAAGGGCCTATAATATTAGGAGTCAAGTGATTTATCGGGTAAAAAGATATTACTTTCTTTGCCATTGGTAAGTCTCCCTGAAAAAACCAACTGATCCGAAACTCTCCTTAAACATAAATAAATTTTGTTTTCCTTGCATATTGGTAGAGGATGTACCAAAATCAAACCATTGATAACCACATTCTTTGGCATAACATAAAGCATTAAAAATTAGAAGGCTTAATGCCTGCAAATGCTGCTGATCTGGATCCTGGCACAAGTAAAACGAGCTCTGTACATGATTACAAATTACAAAATATCCAATACCTGCAACTGGTTTTCCGTCATGATAGGCAACATCGACATATATTTTGTCTGGATAATGTTTCATTAACCATTTAAATTCATCATATTTATGGGTTGTATTCTTCCCCAGTTTTTCATAAGTCTTTTCTAAAACAATCCAGAAATCACTCAAGGGCGCGTTTTTCATAATACGCAAATTCATTTTTTGGGCTTTGCGAGCCATATTACGTGCTCTTTTATCCATTAAATCAATAAAATTATCGGTAGATAAATCAACAATACTTGAAATATCTCTTTTTACGCAGTAAAACCCTAGTTCATGCAATGCAAGAAGAAATGTTTGGCTATACCTCTGATAACAAATTGGGGTTGGCATAGTAATAGTGCATTGAGAAATCTGCTGTTCATCAAGGTATTTCGTTAGAGCCTCGACAACCTGTTTACATTCAGAATACCCCAGTAATTTATTAAAAATTGGACCACCAAAACTACCGCCATAGGGGGAAAATGCTTTCTTTTCATTGTTCTCTTCGAAAACAGCCATTGGCATGAGTCCGAAAGGAGTGGTTTCTTTAAAAAAAATCAAATGATGGATATTGTTAGAGAATCGATCACCGTGATATTCTAGAAAATTTAGATCATGGAAAAGTGTTGCCCCATCTGAATTAGCGAGAATTCTATCCCAAATTATTTTTTGTTCGAAAGCGTATTTTTTTACAGAAATTGTCAATGAATAACCTCCTGTGCCAATCCGTGAAATTCATTAACCGTTTTCCTAATAACCATTTCCCCTACTTTTAATCCGGCAGTATGTAGATCTATCACAGGTCTAGGACTTAGATATGCCAGGGTTTGTGACATTTTATGTGGAGATAATGGAACATTCGGATAAACGAAAATGCCTTTTTTTTCTAACTCAATAGTATTATTTTGACCTGCAAATTGAATTAAGGTAGTGCGTGGAAACAATGAAACAAAATCCTGAGCAGTTATGTCTCCCTGGTCACCAATTATAAAGTCTGATCTTGAGTAATCAGCAATAATAACGGCATCAAAAGTTATGGATTCAAACTTGGCAGTTGATTTTAGATCATGCACAAGCGTGGTATTTGCCCCCATTGCTATGAGGTATTGTGATATTACTTCTCCAAATTTGTCAGAACTGACCACCAATATTTCACTTTTAAAAATTTCTATTTGAGCTTCAAATACAAGTTTGGCACATAAATTTCCGCTATTTGAAAAAACCTCTAGACCGCGATAATTTTCATTTGTTCCCACAACATGTATCCCGGCGGTTTTACAAGCGTCAATATCTATGTCAGT
>ENA-OSEO01001299-OSEO01001299.1-sediment-metagenome-genome-assembly--contig:-NODE-1299-length-47347-cov-6.814385_pt1 | contig 47347 bp, 38 predicted proteins | sample MGYA00237883_ERZ534232 | MGnify/ENA metagenome assembly ERZ534232 | reverse complement strand
TTCCTTCAGATCCCGCCTCGCGGCGGACACCCTTGCCTTGGCTAGCGGTTCCGGTCATCACGGCCCGCAGAGGTCTTTCACCTCCTGGCTACACGACATGCCTGGCGCACTAGAACAGGCCGCAGATCACGATGATGATCCGCGGCCTGTTCTTACATTCTGTACCGGCTTAGCGACGCCACACAATCTCGCCGCTCACGACGGTCATGTCGGCCTCGCCACCGGCATTGAGCACGATCAGGTCAGCATCGAGGCCCACCGCGATATCGCCTTTCGGCAGACCGAGCATCCTGGCGGGCACTCTCGACGCCATGGGCAGAATGGCCTCCAGCGGCTGTCCGGTGGCCTGCATCATGTTGGCCACGGCGCGCTCCAGCGTCAGCGTGCTGCCCGCCAGCGCCCCGTTTGCGCCCCGGGCGACACCCCCCGTCACCGTCACCGGCAATCCGCCCAGTGTATAGTCGCCATCGGGCATGCCCGTGCCTGACATGGCGTCGGTGACAAGCGCAATCCGCTCCGCACTCTTGAGGCGCAGCGTCAACGCCAAAACAGCAGGATGCACGTGCACCAGATCCGCGATTAGCTCACATGTCAGCGCATCGCTCGCCAGCGCCGCGCCTACCACCCCCGGCCGGCGATGGTTCAACGGGGACATGGCGTTGTACAGGTGGGTGACATGCGATACCCCCAGAGACACCGCCTCCAGCGCCTCGGCATAGTTGGCACCGCTGTGACCGATCGAGACAACCGCGCCCCGAGCACGAGCGTAGCCAATCAGCGGGCGGTTCTCGGGAAACTCGGGCGCCAGGGTGACCAGGCGCACCACGCCGGTATCGAACAGCGGCGTATAGTCAGACACGTCAGCGCGCACCGCATACTCCGCTGACTGCGCCCCGGCATAGGCGGGGTTCAGGTAGGGGCCCTCGAGATGGGCACCCAGCAGCGCCGCGCTGCCAGTGCCCTCGGCCTTTACGGCCGACACCGTGTCCAGCGCTGCGGCGATCTCGGACAGGCTCGCCGTCATTGTGGTGGCGAGAAAGCCGGTCACACCGTGGCGCGCGTAATAGGCAGCCATTGTGCGCAGCGAGGCAGGGTCGGCATCCATCGTGTCACACCCCAGGGTGCCGTGGGTGTGCACGTCGATCAGACCGGGGGCGAGGATGCGACCATCGAGGTCGATGACTTGCGCTCCCGCTGGCGCATCCGGTGGCGCCTCGCCCGTGCCCAGGCGCACGATCCTTCCCTCACGCACCAGCAGCCAGCCCTCGGGCGAGATCCCCTCGGGCATACAGATACGTCCGTGTCGAAACAGGATCGAGCTGCTCACAGGTTGGCTCCGTTCCTAAAGGGCCGTGGTGGTCTGGTGGATCTCGAGAAACCGCCCGTAGGCAGCGTCCCAGCCAGCGGGGTCCCCCGGCGTATAGGTCGTGGTCTCGAAGGAGCGCTCCACGATGCGCCGCCCCTCCTGCACGCTCGCGATGTACCCGCGCGCCACCGCCTGCATCATCACGTTGCCGATCGCAGTCGCTTCCACCGGACCGGCCACTACTGTGCGCTGCGTCGCATCGGCCGCGAACTGGCACAGCAGGGTGTTCTGAGAGCCTCCTCCGACGACATGGATCACCCCCAGGCGCCGCCCGGCCATGCGCTCGAGCTTTTCCACCGCCCAGCGGTACTTTAGCGCGAGGCTTTCCAGCGCGCAGCGCACGATCTCGCCGCGGGTTTCGGGGACGCGCTGGCCCGTGCCGGCGCAAAAAGCCTGGATGCGAGCCGGCATGCCACCGGGCGCGATAAACTCCACCGCATCGGGCTCCACGAGGGGACCAAAGGCGGGTGCCTCCTGTGCCATGGCCGTGATCTCATCGTAAGAGAGTGCCTCACCCTCCAGCGCCCAGGTGCGCCGGCACTCTTGCACCAGCCACAGCCCCATAATGTTCTTGAGCACGCGAAAGGTTCCGCCCACGCCACCTTCATTGGTAAAGTTGAACGCGAGCGCCTCTGGCGTGATCACCGGCCTGGGCACCTCGATGCCGATCAGCGACCAGGTGCCAGAGCTCAGATAGATAAAGTCGCTGCCGCGGGCGGGCACCGCGGCCACGGCCGAGCCCGTGTCGTGAGTGGCGGGCAGGATGACGGGCGTACCCGCAAGCCCGGTCTCGGCAGCCAGATGCTCCTCCAGCGGGCCCAGAACCGTCCCTGGCGGCATCACGGGAGGCAGGATATGTGTGGGCAGATCGAGCCGGTGGAGAAGGTCGCGCGCCCAGTCGAGCTCGCGTGGATTATAGAACTGGCTGGTGGTGGCCACCGTAAACTCGCTCACCGCGATTCCCGTGAGCCAGTAGTTGAACAGGTCGGGCATCATCAGCAGCGTGCGGGCCTGCTCCAGTGCGGCATCGCCGTGCTCACGCATGGCCAGCAGTTGGTAGAGGGAGTTGAGTTGCATGAACTGGATGCCGGTCTGCTGGAAGATCTTTTCACGGGGCACCCGCGCCAGCGCCAGCGCGAGCATGGCCTCGTTGCGCGGATCGCGATAGTGGCGGGGATTGGCCAGCAACTCGCCGGAGGGCCCCAGCAGGCCGAAATCCACGCCCCAGGTGTCGAGGCCGATGCCCTCCAGCGGCGCCTCATAGGCCTGCCGGTAGGCGTGTAGCCAGCCTGTACCTCGCTCCACAACCGCAGCACGTCCCAGAACAGGCCGTCAAAGACGCGCACCGGGCCGTTGGCGAACCGGTGGATGGGCGTCAGAGAGAGCCTGCCCTCGTGCAACTGGCCCACGACCGCCCGGCCGCTTTCTGCGCCCAGATCAAAAGCCAGATAGTGTCCAGACTCTGCCATGTCAGCCTCCCCGAGGGTTGTTTGCCCGCAGTATAGCCCGCCGGGGCGCCAGCGAAAAGCCGCTTCAGGGTCTGAACCTGCGCTCAGTGTGGTACCGTGACGATCTGCGTCAAGAGAACATGGCCAGAGGCGGCCCCATACAGCATGACGAGAGCCGCCGGGAAACGATCTGACTCAGAAGAGTCCGCCTACGCGCCGCCGGCGGAGGGCTCCTTCACCGGCTGGGGAAGCGCCAGCTCTGAATTGCGCGGTGCCGCACGCACCAGCAGCAAGCCACAGGTGATCAAGCCCAACGCCAGCAGCACGTTCAGGGTGATCGCTTCACTGAGGATGAGCCAGCCCCAGAATACGCCAAAGGGCGGCGAGATGTACGTCACCAGCGAAGTAAAGGTCGCCCCGGCATCATGGATGAGCCGGTAATAGATCAGATAAGCCAGTGAGGTGCCGACCACGCCGAGAAAGAGCACGGCCGAGATGGAGCGCACCGTGACCGCTGTGCGCCAGGAGGGCTCCACGATCGCCACCGGCAGCAATATCAGAGAGGCGGCAAGCAATTGCCCGAAGGAGGCCACCTGCGGGGGCAGGTGCGAGACATGCCGGCTGGCATACACAGCCGCCAGAGCATAGCTCAAGGCGGCCGCGATAACCGCCAGAGCGCCGTACAGCCCCACTTGCCCCTCGCTTCCCTGCATCTGAGGCAGCACCAGAATCACCGTACCCGCAAAGCCCAGCGCCACACCGATGAAACGCTTCAGGGGCGCACGCTCGCCATGCTGGATCACGACGACCAGAAAGGTAAAGATCGGCATCATCCCGTTGAGAATGGCCGACAGGCTGCTCGGGATGTACTGCGTACCCCAGCTGATGGCCGCAAAGGGGAATCCAATCCCCAGGAGCCCCATCACCGCCAAATGCCCCCAGAGGCGAGCGCCCCGGGGAACCCGGTGCCGGGTGATGGCCAATACGATGCCCGTGGTAAAGGCCCCGGTGACGATGCGCAGAAACGCAAAGGTCATGGGGGCGATCTCGGTCGTACCGATCTTGATCAAGAGAAAGGAGGCGCCCCAGATGGCACCCAGCAGCACCAGTAACGCGTAGCTGGCGGACAACATGTATCTCATCTCCTGCACTGCAGCATGGAACACGATTATACCCACTAATGCAGGGCACCCAACTTGACTGCGGAGCGTCGGCACCAACTATGGTGGCCGATTTCACAGATGCGATGATTGTGTTATAATGGCGAGAAATATAGTGCCTGCAATGATCTGGCAGGATGGTCGAAGGTGGTCCCCTCCGGCCTCAAGCGATGACGCTTCTTCCCAAGGGTAGGGCAATAGCGGGGCTGCGCCCCGCGCGATGCGGCAGTGAACTGTGGCCCGTTGGATCTTTTGACCCGATGCGGAACTAAGGAGGAGCGTTTGATGAAGCCCAAGTGGACTACGTGGTTGGCTATCCTCATGGTCGTTGCGATGGTGTTATCAGCCTGTACAACCCCTCAAACGACCGCCCCTGAGACAGAGACCGAAGTGGAGGCCACGGCCGAGGTCGTGGTTGAAGAAGAGGTCAAGACCTACGTCGTGGCGACTGATGCCGCGTTCCCGCCGATGGAGTTTGTCGACGAGAACAAAGAGATCGCCGGCTTTGACATCGACCTGCTGAACGCCATCGCAGAGACGATGGGGTTCAAGGTCGAGTGGAAGAACACCGCCTGGGATGGCATCTTTGCCGGCCTCGAATCCGGCGACTATGACGCCATCATGTCGTCGGTCACGATCCGCGACGACCGCGCCGAGATCTATGATTTCACCGAGCCCTACATCAACGCCGGTCAAGCGATCATTGTGCCCGCCGATGATACGACAGTCATGAGCGAGGCAGATCTCGTTGGCCTAAAGATCGGGGCGCAGATCGGCACCACAGGCGCCTTTGCGGCCGAAGAGATCACCGGCACACCGCCCACCGAGTATGACACTATCGACCTGGCCCTTTTGGACCTGGCGGGTGGTAACCTGGACGTTGTGATCGTAGATATCCCGGTCGCCGCGGACTATGCTCTGACCTCTGAGCAGTTCGCCGGCAAGCTCAAGATCGTTGGTGATGCGATCACCGAGGAATTCTACGGTGCCCTGGTGAACAAGGGCCAGAACGCCGAGTTCATTTCGATGTTCAACGAAGGTCTGGCCAAGGTTCGCGAAAGCGGCCAGTACGATGAGATCTATGCCAAGTGGATCTCTGGCGAAGGCAGTGCCAAGCCCATCGATGGTGAGGCCGCCGGTGCAGGCGTACCGCCCGCCCCTGGCTTCCCGGTCAAGGTCGCCGTCCTGGCGCCCCTGAGCGGTGACGTCAAGACCTTTGGCGAGTCCACCCGCGATGGCGCCCAGATGGCCTTTGACGAGGCGATCGCCGCCGGCTGGGAGATCGAGACCGTTCTCGAAGACTCCCGCTGCGACGCCCAGGAGGCGGCCAACGCCGCCAACAAGGTCATCTTTGAGGACGAGGTCAACTATATCATCGGTGAGGTCTGCTCCAGCGCCTCGATCCCCGTCTCTGAAATCGCAGAGGCGAATGGCGTCCTCCAGATCTCCCCTACCTCCACCAACCCGGCTGTCACCATCAACGAGGACGGCTCTAACAAAGAGTTCGTCTTCCGCGCTTGCTTCCTCGACCCCTTCCAGGGTGAGGTCGTCGCCAGCCTGGCTATGGAGCTCGGCGCTCAGAACGCCGCAGTCCTCTTTGACGTCGGTAACGACTATGTCAAGGGACTCGCAGAATACTTTAAGGCCTCCTTCGAGGCCATGGGTGGCACCGTCTCCGTCTATGAGGCCTACACCAAGGAAGATACGGACTTTTCCGCTATCCTCGGTAAGGTCGCTGCCGCGGCTCCCGATGTCATCTTCCTGCCCGACTACTATAACAAGAACAACCTGATCGCCGCTCAGATCCAGGAGAAAGGCATCGAGGCGACCCTCCTCGGCGCCGATGGCTGGGATTCACCCGAGCTCCAGAACGAGCTCTTTGAGGGTGGTTACTTCTCAAACCACTACTCGCCCGCCGATCCCCGCCCGCTGGTCCAGAACTTTGTCGCCGCCTATACCGCCAAGTACGGCGCTGCGCCTGACGCGCTCGCTACCCTGGCCTACGACGCCGCCAAGATCCTGCTCCAGTCCATCTCCGAGGCCGGCGTGGATGACCCCGCTGTCGTCAAGGACGCCATGTCCGCGATCCAGTACGAGGGCGTCTCTGGCGAGATCACCTTCAATGAGTTCGGTGACCCCGTCAAGACCGCTGCTATCGTCAAGATCGAGAACGGCGAGCCTACCTTCTTCAAGTTCGTCGCACCATAAGCCGTCACAAGCGGCTCTCAGGGGGGAGAGCAACATCAGTTGCTCTCCCCCTTACAGCGTATAGATGCATTCAAGAGCTGCCTCGATCCCTGCACCGAGGAGAGATATGAACAAGATCCTGGCCAAAACGATCTTGAGACCCGTCGTGTGGATTATCTATGCGGCGCTGGCTGCAGGCCTGATCTATGGTATCACCTACCTGATCCGGCTGAACGGCCCAACGTACTTTGCGCAGGCCATCCTCGACGGGCTGCGGCTGGGATTCGTGTACGCCCTGATCGCCCTCGGCTACACGATGGTCTATGGCATCGTCAGGCTGATCAACTTTGCCCACGGCGATGTGTTCATGGTCGGGGCCTTTGCAAGCTATTATGCTATCGCCCGCTACGGCTGGGGGTTCGTCCCCGCGATCCTGTTCGCAATGGCTATCTGTCTGCTTTTGAACGTGGTCATTGAGCGTGTCGCCTACAAGCCGCTGCGCTCCGCGCCGCGCATCGCCTCGCTGATCACTGCGATCGGCGTATCGTTCTTTCTTGAATCGTTCACGGCGCTCAACTTTGTCTTTAGCGCAGACTATATCACCTACAAGCGGCCCTTTGAGATCCAGGTCTGGAGATTCTGGGGGCTCAGTGTCACCAATGTGACCGTACTGATTGTCGGTATCACTCTAGCGCTGGTGCTCGGTCTGCAATTTATCATTCGCCGCACCAAGATCGGCAAAGCCATGCGCGCTACTTCTCTCGACAAGAACGCGGCTCGCCTGATGGGCATCAATGTGGACGGTGTGATCACCTTCACCTTTGCTCTGGGCGCCGCTTTGGCCGGCGCTGCCGGTACGCTCTATGCGATCGCCTTTCCCCAGATCTGGACGTATATGGGCATTATGCCCGGCCTCAAGGCCTTTGTGGCTGCCGTGCTGGGCGGCATCGGCAGCATCCCGGGCGCCTTTGTCGGCTCGCTGTTGATGGGCACTGTGGATGTGCTGGTGGTCAGTTTCCTGCCTCTCGGTTCCCGTCTACGCGATCTGTTTGCCTTTTTGATCCTGATCATCGTCTTCCTGGTGAAACCCACGGGGATCTATGGCGAACCCCAGGTTGAGAAGGTCTAGGAGGAGTTGCGATTATGAAGCGATCCGCGGTTCCGTCCTGGATTCCAACGCTGGCCGTTGCCATCGCCCTCTATCTGGGGGTGCTGCTGGCCAAGCAGAACGACATCATTTCGGTATACTGGTACCAGGTTGTCCAAATCGCTGCCATCACCGCGATATCAGCGCTGGGCCTCAACCTGATCTATGGCTTTAACGGCCAGTTCTCTCTGGGCCATGTCGGCTTTTATGCCATCGGCGCCTATACCTCGGCACTGATCACCAAAGACTATACGATGAAGTGGAGCGGCGGGCAGACCACCGCGGTGTCCTGGCTGATCGCCGGACAGCTGGGGGTCGTGCTGTTGCTTGTGCTCGCCAACCGGCTCAAACTGGGCGCACTCCGCAAACGGATCACAGCCTCGCTGGCACGGCACCTGGCCCACCACGAAGCCAGGACGCTGTCCGCTGTCGTGGTGCTCCTTGTCATCGCCATTGTGATCGTCGTCTCGATTGCGGCCGCATGGGCTCTTCACGCGGTACTGGCCAAACTGATGGCGTCGCTCGTCGTTGCACTGCCAGGCGATGTGTCACAGCCGATCATCTTTGTGCTGGCGATCCTGAACGGCGGCACGCTGGCCGCCCTTGTATCGTATCTTGTGGGCCTGCCTCTGCTGCGTCTGGGCTCGGACTATTTCGGTATCGCCACACTGGGTTTTGCGGTCATGGTCTACACAGCGCTGCAGAATTCGGACCTGGTGATCGAGACCATGAAGGGCGCCCGCGGGATGGTGGCCATTCCCCTCTGGACCACCTGGCCCTGGGTGTTCGGCGTGCTGGCGCTGTTGATCATCGTCATGCGCAATATGCTGCGCTCCAGCCATGGGCGCGCCATCATCTCGGTCCGCGAGGACGAGATCGCCTCGCAATCCATGGGCGTGGATGTCACCCAGCTCAAGAACCTGGCGTTCACCGTCGGCGGCTTTTATGCCGGTGTCGCTGGAGCGCTATACGCCCACCTGTACGGTTTTCTCCATCCCAGCACCTTTAACACCATCAAGGGTTTCGACCCGCTGATCATCATCGTGTTTGGCGGTCTGGGCAGCATGACGGGTACCGTGATGGCATCGGTGATGTTCGCCCTGGTGATCGAAGGCTTGCGCGTGTTGCTGCCTCAGGGGTTTGAGGACTGGCGCTTTGTCATCTACCCGATCATTCTGCTCCTGATTATGTTGTTGCGGCCCGCGGGGCTGATGGGCACTTCCGAATGGGGCTGGCTGAAAGCACCTCTGCCGCCGGAGCGCGATATTCCCGTGCCAAACCACAGCACCCAGAGCCAGGCTGCCGTAACGCCAAGCGAGGAAGCATAATGGAAGCACAATCCGTCATTGCGCCCGGCGTGAGCACGACCGAGTCGCAGCCGCCGACCCTGGACATCCGCGAACTCACCATGGTCTTTGGCGGCCTGCGTGCTGTGTCTGACTTTACGATGGAGGTGCCCCGGGGTGGCCTCTACGGCCTGATCGGGCCGAACGGCGCTGGCAAGACCACCGTCTTTAACATGATCACGGGCATCTATGTCCCCACCTCGGGAGAGATACGCTTAGAAGGCCAGGAGATCTCGGGCCGGGCGCCCTTCCAGATCACACGGATGGGGATCGCCCGCACCTTTCAGAACATTCGCCTGTTCCAGAACCTCACAGTGCTGGACAATGTGCGCATCGCCTTTCATACCCACTCGGGCTATGGCCTGATGGAGGCCATCTCGCGCCTGGGGCGCTTTGGTCGCCAGGAACGGGCGCTGACGGAACGCGCCCAGGATATTTTGGCGGTGTTCGGCCTGCAAGACCGGCAGTTGGAGATAGCCCGCAACCTGCCCTATGGCGAGCAGCGCAGGCTGGAGATTGCCCGCGCCCTGGCTGCCGAGCCCAGATTGCTGCTGCTGGACGAGCCGGCCGCGGGGATGAACCCCACCGAGTCAGAGACCCTGATGGGGCTGATCCGCTTTATCCGTGAGGAATTCAACCTCACCATCCTGCTCATCGAGCACCAGATGCGCGTGGTAATGGGCATCTGCGAGTGGATCACGGTGATGGACTTTGGACAGGTGATCGCCAGAGGCACAGCGGATGAGATCCGCAACAACGAGGATGTCATCGTCGCCTATCTCGGCCGCGCAGCGGGAAGGGAGCTATAGGCATGCAGCTACTCCAGGTCGACAACCTGCACGTGGCCTATGGCGCGATCCGTGCCATTCAGGGCATCTCATTCCATCTCGATGCGGGTGAGATCGTCACGCTGATCGGCGCCAACGGGGCTGGCAAGTCCACCACACTGCGGACAATATCGGGCCTGCTGCGCCCCTTCCGCGGTGACATTCTGTACCAGGACCAGAGCATCGTGCGCACCTCGCCCGAGCGCATCGTACGCATGGGCATCTCTCAAGTCCCTGAGGGGCGCCAGATATTCTCCACGCTCACTGTCGGGGAGAACCTGGAGATGGGCGCCTATACGCGCCGCGACAAGCAGGAGATCGAAGCATCCATGCAGCGCGTGTTCAAGAGCTTTCCGCGTTTGCAGGAGCGCCAGAATCAGCTGGGCGGGACGCTTTCGGGCGGCGAGCAACAGATGCTGGCCATGGGACGCGGCCTGATGTCCTCCCCCAGGCTGCTGCTTCTGGACGAGCCCTCGATGGGCCTGGCGCCGATCCTCGTTGAGGAGATCTTTGAGATCATCAAATCCATCAACGCGCAGGGCACCAGCATCCTGCTGGTCGAGCAGAATGCAGCCATGGCCCTGTCCATCGCTGATCGCGCATATGTCCTCGAGACCGGTCGCGTGGTCCTTGAGGGCGACGCACAGTCCGTGCTAAGGAATCCCCAGATACGCGAAGCGTACCTGGGCTAGACAAAGCTACCACCAAGCAGCGAGGCTTGAGCAGATGCCTGCGGGCTCTGCCAGCCTCGCTGTGTTCTTTCCGCGAGAATGAGGGGGTATTGTGCTGCTGGATCGTTCTCAATTCCGGGACCATCGCCTGTCACAGGCCGAGCGGCGCAACTGGCGCTTTATCCTCACCGTGGCCGGGGCCCTTTTGCTGCTCTTTGCGTATGCACTGCCCTTTTTTGACGCGCGCATCACGTCCGCCACGACCCGCTTTCAAGAGGATCCGGCGATCACCCTGGAATTCCCATTCCTGGTGCACGGCCAGCACATCACCCACGCCAAGACCCTGAGGAACGGCCAACTCGAGGCGATTGACCTGTCTATCGAGCCAGTGGCGAGTGCCCAGAGCTCTGGCCTCAGTTGGCTTACGCGCACGCTCACATCTCCGGACTTTTACCCGGTGCTGAGCTTTGCCATCACCATGGTGATGCCCATCCTTGGCGCTATCCTGGCGTTACTCCTGGTGGTGAAAAGTTGGACCCGAGAGGAGGGCATCGCTTCCGGGCTGATACCGGTGACCCTGACAATGAGCGTCCTCTCCGTGGGGAGCCTGTTGCTTGCGTGGTGCCACCAGTTTGATTTCTCGACCTATCTGCTGGAACTCAGCGCTGGCGCGCTGGCGCCTGCCATCGGTTTCTGGGCAGCCTTGGCGGGCGCTGTCGCCATGACCCTGGGAATTTGGAGCCTCCGTTATGAGACGCGGCGCGCTCTAGTGAACTGGTGGGCGTTGGCGTTTGCCGTGGCCCTGATCATCTGGTTGCTGATCCGGGTACGGCCCTACCCCTACCTTGAGATCTGGAACTTTATCAGTGACGGCATCGTGGTCACGTTGCGCATCGTCCTCGTATCCTACGGCCTGATCCTGCTGGTCAGCTTGCTGGGCGGCCTGGGGCGCATCTCCCACAACCGGATCATCTATGGCATCGCCTCGTTGTACGTCGAGATCATCCGCGGCATACCGCTGTTGGTCCAATTGCTGTTCATCTGGTTCGCCCTGCCCAGCCTGTTCCGTGCGCTCGGCGATGTCGCCCTGCGTCTCCCGCCGCAATTCGCGGGTCTCGGCAACTGGCTGAGCGGGCTGCGCTTGAACGAGTATACGGCGGCAGTGCTCGGGCTAACCATCTGCTACGGAGCCTATGGGGCTGAGATTTTCCGTGCGGGCATCTCCTCGATCCACCATGGCCAGATGGAGGCGGCGCGTTCGCTCGGCATGAGCAGTTTCCAGGCGATGCGACACATCATTCTGCCGCAGGCCGTGCGGGTGATCCTCCCGCCGATCGGCAACGAGTTCGTGGCCCTGATCAAGGACTCTTCACTCGTGTCCGTGCTGGCCGTCTCTGACCTGACACGGCGTGGCCGCGAATACATGGCCCGCACCTTTCTCAGTTTCGATACCTGGATCATGGTGGCCCTCTGTTACCTGGTCCTGACACTGGTCTCGTCTCGGATCGTCGAGTTTCTCGAGTCCAAGACGCGATTTGAGCGCTGATCGGGAGCAAGATCATGGATACAGCAACACAGACCAACAACAGCGCAGAGCCCATCATCCAGATTCGTCACCTGCGCAAGTCTTTTTATCACGGCAAGCTCGTGGCACTGGACGACGTCTCGATGGATGTGCCGCAGGGGCAGGTCGCGGTGGTGATCGGTCCCAGCGGATCCGGCAAATCCACGATGCTGCGTTGCCTGAACTATCTCGAGGTTCCCGACTCGGGTGAGGTGATCGTCGACGGGATCTCGCTCTCGCAAACGCACAACCTGAACGAGGTGCGCACCGAGATCGGCATGGTATTCCAGCAGTTCAACCTGTTTCCACACCTCAGTGTGCTCGAGAACGTGATGATGGCCCAGCGCATCGTGCGCAAGCGTTCGCGGCAGGAGGCGCAGGAGATCGCAGAGGAACTCCTCGTCAAGGTCGGTATCCCGGAAAAGGCCGACGCCTACCCGCTCCAGCTCTCCGGTGGCCAGCAACAGCGTGTAGCGATCGCCCGCGCCCTGGCGATGCAGCCCAAGATCATGCTTTTTGATGAGCCCACCTCTGCGCTGGACCCAGAAATGATCAAAGAGGTGCTAGATGTGATGCTCCAGCTCGCGCAGGATGGCATGACCATGGTGGTGGTCTCGCACGAGATGGGCTTTGCCCGTAACGCCGCCGATCGCGTGATCTTTATGGATGAGGGCAACATCATCGAAGACACCACGCCAGGCGAGCTCTTCCGGGCCCCCAGACACGAGCGCACCCGCGAGTTCCTGGGCAAGATCCTGCATTAGTCGCGCCGGATTCCACCGTCCATACCCGTTCGCATCGGGAAACGCGGTTAGTGACCACGAGCCGACCCCGATCGCTCGCTGCACTCCCGGCCGCTTGGCCCGCACCTGCGATCGGTGTGTCCCCGGGAAACACGACCATTGACAGAGAGCACCCCGGGGGTATAATTCGCCTGCGGGGGTGATCCGCCATTACTCTACGAACAACCAGGGGAGATCTGCTGTGCGCGAGTTGGGCCTGTATGTGAGTGCCAGTCCAGAGATGGATCCCGAGTGTGAACTGCTCGGGCAAGTGCTGGCGCAGCTGACCCCCTCCGTGCGCTGGCAGATCAAGCGCACGCCCCCTGCCCACGACAAGACCGATCCCGACTGGCTTGCATTGGAGAGCGCAGACTTTTACGTGCTGCTCGTGGGCCGCGACATTACAGCGCCGGTCGGCGTCGAGTATGTGGCCGCGCGGGAGCACGGCATACCGGCGTTCTGCTATCGCAACAGGGCGGCCACGCCCAGCCCCGCTCTGAGCGCCTTTGTGCGCCAACTGGACGCTGATTGGCGGTTGTATGAGACCCCTCAAGCCTTTGCCAGCGACCTGAGAAAGCAGCTCGTCAGGCGCCTGATCGAGGGCACTCCTGGCTATGGCCTCTCATTGCAGGAGATCGAAAGGCTCGCAGCAGAGTTGCGAGAAGAGGACGAGGACGAGCACGGCGGGACGGAAAACCGCCGAGGCGCCGGTCGCGGTGGCGTGATTCTGCCCAACACCCCCTTGTAGGGCCAGGTACTCGCATATGCTTTGTCCCAGATGCAAGATCTCTGCCACAGGTGGCACGACCTGCCCCCATTGTGGCGATCCAATCCCAGAGCAAGAGACCTTTGAGGGACAGGGAGGCCACTACCTGCGGCTCTTCCTGCTGCTCTCCCTCATTCTCTTTGTGACAACCACGGCTGTGGCAAGCCTCCGCTCAGGGCAACCTTTCCAGCTGGGCCTGCTGCTCAATTCCAGGTGGTTCTGGCTCTATGGGCTGATATTCGTGCTACCCGTGGCCTATGGTGTGCATTTCTGGAGGATGCTACGGGGCGAACAGGTACGGGTGACAGACGCCTACATCGAGCGGCTGTCACACTGGGGCAATGAGAAGATCCTCTGGGCGGATGTAGTCGCCTTTAGGAAACAGGTTCTACCATTTCGCGATACCGGGCTCGGGCGTGTCGCCCGGCTCAGCCGCTGGCTGACCAAAGGCCGGCTCTTTGCCCACATTCCCCCCTACGCCTACGACCTGATCGCCACAGATCAGAATGGCAAGAGACAAGTATTGCGCCTGGAACCGGGGAGCATCGGCGATCTGGCGTGGCTGCTGGCGCTTGTCGAGGAGCATGCCGGAGCGCCCGACTCGGCTTGACGTGGGGGTACCTCAGCGCGCCGTTTGGCCCTTGCCAGCGAGTCTGAATGGCAGATACACATCCGCAACAGACGCCACAACTGGCTGTGCCGCCAACACCGGCTGTCCCGGCAGCCTCATGACATAATAGCTGCCGCCCAGCCAATAGCCACCCTCGACAAAACGCCAGATGCCCTCTGCCGTCTCCAGCGGAACCTGCATCTGCACCAGCGCACTCTGTCCGGCGGGGAGCGGCGCCAGGCCCGCGAGGCGCGCCTCAAAGCTCTCACCGTCCGGTTTCCAGCCCCATAGCTCGAGCGCGTCGATCGCCGCCAGCTGCGTGCCCACGTTCGTGACCTGCATCAGCACAAAGGCCATGTCACCAGAGCTGTACAGCGAAAAGGTCGTGATCTGCAGCTGAGGTCCCTCCACCGCCACATCCCCCGTGAGGCGGGCAAATACCTGGTGATGTCCTGCCTGTAAATAGGACAGGGTGTGAAGCTGCCAGTTGCCCACCTGTTGGATCTGCGAGGCGGCCATAACCTGAACCTGTGCCTCAGCCCCCGGAGTGAGGGTGATCCGCCGGTCGGAGACCGCCTCCCACCGGCCACCATCGGGGCGCAGGCCTTCGAGCACCAGGCCATCCAGGGAGAGGCTGTCCTGTGAGGTATTGCGGATGCCGAGCGACAGCGTCATCCGATCACCCACTTGAGGGGTTGTCGCTGGTCCGGTCAGACTGACGAGCGTCAGCGGCGCGCCGCCGACTTCCAGCTGCCCGCGCGCCGGCACACCAGCGGCGCCCTGATCCGAGTGCCACGACACGCGTCCCACATACCAGGTCCCGGAAGAGGCCGGCAGAGCGGGCACGCGCACATCCAGGCGCTCACCAGCACCCAGCATCCAGTTCCCCTCGGCCTCTGCCACATGGCTGTCACCATCCAGGGAGAAAAGCGACACCTGCACCAGATCCAGCCGCAAGGGAGCCGTGCTCTGGTTGATGAGGCGTACAACTAGCTCGATCGTCTCGCCGAGTTTGGCGGGTTGAACAGAAGGCGTCACCTGCCCGTCGATCTCTACGGGAATCAGACAACCGTCGCGCCCGATATACGCCCCTTTGGCAAACTCATGGCGCGACAGACCGTAGACCTCGCGCAGCGCGTCCAGATCGGGTCTCACCCAGTCGGACCCATGACGCACCAGGAGTTCGAGATGGAGATGGGCTTCGGTGACGCCAGAGGCGCCCGAGTGACCGATAGGCTCGCCGGTGCGCACAAAGCGTTCGCCGGACTGCGGATCTCGCAGATGGGCCAGTCTCACCAGCCAGTTGCCCGTCTCATCGATGATATCGACATAGTGGCCATAAGTCGTCTCCAGCGGGCGTAGATCGGTGCGAAAGTACGCTTTGCCGGAAAATGGTGCATATAGGGCAACACCCACTGGCATACCCAGGTCCCAGCCGATGCCGGTAGCCTTGCCCAGCTCCCAGTGACCCTCGGGCTCCCAGGTGACGCGATAGCTCTCCCCGCAAGCCCAGGGCAGCACGAAATCCGCTGGCACGCCATAATCCGCCCCCTCGGCATTCACCGCCAGGGGCAGAAGCAGGGTCGCCAAGAGCACCAGAACAAGCGACAGGCGTCCCACGCGGACCTCCACGAAAGCGCATCTATTTACAGATTATAATAGGGAACCAGGCGTGGCGCAATACGCGGTCCACGGTGCTCCCGGCCAAGACCTTGATAAGGGGCGCCGAGCCGTAGCCTCCCATCAACAGCAGTTGCGCCGACTCGCGCTCCATCGCTCGCAGGATGGCTTCATGTGCGGGGCCACTCTCACGGCAGAGCTGCACATCGGTGACGCCTGCCTCGCGCACATACGCCTCTGCTTCGGACATATCTTTCTCTGAGGCGCCGGTCTCACCGGATGAGAGGATCACGCCGGACAGGCCCCAGTGGGAGAGTATGTAACGAAAGACATACAGCGCCTCGCGAGATTTCGGGCTGGCGTCATAGGCCAGCGTGACTCGCTTGAGGTCCAGAGAAGGCGAACCAGGCACCGCCAGAATGGGTCGCGCCACACGGGAAGCGACGCCCTGAAAGATCGTGCCGAGGGGCCTTTCGGCGACCTGGCCTTGCTCACGGCGCTGATTGATGACCACCAGATCGGCCCACCGCGCGTCGCTCAGGATCTCTTCCACCACGTCTCCCTGAACGATACGGCCCGTGGCCGTGACGCCGAGTTGCCGGGCTCGCTCAAGGAACTCGTCCAGCACCTGCTGACCATGCTGGCGAGCTTCTTCGCTGCTGTTGGCCAGTACATGCAGACCTCGCAGGGCGCCCCCCTCGCGCCGCGCGATCTCCGCGGCCTGCTCCAGCGCGCGCCACCCGCTGGGCGCTCCAGTCAGCGTCAGCAGGATCTCATGAAAGAGCCCCTCCTCTCCGGCAGCCTCAACGCGCTCACTGCGCCAGGCACCCGCCCGCGGCCCGCTACGCAGCACGCGCGGGACGATCCAGCCCAGGAACCGGCTCGCCAGCCGCCGGAGAACATTCTTGATGCCCTTGCCGTATTGCTGCCCGAAATCTCGAGCCAACTCCCAGGGGGCCAGAGGGCGACCCAGCTCGAGAGACATCAGATAGCCGCGCTCGATCACTGAAAAGTAGAGATCTGCCTCCGTGAGGCCCGGAAAATCCTCAAGCATCTCGCCGCGACGAATCTCATGCACCACCGGCATATAGACATGGTCGTACCAGTGCGTCACCGCCTCATCGGCGGACATCTCGCGGCTGGTCTCGGTCTCTACAAAGTACCGGTGTGTCCTGATATGCTCCTGCAGCCTGGCATAGTCGCCCGGCATCGTCAGGCGCACATTCTGCTCCGGTCGCAGCATATCCAGATGCGTCTCATCGAGGAACTGCCGGTAGGCCGCCAGGGTGTCCAGATCCTCCAGAGTCAGATCGGCTGTAACCGGCACACGGCTGGAGACCTCAACAACCTCGGCATCGATGAACGCCTGTCCCTCCTGGCGGGCCACAGACACGCGATGGTGACCATCCACCACGAAATAGGCGTCACCAACCTTGTACAGCGAGATGGCTGGCAGGTGTACGCCGGCCGACGAGGCCGAGCTCACGCTCACCCACTTGCCCTGCAGATAACGTTGCAGGGGCGTGAAAACACGGTCAAAGTCACCGCTGCGCCCCAGGCTCCCGACGATCCGATCCAGTGGCACCGGCTGAAGGCCACGGTAACGCTGCTCGCGCAGACCAATCCGTTGCTTGACCTCTTCAAAGGGCAGGAGGCTCTGATCCCGCTTGAGGAGACGCATCAAGCGGCGCCGCCAGCGGCCTTTATTCAGCGCGCGATCGAACTCCCGCTGCGCCTTAGCGAGCATGCTGGCACCGTATCGTGCACGCACGGTGGCGAAGGGAGAGCACCGTGCGCAGCGGGAAGAGGGTACAAATACGAGAGAACATGCTGCCTTAGCCTTTCAGTGCGTGGCACAGGCGATGCAAGGGTCAAAGGCGCGGACAACGCGCCCGACGGCGCGCTCCAGCTCCAGGTTGATCCCCGCATCGGTGATATACCGGCGCGCCGCCACCTCCAACGCACGTTCGATCGCGAGAATGTTGTACTGGGTTGGAATCACAAAGCGCGCCTGCTCCACAAGGCCGCCAGAAATGACATAATGATGGATGAGTGGTCCCCGCGGGGCCTCCACAAGCCCGTACCCTTCGCCCTCCATGCTGTAGCAAGGCGCTCGCAACTCGGCATGTGTCAGATCTTTCTCCAGCAGCTCGACGGCACGCTCCAGGCAGTAGATCAACTCGATACATCGCGCCAGGTCGAACAAGAGGATCGCGTGCGCAGGATAGCCCCACTCGGATCGAAAGCGTGCCAGGAGGCCATCGGCTACGGGCGTGCCCATCTCGGGCAGCAGGTTTAGCCGGGCCAGCGAATTGGCACGGAGGATCTGCCCTCGAAACATTATACCATCCGAGTAACTGGCCTCGATCGGTCTGAGCTCCAGGTGGTCAGACAGGTCCCGCGCCGTAAAACTGTCCGCTTCTGTGCCATCGGGCGCGAGCACCCGAATAGAGGAGCCATAGTAACTGTGACCGCGGTAGACGGAGGCAAGATAGTATGCAGGCTCATCGTCGCCGAGAGTCCCGATGCGATCCCGTAGACCCTCGAACATGGCCCAGTTGAGATCCACCAGTTCCATCGCCGGAGCGAGCCCGTCGGTCAACTCACGCCGCAGCGCATCCATGGCCGCAGGGTCCAGCCCGGAGGCCACCCCGCCTACCACCGCGCGCACAGGGTGGATGAACTGTCCTCCCGCCAGAGTGATCAATTTCGTGCCGAGGCGCCGTATCGCCAGCGCCCGCGGCGCGATATTCGCGTGTTCGTCGCCCAGATGAAAGATACTCGGCTGGCCCTCTACACCCGAGAAATCTGGCATGGTAAAGAGAAAGAGAGAGGTCGCCTGGTTCTGAATGAGCTGGCCCAGCATCATCAATTCGCGGATCTGGACAGCAGCGGGAGGGGGGACAATGCCACAGGCATCCTCCAGAGCTTTGACGGCCGCCAGATGGTGAGCGGTGGAGCAGACGCCGCAGATCCTCGGCACCAACACAGGCACCTGTTCCGCAGGCACGCCCTGGATCAGCAGCTCGAATCCCCGCAGCTCGGTAGCCTGAAAGTGCGCCGAGAGCACCTCGCCCCCGCGAAAGTTGATCACCGCGCGGGCATGCCCCTCAATTCTGCTGAGCGGTACAGTCAGTGTAGCCATCAGAACACCTTGCTCTTGTCGCGCGGCGTACCGGTATAGTCTGCGAACTGAAACACAAACAGAGAGAACTGGGGCGAACGCAGGCCGGTATCCACCTCTTCCGGAGCGATGTCTGTCAGTCCGGCAAAGACCCGCTTGATGCCCTCAAGCCATTCGTCGGACGACCGTTCGATGAAGGTATCCGATGGCCCCCGGCAACCGACACAGGGATGGCCCGCACGCGGGCAGGGCGCCCTGCATCCCGCGCGGGTAGACGAACCGATGCACAGCAGCCCCTGGTTGATCAAGCAGATGTCGGGATCCAGCATCCCGCCGTGAAAGCCAACCAGATGATCGGGCCGGTCACGGGTCTTTTTCCTGCCGCACTCGGCGCAGACCATGCGCGGCGCGCTAAAGCTCTCGGGGCTGAACAGAAGCGCCATAAACAGCTCGGGTGTGGGAGGACATCCCGTGAGATACCGGTCGACCGGGACAACGGTATCGATGCCGCGGGACTTGCCCAGCAACCGCGGGACATTGCGGCGCTCCATCGAGTCCAGAAAGAGCTCGCGCACCTCATCGCGCGAGCCAAGATTGGCTACGCCGCCAGAGACGGCGCAGGTGCCTACCGCCACCACGTGATGTGCGTGCCGGACCGCGGCTCTCAGACGAAAGAGGTCATCTTCGGTGTAGACCGCGCCGGTGACAAGCAGTGTATCGACTTGAGGGATGTCGTCGCTGGAGATGACCAGAGGCATATAGAGCAGCCTGCGGTTATCGATCCAATCGTCGGCGTTGAGGAGCGACACCTCACAGCCAGAGCAGCCGGAAAGCTGTAACACGGCAAAACGTTCTTCCATTGCGCTATCACGCCTCCGGTGATAGTCAGGGCCCGGTCGCCGGCACCACGCTAATGCGTAGCTGCAGGGCAATTCTAGCACCTTCCCTGACCCAATCAAAGCAATTCGGGACGCCGGCGGATCTCTTATGACCGGATGCGTGTCTCAGAATAGAGCCCTTGTGATATACTGGCCTTGAGAGAAACGAAAGGAACCCTGTGATGCCCAGATGGTCATGGCCGCGCGAAGCGGCCCAGGACATTGCGCGCGCACGCCAGATCGCAGAGGTGCTGATCCGCAACGGATTGGGCTTTATGGTGGATCGGAGCGGCCTCGCCCGCTATCTGCCCCTCTGGCGAGCGCAGGGAATCCGGAAGGAGACGCCCCAGCATGGGGGGCAATTGCCGGAACGCATCCGCCGAACGCTGGAGGAGCTGGGGCCGACCTATGTCAAGCTGGGACAAATCCTCAGCACCCGCCCCGATGTCCTCCCTGAGGAGTATATCGTCGAGCTCAGCAAGCTGCAGGATGACACCCCTGCGGCGCCCCCAGCTGAGATCATCCAGGTGATCGAGCGCGAGCTCGGGCAGCCCATCGACAGGCTGTATGCTACTTTTACGGAGGAGCCCATCGCCTCAGCCTCGATCGGCCAGGTGCACCGCGCGACCCTTCCTGACGGGAGAGCTGTGGTCATCAAAGTGCAGCGTCCCGGCATCGAGAAGGAGGTCGAGGCTGACCTGCGCCTGATTCGCGCACAGGCCAAGGCGCTCGAACGACGATCCAAAATGGTGGCCTCTCTTGGGCTGAGCGAGGTCATCCAGGAGTTCTCGGACAGCCTGTTAAATGAGCTGGACTATCATATGGAAGGGCGCAACGCCGACCGGCTGCGCGAGCTGGTGCGCGACGACCTTGTCCTGCTCCCAGAGATCATCTGGGATCACACCACACGGGGCGTCCTCACCATGACGGACCTCGAGGGCATCAAGATCAGCGAGCGCAGCACCCTGATCGCGGCAGGGTACGACCTGCAACAGGTAGCCGAGCGCGTCATCGACGCCTACATGAGCCAGGTTTTTGTGCACGGTATCTTTCATGCCGATCCGCATCCCGGCAACATCATGGTGTGCGGGGATCGCATCGGCCTGGTGGACCTCGGTAACGTCGGCTACCTGACTCCGGCCATGCGCGACCGTCTGGGCCAGTTGTTGTTCTCCCTGGTCCGGCAGGATGCAGATGAGCTCTTGCAGGTGCTCGTCGACATGGGCGCGATGTCGCACCAGACAGACACCGATGCGCTGCGCCGTGAGATCCAACGGCTGCTGCTGCGCTACTATGGGGTCTCGCTGGAAAGCATCCCCATCGCGCAGTTCCTCAGCGAGCTGATGGGCGTCGCCTTTCACTATCATATACGCCTGCCCGGCGATCTGGCGCTCCTGGCCCGCACCGTCGTGGTCCTGGAAGGCGTGATTCGCAGCCTTGAGCCCAGCGTGGTGTTGGCCAAACGTCTGGAACCCTTTATAATCCGCCTGTTACGCGAGCGAGTCAGCCCCAAGAGGCTGGGCCTGGATGCCGTCAAGACGATAGACGACCTTCGCGCAGCCCTGCAGGTGCTCCCGCGAAGGATGGATCTGCTGTCGGACCAACTCGCCAGGGGCGAGATGACCGTCGGCGTCGATCTCAGGCGCATGGATCAGATGCTGCGACGGGCGGAGGCCATCGGAAACCGCATCTCTTTTAGCGTCGTCATCGCGGCGATTATTATGGGGTCCGCACTGATCCTGCTCGGTGGCGAGGAGGCAGCGGCCTTTCGGCTGCCGCTCACAGATATCGTCCTTCCGATCCCTCAGGTAGCCTTTCTGGCGGCGGGCCTGCTGGGCGCGTGGTGGCTGATATCGATTGTCCGCTCCAAAGGGCTCTAGCCCAGTTACGTCAGTCTGCTTTCGCGGAGGTACTGGATCCATGAAGGTAATGGTGACCGGTGGCGCCGGGTTTATCGGTTCGCACATCGTCGACGCGATGCTGGCGGCGGGACACGATGTCTGCGTGGTGGACGACTTTTCCACCGGCCATCGCGAAAACGTGGACCCGCGCGCACGCATCTACGACGTCGATATTCGCGACGAGGCTGCTCTGGAGGCCGTATTCGAGCAGGAAAAGCCCGAGGTGATTTCGCACCAGGCCGCCAAGGCCAACGTGCGCGAATCGATGGTCAGGCCCGTGCTCTACGCCGAGGTCAACATCCTGGGCTCGCTCAACCTTCTGGAGGCTACGCGCCGTCACGAGGTACGCAAGATTATCTATGCCTCCACAGGAGGCGCGGTTTACGGCGACCTGGAGTATGTGCCCGCCGATGAGGCCCACCCCATCAACCCTCTCGATCCGTACGGTGCGAGCAAGCACCAGGTTGAGCACTACCTGTACATCTATGGCCGGCATTACGGCCTGGACTATACCGTCTTGCGGTATCCCAATGTCTACGGCCCGCGGCAAGACCCGGAGGGCGAGGCGGGGGTGATCGCCATCTGGACAGGAAGGATGCTCAAGGGGCGATCCACGATCGTGTACGGCTCCGGCGGACAGGAGCGCGATTTCGTCTATGTGGGCGATATCGCTCGCGCCAATGTCATGGCCCTCGACAAGGGCGGCGGAGAGATCATCAATCTGGGCTCGAGCATCGGCACCTCGATCAACGAGGTGTTCGACCTGTTGCAGCGCTATACGGGCTATACGCAGGAGCGCACCCACGGCCCGGCCAAGCAGGGCGAGGTCTTTCGGAGTTTCATCACCCACGAAAAGGCAGAAAGACTGCTGGGATGGCTGCCTACGGTGTCTCTGAGCGAGGGCCTTGAGCGGACTGTAGACTACTTCCGGCGCTAGGAGTATGAGCGCCGTGAGGGCCGCTTCCGCCAGCCAGGAACACGCTGTCGCCGTGGAGCCCCTGGCTGTCTCCGCCGTGACAGGCCCGCTGGCGGAGATCATGGCGGCAATGGGTGTTGAGACGGGACGCCAGGCCGCCTATATCGCCAGCATTCCGCCACGCGACCCGCTCTACGGGCAGCCTAACCCGAGACTGCCCTCGGCGCTGAGCCAGGCCCTGAAAAAGCTCGGGATTCAGCGCCTGTACAGCCACCAGACGGCCGCGCTGCAGGCCGCGCGTCAGGGCAAAGACCTGGTTGTCGTTACCTCCACCTCCAGCGGCAAGACGCTGTGCTACAACGTCCCCGTGCTCGAGCATGTCCTGGCGGACCGCGAGGCACATGCGCTGTACATCTATCCCATCAATGCGCTGATCAACGACCAGTTCAATGCGCTGGCGCGTCTGAACCTCGAACTGGGGTGCGACGCCGTCGGCATCGAGCGCTACAGTGGCTCTGTGACTACGGAGCGCCGCCGAGACATCCGCGCCAGACAGCCGAATATCCTCCTCACCAACCCGGAGATGGTCCACCTGAGTTTTCTCCAATGGCACCATCTGTGGGCGCCGATGTGGAGGCACCTCGCCTACATCGTGCTGGACGAGGTGCACACCTACCGAGGCGTCTTTGGCGCGCACATGGCGGGCCTGGTGCGGCGGCTGCTGCGGGTAGCCCATCACTATGGCGCCGATCCCCGGTTCATCTGCTGTTCCGCCACCATCGCCAACCCGCACGAGCTGGTCGAGAGTCTCATCTCACGCCCATGCACGCTGGTGGACCAGGATGGTTCGGCCAGCGGGCGGCGGCTGTTTGTGCTCTGGAACCCGCCGCTCCAGCCCGATGAAGGCGAGAATGTCAGGCGTCCGTACACGGACGAGTCCGTTGACCTCCTTCAACTCTGCCTGCAAGCAGATATGAACACGATCGTCTTTACCCGGGCGCGCCGCGTCACAGAGCAGATGTTGCGCAAGAGCCAGGGGCTCAGCACGGACGCGGACGAAAGCACCGACGAGCCCGTGCCTCAGATCGCCTCCTATCGGGCGGGATACCTGGCCGAGGAACGAGAAGCGATCGAGTCTCGCCTCAAGCTGGGAGAGCTCCGCGGCGTGATCACCACCAATGCGCTGGAGCTGGGCATCGACATCGGCGGGCTGGACACCGCCATCATCGCCGGATACCCCGGCTCGATCATGTCCACCTGGCAGCAGGCGGGACGCGCCGGTCGGCGGGGGCGCGACGCGCTGGTGTTTCTCGTCGCCTCTCAGAATCCCCTCGACCAATTCTACATGCTGCATCCTGAGCAGTTCTTTGCAGAGCCCCACGAGCAGGCCGTAGTCGACCTGGCGAATCCCTTTGTGCGGTTGCGGCATCTGCTCTGCAGCGCGCGCGAGATCCCCTGGTCGCTCAAGGAGATCGCTCGCCAGCCGGTCGACATCCAGCGCGACCTGACCGCGCTCAAGGAGGCGGGCGTTCTGGAGGAGCAGAGCCCCAGGGGAGAGCCGCTGTTGGCCTATCCGGGCGAGGACGCGCGCAAGGGGCTCCACATGCAGATCTCGCTGCGATCGGCGGGGCAGGAGACGTTTACGATCCGTGATGAACAGCGCCACGAGATCGGCACAATTCAGCCGCCCAATGTCTATCGCGAGGCGCACCCGGGGGCCATCTACCAGCACATCGACGGCGACTATCGGGTAGTGGGGTTCAATCGTTACGAGCACGCCATCACCGTGCGCCCCGAGCCGCTGCCCCACTATACCCGCTCGCAAAGCGCCTCCAGCATCTCTGTGGCCAGGGAGTTGGCCCGCAGGCAATTGGGCGACGAGCAAGCAGGACTCTCGGTGCACCTGGGCGAAGTGACGGTCACAGAGGTCGTCTCGGCCTACCAGGAGCTTGAGATGGGCAGCAACCGCCTGGTGCGCCGCGTCAACCTGGAGACGCCACTGCGTATCCGGCTCCATACCATCGGCCTGTGGATCAGCCTGCCGCCCGCGCTGGAACCGGTGAGACCGGGCATGTCCGAGAGCGAGCGGTCACGAGCTCTGGAATATGGACTGCATGCCGTCGAGCACCTGCTGACGGGATTGGTACCCCTCCTGGTGATGTGCGACCGGCGCGATATCGGCGGCGAGTTCGCTGTCAGCCATCCCGATGTGGGTGGCGGCGCGCTGTTTCTCTACGATGCTTACGAGGGCGGGATCGGCCTGGCCGAGGCGGCCTTTGAACAGATTGAACAACTGCTGGCCCTGGCCTATGACACAGTGCGCCACTGCTCGTGCCAGGATGGTTGCCCCGCATGTGTCCAATCCAGCAGTTGTCGCCGGGGCAACGAATCGCTGGACAAACACGCGGCTATCGCTTTACTCTCCACGCTGGCGCCCGCTTTCGCCGCATCCACGACGGTGACGCCGGGCCGGCGACAACGCATGGCGGGCGGGTTGGAGCGCAGCCTGGAACGCGCGATCGAGGAGATCGACCTGGCCACGCGCAAGCGAAGCATCCATGAGGCCGCCATTGCCGTGCCGGCAGAGCCCGCGCCCGCCGGACCGGAGTACGCCGTGGGGGCATGGGTGCGGCACGCCGTTTACGGCCGCGGGATCGTGATCGAGACCGACGGCTCTGGCAATGGGGCCTGGGTCACCGTGCGCTTTGTGCGCCGCAGTGTCATCCAGCGCATCTCCGCCAGGAGCCCGCAGCTGCGGCTCGAATGACGCCCGTGGGGCTCACCTCGCTTCTGCCTTGACGCCCCGACGAGCGCCATGCTATAGTGCCGCCAGAATCGCACCGCACCCTGAGACCGCTGATTGTCCCGTCGAGGAGGCTGTAACGTGACCAAATACACCATCGGCATCGACTTTGGTACCGAGTCCGCCCGTGCCGTGCTCGTGAGGCTCTCCGATGGCGCCGAACTTGCCTCAGCGGTGAGCGAATACGGCGACGGCGTCATCGACGAGGTCCTGCCCGGGACCACCATCCGTCTCGAGCCCGATTGGGCGCTACAGAATCCGCTGGACTATGTGACCGCTGTCAAGGAGACCGTGCCCCAGGTTCTCGCCGAGAGCGGCGTCTCCCCCGATGATGTCATCGGCATCGGCATCGACTTTACCGCCTGCACCATGCTCCCGACCACTGCGGATGGCACGCCGCTCTGCGCGCTGGTTCAGTATCGCGACAACCCTCATGCCTGGGTCAAGCTGTGGAAGCATCACGCCGCCCAGCCAGAGGCCAATTATCTCAATCAGGTGGCAAGGGAGCGAGGGGAGCCCTGGCTCTCCCGCTATGGCGGCAAGATCTCGTCCGAGTGGTTCTTTCCCAAGTCGCTGCAGATTCTGAACGAAGCCCCCGAGATCTATGAGGCAGCCGACCGGTTGATCGAGGCGGCCGACTGGATCGTCTGGCAGCTCACAGGGATCGAGACGCGCAACAGCTGCACAGCCGGATACAAGGCGATCTGGAGCAAGCAGGACGGCTTCCCGAGCCCCGATTTCTTTGCCGCACTGCACCCGCGCATGCGCAACATCGTCCAGGAAAAGATGAAGGAGGAGATCCTGCCGCTGGGCGCACGGGCAGGAGGCCTGACGGAGGAGATGGCCTCCGCCACCGGACTGCGCGCTGGCACTGCTGTGGCCGTCGCGAACGTCGATGCCCATGTGGCGGTCCCCGCCGCGACGGTCATCGGCACCGGCCGCATGGTGATGATCATGGGCACCTCCACCTGCCACATGGTGGTGGGAGAAAAGCCCGCGATCGTGCCGGGCATGTGCGGCGTGGTGGAGGACGGGATCCTGCCGAACCTCGCTGGCTTTGAGGCCGGGCAGTCGGCCGTCGGCGATCACTTTGCCTGGTTCGTAGAGCACTGCGTTCCGGCCGCCTACGAGGCCGAGGCCGAGCGCCGCGGCCTGAACATCCACCAGTTGCTGGAGGAAAAAGCCACCGCCCTCAAGGTGGGCGAGTCGGGGCTGCTGGCGTTGGACTGGTGGAACGGCAACCGTTCGGTCCTCGTAGACGTGGACCTGACGGGCATGTTGCTTGGCGCGACGCTGGCCACGCGGCCGGAAGAGATCTATCGCGCGCTGATCGAGGCGACCGCCTACGGCACACGGGTCATCATCGAGTCGTTCCGCGAGAACGGCGTGCCCGTGGACGATCTGGTGGCCGCTGGGGGATTACCCGAGCGCAACCGCCTGTTCATGCAAGTCTATGCCGACGTGATGGGCCAGGAGATCAAGGTCGTGGCAACCACTCAGGCGGGCGCCGTCGGCTCAGCCATGCACGGCGCGGTGGCGGCAGGTTCGGCCGCAGGCGGCTATGACACCATTGAGCAAGCAGCAGCCAACATGGCGCATCTCAAGGATGAGACCTTCCGCCCGATCGCGGAGAACCACGCGATCTACGATCGCCTCTATCGCGAGTATGTCATCCTGCATGACTATTTCGGACGGGGCGAGAACGACGTCATGAAGCGACTCAAGGCGCTGCGCGCCGAGGTGCTCACCGCCTGAAAACCGTGGCGACCCGGTACAGTCTACGATACAGGCTCCCGGGCGCGCCCCGGGAGCCTGCCCCTTTTACAGGAGCGACTCGGGGTCCACCTCTACACGCCAGCCCGGCGGCAACAGGACGTCGCGCAGCGCCTCGGCGGGCGCCGTGCCGCGCACGAGGATCTGCCAGCGCCATTCACCGCGCAGCCGCACGTAAAAGGCGGGCGCCGGACCAATCAGATCGACCTCTGGCAGCCCGAGCCGGGCGATGCGCTCAGAGAGCAGCGTATAAAGTTCCTCAGCGGCCTGTTCGGCCCGCCGTGCATCAGCATCGGCGTACAGCAGGCGGATCATGCGGCTGAGCGGCGGGTACCAGTGCTCGCGCCGGAAGGCGATCTCGTTTTCGTAGAATTGCTCATAGTCATGGGCACTGGCAGCCACGATGGCTGGATGCTCTGGCGCGTAGGTCTGGATGATCACCTGGCCGCCGAGCATGCTCCGGCCGGCGCGCCCGGCGACCTGCGTAAGCAGCTGAAAGGTGCGCTCCGAGGCGCGCAGGTCGGGAAGGTTGAGTAGCGTGTCCGCGGAGATGACACCCACCAGGGTCACGCGCGGAAGGTCCAATCCTTTGGCCACCATCTGCGTGCCGACCATCACATCGGCCTCACCCCGCACAAACCGATCCAGCAGCTGCTCATGCGCCCCCCGCTGGCGCGTCGCATCATAGTCCCAGCGCACCACGCGCGCGCGCGGATACCGGGCCTTGAGCTCCTGTTCGACCCGTTGGGTGCCCAGCCCAAAATAGCGGATGCGCCGGCTGCCGCACACCGGGCAGATCTCCGGTACAGGCTCGCGCACATTGCAGCGATGGCAGAGCAGATCCTCTTCAGCGCTGTGGTAGGTCAGCGGCAGGCCGCACCGTGAGCAGGCCATCACGTGCCCGCAGTCGCGACACAGCACAAAGGAGGCGGAGCCGCGCCGGTTCACAAACAGGATCGCCTGTTGACCGTCGGCCAGTGTCCGATCCATAGCCTCCTGCAGCGCCCGGCTAAAGATGCTGGTGTTGCCTGCGCGCAGCTCATCGCGCAGGTCGACCACGCGTACCGGGGGCAGATCGGTATAGAGCGCGTCGGCATCCGCACCGGAGAGGGGCCGGTACCCAGACGCTGGATGGGCCAGGTGTGAGCTCTGCTCGTCGACCGCCCGGCGATGGCCCATAATCCGTTTGGGCAAGGACAGTCTCACCAGCGCACCCCGCTCGGCGGCATAGGCCGATTCCAGAGAGGGCGTCGCGCTGCCGAGGATCACTGTGGCGCCGGCGAGTTCCCGCAATTGGAGCGCCACATCGCGGGCGTGATACATCGGTGAACGGTCCTGTTTATAGGTCCACTCATGCTCTTCATCCAGGACGACCAGGCCCAGATCCTGCACGGGGCTGAAAATCGCAGAGCGAGCCCCCACCACCAGGCGCAGCTCTCCGGCACGCATGCGCCGCCACTGATCGTATCGCTCTCCCGGCGTCAGGCCGCTGTGCATCACCGCGATCGTATCCGGAAAACGCGCACCAAAGCGCCGGATCGTCTGCGGCGTCAGGGCGATCTCGGGCACCAGGACGATCGCGCTCTTGCCTTGCGCCAGCACCTGCTGCACGGCGCGCAGATACAGCTCTGTCTTGCCGCTTCCCGTGACCCCCTGCAGGAGGTAACCCGTGGCACCGCCGGCGTCCAGGTCGGCCGAGATGGTGTCCCAGATCGCCTCCTGATCGGGAGTCAGGCGAGGAGGAGTCACAGGGACGAATGCCTTACCCGCCAGAGGGTCGCGCCACACCTGGCGTTTCTCGCAGGCGACGATCTCCCGGTCGAGCAACCAGTTCAGATCCGCCCTGGTTCCCCCGGACTCGCGCGCCAGCGCATCCCAGAGCATCCAGCCCCGGGTGTCGGGCCGTTCCAGAGCCCAGTTCTGTAGCGTCTCTATCACGGCGCTGCGCCTGCGCCTGGTCTCTTCCCGGCTGGAGAGCGACTCTTCCGGCGGCACGGTGCGTACCCTGACAAAATCCTTCAGCAGAGGTCGCACCCGCGGGGGCGTGATCTCCATATGCCGCACGACCAGCCCCTGATCCTCGATCCGTCGCAGCATCTCCCGCCAACTGCGGGGGGTTGCGAGACGGCCAAGCTGGCTCAGGGAGATCGGGCCGTGTTCTCGCACGAGCGCCAGAATCTCCCGCTGTCCGGGCGTGAGCGCCTCGATCTCTGCGCTGGCGGGGGATGTGGTGGCCTCAAGAAATGCCTCGGCCTGTTCGGTGCTGCCCGGGGGGATCATGGCCCAGATCGCCTGTTGCAGCGGCGCCATATAGTAGGTGCTGATCCAGCGGGCGAGCTCCAGTTGCATCGGGTTGAGGATGCGCTCCGGATCCGCCAGCCGGTCGATCAGGCGCGTCTCCGCCACCGGGGAGCGATCATCCAGCGCCATGACCACCCCCTGGAGATACCGCGGCCCAAAGGGCACCCAGACAAGATGGCCTGGCTGCAGTCCTGTGAGGTCCTCTGGAATCCGGTAGTGGAACGCCTCCAACGGGCGGTCTTCCTGTGCGTCGTCATCGGCGGGCACCTCGCGTGCATGTCTGGGACGCACCGCGCCAGCATTGACGGCCACGATGGCATACCGATCGGGCTGCGACAGGTCGTCTTGCTCCGGGGAGACCACCGGATCTAGTCCCCTACCAGAGCCACGGCGCCATAGCCCACCAGATCGGTGGGGCGACCATAGGGCATCACCTCATAGCTGGTGGTATAGTGCAGCAGTTCACCCCGCGTGGCCCCCAGCGCCTGCGCCGCCGCCATGGCGGCCACGACGGCGCCCGGCCCGCAGGCGTTATAGTGTGCCTGCGCCTCCGGAAGGACCCACCCGGTCTGCAGCCCCACGATCAGGGCGAGGACACGGCGGTCGTTCTCGTGGGCCCAGGCCAGGCCCGCCTCACCGGTGCCCGCCGGCGCGATACGATAGCGCGGGCCATAGTGTGTCAGGTCGGTGCTGCCGATCACCGCTACACGCTTGCCAGAGTCATGGATAACCGCGGCGGTGACGGCCCCCAACGCCTGCGCATCGCTGTGCGGGGGCATCGCCACTGGAAGTATTTTGGCCTGAGGAAAGAGTACCTGGACGAAGGGGAGCTGAACCTCGATCGAATGCTCGTCAGCGTGGGCCGATAGACGATCGGCAAAGCGCGAGTCCGCTGCCAGCAACTCCCGGGCGAGATCTTCATCAATGGCGATATCGCCCAGCAGAGTGCGCCAGCTGCCGCTTCCATAGAGAGAGGCCCCAGGTACGCCGGGGGTATGCACCGCGCCGAAGAACAGCACCGTGTCCGGGTGTTCACCCTGCCACAGGGCCTTGAACACCCGCAGCGCCGTCTGCCCGGAGTAGACCCACCCTGCGTGCGGGACAATCCCGCCATAGACCGTGCCAGAGACCTCTACCGGGGTATGGTCCATCCAGCTCTGCACAGTCTCACGAATCTCGCGCGCTGTCCCGGGATAAAAGCTGCCCGCTACACGAGGTTTGCGTATTGCCATCGCCACACCTCCCCTACAAAACAGGGCTCGGTCTGTCAGAGCAGCCCCCGTGTGTGAATCCAGGTGCCGAGCCCACTCAAGGCCACCAGAAGCAAAGCCATCCCGACGGTCACCGCGGCGGCGCGGCCGCGAGGAAGACGATCCTGTAACTGTAACTCGCCCGACGGCCCCTGCGCCAGACTGTACCGAGGACTATATGCCCATCCCAGCGCCAGCCCCACCAGCAATCCGCCCAGATGCCCCAGGTTGTCGATCTGCGGATTCATGAGGCCCCACAGCAGGTTATAGCCCGTCACAAGCAAGAGGCTGCTCAGTTGCCGGCGACCCTGTGCTCCAAACGCCTCGCGATAGATAGCGTAATAGACGGTGGTGGCTCCGATCAGGCCGAAAACCGCCGCCGAGGCGCCAGCGGAGAGGGCACTGCTGCCGATATAGCTTAGAATGGTCCCGCCCAGGCCTGATAGCAGGTAGAGCACGATGAATCGCAGGCGACCGAAACGCCTCTCGACCTGTAGACCGAACAGGTACAGCGCGTACGAGTTCATCAGCAGGTGCAGGATGCCGATGTGCAGGAAATTGGCCGTCAACAGGCGCCAGTACTCGCCCCGGACGATCAAAGGCTGGTACTTGGCGCCAAATAGCACGAGAATCCGGATGTCCTCTGAACCACCGAGGGCGGTCATCGCCAGCCAGATAAGCGCATTCAGGGCCAGCAGCACATAGGTCCAGAGCGGAGCGTGCGTCGGAACCGGCAAGCTTGTACGCAAGGCGGGCGCTGCGGGGGGCGCAGCCTGCGGTTCACCCTCCGGCCATTCCGGCGTCTGCGACATGGTCCTATAGCTCCAGCGGCCGGCGGGCCGTGCGCCGCTTTTCGGCATCGATAATGGCCAGAATCTGGCGCGCGGCATCGCACAGGCGTCCGTCGTGGTTGATCACCACATAGTCGAAGGACTCTGCAAGGGCACTCTCCGCCTCTGCCGTCTCCAGCCGTCGCGCAATCTGCTCCGGCTCGTCGACGCCCCGACGCTCCAGTCGCGCCCTGAGTGCCTGTGTGGAACTCGGCGCCAGAAAGACAGTGACAGCGCCAGGGATACGCTCTTTGATCACCTGGGCGCCCTGCACATCCAGGCGCATCACCGTGTCCTTGCCCGCCTTGAGCGCCGCCACCACCTGGGCCTTTTGCACGCCCTTGTACTGGTTATAGACCACAGCGTACTCGAACAACTCATCGGCATCGATCATGCGCTGGAATTCTTCGGTCGTCACAAAGATATAGTCCACCCCGTCACGTTCGCCGGGGCGAATCGGGCGATTGGTGGCTGTCACGACAAAGTGGAAAGAGCCCCCCTGGCGCCTCATCTCGGCGATAACGGTATCTTTTCCTGCACCCGACGGGCCGGTGATCACCAGAAGAACAGGCGCCGGGGCGAGATAGGGAGCCAGCGGATTGGGTTCCTGAGAAGACACGGGATGGCACTACTCCTTGTTACCCGTCTCGGCCCGCAAAGCGAGACGCAGCGCCCGGCGTGCAAGCGCTGCGTGACAAGCGAACCGTTGACTCACCAGGCCACCCGAGCTGCGGGCGCCCGCGTGTACTAGTAACGGACAAGCTTTTCGACGTCAAGCACAAAGATGACCGCCCCGCCCACCTGAACCTCGACCGGGTTGGGCATGTACAACTCGCCCGGCTCCATCACTGGCGGCAGGGGATTGACATACTGCGTGCGCGTGTGGCAGTTGCGCTTGATGATTTCGAGAACGGCGGCCACCTTTTCCTCATCCGTGCCGATCAGAATGGACGCGTTGCCTTCACGTAAAAAGCCGCCCGTCGTGCTGATCTTGGTGGAGGAAAAGCCAGCGTCCCGCAGTGCAGAGATGAGCGGATCCGCGTCATCGCTGTGGACAATGCTCACGACAAGTTTGGTACTCATAGGTTAACCCCCTTGAGCTGCAATGAGGCCAGAACGCTCACATAGTTCGTCGATCCGCCGCTGAATCTGGCGATGGATAACATCCGCCGGCTGCCCGGCATCGATCACCATCCATCGCGCCTCCTCTGCCTGGGCCATCCGCAGATAGCTCTTCCGCACCGCCCGATGAAACTCTACGGCGAGCTGATCCATCCGGTTCCACTCGCCGCCCTCGTCAAAGGCGAGTTGCTTGCGGCGCAGTCCCTCGGTCACGTCCAGATCCAGGTAAACAACCAGATCTGGCACCAACCCGCCTGTGGCCCACCGGGTCATCTGCTCAAGCATCGCCCGGTCCAGGCCATGCCCCTCGCCCTGGTACGCCAACGTAGAGTAGGCATACCGGTCAGAGACCACAAAGCGGCCACTGGAGAGCGCCGGACGAATCACCTCACCCACGTGCTGTGCTCTCGCAGCAGAGTATAGCAGAGCCTCAGTAATAGGCAACATACTCGCGTTTTCGACCGCGTGCAACACCTCGCGGATCTGCTCTCCGATGGCGGTGCCACCCGGTTCGCGCGTGCACAAAACATCACGCCCGGCGATCTGCAGTGCCTCACGCAACAGGCGTATCTGCGTCGTCTTGCCGCTGCCCTCGGGCCCCTCGAACACGACGAAAAGTCCCATGCCCGTCCCTACCGGTTGGTGTAGATCGTGACGCGGCGCTGCGGCTCGGTGCCGGAACTGCGCGAATAGAGGTTCGCATCCTTGGCCATCTGATGCTGCATCTTGCGCACCATGGCATCCTGTGAGGAGAGCTGCACCGACGTTCGTTCGCCCGAGATCACCTTTTCGATCGCCCGGCGGGCATCCTCGATGGCCATCTCCAGCGCTGGGACCCCCATCTCTGGCTCCAGGTCGAGATCGAACACCTCTGCCAGATACTTTTCCATTTGCGTTTCAGTGTTACTGCGCAGGACATACACCGGTATGCCGCGGCGCTCCGCCTCCTCCACGGCCGCCGGCCGCTTGCGATAGTAGGTCCGCAGGGTCAGCAGAGCATCGGCCTGGGCGAGATCCCCCACCAGGACGAGCGGGACGCCCAGCCGCCGGCTGACCTGCCGCATCCGATTCTGGTTGAGCCCGTAGGGATAAACCCGCACCGTCTTGCGCCGTCCGTTGCCCCGCACCGACCGCGACAGCGGGTAGGACACGTCCCGCTCCTCTCGCTCCTCCTCACGAGGCTGGCGAATGCGCTCGGGTACTTCCTGCATCTTTTCGATCTCGCCGCTCTCGGTCCGAACCCGAATCTCGGCCGGCAGATTGCGCCCGCGCAGCAGAGCATCGACAGACGCTGCAACATCGGCCCGGACGGCCACCCGATCACGATCCTGAATCTCGATCACGACATCAAAGGTGGGAGGCGCCTTGCGCTCGAGGACCGACTTTTGCGTGCCGCGACGGCGCGCCTCCTCGTCTCCTAGCGTGACCGTCTGGATCCCTCCGACCAGATCGCTCAGCGTGGGGTTCATCATCAGGTTATCGAGCGTGTTCCCGTGCGCGGTGCCCACCAGCTGAACCCCGCGTTCAGCGATGGTCCTGGCTGCCGATGCCTCCAACTCGGTGCCAATCTCGTCGATGACGATCACCTCGGGCATGTGGTTCTCCACCGCCTCAATCATCACGGCGTGCTGCATCGATGGCGTGATCACCTGCATCCGGCGCGCACGACCCACCGCAGGATGGGGTATGTCGCCATCACCGCCGATCTCGTTGGAAGTGTCCACAATGATCACGCGCATCTTTTCCGCGAGCACGCGGGCCACTTCACGCAGCATCGTGGTCTTGCCGACGCCGGGACGGCCGAGTAGCAGCAGGCTCTTGCCAGAGTGCACAATGTCCTCAATGACCTCAATTGTCCCATAGACGGCGCGACCGACCCGGCATGTCAACCCAACGACATCGCTCCTGCGATTGCGGATCGCCGAGATTCGATGCAGCGTGCGCGCAATGCCAGCGCGGTTATCCTCGCCAAAGTCGCCGATGCGTGCCACGACATAGTCGATCTCTTCCTGCCTGATCTCCTGACTCGTGAGCACGATCTCGCGATCGACGTAGCGTGCCTCGCAGACACGCCCCAGGTCCATGACGACCTCCAGCAGCGCGTCGAACTGGCCGGCCCTTCTCAGCGCGGAGGCGATCTCCGGCGGAAAAACATCGATCAACGCGTCAATATCATCAGTAATTCGTATTGTCATATCTCTCTGTAAGCACCTCTTGGCATGCAGGCGGATAAGTGAGCGAAAGATGAGCCCCTGTATCCTGCTGCCATTAATGCGCAACCATATCGACGCTACCCTCTAGTCCATGAGCCACCGCAGGCCGGGCTACGGTAACCCGGCTGACAGTGTGGGCAACCATCACCTGCTGGCGCCCCAAGGACTCGAACCCGAGCATGCGGAGCAGCCACCCCAGACCCACTGTATAGTCCGGTACGGCGACATAGATCGGCCGGCTGCCCTCGCCGTCTGCCATGTACATCAACCAGCGCAGATGCGGCAGGAGATCACCGCGCCGCCCTGGCCTGACGATGCACTCGATCCAGTGCCCGCGGCCGGTCGACTCTAGCGCCATGTGCGCTACCAGCTTACCTTCTTCGACCCATACATAGCCGTTCCTGGCCCGCGCGCTCGAGGCCGCCTCCTCCGGCCCGAACCACTGGGCCTGATACACGAGGGGAGGAATCACCTGACGCCGCAACTCTGAGAGCGCAAACTCATCCCCTTCACGGACCTCTCGCAGATTCGGCGGCATGGGTGCCTGTGGTCGTCGCCCCGAGGACACAAAGATCTCCTCACACCCCACCATCGAAAAACCGGAGCGCCGCAAGATCGCGGCAGATTCACCATCGACCGGTGAGCGCGCGTAAATACGTGAAACGCGCTGCTCCGCCGCCGTAATGACGGCCTGCGCCAGCAGATCCTGCCAGATGCAGGCCACATCTTGCCCGTCGTCCAGTGCCGGAGCGATGCAGGAAACATCCCAACAGGCACCTTCTTCCCGTGGAAGCAGTTGGACAAAGGCGATCGGCCGGTCGTCTGCCCCTCCCGTATGCACGAGGGTGCGGGCTCCGACATAGTGGCCGCTCACCAGGCCGAGGACAGCCGAACGTGTGGGGTTTGGCGAACTCAAAAGGCGCCGCTTGTAGTCAAAAGCCGCGCCCCGAGTCTGCAGGTGCCAGATAGCAGGAGCATCCCGCAGACTGAAGGGTCTGATCACAGACATACCTCATGAAGCACTTGTCGCTCCGCCAGGACCTTGGTAGTAACTCTGGCGCAATGATTGTACCAAGCTTGCCCTCGATTGGCAACTAACCCGAGCCAACAGGACATAATGTATGCAGAGGGCGCTACTCTCCGTAGGTGCCCTGACCGGTTGCGGGCCTGTTTCGGTCCTCCTATACTCATCGCATTCCGAACATGAAAGATCTGTTTCGCAGTCTCGACGATTATCCGGAAGAATTGCACCGGGCTCTGGCAGAGGCCTGGGATATCGACCTGCCCGCAGACGAGCCGCTGCATCGGGTGCTGCGGCTGGGCGAGGGGATGCTGGCGGCCGGTGCGGTGGAACGCATGGTGCAGACCCTCTCGCCCGAGGCGCAAGAGGCGCTGGCCCATGTGGCAGCGGACGGCGGGGCCTCTGCTGCACGCACCCTGGCCATGCGTTACGGTGACGTCCGGCGCTTTGGGCCCGCCGCGCTACGCCGAGAACAGCCCTGGCAGGAACCATCCAGCCCGCTGGAGGAATTGTACTACCGGGGGCTGATCTATCGTGCCTTTGGCGATCTCGGCAACCTGGTGGGCGAGCTGTTTGTGATTCCCGATCAACTGCTGGCCCGGTTACCCGCTCTCGAGCCGCCTTCTTTCAAAAACATCCTTATCCTGGCACTCCCCGCAGGTGACGGGCTCTGCCAGGGCGATACCCTCGTCGAGGATGTGATGGCCGAGATCGTCCAGCTACGGCAGCAGCCGGTACGCCTGCCAGCTTCCAGCGGATTCCCCGCCGAACTTGAGGCCAGGCTGAACCTCGGGGCGAGGCTCAGTGGCCCGGCGAGTTCAGAGCGGATGCATCTATTGTGGCGTCTGATCACAGAGCAGGATATGGTGGAACACGACGGCCGGCAGTGGCATCTGTCGCTGCGCGCGCGGCAATGGCTGGGGCAGCCAGATGCGGATCAGTGGCTGGCCTGCTACACAGCCTGGCGAGACGACCGCAGCTGGGATGAGCTCTACGATCTACCCGGGATCATTTGCGATCGGAGCGCCTGCCCAAACGAGCCCTGGGAGGCACGCAGGCGGCTGTGCAACCACCTCGAGGGGCTTGCGGAAGGCCAGTGGTATGAACTCGACAGCTTTGTGGCCGCGCTGCGGCAGGTTCAACCCGATTATCTGAGACCCGACGGTGACATGGACAGCTGGCTCGTGCGCGATGCTGCCAGCGGGGAGTTCCTGCGCGGCATGTCCAGCTGGGACGCCATCGAGGGTGCCCTGGCGCGCTATCTCGTGACCGGGCCTTTGCATTGGCTCGGCATCGTCGATTTGGGCACAGATGCCGAGAACCATGAACTCTTTAGGATCAGTGCACCAGGGAGTGAACTGCTATCCGAGTTGCCTCCACATGTCCCCGACGACCGTCCGGGCGCGCCTCTCGCCGTGGTTGACTCCCGATTGCAGGTCACCATCGACCTGCGCAACTCGCGCTACCAGCGGTACCAGCTGGAACGCCTTGCCGAGTGGCGGGGACACAGCGAAGGACAGGCGCGCTACCAGCTGTCAGAGAACTCTGTCTGGCAAGCCGAGAACGCGGGCATCACCACCGACCAGATGCTGACCTTTCTCAGGCGAATCACGAACGACAGCCTGCCAGAGATCACCGTACGCACCCTGCAGGCATGGGGCCAACGCTATGGAGGCGCCAGCTTGAGACGCGCCGTGTTGCTGGAAACGGTCGATGCCGCAACCATGCAAAGGATCCGCAAGGTGCCGGCGATTGCCGCCCTGCTCGGCCAGGGGCTCGGTGCAACACGCTGCCTGGTGGATGAAGACAACATGGAACGGCTCATCGCAGAGCTCAAGAGGCGCAACATCTGGCCCAGGATCAGCCGCTGAGATAGAAAAAACCGGACGCCGCCCAGCCTCCGGTCAATCGGTACGCGCAGGTTAGCGCTCTTCGGGCTCCGGATCCTGTTCCGGCACAGGCTCAAGCTCCGCAACCTGCTCCTGCTCCGCTGGCTCTGTTGTCGTCGCCCTGGCAGCCTTGCGCTTGCTTCGGTGGTTCTCCAGTTCCGGGACCTCATGAGGATGCCCGCAGTACGGGCAGACCACCCAGTCGAGATCCACCAGCTCGCCACAATTAACGCACGTGTCACGTAGCTGGTGCTCGCAGTACGGGCAGAGCACAAAGCTCTCCTCGATCCGGCGCTGGCAACTCGGGCATGTGCGACGCTCATGCAGGTCCTGCAGGACGGCCTCCTCAGCCAGTGAGCGCTCGTACTCCTCCGCCAGCGTCTCTTTAGGACGCAGGAGAATATAGATCAACACGCCGGGCAATGTGAACACCGCCACCAGCAGGGCGGCCAGAATCTGCCCCAGGACGTCACGGGTCCGGGAGCGGATATCGCGAAACGTCCAGACGACCAGGCCGATGTAGGTTGCCACCAGATAAGCCCCGATGACAAACAGTACTGCGGCCGCATACACATTCAGATTCGCAGGCAGTTGCACGCCTTGTCTCCTTCAGAAGGTTCGTAAAATTGTACCACGAGCCTACAACTCTGTCATATGACGCTGATAAGGCACATCGGTTACAATCCGGCAGCCCTCGGACGGACGGCCGGCAGAAAGCTCCCTCCGTCCTCTGTCCAGCGCGCGGACTCGAGCGATTCGACATTCACAGACCAGATATCAGCATGCTCCGGCACAAGTCCGCCCAGATCGATCTCGCTGGCGTACAACTGGTAGAACAGCGATGTGCCTCCCATGCCCCAGCTCGGATTTGTAGCGTGCCAGCCCCACTCGGCCTCCACCAGGGCGCTCGCATTCTGGCCATCCGCATCAATCCTCATCAGATCGGTGCGGAACTTTTGCCCGCTCCACCAGTACCACCGGTGGAGCTCAAAAGCAAGGGCGGTGCCCTCGGATGACCATACCGGACGCATGATCGTCAGGATTTGATCCTCCGGGTTCTCAATCCGGTAGAGCTCACCGACCGATACGCCCTGGGCATCCCACTCCCAGAGATAGGCCATCTCCTCGTCCGACAGGCCGCCGACGATGCGCTCCCCGCTGGGAGACCAGGCAGCCCCATGGAAGGCCATACCTTCGGGTAGCTCCAACCGGCCATACTCTCCGGTGGCCATGTCATACAGCACACCGGCAAGCTCGTAGACAACCTCTCCGGCATCATCCAGTCGCCACTGGTAGTGTGTGCCCACAAACCGCTCCCCATCGGCCCCAAAGCTGATATCGCGCCAGCCCTGGCCGCCAGGGGACACTGCAATCACGATCTCTCCGGCCCCACCGGAGAGATCCAGGTCCACACTGCCCTGGAGGGTCCCAGCATCACCCTGGCAGACGGCACGCGTCCAGGCGGCCTCCTGGGACACCCCCTCGAGGACGAATGCCCCGGTCTCGTCGGCATCGACGAGGCTGGCCATCCCCTGCGCCGTCACACGACACAGTCCGGTGGCTCCCTCCACACGACCCGCAAGGGCCACAAAGGGCCCAACGGCATCCTCAGGACCCACGTATTGTCCGGTCACCATCCGTTGTTCGGAGCCATCCGAGCGCATGACAAATACGTTAATCTCATGGTCACGGCTGAATACAAAATCGTGCGAACTTGTGAATCCGATGTGCTCGCCATCTGGCAGCCAACGCACCGCGCTGATACTCATCGGCTCGATAAAGTGGGTGAGCACGACCTCCTCGCCTGCCCAGTCTGGCACAATGATGTTCGCAGAACCATTGGCCAGCACGTTGACTACGACCAATGGAGGCTCGGAGACCGTCGGGACCAGTGTCGGCGTCAGCGTGGGCCTGGCCGTGGGTACCGGCGTGGGCGGGGCCGGCGTGGGCGTCGCAGTGGCCGTGGGTATTGGAGCGATGGCGGTGAGGCGCGCCGCCAACTGTGCCTCAGTGCGAGTCTCCAGCAGGGCGATATCCGGCGTAGGTGTGATCTCGCCGGTCTCTGCACCGGCGCAGCCAGCGAACAAAACACAGAATGCGCTCACTACGAGGGCACGCTTGAGAGAATTCAGGACTAGAGACATCCGTACTCCTGTGAGAGGATGGGTACAAGCCAGAGTTGTTACGGCCAGAGAAAGCCCGTTACGTCGCTACGCTCGCATAGAGGCAATGACTCGCGTCAGAATGCCATCAAGATCGACTGTGGGCTCCCAGCCCACCGCTGCCCTGACCTTGCGGATATCGGGCACACGACGAAGCATATCTTCAAAACCCTCTTCATACGCCTCGCCGTAGGGGATATAGACCAGCTCAGACTGGCTACCCGCAAGAGCGATGACGCGCTGCGCCAGTTGCTCGATCGTGACCTCTTCGGTGCTGCCGACGTTGTACACCTGCCCCTCCGCCTCCGGGCAATCGGCCAATGCCACCACACCCCGGACCACATCCTCTACATAGGCAAAGCACCGGGACTGCTGCCCATCCCCATAGATAGTCAGCGGTTCGCCGGACAATGCCTGGCGCACAAAGCGGGGGATCACCATACCGTAACGACCGCTCTGCCTCGGACCGACGGTGTTAAAGAAACGCGCGATCACAACAGGCAGCGCCAGCTGCTTGTGGTAGGCCAGCGCCATGAACTCGTCCAGCGCCTTGGAGCACGCGTAGGACCAACGGCTGCGCGTGGTGGGTCCGAGCGTACGATCGTCGTCCTCGGAGAATGGAACCCGGGTGCCCTTGCCATAAACCTCCGAGGTCGAGGCCAGCACCACCTTTTTGCGGTAACGCGCACCCACGCGAAAGATCACCTCGGTGCCCTGAACATTGGTCTCCAGCACGTGCACCGGATCGTGAACGACGAGTTCCACGCCAACGGCCGCGGCAAGGTGGTAGATAATGTCGCACTCGCTGGCGAGCCGGTCCATGACGGTCTCGTTGGCAATCGTCTCGATGGCAAAAGAGAAACCGGGCCGGCCGACCAGAGGCTGGATGTTCTCAAAGCGCCCGGTGGACAGGTCGTCCACGACCGTAACGGCGTCACCACGAGCCAGCAAGGCCTCGGCAAGATAGCTGCCGATAAAGCCGCAGCCACCCGTAATCAGCGCTCTCATGATGAATACAGCCCCCGGGATGCAAAGACTATCGAACGGATCGATTCTAGAACAGCAGGGAGGGGGCGTCAAAGCAGAGGCGGGCGCGCCATGATTCTGGCGTTGGCGTCGAGCAGCGCGCAGCGGCCAGCTGCGCGCTTTGGCCTGCGCCTCGTTGCTCCTATACTTGGTGGCAGACCAGGCCAGCGGCGAGGAGGATCGCTATGATCGTCGAAATGCAGCGCGGCGCAACCCGGGAACAACTGGATGCGGTGATCGAACGGGCCCACGGCTACGGCTTTGAGGTTCAACTGAACCAGGGAACTGACAAGGTCGTGGTGGCCGTGCTCGGCAGCGACACTGGCCATGTGCCCACTGCCAACTTTGAGGTGCTCCCTGGAGTGGCCTCTGTCACCCGCATCATGCGCCCGTACAAACTGGCCTCGCGCGAGTTCCGGCCAGAATCGACCCTGGTGCAAGCCCGGAACGTCACAATTGGCGGGCCGCAGATCGTCGTGATGGCGGGCCCCTGCTCGATCGAGTCATGGGAGCAACTGGCCGCCACAGCGCGACACGTGGTGAGCGCCGGCGCGACGGTCCTGCGCGGCGGCGCATTCAAGCCACGCAGCTCGCCCTTTAGCTTTCAGGGGATGGGATTTGAAGGGGTCGATCTGCTCCGCCGCATCGGCGATGAACTGCACGTCCCCGTGGTCAGTGAGGTGACCGACTCGCAATTCGTGGAGCGCATGGCCAGCGAGATCGATATCCTCCAGGTGGGCGCGCGCAACATGCAGAACTATACCTTGCTCAGGGCAGTGGGCGAGACCAATAAACCCTGCATCTTGAAGCGGGGTCTGGCAGCGACGGTGACCGAGTGGCTGCAGGCGGCGGACTATGTGCTCGCTTCAGGCGCGAATCAGGTGATCCTTTGCGAGCGCGGCATCCGCTCCTTTGAGGATAGCACGCGCTTTACGCTGGACATCTCCGCCGTTCCTGTAATCAAGCGACAGTCTCACCTGCCGGTCATCGTGGATCCCAGCCATGCCGCCGGACACTTTGCGCTGGTTCCCGGGTTGGCTCGAGCAGCGATCGCCGCCGGCGCGGATGGCCTGCTGATCGAGGTGCATCCCGATCCGCCCAACGCGCTTTCTGACGGCCTGCAGAGCCTCACCTTTTCTGACTTTACCCGGCTGATGACCGAGTGCCGGCTGATCGCCGAAGCTATTGGGCGCACACTGTAGCGCGCCCAGGGCCTCGCGAGACAGTTAGTCAAAGGTGATCACTGTGCCCACCGGGCAGGGCGACACCCGTTCCCCAAAGGCCGCACGCAGCGCATACACGGGGCGTTCGCCGGTACAGTGATTGAGGTACAGCCTTGGCGAACCTTCCTGCCTGAGCACCTCTACCAGCGCGGCGAACTCCTGCTCGGTCGCATCCGCCAGGTGCGTGCCGCCGATGATCGCCACGAGCGGCGCATCCGACTGGCTCCGAACGGTGGCCAGCGTGTTGCGCAGGCCCGCGTGACAGCACCCGCATAGAAGCACAATGCCGCTCCTGACCTGCAAGACCAGCGACATGTCATCGGCATAGGGATCGGGCGTGATCTCCTCATCCTTGCGGACAACATGGTGAGGGCTGGCTCCCAGGGGATAGGGGCGCGGCGCGATCCGGCCCGTCGTCCTCACACCGGCAATCATCTCCTGGGGCTCATCGGAAAGCGAAAAGCTGGCCAGAGTCTGCCACTCCCTTGCATCGCCGGCCAGCCCAATCTCGCGCAAGTGATCGCCCGCCTGGCTAAAGCGCCGCTCAAAGAGCGAGGCATTGCCAAACACGGTCACGTCAGGGTAACGGCCGAGCACAGATCTGAGACCACCGGTATGGTCATAATGAGCATGGCTCAGGCCCAAAGCATCCACAGGCTGATCAGCCAGTTTGAGCATAGCCAGATTGTGGTTGAGCACCTCGGGCGTCTGGCCAGTATCCCACAACACGTTCCCCTGTCCCGTTTCGATCCAGAAACAGAGCCCATGTTCGCCCCAAAAGTGTGAACCGCGCTGAACGCAGTTATCCGTCACGCATACAAGCCGCATCGCACTGCCTCCTCACTCTTGCTCCAGTCATTGTTGCTGGCCGATGGTAGCGCGGGCAGGACAGCGCTGTCAACACCGCAGTGCACAGTGGGATCATTGTCAGAATGAATGCTTTCGGACGCATTGACAGATCATAACGCACATGTTAACATCCCTGTTCAGGGCGCGGGCACTTTTGTGTGCGTATATGGCGCCCAATCTTCAAGTGGTGACAGCATGGGCGAAACTGTTCGCGTGCGTTACGCACCCAGCCCAACCGGCAAGCAACACATCGGCAGCGTCCGCACGGCGCTGTTCAACTATCTTCACGCCCGAAAACAGGGCGGCCTCTTTATCTTGCGCGTGGAGGACACGGATCCGGAGCGCTCGCAGAGGCAGTTCGAGCAGGATCTGTTCGGGCAGTTGACCTGGCTGGGTCTGACCTGGGACGAGGGTCCGGATATCGGCGGCGACTATGGCCCCTATCGCCAGTCGGAGCGGCAACATCTCTACCGCCAGGCGGTAGAGCGGCTGATCGCGCAGGGAGATGCCTACCCCTGCTATTGCTCTCCCGAGGAGTTGGCGGAGCAGCGGCGCGTGGCACTGGCATCAGGCAAGCCGCCCCGGTACAACGGACACTGCCGGAATCCGGAGGCCCGTGAACGATTGCGACGCCTCGGGCGGACCCCCGTGTACCGTTTCTGCGTGCCAGAAGGACGCCAGATCACCTTCACCGATCTAATCCGTCGCGAGGTCACCTACACGTCGGACGATCTCGGCGACTTGGCCATCTACCGCGCCGCCGACGAGTCCCTCACCGAGGGGCGCGCCTTTTACAACCTCGCGGTGGTGGTGGACGACCATGCCATGGGCATCACCGATGTCCTTCGGGGCGAGGAACACCTCTCCAACACGCCGCGGCAGCTGCTCCTCTACGAGGCGCTCGGCTATGCAGCGCCGCGCTTTGGCCACATATCGCTGATCCTGTCACCCGACGGCAGCAAAATGAGCAAACGACACGGCGACACATCCATCGAGCACTATGCCCGCGAAGGTTACCTTCCCGAGGCGATTCTGGCCTATGCTGCCACCCTCGGCTGGGCCCCCGGGCGCAACGCCGAGCGCAACACGCTGGACGATCTCGTTCGCCTGTTTGATGTGCGCCGGCTCTCTGCCAACCCGTCGATATTCGATGCCACCCGCCTGGAGTGGTTCAATCAAAAGCAGCTCCAGCGAGCAGATCGCGGTCACATAGCCGATCTCTTGCGCCCGCGGCTGGACCAGGCCTACGGCCGCTGGGAGGCGGCTGAAGGGACGGCGCACGCACCCGAGCAGTGGTACACTATGCTTGTCGGCGCGGCACAGGAAGAGGCCACGACCCTGTCCGACATGGTGGCGCTCTGTGCCTTTGCCCTGGCGCCTCACCCACCAGCCGCCACCGAGGAAGCGCAGCAGGCGCTGGCAGAGCCCTGGGCTGCACGAACCCTCTCAGCATTTCTGGAGCGTCTGACCGCCGAGGCCATCAGCACACCGGAAGCGGCCAATGCCTGGCTGACCGAGCTGCGCCATGCACTGCGTGACTCTGACGGCCTGAGGGGCCGGCAGGTAATGTTCCCCATCCGAGCGGCGCTCACCGGCAGCCTCAGAGGCCCCTGCCTGGGAGTCGTCACGTCCCTACTCGGAGAGCAGCGCTGCAGACAGCGTGCGCAGGAGGGTCGCAGCCGATGCCAACCCACCGTCTAGTCTGCCAGTGCATCTGTGCTCGGGGACGGCGCCCGTAGCGACCGTCCCGCGCAGCGACCTGATCCGCCGGATTAATCCCTGCAGGAGTACACATATGGCGCTCTCGATCTACAACTCGCTTGCCCGCGAAAAACAGCTCTTTGAGCCCTTGCACCCTGGCCGTGTGCACATGTACGTCTGCGGACCCACGGTCTATAACGACGCGCATCTGGGGCACGGCAAGACCTATGTCAATTTCGACATTATGGTGCGCTATCTGCGGTACACCGGCTACCAGGTGCTCTATGTCCAGAACATCACGGATGTCGGACACATCCTCGACAGTGGCGAGGACCGGATCGTACAGGGCGCCAAACGCGAGCAGATGCAGCCCATGCAACTCGCCGAGCACTATACGCGCCGCTACTTTGCCGACATGGACCGGTTGAATGTCCTGCGACCGGACATCTCGCCGCGAGCCACAGGCCACGTCCATGAGATGATCGACTGGATACAGGGCCTGGTGGACGATGGCCACGCCTATGTGTCCGACGGTTCGGTCTATTTTGATGTCTCCCGCTTTGAGGACTATGGCAAGCTTTCGGGGCGCCGCCTGGAGGAGGCACAGAGTGGCACGCGCGTGCAGCAGGCCGATGACAAGCACAGCCCTGAGGACTTTGCACTCTGGAAAAAGGCCGACCCGGAGCATGTGATGCGCTGGAGCAGCCCCTGGGGCGAGGGATATCCTGGCTGGCACATCGAGTGCACCGTGATGTCGACCAAATACCTGGGCCAACCCTTTGACATCCACGGCGGCGGAGTCGAGAACAAGTTCCCTCACCACGAGTGCGAGATCGCGCAGGCAGAGGCGGCCAACGGCCTGCCTTTTGCCCGCTACTGGGTGCACAACGGCATGCTGATGATCCGTGGCGAGGAGATGCACAAGTCTCTCGGGAATTTCATCACGCTGGAGCGGGCCTACGAGCGCTGGGACCCGATGGTCTTGCGCTTTTTCATCCTGCAGAGTCACTACCGCGGCCCCCTGGATATGACCGAGGAAGCGGTGGATGCCGCTGCCAGAGGGCTCGAGCGGCTCTATGGCACCGTCCGCGCCGTGCGCAGGCAGCTTGCCGCTGCCCCCGAGGGAGCCGCCTCGTCAGAGGTCGCCAGGCTGGCGGAATCCAGCCGGGCATCCTTTGAGGCCAGCATGGATGACGACTTTAACACGCCCGGAGCCATCGCGGCGCTGTTCGATTTCAGCCGCGCAGTGAATGTGTTTCTGCAGGAACCGGGCACCTTGACCAGCGGAGATCTGGAGGTCATCGACCGCCTCTTTGGACGCCTGGCTGGCGATGTACTGGGTGTGCTCCCTGATCAGCTGGGAGAGTCCGACGCGCCCGAACTCTCGCGGCAGTTGATCGAGCTCATGATCGAGACGCGGCGCGAGCTGCGCCTTGCGCGGGCCTACGAACTGGCTGACAAGCTGCGCGATGGGCTGAGCGCCCTCGGCGTGCAGCTGCAGGATGGTCCGCAGGGCACCTCCTGGACGATTGGATAGGTCTGAACGAGATGGAGATTCTGGCCGGGCGCAACGCAGTCCGCGAAGCACTCATCGCGGGGCGCCGGCGCTTTGAGGGCGTCACGCTCGCTGAACGCACTGGCGAGCAAGGGATCATCGGAGAGATCCTGGGGCTCTGCTGCGCGGCACAGGTGCCCGTAAATCGCGCCCCGCGGCATGAGCTCGACCGTCTGGGCGACGAAATGACGCACCAGGGCATCGTCGCTCGAGTCAGCGATTACCCTTACGTGGATCTGGGCCAGATTCTGGCTCATGCGGAAACCTCCGGTCATGACCCCCTGCTGCTGGTGCTCGATGAGCTACAGGATCCGCAAAACGTGGGGGCCCTGCTGCGCACGGCCGAGGCAGCAGGCGTCCACGGCGTGCTGATAGCCTCACATCGCGCGGCGCAGATCACGCCGGCGGTGAGCCGCGCATCGGCGGGGGCAGCCGAGCATCTGCTCATCAGTTCGGTTACAAACATCGCCAGAACACTGCAGCAGCTGCAACAGAGAGGGCTCTGGATAGCCGGCATCGAGGACCGGCTCGATGCTCAGGACTATCGCCAGGCCGACTATTGCCGGCCTCTGGCGCTGGTCCTTGGGAGCGAAGGTCAGGGCATGCGGCGGCTGGTGGCGCAGCAGTGCGACTATCTCTTGAGCATTCCGATGCGCGGCAGGATCAACTCGCTGAACGTATCCGTCGCTGGAGCCATCGTGATGTACGAGGCACTGAGCGCAAGGGATGCTGGCGTACCGCGCAGGCACGCTTGAGCCATCTTGTGTGCCCGGGATGTGCTTATTTGACCGTTATCGGCATATCCGTATACTATCCTCTTGGTGCTTTGTGGCCGACGAACCCTTGACACCGTTCCGAGGATGACAGGCCGACGTAGCTCAATTGGCAGAGCAACGGTTTTGTAAACCGTCGGTTGTGGGTTCAAGTCCCTCCGTCGGCTCAGAACAAGAGCAGTTACCAAATCGATCGTGTACTTTTGGGCAGATACCCAAGTGGCCAAAGGGGGCTGACTGTAAATCAGCTGGCAGCGCCTTCGGAGGTTCGAATCCTTCTCTGCCCACCTTGTTAGCAGGTCGCCCACGTAGCTCAGTAGGTAGAGCACATTCTTGGTAAGAATGAGGTCATGGGTTCGAATCCCATCGTGGGCTCCATATCTCGATGGGGAACCTGGCCCCAACATCGCAGGAGGATAGCGGCATGGGTAAGGTCGTATTTGAGCGCAACAAGCCTCACGTCAACGTGGGGACAATCGGGCACGTAGACCATGGCAAGACCACGCTGACAGCGGCGATCACCAAGGTGATGGCCATGCAGGG
>ENA-OSEO01001298-OSEO01001298.1-sediment-metagenome-genome-assembly--contig:-NODE-1298-length-47349-cov-8.589101_pt1 | contig 47349 bp, 48 predicted proteins | sample MGYA00237883_ERZ534232 | MGnify/ENA metagenome assembly ERZ534232 | reverse complement strand
GACAAATTGGCCTGTGTAATCCTTTCATATTACTGGGTTTTATTTAGTGCACGCCTCATGGCGTACTGGAACTCGCATATGTTTTAGTCATACGTTTTTGTGATTTTACAATTATGCTCGTTTCATCTAAACTTCTATATTTTTAAACCTACTCTGAAATCACTTCTATATATTCGATACTTTTATTAAATCTGCAAAGACTCCCGCTGCAGTTACAGAGGCTCCTGCACCATAACCTTTAATAAGCATCGGAAACTCGTGATATCTCTCTGTTGTATAAATCACCAGATTGTTACTGCCCTGCAGATCATAAAAAGGATGATATACATCTACTTCCTGCAAGCCTATCCACGCTTTCCCGTTTTCAAAACGGGCAACAAACCTCCATTTTTTATTCTCCGATTCCAACAATTTGCGTTTTTCCTCAAACTCTGTATCAAGCAGCGGCAGACTGGACCAGAAATCATCCTCGGTACCGTTAAATAGTTCAGCCGGAACAAATCTGTCAATTGAGATGTCCTCCATTTCCAGAGGGTAACCTGCCTCGCGTGCCAGTATCAGTATTTTCCTTGCCACGTCAATTCCGCTCAGATCTATACGCGGATCAGGTTCAGAATAACCAAGCTCCTTAGCCATTTTAATAGTTTTGCTAAAAGGAATCTCCTTTGAAATTGTATTGAAGATATAATTAAGAGTACCTGACAATACTGCTTCGATCTTCAAAACTTTGTCACCCGAATTCACAAGATCATTAAGTGTGTTTATAATTGGTAATCCTGCACCTACATTAGTTTCAAAGAGAAATTTTACTCCCTTCTGCTTGGCAATGTTTTTTAAAGCTAAATAATTACTGTATGATGATGATGCAGCAACTTTATTTGCAGTTACTATTGATATATTGGAAGAGAGTATTTCCCGATAAAACTGAGAAACGATGTCTGAAGCTGTGCAGTCAACAAAAACAGAATTATATATATTCATCTCTTTCATCTCATGTATAAATTCAGAAATTTTTGAAGTTTTTCCGGCCCGGACAAGCTGCTCAGAATATTCTGAAATTTCTATACCGTCACGACAAAAAAGCATTTTCGAAGAATTGGCTATTCCGGTAAGTTTGATTTTTAAATGTTTCTCATCCAGTAATTTCTGCTGTTGTTTTTGCAGTTGTGACAGCAGACTGCTGCCAACCTTGCCGGCTCCTGCCATAAAAACATTGAGTTCAACATTTTCTGAAAGGAAAAATGATTCATGAACCACATTAAGTGTTTTCCGTAATTCACTGTTTTTTACTACCCATGAAATATTCAACTCAGAGGCACCCTGTGCTATAGCAATCACATTTATTCCGTTTCTGCCGATAGTAGAAAATAATTTACCTGCAATGCCCGTGGTGTGCTTCATATTTTCACCCACAATGGCAACAATTGACAACTCATCTTCTATGACTATCTTATTAACTCTGCCTGTAACTATTTCCTTCTCAAATTCACCATGAATGGCATTTTCTGCAACAGTAACAGCCTGCTCCTCTACGGCTATGCTTATTGAATTTTCAGAAGATGCCTGGGAGATAAGAATGATATTTACATTTACCCTGGCAAGAGCTGTGAAAAGCCTCATAGAGATGCCGGTGACACCAACCATACCAATACCTTGCAGGGTCAGCAGGGCTATTCCGGAAATTGAAGATATTCCTTTTATAGGTCTGTCCTTTCGTCCATTTGTTCTGCTTACGACCAAGGATCCCTCTCTTTGAGGATAAAAGGTATTTTTGATTCTCAACGGTATATTTTTTTGATATACCGGTAATATTGTAGGCGGGTAAACAACTTTTGCACCAAAATGGGAAAGTTCCATCGCCTCAGAGTATGTAAGCTCGGGTATTGTATATGCTTTGCTTATAACTCTCGGATCTGCCGTCATAAAACCGTCTACATCAGTCCATATCTCAAGTATCTCTGCATCAAGAGCTGCGGCTATTATAGCTGCAGTAAAATCAGATCCTCCCCTGCCTAGCGTTGTATATTCTCCTTTGGCATTTTTTGCAATAAATCCGGGCACAACAGCAATTCCCCTAAACCCACTGAATTCCTCCCTGATCAGACTATCAGTGGTTTCGAAATCCACATATGCCCTGCCAAAATTACTGTCGGTACGGATCATATCAGCAGCATCCTTCCTGATGGCACCAGGTATAAACTGTGCTATAATATGAGATGACAAACGCTCACCAATTCCTGCAATTCTGTCCAGGGTTTTTTTTGTCAGTTCTCCCACCAATGTAATACCGGTGAGAATCTGGGAAAGCTCCTCCAGCAATTCCTCAGCTATAAAGAGGACAGGTCCCTTTCCCCCGAAAAGAGATTCGATTACCTCCTGATGTTTTATTTTTATCAGACCAAGCTCATGATGAAAATCACCTGTACCCGTTGAGGCCATTCCGGCAGCTCTCATAATCATGTCGGTTACACCTTCAAGAGCAGAAACAACTACAATAACGTTATCATCATGACCAAGAATAATCTCTTTTACTTTTCTTATATTTTCGGCAGTGCCTACCGATGATCCACCAAATTTTAAAACCTTCATCTTAATATTATTAAAAAAAACAGGATGAATCGACAGATTCGATTCACCCGGTTTTATCTGTCAAATTACATTTAATCTATTCCTTTATTGTAACTCCTGTAATTGATTGATATATCTTTCTTTCAAGCTCCTCAGCAAGTTCAGGATTATCAAGCAGCAGTCCCCTGACCGTTTCTCTGCCCTGGCCAAGCTTTGTATCTCCGTAACTGAACCACGATCCGCTTTTCTTTATTATATTAAACTGAACTCCCAGATCTATGATCTCTCCTGTTTTGGATATTCCTTCACCGTAAAGAATATCAAATTCGGCTTTACGAAAAGGAGGAGCTACCTTATTTTTAACAACCCGAACGCGAACGTTGGTACCTGTTGCCTCGTCTCCCTCTTTGATCTGTCCGATACGCCTTATATCAAGTCTTACGGAAGCATAAAATTTAAGTGCATTACCGCCGGTTGTTGTTTCAGGATTACCAAACATCACCCCGATCTTTTCACGAAGCTGATTAATAAAAATGCAGCAGGTTTTGGTTTTGCTGATGTTGGCAGTCAGCTTTCTCAATGCCTGAGACATAAGCCTGGCCTGAAGTCCCATTCTGGAATCACCCATCTCTCCCTCAAGCTCGGCCTTGGGTGTCAAAGCAGCCACAGAATCTATCACTATTATGTCTACAGCGCCAGAGCGAACCAGGTTGTCAACTATCTCAAGAGCCTGCTCTCCGTTATCAGGCTGTGAAATTAACAACTCTTCAATATCAACACCAAGTTTTTTTGCATAATACGGATCAAAGGCATGTTCGGCATCGACAATGGCAGCAATTCCACCGGCTTTCTGAGCCTCGGCAATTGCATGTATGGCGAGGGTTGTCTTGCCGGAAGATTCAGGACCGTATATCTCAACTACTCTTCCTTTGGGATAACCCCCGACACCAAGTGCTACGTCAAGTGCTATTGATCCCGACGGAATTGCAGGAATATTCTCAACAGCCCTGTCGCCCATTCTCATTATGGAACCTTTACCGTAGCTCTTTTCAATCTTATCAAGGGTGAGTTGTAAAGCTTTTAATTTCTCTTTGTTCATCTGAACTTTTTCTTCTTTTGTCATGTTTGAAAGGGTTAAATATTTAAGGTTTTTGTAATCTGGTTTGTATGATCTTTTGTTATCACTTTGTCAAATATCTCACTGATAATTCCATTTTCATCAATTAAGAATGTTGTCCGCAATACACCTTCATATTTTTTGCCGTACATGCTTTTCTCACCCCATGCTCCATATTCTTTTAAAATCTTTTTTTCCGTATCAGAAATAAGATTGAATTTCAATCCGTATTTATCACAGAACTTTTTGTGCGATTCAATTTTATCGGGGCTCACTCCGACAACTTCAAATCCCTTTTCGATCCAAAAATCATAATTATCATTCAAATTGCATGCCTCTGCCGTACATCCCGGAGTATCATCCTTTGGATAAAAATAGAGTATAAGCTTCCTGCCCTTATAATCGCTTAAACTTATTCTTTTATTGTCTTGATTAAGTCCTTCAAAATCAGGGGCCTTATCTCCAACATTCAGCTTTGCCATAATTTGATCTGTTTAAATTATTATTAATATGTATAACAATCTCTTATAATAAATGATCAACAAAATCATGTAGAATAGTACAAATATACGTTATAAAATCAACACTGCGCTTCAAAAATTTTCAAATCCTTGAGTACAGATCCGTTGTTTTTCTTGTGTAAGGTTTGATAATATAAATTTTCCGGTTTCCGAAAATGCAAAACCGGAATCCATGATATTAATGATTTTCCGTCAGATTAAATCAATATAAATTAAAAAGTTGTTAAGAATAACCGGAATTTTTGCCAAATGTAAACCACAGCTTTTCTGTAACATATAATTTTGATCATTTATCCTGAAATTACCAGGCTTTGCACAATTTTTGTAACTTTACAATAGATTAATAAAATTGTGTAAAAATCATGTGCTCTTACTTATTAAAAATAAAAATTGCAATTTTATTCTTTCTCCTGACTGTTTTAGTGCTTAACTCATCTGAAGCTGACCAGGATATATCGGCTATCAGGGGGATGCAACTCTTTGACTCCGGAAAATATGATGAGGCAGAAACTGTTTTTCAACAATTACTGGCTGAAGATCCGGATAATGTAATGCTGAATTACTATTACGGAGCCTGCAGGACCGAAAATGGTCACTTTTCTGAGGAGGACCTTAATTATCTTTTAAAAGCCGGAGAGCAGGTCACCCCGCACCGGATTAATTACTACCTGGGTCTCCAGTACCACGCCCGCAATCAATGGGAGCAGGCACTGAAATATTATAATCAGTTTCGCATAAGTGTTCCTGAAGATGAACAAAAAGAGCTCAATCTGACTCAAAAAATAGAGCAATGTTATAATAAAGAGAATCCATTTTCAACATTGACAGACAACAGTGTGGCTGTTAATGCTGACGATGAGCCACCTCTAAAAGAAACAGAAAAAAATGACATTGAAGCTGACGATTATAAAGATACTTCACAAAAGTCAGAATCCCCTGAGGAGCTAAATGCAGATAAAAAACCGGAAAATACGATTCAAAAATCTGAAGCATTTGAAAGTGTTGTAAATACAAAAAATGCCGGATCAGATGGTCATAGGAACTTCAACCTTCAGAGAAGTGAACTGCCGGATCTGCCGGGAGTTGAGTCAACGATTATTTTGCCCGCTGAAGATCCGGTTGAATTTTTGATAAACAACGATATTACCTATCTCTATCCTACTCACTTTCAGACGGAAGAAGGGAAAAAATTATTCGAACAAATACAATTACTTAAGCAAGAATTAGATAATAATATCACTGAATCAGAACAACTCCGTTTGAAATACAGAAAATCCTCTGCTCAGGAAGAGAGAACAGCATTGGGAGAAAAAATTCTGGACTTTGAAAACAGATCTTTCAACCTAAAAGAAGAGATCAGTTCTCTGACTTCACAATGCAGGAACATTGAAGACAGTTACTGGCAAGGTGTCGGTGTAACAGAAAAAAATAATTTTATAATTCATCTGGGAAAAGTCAGAACAGCTTTAAAAAAGAAGTCGACAGGAGGAGTATCAGAAATCGCCACAGATAACAATGGTGATCCCCCGGCTATAATCACCTCTGAAAATTTATTCACAGCGATAGAAATTTCCCAATCCGGTTCCAGAGGAATACAAACACCCGAATTAATATATAAAATTCAGATTGGAGCATACCGGAAGCTGCCCTCCTATATTGACAGAATATACAAAAAACTTTCATTAATAAGAAAGATAGAAAATTATAAGGATGAAAGTGGCATCGTGATTTATACTACCGGTAATCTTACAAATTATGAAGATGCAGTCAGGATGAAGGAACAAGTAAAACAGGAGGGAATAAAAGATCCTCAAATTGCAGCATATTTTAACGGAAAAAGAATAACTTTGGAACAAGCAAAAGAAATTGAATCGGGCAAATGACATCAAAAGAGTTAAAAAGCAGACCATCAGGAAGTAATTCGAACCAGCCGGAAGAGGCATGTATATTGTTATTACATAACGATAATATTAACAGTTTTGAGTATGTAATTGAATCTCTTATTGCAATTTGCAGTCACAAATATGAACAAGCCGTTCAGTGTACCCTGATTACACATTATACAGGCTGTTGTGATATCAAAAAAGGGAATCTTAAAATTCTGAAGAATATGCAGGAAGCCCTTACAAAAAAAGGATTGAATACAACTATTAATTCAAGGTAATGAGTGCATTTGCTATCATACTTCTGATCATTCTGGGGCTATTACTGCTGCTGATTGAATTTGCTGTTATCCCGGGAGTTACAATAGCAGGAATCGGTGGTTTTGTTTTATTGGCTGGTAGTGTTTTTATTGCATTTAAAGAGTATGGTCCCACCATAGGATATCTCACACTTGCTTTTGTATTAATTGCCTCACCGATGATGCTATTTTATTTCTTTAAGTCAAAAGCGGGCAAAAAGATGGTTCTGGATTCAAAGATAGAGAGTAAAGTAGAAAATATTGACAGTGAAAAGATCAAGGTAGGCGATAAAGGAAAAACCATTGGACGCTTAGCACCTTCAGGAAAAGTAAGGATTAATGGAGAAATCGTTGAAGCACAATCGACCGGATCTTATATCGATCACAATACTGAAATTATCGTATTAAAAATACTTACAAATAAAATAATTGTTGAATCTGTAAATAAAACAAAAAATGATTGAATCAATTGGTACATTTGGTATAGTGATAGCAGTAGTAGTATTACTGTTTATCATTCTCTATTTTATTCCTATCGGCTTATGGTTTTCAGCGCTGGTTTCCGGAGTAAGAATCTCCCTTCTGCAACTCTTTCTTATGAGATTCCGTAAAGTTCCTCCAGGTGTTATTGTAAGAGCTCAGATAGAAGGTACAAAGGCAGGAGTTCCTCTTAACCGAAATGATCTGGAAGCACATTATCTTGCAGGAGGACATGTTGCAAATGTAGTACATGCACTGGTATCTGCTTCAAAAGCTAATATAGATCTCTCATTTAAAATGGCAACAGCTATAGACCTTGCAGGACGTGATGTTTTCGAAGCAGTACAAATGTCAGTTAATCCAAAAGTAATAAATACACCTCCTGTTACGGCAGTTGCCAAAGATGGTATTCAGCTTATCGCCAAAGCCCGGGTCACCGTAAGAGCAAGCATTAAACAACTGGTTGGAGGTGCCGGGGAAGAAACAGTACTTGCCAGAGTTGGCGAAGGTATCGTTTCGTCTATCGGATCAGCTCATTCTCACAAGGCAGTACTTGAAAATCCTGATTTTATTTCAAGGGTCGTGCTCGAAAAAGGTCTTGATGCGGGAACTGCATTTGAGATTCTCTCTATCGACATTGCCGATATAGATATTGGTAAAAATATTGGAGCCGGATTACAGATGGATCAGGCAGAAGCCGATAAAAATATTGCCCAGGCAAAAGCCGAAGAGAGACGGGCCATGGCAATTGCCCTTGAACAGGAGATGAAGGCCAAGGCTCAGGAAGCCAGGGCCAAGGTAATAGAAGCTGAAGTAAAAGTTCCTCTGGCAATTGCTGAAGCATTCAGTAAAGGGAATCTGGGTGTAATGGATTATATGAAATATAAAAATATTATGGCCGATACTTCAATGCGTGATTCCATTGCAGGAGAAGGAACTGAAAAAATGAGCGAATAAAAAAGTCCTTTTTTTTGTTAAGAAATGTTTAAAAGACGATTTATTAACATTTCCTTAACTTAAAATACAAAAAAGCACCGTATATTTGTAGCATAGTTTTAGTTCATAGGTTTAGGTTTGATTAGTTTTATTGGTTTAGTTAGATGAAAAGGATGGGTGTTGACCCGTCCTTTTTTCATTTCAACCAACCAGTATATCATCCTAAGTCGAACACAAAAAATCTTTTCGGTGCCTTCAAGACAATTTAAAATGATTAATTTATTCTAATCTCAGTACTTCAGACCCCTGTTCAAAGATAATGTCCCGGGGAATCCCGGCTTCGGCAATGCGATTAAGATCATTTTGCAGCTCATCACGGATATTTCCTTTTTCCTCAACCAGTTTTTTGGCCGCTTCATAATCCCCGTCACCCTGAATTTTAAGTATTATCTCAGACAGGTTAAGCATAGCCTCTTTCATTTTTTCGAAATTAACGCTGTAAGTACCCGTTGAAGGATCACGTTCAAATGCACCGGTTTCCTGGAAATAGTAAAATCGTATCATGTTTGCTTTTCCGTGGGCACTTGCGGCACCAAACCTTACCGATCTGAATATGCCCGCCATGAAAGTCACGAAGTTGTCCATCAGGTCTTTTTCTCCCAAAACTCCCAATTCATTCAGCCTGTAAACACACCAGAGCCCTAAAATATCGGCTTTACTCTCTTCAATCGAGGTATAATAATCTTTTAAAGCTTCCCTGACTGTGATATTTCCGTCTATCGTATTACCAAGTCCAAGTCCGTGAGACACTTCATGGAACATAGTATTCTCAAAAAATGCATCAAATTTTATATGTTTTCTCTGACTTTCATCAATCAGGAGGTCTGCAATGGGAATTAAAATTTTATCAAACTTAGCCTGCATGGAGTTTTTCAACTGAAGCTTCCTGCTGCCTTTAACCTCTCTTACTTTCTCATCATTGGGAAGGTTAATAGCTATAGTTTTGCTTCCTGCATTGCAGTCGCCGGCATAATATATTGCATCATATACATTTATATCTGAGTCGATGCCGGGAGTTTCATTTTTATAAACAGGATCACAAGGCAAAGCCTTCTGTAATCCGGGTAAAAGTTCTGCATATTTTTCAAGTCTTGCGCTCCACTCTTTATCTTTAACAAGAATGAATGATTCATGGGCAGTTTTATATCCAAACAGTTGATCTTCATAATTTTCAATCGGTCCTACTATAAAATCAACAGTATTATTTTTCATCTCCATCCATGCAATATCACTTTCATAATACTCATCGGTCAGCAGAGCTTTTGATCTCTTTTCCAGATAATTTTTTAAACCGGGATCTTCAGCCAAAACGGATGCCTCCATAATTAATTCTGCCGCCCTTTCTATTTTTTCTTTGAAGGCTTTATGATACGGCACAGAAATTAAATTTCCATCATTATCCCTTCTTATAAGGCTATACAGACTTGTTTTATCTTCATGCTGCCAGGATTCAAATTCCTCTTTTGTCATATCTGCCGGATAGAAATTTGCCCCTTCAGGTTTCTCCCCAAATTCTTTTACAAAAGGCTGATTGTTGTTAAGCCGTTCCCACGGACCATAATTTATATTGATGTACTTCCTGGTAAATTCATCCATTTCATAGGTTAATAACAGTTCCTTTTCACCAAATGCCTCAATCCAGAAAATTTCATCCATAATATTGGCTGCCTGTATCAAAAGAGGCAACATTTTTCTCTCTTTTTCTGTCAATACATCCAGATCAGTTGTAAGTCTGAATGTTGCAAATTCTTCAACTCTCTTCTGAATATCAGTCCTGACCTCCATCTCTTGTTCCTTTTTTGAAGTTTGTCCGCATCCCCAGCTAAGGGCTGCTATAGTAATTACTAATAATGTCCTTTTCATTTTTTTATTTTTTCCCCGAAATCGTCTTAATTGAATTATTAAAAATGATCAACAAGCATAGTGGTAATTGTCAGTAAATTATCTTCCCATTCAGGATTCAAAGGCCACATCTGAACTATCTCACCGTCCATTTCTTCTGCTAAAACACGGGCATGATTAAGATCCAGATCACTCTGAATGTAAATAACCCTGAGATTTTCTCTTTTTGCCAGTTCAACAACTTCAGCCATCCGTTGCGGAGTTGGCTCTTTCCCTCCGGGTTCAAGAGAGTGCTGAACGAGTCCGTAATCCCTTGCAAAATACGAAAGACTGGGATGAAACATTATAAACTGCCGTCCCTGATAATTTTTCAGGGTATCCTTTATTTTATTGTCAAGCTGGTCAATTACCACCATAAATTTATGATAATTGTCGTAATAATCCTGCTTCTTTTCAGGATTTAACAGTGCAAGTTCCTCTGTAATTTTCTTTACCATTTGCTTTACATTGGCTGGTGACAACCAGATATGAGGATCTGCACTTTTGGGAGCATCATTATCGTTCACTGCAGTATCATCTGCACCTATAAGAGATACAACTTCAGAAAGATCCACAACTTTCATATTCCTGTTAGCCTGTTCGATTTTATCTTTCCAGGAATACTCAAAACCTATATATCCAATTCTGAACCACACTTCAGATTTTGCTATTTTTCTTAATTGCGATGGTATCAGGGTATAATCAGCCGGACTTGCTCCGGGAGGAATTAAAAGATTGATATCAAAATCATCTCCGGCTATTTTTTCAACAAACGTTCTCTGCGGTAATATGCTCACTGTTATCACCTGCCGGCCGGCATCTCCGTCTTTGTTTTTATTTGGCGTACATCCAATTAAAAAACTTAATAATATGAACAATATACTTCGTGTCATAAAAGATTGCATTTATTTATAATTATTAACCTCTTAAACGCTTATTTTAGTTTCGGGCTTTTAAAATTGAAAATACTTTTCCCTGAAATTATTCAAAATTCAATTTTATATTCCCGCAATGCTCCTAAATATATTTTAACGTGCAAGATAGCGATACCTCTTAATTTTTAATACAATTTCCGGTAAAATATATTACAACATCTAAATAACCTCAAATATTATAAAATGCTTGCTTTAATCCTGAAAAAAATCAATGAGCGTTTCTGAAAAATGTTTCAAATTTTGATCAAAAGTTCAAAATATTTAATAAATAATTTTCTGACTATTATATTTTAAAGATAGAAGAAAACTACCAAACCACTTTATTCCAATTATTTAAAAAAAACGAAATAGTAATGTATCAATTTTTTTAAAAAATATTTTCACTAAATCAATTTTATTAATGTATTTTGCAGAGATATTAAAGTTTATAATTTACTAAAAAAATAATATACCATTGTTCATATTATGAACCCGGGTAAAGACCAGGAGACAGTTGTTAATATGGCAATACAACATGGCAAAGATGAGAAATAAGAAATAACTACTGAACTGAACAGGATTACTCTTCAAAATTATATAACATGGCATTAGTAACACTTAATAAAGTATCAAAGAACTATCTTATGGGGGAGGTCTCTGTTGAGGCATTGAAGGATGTCAACCTTGAAATTGAGGAACAAACTTTTTTATCCTTTACAGGTCCTTCGGGAAGTGGAAAAACAACCCTGCTTAACTTAATTGGCTGCCTTGATAAACCTACCACCGGTGAAATTACCATTAACAATACAGTACTGAATCATTTCTCCGGAAAAGAAGCTGCAATGTTCAGAGGCAAAAATCTTGGATTTATTTTTCAGAATTTCAATCTGCTGGCTGTTCTTACGGCTTATGAAAATATTGAATACCCGTTGATAATGGTGCAAAACCTTCCTGTAAAAGAGCGCAGGGACAGGATATTATATTACTTAAATGCTGTTGGAATGACCGATCAGAAGGACAAATACCCATCACAGTTGTCGGGAGGACAAAAACAGAGGGTGGCTGTAGCCAGAGCTTTGGTTACCAATCCTAAATTAGTACTTGCAGATGAACCCACAGCAAATCTGGATCATGTTTCAGCTTTCAGGGTAATTGAATTAATGAGAAAAATGCAGCATGAGCTGAAAACTACCTTTATATTTTCAACGCACGATCCAAAAATTGTAAAAGAAGCAGAGATCGTATACGCTTTGGAAGACGGAAGAATAATAAATAAACAGGTAAATTAGAGGCCGTTTATTATTACTGCCGGAAACTTTGAGTTCTAAGTATGATTGAATTAAAAAATTAAGACAGATGAAGAGCATTTTCAAAATAGCTATCAGAAATTTAATGAGATATAAGCGGCGGAGCTTAATGACTGCATTGCTTATCATCATTGGAGTTGTTATGGTTATAGTATTTTCAGGAGTTTCAGATTCATTTAAAAAGATGATGATCGGTTCAATTACCGACTCAATGCTGGGACATTTGCAAATTCACAAAACAGGTTATGTAAGTTCTATAGAGAATCTCCCACTGCATCTCAATATCAATGACCAGGGCATAAAACAAGTTGAAAAAATATTGAATGACAATTCGGAAATCATTGACTCATATTCCTACCGTATAAAATTCAGTGCTATGCTGAGTAACTACGAAGAGACTACAAATATTCGTCTTACAGGAGTATACCCGGAAATGGAAAATGCAGCAGTTCCGCGACTGATGGAAAGAATTAACGAAGAGGTGCCTGATCCGGATAATTTTATTGAACAGGGTAAAATAATTATTCCGGAGAACATTGCGAGGGGATTACAACTTAAGCCAGGGGATGAAGTTGTCCTGGTAGCCAACAACAAGGATGGCTCAGTGAACGGAGTGAGCCTCCAGGTGTCCCATACAATGGAAGGGCTTTTAGGACCAACAGGACGTGATGGTTTTATTCATATTGAAGATGCAAAAGTTCTCTTAAGAATTGAGGGAAACGAGATAAATGAAGTAGCAATAAGACTAAAAAATCCGGATAAACTTGTCAGCGCCAATAAAATTATGTATGAGGAGCTGTCTCAGGTCAAAAACGAACAGGATAAATCTGCTTTTGAACTTCATACCTGGGCTGATTTATCCCCATTTTCCACCATAGCAACAATTGTCGATCTTTTAATCATTACTGTTAGAATTGTACTTATAGCAATTGTTTTGGTAAGCATTCTAAACGTTATGATGATGTCTGTTTACGAACGTGTCAGTGAAATAGGCACTATTTCCGCAATCGGAACCCTGCCATCAAAAATTTTGTGGCTCTTTTTGGCAGAAGGTTTTACACTTGGAATAATAAGCACAGTTATTGGAGATATAATAGGTGTATTTGCTCTGATAATAATAAATTTATCCAATATCAACTTTTCATTTGGAAGGATGAAAGGTATAATTCTGGAAACATCCATTTCGCCTTCGGAGTTACTGTCAGTCTCACTCATTGTGATAATAATAGCAGGGATTTCGAGTCTGCATCCGGCTCTAAAGGCATCAAGAATGCAACCGGTAGATGCTTTGAGACATGTTTAGATAATTTAAATAAAATTCATAAATATGAAACGAGCATGATTGTAAATCACTCAAGAGTATGATACCGTTGAAAATAAATAATTTTAATCATATGAAGTCAAATATATTAACTTTAGGTTTACTGTTGCTGTTTTGTGCTTTATCGTGCAATGTTAAGCGTGGAATTACCGGTGGAGCAGTTACTGAGCCGGCCCTCACAAAATCAACAGGCAAAATAGCTGTTGCAGCAACAGGAGAAAATGAAAATTCCGAAATAAGCGATATTGCAGGAAGGGCTCCCTTTTTCCTGATATTTGATAAAGATGGTAATTTTTTAAAATCAGTCAAAAATCCAGCTCTGAGTCTGGGAGGCGGGGCAAGTACCGAGGTTGTCAATTTACTTGTCAGAGAGTCATGTAAAACCTTTGTGGCAGGACAGGTTGGCTTTAAGATGCAGACTCAGCTCCGGTCAAATAACATAGAGTACATCCAAAAACAGGGATTGGCTAAAGATTTCATTAAGTCATTCTAAGAAGCTGTTGCAGACTTCAAAAGAAATTTTTGGTACAATAAATGCTATAATACTACAAAATATTCAATAACCGGAAATGCAAAATTTTTTACGTACAGGTATTCTGATAATTCTTATAATCCCCATTATTTCAAGGGGACAGCAAGATATACAAGATAATAATACTGCTTTGGAGATACTTCAAAAAGTGGATAAAAACCTGACTCCTGAATCATTTGAATCCTACAGGAAACTGATTAATGAAGAACCTGACGGAAGCAAAAAAGAGTTTATCTTTTTTACAGTCAAAAAAGATAAAGACAAAATGGCAATGCTATATATCTCTCCTGCCAGTGAGAGAGGCAGAGCAACTCTCCGTTTGGGAGATAATATGTGGCTTTACATACCGAATGTAGGAAAACCGATACGTATAACCAGTTTACAGTCTGTAGTTGGTGGTGTTTTCAACAATTCGGATATTATGAGGCTCGACTACTCCGTTGAATATGATCCTGCAATCCTTGAACAAAATCAGAATGAATATATTCTTGATTTAAAAGCAAAAACAAGAACTGTTGCTTATGACAAATTAAAAATGTGGGTAGATAAAAAAAATACAATGGTAACCAAAGTAGAATGTTATACAGCTTCCGGAAAGCTGATTAAAACACTGGAATTTAAAGAGGTAAAAAATTTCGGGGATGGAATTATGCGACCTGCGGTAATTGAAACCAGCAGTCCGCTCTATAAAGGCTACCGCTCTGTCATGATCTATTCCGGCATGAAAGCACGACAACTGCCTGATGAAGTATTCACACTAGATTATTTATCACGACTTGAGGAATTAAGATGAGAATTACAGTCAGGATCTTCTTGATATTATTAATTTATTCCTCATTTAACACTGTTTATTCACAGGAATACGATTTTGAAATTCCTGATGCAGAGATTAAGGGTATTGAATTCAATGGAAATCTTGATACCAAATGGGGACTGCTTAACTCAAGGAAATCTTCTCCCTTTTACGGTATACAGTTTTATAATAGTCCGGAAACAAATGAATATCTGTCGCAATACAGACTCGATTTCTATCTCGATGGCAGCTATAATTACAAGCAGCTTGGATTCTTCATGAAAGCGTTTTCACAATACGCAAAAGAGGAACCACTCTCCCTCTCATTGTATGAGTTGTACGGTAGCCTGAATTTCTCTCCGCGCCTTAGCATGAGCATCGGAAAGAGAAGGTTTAACTGGGGAAAAGGTTATGCCTTCAATCCTGCAGGTTACGTTAATGCAGAAAAGGATCCTGAGAATCCGGATCTTGCATTGGCCGGAAGATCATCTTTATATATGAATTATAACCGTAGTTTCAACTCAGCACTTCTGCAGAATTTCTCGGCTACTGCCGTAATATTGCCCCCTGAAGCATTTATTAATGAGAGATTCGCTCCTGCTGATAATACAGGAGCAGCGTTGAAATTATACTTCCTTGTAAAAAATATTGACATCGATCTGATGGGACTGGTAAAAAAATATGAACCTTCAAGAATTGGATTTGACATCTCTGCCAATGTTCGTGAGAATCTTGAAATTCATGCCGAATACAGTTATGCCAATGACGAGATCAGTCATATCACCGGGAACAGTATTTTCACAGGTAATAGTAAAGGCTCCTCATCCTTACTCGGTCTCAGATATCTAAACAAATCAAACACTACATTAATCTTTGAATATTATCATAATAACTCCGGCCTTTCGCAGGAGGGATTTACCGGTTATCTGAATTATTTGAAATACAGACTTGAAAGTAACAATCCTGAATTAATAAGTCAGGCAAGACAAAACATGACCTCATATTTCCGCTCCAAAACGTTGATGAGGGATTATCTGTATCTTAAACTGAGCCATCCTGAACCATTTGATATAGTATATAGTTCTGTTTCAGTATTCACTATTTATAATCTGGCAGATAACAGCTTTATACTTTCACCCCAGGTCAGTTACAAGCCATTTACAAATTTCGAGTTTATTTTATGGCCCTTCTTTTTCCTTGGCAAAGACAATACTGAATACGGAAGCAAACAATTCCAAAATAAAGTTGAAATCTGGTTGAGATTTTATTTTTAGGTATTGATCAGAAGTCTGTGTATTTTTACACATATTAAAAATAGCTGTTTAACGAATATGAAACGGGTTCTCCGATTTAAACAGAGATTAAGTGCATGATCCACCAGCTATATGATAACTTTAAAAATCATTAATTCTAATCACATGAAAAAGAACAATATTTTTGAAAACTCAAGGGAACATCTTGCCAACGAAAGGACTTTCCTGGCGTGGATACGGACAAGTATTGCATTAATGGGCTTTGGATTCGTGATTGTAAAATTTACCCTTTTCCTAAAGCAATTTTCTGTAGCCATAGACACGGGAACAGATTCAGCAAAAGATTACGGGTCGGCCGCCGGTGTTATTATGGTAGCTTTAGGAATAATCTTTGCCTCACTGGCCTATATTAATTATAAAATAACCCAGAAAAACCTGAACAAAAAATTTTATGTTGCTTCATCCACGATATCAATGATTCTTACACTGATAATACTAACCGGGGGAATTCTTCTAATACTATATTTGATGTCAAGCACCTATCTTTAGCTTAACCAGGTAATTTTAAATTTGGCAATTTTTTTCTGTTTTTTGATTTGAGGTGAATGAAAAAACATAATCATTAAAATTGTTGTAAATAGAACCTGCCTTTTCATAAACAAACAATTTCAAATATCAGTTTTTCAATACATTTTCAGATTTATCTGTTTTTTAATCTGAATGTTAAAACTATTAAAGTTAAGAAAATATATTCTAAAAATAAAGGTCGCCTGTAATTTTTTATAGTGATCTTATTTTACACTTCAGTCAGGGACAGAAACCTGTCAATTCCCTGCGATGCTATTTTTGCATCTGCAATTGCCGTGACTGCATCCAAATTTACATTTACAATATCTCCTCCTGCAAACACTTTTCGAATAGTAGTCATGCCGTTTTCATCAATCCTGACTTTTCTGCGCTCTGTAAATTCCATATTTTTCAGCAATTCATCAGGAATATATGAAAAGTCAGGCATTTGTCCGATAGCCTCAATTATCATATCTCCTGAGAGGAACATCTCCTTATCCTCATGAAATGTTGGTGCGAACCTGCCCTTTTCGTCAAACACCGATTTGACCTTTTTACATAAAAGCCCTTCCACATTGCCATCATCATCAAGAACAACCTCTTTGGGCCCCCAGGCAGGATTAAATTCAATTTTCTCCTCCAGTGCCTCTCTGATTTCCTCTTCCGTTGCCGGCATTTCATCCCAGTCTTCAAGCGAAACTGTTTTAACAGAGATATTGTTACCCGGGTGCTGAATATACTGAAGTCTCAGTGCTTCCCTGGCTGCATCCAGAGCTACATTACCTCCGCCAATCACTATTATCTCTTTGCCAACACTGACCGGATTGCCAATTTTATTCTTACTGAGAAAATCAAACGCTAATTCACATTTTTCAGAATTTTTGACTTTTGTGGAACTACTTTTTGTGTAACCTGTTCCTATAAACACTGCATCATATTCATTAAGAATATATTCAAACTGAACATCTGCCCCAACTCGGGTATTGAACCTGAATTCCACACCCAGTGACTTTATATAATTAACATCTTTATCAATACTTTCAAGAGGTAATCTGTAAGCCGGCGGACCGGTCCTCATTGTGCCGCCACCACCGGGTAACGAATCATAGACTACTACTTTATGACCTTTTAATATCAAAAAATAAGCCACCGATAATCCGCCCGGACCGGCGCCAATTACAGCAACTTTTTTACCGGTGGGCGATTCCGGCTTCATTTCCAAAGATGTTATGAAATCATGGACAGTATCTGCCACAAACCGCTTAAGCCATCTTACAGATAATGCCTCACCTCTGATACTAAGCGAACAAGCCTTTTCGCAATAGGCCATGCAAACTCTGCCACAAATAGAAGGTATCGGATTATCCTCATAAATCTTTTTCAACGATTCTTCCGGTTTATCTTCATATATAGCTTTTATATAATCAGAAATCTTCAAATGAGCCGGACAGGCTTCTTCACAAAGTTTACATTCAAGGCATCGTGAAGCCTCCCTTATTGCCTCTTCCCTGCTATAGCCCAAAATATGCTCAACAAATGACAATTTTCTCTTATCAGGTGTTACCACCGGCATTGAAACCCGTTCAGGATCAAACAAAGCATATTTAAGATCCGAAGTGAATCCGTCATAATCTTTTTTGCGATGAGACAAGCTAGCTTTAAGAACCGAATAATCATCTGAAGAAAAAAATTTCTCAGGTTCGGCAACCTGGTCCCTGGGGATAAACACGAATGTTTTAGGATCAAAATGAATATGAAAATAGTCTCTTGTCAGTTTTAACGAACCCGGCGGACAAATATCAACACATAGTCCGCAAAAACAACATCTGCCATAATCAATTTGAGGTCTCTCATCTTTTCTTCCCGCAACAGGCTCAAATTGCGCAATTTTAACCATTTCAATGGCTTCGTTGGGACAAATATCAGCACAATTGCCACATCCGGTACATAAATCCCAGTCATTGGTATGAAATCCCCTGCACCTGTCTGAAGGTTCCTTCAACTCAAAAGGATATCTGATTGTCTTCGGCTTAACAAAAAGAAACTTAACTGCTTTAAAAGGACTCATGATACTGCTCATCGTATTCTCCTCCATATTTTACCTGTCAATTTCCGGTGCTGTTATATACAGACTGATCATTATATTACCTACATCGGCAATACTCTCATTTTCAAGTGCTTTCTCTAAAATAGTAAGTCCGTGATTATACGAAGGGGTTCTGAAATGCGCTCTGTAAGGTTTATCTTCACCGTTGCTCACCAGATAAAGTCCCAACTCACCCCTGGATGATTCGCATCTCACATAGGTCTCACTTGCCGGTATTTTCCATTTAAAAGGATTTGGTATTCTGTTATATACTTCTCCTTCAGGGATAACGTCCAGTAACTTAAAAATCATATGGACACTTTCAATCATCTCATCCCTCACCACCAATATCCGGGAATATGCATCCCCCTCAATTCTTGTATGTACTTCCCATTCCACCTTATCATATGCCGCATATGTCTCGGTTTTACGAATATCCTGTTTCATTCCGGCAGCTCTCAGAACCTGCCCTACAGCTCCCATTCCGACAGCTTGTTCAAGTGAAATTTTTCCGATATTTTTTGAACGCTTATGAAATACCCTGTTATTAAAAAATGTATCGTTATAATCAGGTACACGACTACCAATAGTATGTAAAGTATTTACAATCCTGTCTTTAAATCCCGGAGGGAAATCGCGCCTGACTCCGCCGGGCCAGATATAGATATGATACACCCTTCCTCCTGTCAACTCTTCAAAAAGATCAAGAATAAGATCGCGGTGATACATTGCCCAGTTGGCGACTGTATCAAAGCCCAGCATATTTGCATATGCCCACAGACCGAACAGATGAGACCCTACCCGGGCCAGTTCCAGGTATATGCTCCTGATAAAATGGGCTCTTTCGGGTACCTCAATTCCTGCAAGTTTCTCAACAGCCATGGCATACATCAACTCCATATGGTCAGGTTCAACAACATTTATCCGGCAGACCAAAGGAAAATTTTGTATCCAGGTCCTCTGCTCCATGAGCTTCTCAAATCCCCTGTGAAGAAAACCCGGATTCGCAGTTGCTTTAATAATTCTATCTCCTTCAACATTAAGAGTAATGCTGAAATTCCCTACCATTCCGAGATGCTGGGGTCCAAAGTATAGCTCAAGTTCTCTCATTTTTCAGCTTTTTTACTTCAACGGAAGGCACATTATCAAAAATGTCCCTGACATATTTTCTGGTATCAAAATCTTTCCTGAACGGAGGAACCGGGTATTCTCTATCCAGTAGCAGACGGGTTAATCGCGGATGACCTTTAAAATAAACACCAAAAAGTTCATGCAATTCGCGTTCATAAGGTTCTGCATTTTCAAAAACACTTATAACTGTATCCATTTCAGCTTTATCCCTTATCAATTCAGTTTTAACAATAAGGTTAATTCCTCCTTTAACAACATCCTCTGTATAAGCAGATAAAATATAAATCAACTCAAACGCATTTTCTTTGATCCGGTCAACACATGATATAAGTGCCAGATGATCATAACGCAGATTCTTAAGATAGGATAGTAAAGAAATAACTGAATCTTTACGGCAATTCATTATAATCATTCGTTGATCAGTGAAAACTATCTTTATATCATCAAAAGATGAGGCAAGGTCTTCACTTAACAATGTAATGTTATTATCCATCAATTAGCTATTCAAAGTTTATAAATACTTATTTCATTTTCTGTCAACTCCACAGCCAGGAGACTGATCGGGGAAAGGTGCTTCACTCCCCCTAAAAAAGGAAGGGCCACTCAAGTTCTCCCAGAATTTGTTCCTGATTAGCCCTGTACTGCTTATATTCCTCCCGGTATTTCTTATAGCCGTTTGCCATTCCTTTATCTATCAATGTCCATAAATGGGTTACAGCAACAAAAACAGCTTCCGGTCTGGGCATGCAACCCGCAATCCATCCGTCAACCGGTATATATTTATCCAGATGTTTTATTGTATTATAGGAATCCCAGTACATTCCCCCGTTTACAGGGCATGATCCGAATCCCACAGTATATTTTGGCTCAGGCATTTGCTCATAAGAGCGGATGATATATCGTAATGTCTTTACCGAGACATAACCTGTAATCAAAAACAGGTTTGCCTGCCGGGGAGTAGATACAGGAATAACTCCAAACCGTTCAGCATCCCACCGGGTTGTTATTGTCGGCGGAATCTCAATTATTCCACAGCCGGTGCAAAAATAAAGAGCATGGAGAGAGTATTTTTGTCCCATTTCACCAGGAAATTTCAGCCATTTTATAATGTTATTTCTATCCATGTTCTGTCTTTTAAAAATCAGTTAACAACTAATACAATAATCAGTCCTGCAAATGCAAGCGATGCAGGCCATGTCCACAGATATCTGATCGCCTGTTCGATTCGGAAGCGGGGAAATACGGCATTTACAAAAATCATAATTATTAAAACTATGATCATTTTTATAAAAAAATATCCCATATTACCTGCACCGCCCAAAAAAAGATTAACAAAAAGTGAGATTCCTATAAAGAGATCAAAAGCATGCTGTATCATTGCAAATGCTAAAAATTTACCGCTGTATTCTGCATAAGGACCTGATGAAATTTCCTGCGGAGCCTGTATCATTTCAAAAGGTCTTAATCCCAGAACAGCAGGAAGAATAAGAATGTAAGCAATTCCTGATAATATTAACGGAAGCTGAAATAATGACCAGCCCGAAGATATCTGCTTATTTGCTATTTCTGACAGAGAAATTGTATCATAATGAGTCATTACGGCAAGCAATATCAGCAATAAAGGCACCTCATAGCCAAAAGCCAAAAGAAACTTTCGTGAGATACCTATACTCACATTGGGATTAGCAGATTCACCTCCACTTAAAGCCAGTCCTAAAGGGGAAATAAGCATAAGATACAATACAACAAGTAATCCGCCTGAACTGCTTAACGGACAAATTCTGGCAAAGGGAAGAAATAAAAGGACCACTACCGAGCCGGCAAGTGATATGAGAATTCCAAGTTCAAATAAAACACCATGACTCATACTTGTCTGATTAAACAACTTTATAATATCAATAACCGGTTGATATACAGGAGGACCATATCTCCAATGTATCCTTGCCGTTATTTTTCTTGCCAGTCCGAGAAAAAATAATCCTATAATACATGCCAGTAAAACGACCAAAAAAGTCTCAAATACTAATGCTACCATAGAGCCCGGTTTATTTGAATAAGAATTAACAATGCCATAAACAGTACAATATAAATCACATAATATCCGACATCACCGGAATAAATACGACGTATCCCATTACCTGCTCTTTCTATACAGAGGGCAAGCCATAAATAAAAAACATCTGCAAAGTCTTTTAAATAACGGATTATCTTACTGTAAACCGGATCAAAAAAATTTACAGTATAGTTATACTTATTTACCGGAACAGCAGCTCCTGCCGCATAATTATCATATTGATCTACATTTGCAGGCCTTTTACTGCTTTTAAAAAGCAACCATATAATGATAAAAATCAACAATATAGCCGCAATGATATTAAACAAGTTAATCGTTCCGGTATCAGAAACTACACCCCATAAACTGATATTCAGAGCATCAAGTCCCAAATCCGACTGGATATTATTAATAATCTTAAGAGGAACTCCCGGAAGAACACCAAATAAAACTACCGGAATTGAGAGCAAGACTATTGGCAATTGCATTGAAAATGGTGCCTTTTTAATATTGCGGAATTGCTCCGGAAGCTGTCCGAGAAAGATGTTATGCAATAACTTATAGCTATATAAAATTGTTCCCCAGGTACCAAAAAGTGCCGCAAATGCAAGAAATGGGGAATCATTTATGATCAATGTTTTATATATCAGCCATTTTGAAACAAATCCATTGGTTAAAGGCACTCCTATCAGTCCGCAGACGCCAATCAATGCGCCCAAAAAAGTAACAGGCATCTTCTTTATCAAACCACCGAGAGAATTCAGGTCGCGTACGCCTCCTGTCCTGTATTCAACAGCCCCTACAGTCATAAACAGAAGTGCCTTAAAAAGAGCATGATTAAAAAAGTGGAAAAGACCTCCTGCGACACTCTCGCTGGTACAATATGAAATACCGAGAACAATGTATCCGGCCTGTGCAATAGTCGACCATGCAAGAAGTCTTTTGGCATCATCCTGCACAAGGGCAATAAAGGTAGGAATGATAATAGTAATTGCTCCAATAATTGCAATTACATAACGGGGACTCAGTAAACCTTTACCGAGGTTAAAAAAAATATTAATCTGAATGATAACAAATATTAAAAGAAAGATGCCGTAGGTACCCATTTTTATCAATACTCCGGAAAGAACGGCACTAAACGGAGACGGTGCCTCCGAATGTGCCGGAGGAAGCCAGACATGCAGAGGCCATATTGCATTTTTAATTCCAAATCCGGCAAAAAACAAAACCATTATAAATATTATGTATCCACTGGAAGCCTGACCTAAAAATGCAGCCAGTTCATTGATCACAAGCGTCTCATAATTTGCATAAAGTGAGATAATGCCTACAAGCATTGCCAGAGAACCGGATACAGACATTACTATATATTTAATGCCGGCAGCTATGGCAGGACCGCGATTGTAGCTTATTAAAAGAAATGTACTCCACGACATAATCTCCCAGAACAGATAAAAAGAGAGCAGATCACCCGACAATATTATCCCTGTCATACTGGCTATAACAAGAAGCAGCATTGAATAAAAAAAGTCTGTATTACCTCTGTTCCTAATGTAGTTTAAAGAAAATATAACTGATAATGAACCAATAACCGAGATTATGACAGCGAACAACCATGAAAGATCATCTATCCTGATAACAATTGGAAAATCTAAAAATCCCGGGCTGAAGACATTTTGAGATTCACTATTATAAAAGACTGCCACAATTGCAACGAGGGATAAAGAGAAAGCCACCGCAACAACATCTCTTATCCTTTTGGAAATCTTTCCCGATAAATAGGTGATTAAGGCCCCACCAAAAGCTACTGCAAGTATAATTTCGGGATTCATGGTATAACACTTTTAATATAGTCAACTCTGTGCAGTAATTCTAAAGCAGGCTGTTCCAGGACTTCTGCGAGCAGTTTGGGATATATTCCTGTAAAAATTATTAATCCGGCAAAAATGAAAACAGGAATCAAAACACTCAGGGGTGCAGTTTTTCTTTTCCTGCTCATACTGCCACTCTCACCTTTAAAATAGATTACCTGTACCACCTTAAAGAAATATGCAGCCTCTATAATACTCGCAATAAGTATTATTGCAATCAGCATATTAATAATTATATCCTGCTCAGTCAATGCGGCTTTAACAATTAAAAACTTCCCGGGAAATCCCATAAACGGAGGCAATCCGATCAGGGAAAAAGCTCCTACGGTAAATGCAAGTGATGTGTACGGCAACTTTTTACCCATTCCTTCAAAAGAGGAAATATTGGTTGATCCTGTTTCATATATCATATATCCGGCTGTAAGAAACAGCAATGCCTTTCCAAAAGAATGCCCTACAAGCTGAAATAGTCCTCCCGTGATACCTTCTGCCGAACCAATAAATATTGCAAACGTGATAAGTCCGATCTGTCCGATGCTTGAAAAAGCAAGCATTCTTTTGATGTTCTCCTGACTAAAAGCACACAGCTCACCAATTACCAAAGTGATCACTCCCAGCAATAAGAAAAAGCTAAACATGCCTGAAGCATCATAAACCGTAAATACAATCCTGACAATGGCATAAAGCCCGATTTCAATAGCCAGTCCTGATAATATTGCACTTATTGAAGAGGGAGCAGAGGAGTGTGCATCAGGCAGCCAGCTATTTAATGGAAAGATCGCAGCTTCGACTCCAAATCCGGTAATTAAAAAAACCAGTGGGATAAAAACCGGAAGTGTACCTGCAGAAGATATATTAGCAGCAATATCGGCCATATTCAGTGTTCCGAAAAGACCATATAGGAATCCAATACCTATAAGTATGAATGAAGATCCCAAAGCGCCCTGAATGAGGTATTTTACAGCTGATTCGATGCCGGCTTTATCGCCGAAATAAGCCACAAGAGAATATGAAGAGATGCATAGGATTTCATAAAAAACAAACAGGTTGAAAATATCACCTGTCAGTACAACTCCCGTTGCACCGGTAAGCAGAAGCAGATACAGTATATGATATTTCTCTTCAGAACCCTCTTTTATATATCCTGTTGCATATACAGAAACTAAAAATCCCACTAAAGCTATAAGGGTCGTAAACATAATTCCTAACGGGCCTGCCACGAGATTAATACCAAAAGGCGGAATAAATCCCCCGATTGAAACGTGTATAACTTCTCTATAAACCTCCGGCAGAAGTTTCAGGGATATAATCAGGTTAGAAAAAAGAGCTAAAAAAGGGATATATTTCAGTATTTTAACGGAAATAAACCCGAAAAGAGGAATTAGTAGCGCAAGTCCTAAAGGTATTATAATTAGCAGGACAGGATTTACCATTTTAATTCTTTAATTTTTCGCAAATTAAGAGTTCCGTAATGCTTGTATAATCGTACAGATAAAGAGAGAGCCAGAGCCAGTACAGCCACTCCTATTACAATTGCAGTCAGTACCATAGCCTGAGGCACAGGATCAACCATTTCAGATGCTTGCAATCCTGGTTCTGAAAATATGGGAGCTGTTCCGCCCTTTTTGTATCCAACCGTAATCAGGAATAAATTTATGCCGGTATCAAGTATGCTTAAACCAATTATCACTTTGATCAGGTTTTTTTTAACCAAAACAATATACAAACCAATAAATATCAAGCTGAAGGCTCCAAAATAATATATATAATCATTTATAATATTCATTCTCCTGTTTCCATTAAGTTATCAATAATTCCGGCTAATTCAGAGCCGACTTTAAATCCCACAGCAACATATATTAAGGGAATAATACCTGAACTAAAAAGAGTATTTGGCTCGCCTTTAGGTAAAAAATTAAAAAGAAAATCATGCCCCAGGATCAAGCCTGCCAGGCCAATTCCTATGAATATAATTCCTCCCAGTACCTCTGTTACTGTACTTACTCTTGTGTTTATTCTTTTACCACTGCAACCAAGGTACATCAGTAAAAATCCGGAAGCTGCAATTGCGCCGCCCTGAAAGCCGCCTCCGGGAGTGAGATGACCGTGAATAAAAATATAGAAACCGGTAAGCATAATTACGGGAAATAAAAAACGGCAGCCTGTATACACAATAAGACTTGCAGGTTCCCTCTTTACAACATCTTTTCTTTTACCGGAAGAATCCAGAACCATTCCCAGTCCTATTGCTGCAGTTAAAAGGACAGTTATCTCGCCCAGCGTATCTAATCCCCGATAATTTACTACAACTGAAGTAACTATATTAACAGCCCCTGTCTCCTCTACCCCGTTTTTGTTAAAATAATCACCTATTTTTGTTTGAGTTGAGCCAAAAGGTATTTCGGCCAAAACATAAGCCGTACCCGCTGCTATGATCATTAATAATATGACAGCCGTTAATTTTCTCATTCTTCAAACCGTTTAGTTTTTTTTACGGCAATAACAAACACTCCTGTAACCAAAGCGGCTCCTATTGCCGCTTCTGCCATTGCAACATCAGGGGCATGAAGCAGAAAAAACAGGATAGCCGCAATAAGGCTTACTATGCAAGAAGCTATTACAGCGTTCATCAAATCTTTAAAAATTGATGCGGCAACAGCAGAGATGATCATGAGTAAAACGATTATGATTACAATTATTTCCATATTTATTTTTTATACTCTTTAAAATCTTTAGTCTTATCAACTATTGTCTTATCGCATAATGAAACTCCTGTTTTCCGGGATGCTCTTCCAAGTGCATGACTTGATACAGGATTTGAAATAAGAATGAAAAGTGCTATTATCAGGGTTTTCCAAAACCATTCGGGTTGCATTATTCCCACTCCGATTATAGTTAAAAAACTTCCCAGTGTTGTACATTTTGTGCCCGCCTGAACCCGGTTATATACATCCGGCATTCTGTAAATTCCCAGACTGCCCAAAAAAAGAAACACAACTCCGGTTCCTGTTATTATCAAACCAATAATTTCCATATCTATATCCCCTTTTCAAGATACCTGGCTATGGCAATGAGTCCTACAAAAGAAATTATAGAATATACCAATGCAACATCCAGATATATATACCGGTTAAAAATAAAGGCAAGCAATACCAGCAGACCAACGACCACAGTTGTGGCTGTATCCATTGCAATCGCCCGGTCAGCAGCAGTAGGGCCTTTTACCATTCGCACTATGCATAAAATCAAACCTGCGCAAATTATAACCAGAAAAACCGTTGTGGCCATCATTACTTAAATATTACCTTTAAATATTTTTCAAATCTTTCACCTATAAGCTTTGTAGCTTCCTCAGTATCCTCTGTTTTGACATATATCCAGTGAATTAAAAGCCTGTCGTCATCAATATCAAGAGTAAAAGTACCCGGTGTCAGGGTTATGGAATTGGCAAGTATCAGCTTGGCTAAATCCTGCTTTAACTCTGTCCTTATAATTATTATACCCGGCTTAATCGGAATTTTCGGATGAATCACGCGGTAAGCAACATCAAAATTAGCTATGATAATCTCCTTAAAAAGTATCAGAAGATAAATGACGCTAAATACAACTTTCTTTAATGTTATTGTTGGAAATCCAATTATTTGAAAATTTTTGCGCGAAAACAGGGAAAGAATTAAACTAACGATAAGTCCCGTAATCAACTCCTCTTTGCCAAGACTCGCTGTAAGAGCTAACCATAAGATCATTAAAATAGAAAACAAATAGATAAAATTCCTGAAGAAAAGTTCCCTATTCTGTTTTATATTTTCCATAGAACTGATTTTAAAAGGATTATCATCTATAAATGCTCAGACTTTGCTGTAAAACTTAAAAAATATCAAAAATCAACTTTGTGTTAAGGTCACTTCTTTAAAAATCCACACTACTTATTGACAGGAAAATATGTTGTTGATCATTTAATATTATTTATTGTCAAAGATAAATCGTTTAATGCGAAACTTCCTTTATCTTTAATGTGATATAAAGTCATTTTTTTTGTGATTAATTATCTTTTCAATAAGCAAAATACCATTAATATATGAAACGAGCATGATTGCAAAATCACACCTGTATGCCGTAGCACATCAGTGCGAAGGCATACAAGAGAATGATTAAAACAAATGCGAGTTCCATATGATACCGTTGAAAATAAATAATTTTAATCATATGAAACAGGTTATACAAATAAATAACTGTAAGGAGTGTACTGAAAAGTCATGTGCGGTATCAGTCCTTGATGATTATGAACTGGAAAAGATCAGCAGCAACTCAGCACAAGTGAATTTTCAAAAAAATGAGATGATCTTTAAGCAAAACTCTCCGGCATCTTATATAATTTTTGTAAAAAACGGAATTGTTAAAGAGCACATGACAGGTCCCAACAAAAAGGAACAAATTTTAAAAATAGTCAAAGGGCCCGCCTTTTTAAGAATTTCATCCAAATTAAAATATAATAATAACTCCTACTCTGCAACTGCCATCACAGGTAGTACTATTTGTTTTATTAACATTAATATATTCAAAGAGTTAATATACAATAATCCTAAATTCGCATATGAAATACTGATATCAGTTTGTGAAGACGGATTATATTGTTTTAACAAATTTGTCAATCAAACTCAAAAACAAGTCCCGGGCAGATTAGCTGAAGCATTACTTTTCTTTTCAAATAATATTTTTTCAAGCGAAAAATTTATTTTCCCTGTTACAAAAAGTGAACTGGCCGACTTAATAGGAAGTACGCGCGAAAGCGTTACCCGCGTTTTATCTGCTTTTAAAAGGGAAGAAATAATAGGTTTAAAAGGAAAAACAATAAAAATATTGAATAAAAATATGCTGGAACAGATAAGTAAAACCGGCTGACGCCCGAATAATATTTTCCTTAACACTGAACTAATCTCAAAATTCGTTTTTCTACAGTTTAGATTTTCCGTTACTTAAGGTCTGTCACTATATACCTAAATAAATATCATTGTCATAATATCTCCTTTTCTTATCAGGAATGTCATCAGAATAAGGTCCGTATATTTCACATATCTTATTCAGATAATATTTTAAAAGATTCTCAGGAAGATCCAGTGATTTTAATCTGTATTTGGCATCTTCTTCTCTGATAAACATAAAGTCCCGGGGACTCCCAAAATCATCAATACCGTCGCTTGTTACCATTCTCAGCAAATCCTCCCGTTCCTGTTCAAGAATTTTTTCAGCTTTTGATATTTTTTGTTGATAACTGCAATTCATAAAAATACTTTACCCCTTAAAAAATTAAATCTTCAAAATGTATCTAACCCTGACTCTATATTAAATAGTAACGCAACGCATCATTTTAAACAAGACATATAAATGTATTCGTTTTATTTTCAGATATTTAACAAAATAGAAATCTTTTTAAAAAAATTTTCAATTATTAAAGTTCACCCAAACCTTATTTGGATTAAATTTAAAGAAAAAAACCCAAAAAGAGATGACTTCCAAAGGTTATATACATGTTTATACGGGTAACGGCAAAGGAAAAACCACAGCAGCACTTGGATTAGCTCTCAGGGCTTCCGGAGCAGGCAAAAAAATTTTCTTTGCCCAGTTCATTAAAGGAAGGACCTATTCAGAAATTAAAGCATTAAATAAACTAATCCCGAATATTACATTAAAACAATACGGACGGAGATGTTTTATTATAGATTCTCCCGATGAAAAAGATATCCTTTGTGCCCGTGAGGGATTAGCCGTAATTAAAGATATAATTAAGTCAGGTGATTATGATATGGTGGTTTTGGATGAAGCAACCATTGCAATATACTATAATCTTTTTTCGGTCAAGGAGCTGACAGATATAATAAAAGATAAAGATAAAAAAACCGAATTGATAGTTACAGGTCGTTATGCACCGCCCGAATTGATTGAAATGGCCGATTTAGTAACGGAAATGAAGGAGATAAAACACTATTATAATAAAGGAATTAAGGCAAGAAAAGGCATTGAATATTGATTTGTTTTTAAGCCTGACTCAACAGGTGTATTCAGATTTTTACTATCTCATGCCACGGCCTCTTCCTCCGCGTCTGCCGGTTTTTTCTTTACTCGCAGAATGAATACTTTGATCAAGTGTCGGTTCTTTCAATGGCTCTGTCTCTCCATCATTCACTTTTTTAACAGCTTCTTTTACCAGCATATTCCGGCAAAGAAAAACGGAATAACCAAATGAGGTAATTCCATAAAAAGTTGAAGGCCCGATATTACCAACAATCACTTTCGAAATCCCGCGGCCTAAGAATCTATTGACTACCTGACCTGATTCGTCATTTTGAATGCCGGGGAAAACCTCATATTCCATAGTTTGCGGGTCGACTATAAGAAAGAATGCAGAATGGCCGAACCTTCCGGAGACTTTCGAATCTAATGAATCTCCCGATGCTGCAACAAGGTACTTTTCCATATCAATGAATTATTTAATGAATTATTTATGTAAATATTTAATTATTAGCTGATCACATTTCATAAATGTGATATTATATATGTTTAGACAATACGATGAATACTGCCAGAATTATACCACTTATGAACGCCAAACCGGAATGCTTCTTCTCTTCTCCTCTTGCTTCGGGTAACAGATGAGAAGCAGAAATAAATATTAACACACCGGCTACGAATCCTAATAATAGCCCCATGGTGCTATCGTTTAGCTTATTAACCAAAGGATAAGCTACAAATGCCCCTAACGGTGTAGTAAGACCTGACACTAAAAATGCATATAGCATTGCAGTTTTTTCCTTTACACCCCCTTTCAGAAAGAGCGCATAGGTTATAATACCTTCGGCAAACTCATGAATCACCAATCCTGTTGCGGCAAGCAGTCCGGTAAGTATGCTTATACTAAATGTAACAGTATAAATGATCCCGTCTATAAACGAATGTATTCCTATTCCTTCTGCAGCAACAATACCAAAAGCCAAAACCTCTTTTTTTGTAAAATATTTAATAATTTCATTTGAAAAAAACATAAATAAAAATCCTAGAAATGCAAAAATTCCTGCATAAAAATTTTTCTGTATCGCCTGGGGCAGAGCCATCATCAAAGGTGTTGATATAAGCACTCCGGCAGCAAAACACATAAAATATGTTTTGACCTTTTCGGCCCATCTCCGGAACTTAAAAAGAATTAAAATTCCCAATCCGTTAATTAAAGCAGCCAGTATGGCAAATACAGCTATCCACGTAAAAATATCACTTTCAGAAGTCATATAAACTAAAATTTTATAATCCCACCCCGGGTATCTCCTGTCCGCAATCAGGACAATGACCTTCCCTGATATTACTCCTGATCATTCCAACCCCTGAACGCTCAATCAAAACCTTACCACATTTGGGGCATTTGGTATCCATATCCTCCTCATTAATTACATTACCAATATATATATATTTGATACCGGCTTCCAGTCCGGTATCTTTTGCCATTTTCAAAGTCTTAACAGGTGTAACAGGAACATCTTTCATTTTATAAGCCGGGAAAAACCTGCTTATATGCCAAGGAACGTTTGTCCCCAGTCTGCCTGCTATAAAATTTGCCATAAAACTAATCTCCTCCTTTGTATCATTAATTCCGGGAATAATTAAACTGGTCACTTCAAGCCATATACCCAGATCCCTGACTTTCACAAGGCTATCAAGAACAGGCTGCAGGCGAGCTCCCGTAATATATCTGTATGTATAATCACTAAATGCTTTCAAATCAATGTTTATAGCATCAAGATAAGGACTTATCATTTCAAGCATTTCATCTGTCATATATCCATTTGATACATAAATATTTTTAAGTCTGGCTTTATGTGCAAGAATTGCAGTATCATAACTGTACTCAAAAAATATTGTAGGTTCGGTATAAGTATATGCTATGCTTTTGCATCCGGTTTTTATTGCATTCCGGACTATTTGTTCAGGCGATGCCAAATAACCTGATTTCATTATTTCAAAATCGGTTAGTTGCGAGATAGTCCAGTTTTGACAAAAAGTACAACGAAAATTACATCCCGGTGTTGCCAGAGAATATGCAGCTGAACCCGGATAAAAATGGTATAATGGCTTTTTTTCAACCGGATCGATATTTTGTGCTATCGTCCTGCCATAAACGTTGGTATATAATATACCGTCAATATTTTCCCTGACCTTGCAAATTCCTGCCTTCCCTGATCCGATTACACACCTGTGTGCACAAAGATTACACCTCACTTTCCCGTTATCAAGCTTATTATATAATAAGGCTTCTTTCATAATATCTGCAAAATTTTGTTCGGTATATATGGCACAAGTGATGAACTGCTAAGTAAAATTGCTATTCATTTTCCGTCTCTCATTCGGAAGTTTTGCAGGTTCATGGTAAATGATTCATTTTAATTTTTAATCGTAATCATCAGATATAGAAAGAAAAAAATGTTTTCAGGGCCTTTTATATATAATTTTCACTTAAATTTTTAAAATATCACGAAATATGTAAATGGATACTCAAATTTTGTCAGATATCTACCTAAGATTTAGTATTCATAAAGAACCATAATTTCTGGTGCCAAATAGTTGAGTGCCTATCCTTACAATATTAGCTCCCTCCTCAACAGCAATTTTATAGCTATTGCTCATGCCCATTGAAAGATATCTCATCTCGACATTGGGAATATTATAACTCTTAATATCATCGAATTTCCTTTTGGCAACTTTAAAATAGGGCCTCGAATCCTCCGGATCTCCAAAACGTGGTCCCATTGTCATTAATCCCACAATTTTTATGTTTGATAAATTGTTAATCTGTAATACCAATGCCTTTACATTCTCAGGTAAAACTCCTGTTTTATTTGATTCCTTACCACTGTTAATTTCAATTAATACAGGCATTATTTTCCCTTTCAGACCACAATATTTATCTACTTCCCTCGCTATCCGAACTGAATCTATAGTTTCTATCATATCAAAAAGTTCAACTGCTTTTTTGGCCTTATTTCTTTGCAAGTGGCCAATCATATGCCACTGCACCAAATTAGTAGCCAACGGCTTGATAACTGCCGTTTCCTGTACGTAATTATATCCGACTATCCTGACTCCCGCTTCTATCGCTTCATCTACCTCCTCAGCCATCCTGGTTTTTGCAGCAGCAACGAGAATAACATCTCCGGGAAGTGAACTTTTTATCCTGTCTACATTTTCTTTTATCTGATGTTTCCCAACTCCGATCACAACAAGTTACTTTAAATTATTCTCCATGAATACGTTTTTTCTTTTCCAGTAATTCATCATTACTTTCTACATGGGCCGGATCTTTGATAATTGCATCCACGGGACATACCTCAACACACTGTGGCTCATCGAAAAATCCAACACATTCTGTGCATAAATCCGGATTAATGACATAAATTTCATCACCGGGTGAGATAGCCTGATTGGGACATTCGCTTTCGCATACACCACAACTAATGCAATCTTCAGTAATTAACATTGCCATAATTAACCTCCTGTTCTATTTAATTATTAGTTTACCTGTTGACTTCAGGATATGGATCCCAAACTACAAGAATTAATGCACCATTTTCCGATTCGAAAGGCCCATGGTTCTCATGAGCACTAAACATCTGATATGTTCCTGCACTATAAACTACACCCTCACTTTTATATTTACCCTGCAGTATAAAATGCTGTTCAGTTGTAACATGTGTATGTGCAGGCATATAAAATTTTTCAGGCAGCCTGAGTAAAATGGTTTTTGCTCCATTTTCATCTCTTAATACTTTTTTTTTTGTACCAGTGGGATACTCTGCAGCATCCTCCCATCCCGAATCTTCATATAAATTTACATACGCTTTCATAGTCTGTTTCTCCTTTCATTATATAAAAATAATAAACATATTCTCATAATACAAGCTTTATCCGGATTAATTTTAAATTAAAAACATTCAGATTCACAGGATAGTTTTCTAAATTTGCAGGTATATAATTTATAATGGACTTTTACAATTATTATTAATAAATTAGTAAATATTATATGTCAAAGAGACCGGTCTGTAACATCTTCCTTAAACCTTCAATTGCTGAAGAATATGATAATTATTACTTAGATGAGCAGGGAAAAAATATCGACAAAATTGAAAAAAGAATTCTTGAAGAGCATATTAAAGCCGCACCAAAAGATAATTTTCTGGAACTGGGCTGCGGAACAGGTCACTGGACAAGTTGTTTTACAGACATGGGATTTCAGGTCACTGCAGTTGATGAATCTGAAGCAATGCTGAATATCGCAGTCTCAAAAAAAATAAAGAATGCCTCCTTCCTCCTTGCAGATGCTGCTGAATTGCCCTTTCCGGACAATAGTTTTAATATTATAGCATCTGTAACAATGCTTGAATTTGTTAAAGATCCTGTTAAAATGCTGGATGAAGTATACAGGCTGCTAAAACCTGATGGCACTTTGATTTTGGGCTGTCTGAATAAAAATTCTGTTCCCGGCAAAAACAGAGATGATGATCCGGTCTTTAAATATGCATCTTTCTTCTCACCAAATGAGATAAAAGATATGCTTTCCAGGTTTGGTGAACCATATCTTACCTATGGTGTATATATGACAGAAAAATTTGAATTATCAGATGGAACAGACTTACAAAACAGAGTCGAGCCATTATTTATTACAGCTTCAGTAAAAAAGACAAAATAAAAACCAAAGTTAATCTGCAAAGAATTTTATCAACATATAAAAAAGAAAAACATTATGCCAAAAGAGTGTGAGAAATGCCTTTTTCTGCAAGCCGGGAAACTTATTAACAGGCATAATATTCCTGACAAAGTCGCTGGTAAAATAATTGACAGTCTAAAGGTTTATGTAAATGAAAACCGGGATGATGGTCTTTTAGCACCACAAGCTTCGAGATATTTAAATCATTTAATAGAAAAGGCAGCTAACAGTAATGACTTATATAAAAAAGAGAAAGAAGAATTTAATAATTTGATGTTAAGTCTGGAGGACAAAATAGATCAGGTTATACAACAATCAGATAATCCTTTTCAGACAGCATTGCGATATGCACTGGCAGGTAATATTATCGATTTCGGTCCGCCCGACCCGTTTGATGTTCTCAGGGAACTGGATTCTGCATCATTAAAAAAGCCGGCAATTGACGATTCAGAAATACTTTACAAAGAATTAAATAAAGCCTCCACTGTTCTTTATCTGGGAGATAATGCCGGGGAAATAGTTCTCGATAAGCTTTTTATTAAAAATATAAACCATCCAAATCTGTATTTTGTCACGAGGGGAGGAAATATTATTAATGACATCACTATAGATGATGCTGAGAAAACAGGCATGACTAAAGTCGCTAAAGTTATTGACAATGGTTATGATGCCCCATCTACCCTTCTAAATCATTGTTCTGAAGGATTTAAAAAGTTGTTTGATGAGGCAGATATATTAATTTCAAAAGGACAGGGTAATCTGGAGGGGTTAATCAACCACCGTGAAAAAAAGATTTTCTTTCTTTTAATGGTCAAATGTGATGTTATAGCAGAAATAATCGGCGCTCCCAAAAATAATTCCGTTGTCTGTTATAATCAGGATAATAACAATAATTGAAAACAAAGTATTAACTAACAGCTATATAATTATATAGATACAATAAAATTGTGGCCGGACTTATTTTAAGTAATAAGTTAATTAGATATAATTATAAAATAATGCCTCCCTGAAAAATTTTTTCAATTCAGACAAGAGTTCTGATCTGATCAATTTACGACGGCATGCGGATTTTTTACCGTTCCCATAAATAAAACAGCCCCGGTACTTTTTTCGGTAATGGCATAAAAGAATGGACGGTTTACATGAAATGGCACTGTAACGGGGTCATTCCCGACTGAAGTATATCTGATGGCCACTACAGTAACTGCAGCAGCTTCTGTTCCCTCTTCATTAACTTCAATAAAAGATTTATGTTTTACGTAATCGATCAGCAATCCTCCACTGCGGTTTATCCCGGTAAAATCAGCGTTCCCGGTGAAAGCAATTCCCATACCCATATCGGTTAAGACATCATTCAGTTTAATTTCATATTCATACTTATACCTTGGAAATTTGATATCCACGCTTTCTGTAACAGTGAAACTTTCCATCCATTTTTCCCAGTTATCTTCATTCAGATTATCTATAAGATTCTGTAATGTTTTCCCGGGTTCAGGTAAAAAGACATACATATTATAATTTCCCTTGCCATAAGCCAGCTCTACCGCACTGAACAGTTCATCAGACATATAGGGCAAAGTATCAAGCCTCTGCATGGTTTCTGTCTGAATTGTAGTTCCGTCTTCAAGATAAAAAGGCAGCTCTTCAGTTCCTTCCTCATTAAATTCCTTTTGCCAGGTACCTTTAAAATATATAGCATTTAGCAGGAACATCACCTGCAAAGGGGTGATCTGGTCAATGATGGTTTTAATCTTCTTATTTGTATGGTCGTAAACCCAACCATTTATAATATCCAGTGATTTCTGCTGGTTGCCAAAATCAAGAGGAGTCACATCAGCATTGTAGTAGTTCTTGTTGATTGATACGAAATCGGTCTCAACATTAAAATCATTTCGATAAAATATTGCATTTGCAATTTCTAGCAGAACTTTTTTATCGAGACCCTTAAGTGCCTCAACCAGACTTTGATATGAGGTATTGATATCTTCTGAAGTCAGGCCGTAAACCTTGAGAGTCTTTTCCATAGCCGTTTTGGTTTCACCGTTTGCCCCGTTATAAGTCATTGCCAAAGCCAGACTTACGCTTAACGGAGATACCATGATGTTGTCATTTTCAGTGTCATATTCATAAATCTTCTGAAAAAGATCAAGACCAAATTGATTTTCTGCTTCAATAAGGCGGGCGGTTTTTTCAGTAACCTCTATTTCATTATCCATATCATTGTCAGATAAATTGCATCCCAACAAAAGAGATAGTATTAAGATAGCGATTAATTTGATTTTCATGGTCAACATGATAATTTAATTTTAATATAATAAAGATACGAAATTGAGGAAAAAGGTTGCGTCATTTTTATCAAATCATATAAATCAAATCGCTTTATAACCCATTCAGTTATATATGTGGGAGATAACAGATTCATACATGCTTCTTCGTCAAAGTGTGTTACTATCACTTCATTATACGATCCATGGTGTAACAACAAATTCATTTTCGGGACAAGAATTTTTGAGTAATTCAATATAATTATTATTCCTACACAAATTTTAACTTTATCTTTATCATTTATGTATTTTTGATTTTAAAAAATCAAAACCATAATTCTATAGTTTCATGTCAGCAAAGAATACTGAAATACTTGCCACCATAGGTCCGGCCACAATAAACATACTGGAAGAGCTTTACAAAAACGGAATGAACGGAATCCGCATTAACAGCTCTCATGGTACCCGTGATTTTCACAAATCAATAATAGATGAATCCAGAAAGGTCAATCCGCAAGGATATATTGTGTATGATATAAAAGGACCCAAGATCAGGTTGGGTGACATTCCTGAACCCCTTCCGGTAAAAGCGGGCGACTATCTTCTGCTGAGGACTGACATACCAAAGCCGGCCGGATCAGACTACCCTGTCGTAAACTCTTTTGAATACGGTATTCCTGTTACATACAACGAGTTGGATAAATATGTAAGGCCGGGTCATCGTCTTTTCATTGATGATGCTTTTGTAGGCATAGAGGTAATTCATGTATCACCGGGGAAAATCTCGTGTAAGGTAATCTTTGGAGATATCATTCGATCGCGCAAGGGATTAAATCACCCTGATACTGTTGTGGGCTACCCATACACCATGCCAAATGACATTCCTGATTTGACCTTTGCTTCGGAAAATGGAGTAGACTATGTGGCTGATTCATTCACCCGTAACAGGGAAGATGTTCTTGATCTTCGGGATCAGTTAAAAGGCTCAGAAATCAAAATTATCTCCAAAATAGAGAATCCGGAAGGACTCGCCAATTTCGATGAAATCCTGGAGGTCACTGATGCAGTGATGATTGCCCGGGGAGATCTTGGGGTTGAAATTGATCCTGTCAGTCTCCCGGAGCATCAAAAGGTAATGATAGAAAAATGTAATATCCGAAAGAAACCGGTTATCACTGCTACCCAAATGCTGGAATCGATGATTGACAATCCAAGACCCAGCAGATCTGATGTAAGTGATATTGCTAATGCCATATATGACGGCACTGACGTGATTATGCTATCTGGAGAGACCTCCATTGGCAAATATCCTGTTGAGTGTATCAAAATAATGAATAGGATAGCTCAGAATGTTGAAAGTACAGGTCGATATAAACTTCATAAAAAAAATGTAAATAAATTAGTTTAATTTTTTTCACATATTTTCAATCAGGATCAAATCTATTTTATGATATTTTTTCATTTCACCAGGGTAATTAATGATATAACTCCGGTATAGGATATTATGCAGGAAAATATAAATGCTGTTATCAATCCGATATTCATCAATAAACCTGCTTTATGTTTCCCCATCAACCTGCTGTTATTTATAAGAAAAATTATTCCCCCGACAACAATGGGAAGCACAAAAACATTGACTACCTGAGTGGTTATCTGCGCAGCAATCGGATTACTACCCAAAACCGGCACCAGCAAACCTATTATTGCGGCAATTGCGGTCAGTATCTTGAAATGCTTTGATTTCAAATCCAGTTTATCTCCTTTGTAATCACTGTAAAGAATCGGGGCAACCATCAATATTGGGAAAATAGACGACAGACCTGCACTCAATGCTCCGGTCATAAATATAGCAACTGCAAATTTTCCGGCAAGAGGTTCAAGGGTAGTGACCATGTCCAGCACTTTGGTAACCGACCTGCCTGTTCCAAAAATAGCTCCTGTGGCACAAACCATTACGGCCGCGCTTATAAAAAAAATAAGAATACCCGAGGTAAGAGCATCTTTTGATTGTTCGGACATGTTGTTTTTCGTCCACCCTTTTTCAAGAACAATCAAAGGACGTACCACAAAGGTGGCAGATGCCATGGTTGTTCCTACAAAAGCAGCAGCCATAAGCTTTCCGTCATCACCACCGGGGATCTGAAAAGCAAATCCACGTGCTATCTCCTCAACCGGAGGGAATGTAATAAACATTGAGATAAAAAATGAGATCCCCATTATGGTTACAAATACTATCAAAACCTTTTCAAAAAGAGAATACCGGCCAATTGAAAGAAGATAGTACATGACAGCAATAATGAAAATTGCAAGTCCTAATACATACCAGTACTCATTTTCATTTTTACCCGGACTGCCGAAAAAGAGTTGAAATACTTCATAAATAGCATTGGCAGTAATTCCGAGTATGCCTGTTAGTGATCCCCATTGACCTATAGATATACCAATAACAACAGTCATCGCTATTATCTTTCCGAAAATAAAATTATTTCTGAATCCGAAAAGTGCTGTATCACCGGTAACTACAGCATAACGACCGTAAGCTTCCATTAAAATCCAGGAGAAAAATGCACTCAAAAATAGCACCCATAAAAGTTGCATTCCATACATGCTTCCTGCTTTGGTCATGGCAGTGATACTACCAGTACCAATAGTAAAGCCGATACAGAAAATCCCGGGGCCTACAGAGAGAACTAAAGCCCATATTTTTACTAATAGTTTCTTCATTTGAAAATAACTTTATAAAACAGTTAATAATCAATTTTTAATCTTAAGGTTTATTTCATGCCTGATGTTCGTCAAACAGATTTGGTTTTTTAACGCCAAATTACTTGATTTTCTAAACGCATTTTTTCTTAGGCGGGTCATTTATCTGTTAATTTTAATATTTCAAAGCGTCTTTAAAAGCCTGTAACCCATATGCTTTATATTCTATAATTCTGATTTTCAATATTAACCTGGATTATATTTTACGATCAATTACAGAATTCACCAATTTATGCACAGTATATCCCTCCATTGATATCTAAAGTGGCGCCGGAAATAAATCCATCATATTCAGATGCTAAATAAGCTACAGCACGAGCTACATCCTCCGGATTACCGGAACGGCCGAGAGGAATATTTTTAATAGTTTCCAGTGCCGACTCCCTGGTAGTATGCTCTTCATGAAAGCTGGTGCCTTCAATAAAACCGGGAGCAACGGCATTAACCCTAATGCCATCACGCCTAAGTTCGCTTGAAAGTGAACGGGTCCAGGCAAGAACAGCACCTTTGGCAGCAGAATAGACCAGAGAACCTGGATGACCCCCTTTACGTCCGGCAAGAGATGCAAGATTAATAATGCTGGAACCTTCATCCCTGTTTAGGTATGGTAAAAGTTCCCTTGTGACCAACATCATGGTAGTCATATTTATATTTATAACGTCATGCCAGTAATCCGAATCAACAGCTTGCAGGAAACGCCTTTCAATCAATGACCCAGAATTATTGACAAGAATGTCAAATACTTCAAAATAAGCTACAGCATCCTTAATTAATCTTACTACTTCCTTTTCAATGGTAAGATCAGCCTGTAAACATAAGGCCTTTTGTCCTTTGTTTTCAGCCAGCTTTTTCATTTTTTCAGGTTCATTTGGTGATCTGAAGTAGTGCATACATACGTTGCAGCCGGCATCTATTAATACTTTGCATATCGCTGCCCCGATTCCCTGTGAAGCACCTGTTATTAATGCTGTTTTGCCTTTTAAAATTCCCATTATCAAAAGTTTACTCTGTTTAACTTAAATTTTTAATCCTCCTTAAGAATCTTAATCGAATTCTAAAACAACACCCTGGTATGCTTCAATCTTTGGAAAAAACAGCTCGACACTCCCTTTTGTTATCCTCTTTTTATATTTGGCATCGACAAGGATTGAAACACTCTTAACATTTTTGCCATCCGGAATTCGAATATTAAGTTTTACTCCCTCAACAGGTGACAGATAATATTCATTCTTGAATGGCCGTTCAAATTTGTTACCTGTCCAGTTTGTCATATGAAACACCATTGCGTTCTCTTTGAATGTCAGATTAGAAATAAGCGAAGCCGGCGCTTCCAGTGAATATGGCGACTCAGGGGTAGCTATCTTTACAATTTCACTGATCAGTTCTCCAGTAAGATCTGGTCCTTCGGAGTTATAAAGCGATTCAACTGTAGATGAGCAATAAATCACTTTACCTTTGCCATAATCAGACATCACAATACCCGGAAGAACTGGTTTCTGATCATTACCGGTAACAATATCCATTATAACTTTACCGCCATCCAACACTTCAACCGGCTCATAATAAAAGACCGGATAAATTTTATTCCCGGCTTCAGAGCTGAAATAACCGGTGCCAATTTCCGAGACTTTCAGATACAGGTCATTCGGACCTCCAACCATTGCCTGGTAACTGTCTATAATTTCTGCCAGGCCACCTGTTGGCTTTAGAGGTCTTACCCTCAGCAACTCTTCAAGTTCAAAACGGGATAACTTGTTTCCTTCCTCATCAAACATCGTTGTATTGTATGTGGCAATTAAACTGCCGCCATTTTCAACATACTCCTTTACATTTTTAATCCTTTCAGCCGAAAGACCCGGGACATTGGCAAGATATACAGCCGGATATTTTTTCAGCAGGTCAGGATTATCAAGAACAAATTCGCTAATCGAGCTTACCTGTACATGATTATAAAGACATGCAGAGAATGCACCAAGACTTGCAGATCTTGCATTTATAACTCCATGCTGACTGCTTCTTTTTACATGATCCTCAGGACTTTCATATGCAAATAAAACCCCGACATTGGGATAGTTCTCCAGTCCCTCATATGTTTTCTCATGCTTTTCTATTATCCCGAAAGGATAAGTGACATATTGCCTGTTGTCAGGATGATAAAGATATCCTGTAGGCTGAGCAACGATAGATCCCCCTCCAAACATCAGATTTGTAAATATTTCCTGCTGGTAATTCAATCCCTGAAAAGAGAGCCTCGGCCAGTTATGATAGGTGCCGATATAAGGCCAGACATGCAATCCGACTGATCTGGGCACACTTACACCTTCGGCACGTTCCAGGATCGAGTGACCCCGTTCGTACAGAAAAGCATCCATTGCGTAATTGATTCTTGGGTCCTGGGATGCCATTCTTTCAGGATTATTGATATTGGAAATAAGAGGTACATCTTTATGTGATTTTATCATCTCGCGGACTTTAAGCAGGATGTTAGACATAAACTCTTCATCATACCATTCGTGGTACTTTTTTATCGTTTCAAGTTCCGATTCGGTGTAATCTCTATCATTCTCATGGTAAGGCAGTTCAAGTCCCATGGCGTTCCTGAACCCGGTACGGCAGCCATCACAGTAACAGACCCTGTTGCCTCTCCAAAAATAACGCGGAAACCATGCATCAAAATATACGGCATCGATATTATAGTCACGTACCACATGCTCAACATAATCAAAAAAGGCCTGCCGGTATGGGCCCATCCAGCAGACAGTCCCGTGATCTTCACCAACATACATATGTGAGCGGTCGGGAAGACCTCCGTCAGGAGTCGATTTGCGGGCATATTCCGGATAATCCTCAGTAACCATTGACCACGCCAGTTTATGTCCCGTTGAAACATAGGGGATAACCTTGATACCCTTTGGCTTACAAGCATCAATAGTCTCCTGAAGCAAGTCCCTTTCGCCCTGGTCGGGATGCGTGGAAAAACGAATTCCCTGAATAGTAGCATACTTTCCCATAGTACCGAGCCGGATAACATTAACATTCATTTGAGACATAATTTCGGCAAAAGCTTCAGCATCATACTCCAGCACAGGAGCAAAAGGCGGTTGATAAGCATCCATTAAAAAAATCCGGGCAGTCTGGATCCAGTCGTACCTGTTATCTTTCTCCAAAATCTGGGCAGATTGCGCATAAACTGTTCCGGCAGAAAAAAGCAGAATCGCAAATAATATTGAGATATAATTTTTCATACTATAAATAGGTTTTTAAAATATCACCATTCCGGATGTCAAACTAACTTACCGGTTATATATTATTTCTTCTTATTATGTGATCCGCTAAAAGTAAAAAAATTTCCGGCAATAAATTCTTTTCTGCTTATATTATGATCATTTACGGGGTAATGCAATTGGAAATATCTATCTCTAATAATTTAATATCCAACCATTAAGGCAACATATATTTTCAATTTCCGTATAACCAAATTATCTGACTCATTAAATGATATGACCTTAATGCTCTTTGATTTAAAAACCTGACATTTAAGATTACCAAAATAAATTGGTAAATCACAAATAATAATCAGGGATATTAAAGTCCGGAATAAATAAATACCATATACCAGGATACTCGATATTCATTTATTCTCCGCACCCACCAGTTACTAATGGTTAAGTAAAATGTTATGAAAGTTTACAAAAAACAGCGCCACAACATTAACAGAAATCTTTGCTTGTTAATCTCGATTTTGCTGGCGTTTTCCATAGCTTGCCAGCAAGAGGATAAATACTATACTCTCTCTGATGCAGAGCATCAAAATCTGCTAAAAAGCACAATGATTGAATCTGGCAGATATACGGGAAATTATAATGGAGGTGAATGGCTGATATCAATGCCTGACAGTGAAATCTGGAACAGCTCCTTCCGTCCTGTCCCACGGTGTATGATATTTTATGCACATGGAATGGTGTTTCCGGTTCCTTACGAAGAAGTACAACTTCCTGCTGATACATTATTGGGAGGCCTGACAATTGAGAATTTAGTCACAGATATGCTGACTATGGGATATGCCACAACAAGTTATCGCGATAATGGCCTAGTAGTAATGGATGCCATTTATGACATTCAGCAATTGGTAGTTACTGTAAAAAAAATTTTCATAGACCACACGGAATACCTGCCTCCTGAGTATCTTATTCTCGGAGGACCGTCCGAAGGTGGCCTTGTCACTGTAAAAACACTTGAAAAATTTCCGCAACTGTTTGACGGAGGTCTTTCTATATGTGGCCCTGCCGGAAGTTTCTATGATCAGATACAACACAATGGTGATTTTCATGTGTTGTTTAACTATTTTTTTGGAAATGAGCTTGCGCAGTATGGAATGGTTCACTTTGGTGAGCCTATTTACCTTGGAAATCCTGAAGATGGTGTTTCTCCACACATAATGAGTGCCTGGCAGTTCAATGATCCTTTTGATCTAAAGGCAATTATTCTGGGAATTATGAGCACTTTCCCCGAAAGGGTTCCACAGCTCCTTAATTGTGCCAATGTCGATGTCCCAATGATTGACTATATTATGGCAGGAGCAGTTCTTGACCTCTTAAGGTATAATATCTTTCTTACAAATGACGTAATTGAAAGAATGAAGGGCGTTCCTTACACCAATATCGGAAAATGGTATGAAGGTTCCGCAAATGATGAGCTGCTAAATGCATCTGTACAACGTATTTATAATTCATCTTATCACAGGGCTTGTAAATTTGTAGAAAAATTAGAAACTTCAGGCAGAATCAGGGTTCCTCTGGCTTTGATTCATACAACCGGTGATCATATTACACCATTCTGGCATCAGGAAAAATATGCCGAAAAAATTATGCCTGGCAGTGAAGATTTAGTATGCCGTTTTGATATAGATAATTATGGACACTGCACAATAAGTGCCTGGGACATATTGGCTGCACTCGAATGCATAGGGGCAAAGATTGATCCTGAAGTCTTCAGCAACTTCGAAATTATAGCAGGCACCTTGGAGTCAACCGGCATTAAAAATTAAAGAATAATCTGGCAATCTGCGGTTTTAAAAATAAAGAAGAATCAGTATCCTGGTATTAATCCCCTTTAAATTTCACAATTTTCTCAAATTGCAATTTCGTAACTTAAAGTTACATAAGTTTATTTCTTATATTTACCAATCCATTATCAAGATAACCCTTAAAAAACGACATGGAAATGTACAAATACCCGAAATCAAATAACATGGAACACATTAACCAGGCTTTCGATGAGCTTTTTAATAACCGGTCACCGGAACAGAAACTGGAATCAGATGCAAAATTAATCATGTTCCGGTTTTTAGATATAGTAGAACGTAAACGCGAAAAACTGGGGTGGATGCATAAAGACATGGCCAAAAAAGTTGGCATATCAGCGTCATATATTACTCAATTAATGCGCGGAGATAAGTTGATTAATATGCTTACCATTGCAAAAATGCAAAAGGCATTAAATATTAAGTTTGATGTCTCAGAAATCGTTTCATATCAGGAACAAACTTAAACGATGCGAGAATCGACAGAAACCGATGTGCCTGCTATAGCAGCAAATAAGAGTTGCATCAATCTCTTTACAAAAGAGAGTGCAACCTATAACACTTTCGTCTCGCCAATTAAGTTAGCGCCAAGATCAGAATTCCAACTATTTCCCTTATTCGCAAACCTTAAATTGATTAAGACCCTTTTTCAATTCTTCAAAAGGCCCGGGTACCGGATTTTTACGGTTCCGGTCTTTCCCGAAAAAATCTTTGTCAATTTCCACTGCAGATCCGTCAGGCAAGTCATAGGTTTGGTTTGGAATTTTTGCGGTTCCCAGCATTTCAGTAGTAACCAGCGGATTTTTCATTTTGAGGATTTGCTTGTTCACCTTCATTGTCAGGTATACAGCATCACCTGTTTCTGAAATATTGAGTTCCGGATCATAATCCTGTAGAAGAGGATTTTTTTCATTGGAAAACGCATGAGCTCCGTTAAAATAAACATTGGCTACAACCATCATGGGTAATTTTGCATTTTCATATACAGCCAGCCCTGATTTTCTTCCGGAGATTTCTTTTGCACCTCCAATAAAGATATTGTTTATATAACGGTTATCTCCTCCCTCAATATCTTTCAATCCGGCCAATTCCGCGGAATGAGCAGTATGAAAAGGAGTGAGCCTGCCTTGCGGACGCATTTCAATATTACCTGCCACAAGGTTGTGAACAAATGCACCTCCCTCTGACCAGTCGCGTATCGAAAGTTCAGAAAGCAGAATATTATTTTCAATCAGGAATGGCCCGTGATTAACCTCAACAAAAAGGTCGTCCGTACTATTATTATACAGCAAATTTCCTTTTACCTGTGTCCCCTGTGCCATCCAGTCAAGCCACAATCCGCGTCCACAGTTTGCCAGCCGGTTATTTTGAATGAGCATGTCGATGGACGCATGTATTTTTATGCCGCCCATTTCAGCACCTGTGAATTGTCTTTTTGTCCAGATGTTAAAAATGTTGTTGTTTTCAATAGTGCTAAAGATAGCACCAAGACTTCCGCAAATTCCTGTTTGTTCACAATTATAAATAGTATTATTACGAACTATATGGGAACCGATATTCTCTTTACTCCATCCCATTTTTATTGCACGATGAATTGTCTCCACATAACCTTCCGCGGAGTTTTCCGAAGTGTTGTCAAATTCGTCGCCATGTTTACCAAGGGTGATTCCGGAGCATTTGGAATCACTTATAACATTATTTTCTATGATCCAGCCTTTGCTCCAATTGGTGCCAATAAGCCCAATCTGTTCAGCAGTTGGGGGTGCCCACTGGGTGGCAGCCTGGCTCATCTGAAAGCCGCGGACAGTAATATAATTCACTCCGGTTTTTCCCGGATAAAAACAACTTTTCCGTACACTGATTTCTACCAGCTCCCTGTTTGGATCGAAGCCGTCGAAATTAGCATAAATAAAAGTATTTTCGTCGTTACTCTCAGTAAACCATGTATAAGTGGAGCCTTCCGGGTCAAATCTGTCGGTTTTAGGTTCCGGATTTAGCACGTCCTCCAGTAATGCTGCTTCCCACAGCGATTTCCCGTTGAGATAAACATCACCTGTATGATGGATACGACCCAGATCATTGAACCAGTCGCCGTGGATTTTGTCTTTGTATGGATTATAATCCCCGAAAAATGAGTTGGGGAGGATTACCTTCCAGACATCACCTGTAAATCTTACCCAGTTTTTGATAATTTCCGAACCCTTTATTTCCACCTTTTCACCCTCAGCCGACCGGTAAATAATGCGTTTATCGTTTGATGTTCCGCCGCGGGGAGGTGTAATTTTTTCCCTGTAAACCCCGGCATGAACAATAATTTCATCTCCCGGTTGTGCCAAATCTGCAGCAGCCTGAATGGTCAGCAACGGTGACTCCTTCGTACCAGGATTTGAGTTTTTCCCATTTTTTGATACATGGTATTCCCGTGCAGAACCTGAAACACCAAAGATTAATGCCAGAAGTAAAAAATATAACCTTTTCATCGTATGAAGGAAATTGTTTAACTGGTTAATTATGTGGTAATCCAACTTTCTTCCTCAAATTTACCACATTATTCTGAAAAGGTATTGGAGATTTTCAATTAAAAAGCTATATTTACTTTTCGTATTTCTATATTTTTCAAACCTCGGGAGGCTGGGATACCATTAATGTACCGTTAGCGGACATGTATCCTGCTTTTAGAGGCCGAAAGTTAAACAGCCCCAATTATGTTGTAAAATATTTGGTAGAAATTTCTATTTAATTGGCAATTATAAACCTGAATCTTTTAGCCTTGAACTTCAGAAGCCTTGTTAAAATAGGTTCTATGAACCTTACTCATGGAAGTAAAAAATGATAAAAAATTCCTAGCCCGACTTTCCGAGTTATCTAAAAAGAGGCGCGTAATGGCCTGATATGTAATTATATAATAACGTGATTTCA
>ENA-OSEO01001296-OSEO01001296.1-sediment-metagenome-genome-assembly--contig:-NODE-1296-length-47430-cov-5.639896_pt1 | contig 47430 bp, 45 predicted proteins | sample MGYA00237883_ERZ534232 | MGnify/ENA metagenome assembly ERZ534232 | reverse complement strand
ACAAGCGAGAGCTACCCACAGTTCGTAAAGCGGTTGGCGGAAGAGAGCGGGATCGAGAACCCGACGGAAGAGGACGCGCGTCGATTCGATCGGGACCGCCGCGGGAAGAGGACGTCGAACAAGGAGTGGACGTCGGCGACCGACTCGGAGGCTCGCATTGCGAGGCTCAAGGACGGCCGGACGCGGATGGCGTACAAGTCCGAGCACGCCGTCGACCTGGAGACGGGAGCGATTCTCGGCGTGACCGTCCACCCAGCCGATCGGTCCGATTCGGCGACGATCGAGGAGACGTTGGAGGTGGCCGAAGGGAACCTGCGCGGGGTCCACGGCACCGGAGCCCCGGAGACCGAAGAGGAGGACACCGAAGGCTCCCAGATGTTGGAAGATTCGGTGTCGGAGGCGGCGGCGGACGGACAGAGCGGGGTGGTGGCCGACAAGGGGTACCACAAGGCCGTGGTGCTGCGGCGACTGAAGGAGAAAGGCTACCGCACCTACATTCCCGAACGTCGTCAGGCGGGCCGACGGCGGTGGACGGACAAAGGGGGACGCGACACAGCCGTTGCGTTCCACGAGAACCGAGCTCGAGTGAAGCGCAAGAAGGGAAAGGCACTGCAGCGCAAGCGGGGCGAGCTCTTGGAACGGACGTTTGCTCACATCTGTGAGACCGGAGGGGCAAGACGGACGCGGCTGCGAGGGAGAGAGAACGTGAGCAAGCGCTATTTGCTGCAAGCGAGTGCTGCGAATCTTGGACTGGTGATGCGGACCTTGTTCGGTCGAGGGACTCCCCGAGGCCTGGCGGAGTCGTTACAGGCATGCATACAGGGCGTCTCACGTCTTAGGGCGGCTCGGGAGTCCCTGGTAGATGCGCTTCGGACTCCGTTTAGGAGTTTCCGACCCATTCCAGCGCTGCTACGCGCGGTTTGATCTCACCCGTGCAGTCGCGGACGCAGAAGAAATGCGGTAGATCAACGGGCTGCTAACGGGAGAGCGAGGAGATCCGTGGAGAAGAGAAGCACCGCTTGCTACCTGTTGATCGGGGAAGCGGCCGATCCGACGATCGCCGAGCGGATCGCGCTGCGCTACCGGGACTGCCCGCATGTTCACTTCCTCGCAGCGTTCGGGCGGACGCTCGTCGGCGTCTACTACCTTCCCGAGACGCAGCGATGGTGGATCGAACTCGTCGCCGACCAGCCGCAGTTGACCCTCGGGTTGAGTCGGGCAGCCGTCTACCGTACAGAACGACCCGTCCATCCGGAATCGTTCGCCCCACGGATCCCCGATGGCCTCGCCGACATGGCCCCCTGTGGCTCCGACTGCCGAGAGTGCGAGCGGTTCGATGCCTGTACCCGTTGCCCGGCGACCTCGCGCTTCTTCGATCCCGACGCGCCGCCCGCCGAAGCGTAAGCGCCCTCTTCTCAGTCGACGATCAAGTTCTCCGAGAACCGGTCGGCGTCGGCGAGGAGGAACTCGGGCGTCGTCGACAGCGCGTCCACCGGACAGGCATCGACACACTGCGCGCAGAACGTGCACCGCGCGACGTACATCCGGATCTTCTTCGCCTCGGGCAGCATCTGGATCACGTTCGCCGGACAGACGCGGGCGCAGAGTCCGCAACCAATGCATTTCTCCCGATCGTATGCGATCTTCCCGCGCAGGTCCGAGGGCACCGATACCGGCGGATGGATCGACGCGCGCCCCGCGCCGACTTCGCGGAGGAGTCCGGTGACCGATCGGGGCATGTACTTCACCGGAAACCGGTTCGTCGCCGGGCGGCTGAACAGCTGCTTCATCAACGTGCCGATGATCACGGAGACCTCCTAGATGAACAGATCGAGCGCCAGAAGCACCGTCCCTAGCAGGGCCGCCCCGGTGACCGGCAGCCAAAACAGGCGGGTCGCCTGGGCGATCTTCAGCCGGGCAAAGCCGACGCGAACGACGATCACGGCGAGGAAGATGACGGCGAAGACCTTGACCAGGTAGAACAGAACGTCGACCAGCCCCGCCCATGCCCCGGAGAGGCCGAACAGACCCCCCAGACCGTACGGGAAGAAGAGGGCGACGATCAACGACGCCATCACCACCATCTTGATCGCGTCGGCGAGGTAGAACATCGCCAGGTTCCGGCCCGAGTACTCGACGAGAAGTCCCCCGGCGATCTCCGTCTCGGCCTCGGGGATATCGAACGGGATCTTAGAGAGCTCCGCGGGGGTGACGACGAAGACCGCTCCGAAGAGCAGAAGAAGACCGATGACGCCGAGCGGCCCGACGACGGCCCACAGTGGGTTCGCCGCGATCACGCCGAGGGAGAACGTCGCAACGCCGGGCAGCGCGTCGGACAGCCGCCACGCGAGAGTGACGAGCGCGATGGCCAGGGGGAACTCGTAGCTCATCATCAGCACCATCTCCCGCTGAGCGCCGACAGATGCGTACGGGGATCCGGCAGCGAACCCGCCGAGCATCATCGCGATCGACGGGACAGCGAGCAGGTAGAGGACGAGGATCAAGTCGCCGTACCCTCCGAGCAGCGGCGCGAATCCCCCGAGCGGGATGTAGAAGAGGAGGGTCGCCGCCGCGACGAGCGCGACGATCGGCATCAGATGATAGAGCCATCCGACAGCGTGATCGGGAACGACGTTCTCCTTGACCATCAGCTTCACAACGTCGAAGAACGGCTGCCGAAGGGGGGGGCCGATCCGACCCTGCATCTGGGCGGCGAGCTTCCGGTCGAGCCCCTTGTAGAGCATGCCGAGGACCGTCGCACCGAACAGGATGACGAGCCCTTGCCAGACAGCGTTCACGAACGTGACAGTCATCGGCCGATCCTCCTCGTCTTCTCCCGGGAGAGCGCGACGAGTTCCTCCTTCGTCCGCGCGCTCGGGTCGCCGCTCGCAGCATCGACGAAATGCACACGATCCATACAGCACATGCAAGGATCGATCGACGCAGCGATGATCGGGATGTCGGCGATCTCCTCGCCCATGAACTTCGGGACCCACGACATCAGGTTCGAGTACGTTGGAGCCTTCACCTTCCAGACAATCGGGGCTTCCGTGCCCTCCTCGAGCCGGATGTAGTGGAAGACTTCGCCGCGCGGCGCCTCGTGTCGCCCGATCCCCTCACCGGACGCCTTCTTCAGCGTCGCCAGCAGCGCCGGCACCTTCGGGATCGAGGTCAAAGGCCCCTCGGGGAGGTGCTCGAGGCAGAACTCGATGATCTCGATCGACTGTGCAACCTCGAGGAGGCGCACGATGATGTTGTCGTAGACGTCGCCCGTCGGTTCGACCCCGTAGTCGCGGGGCGTGATCGCCCGTACGCCGGCATCGGCGTACGCCAGATACGGCATGTCCTGCCGGACGTCCTTCGGCACGCCTGCAGCGCGGGCGACCGGGCCCGCAGCGCAGAGGCCGATCGCCTGCTCGTACGTCAGGGCCCCGACCCCGCGGGTCCGCATTTCGACGGACTTGTCGTGCAGAAACGCGTCGATCATCTTCTGGAGGAGTCCCCGGTAGTACGCGAGCGCCTCGTGGGCGAGGGGGGCCTTCTCCGCCGGGATGTCGCGGCGGACGCCGCCGAAGATCGGGATCGCGTAGTCGACGCGGTTCCCCGTCAGCGTCTCCAGAAGGTCCATCGCCTTCTCGCGGACGTTCCAGGTGAGGTGCAGAAGCGTATCGAACCCGAGCTCGTGCGCGCCGACACCGGCCCAGAGCAGATGCGAGTGGATCCGCTCCAACTCCCCGATGATCGTCCGGATGTATTGCGCGCGCGGCGGGACGTCGATCCCGGCCGCGTTCTCGACCGCCTGCGTCAGGGCCAGGGGGTGCGAGATCGAGCAGATCCCGCAGATGCGCTCCGACAGATAGAGCACCTGGATCAGGTTTCGCTTCATCCCCATGTACTCGATTCCGCGATGGGCGAATCCCGGCTTGATGTCAACGCCGACGATCCGCTCGCCGTCGAGGTCAAAGTGGAATCGAATCGGCTCCTTCAGGGCCGGATGAACCGGCCCGATGGGGATGGTGTACGTCGCGCAGGCGTCCGCTCCCAACTGCAGGTTGATCGATTCGTTATTCATCGCGCGTCTCCCACTTCACCGTACGTTTCGTCTCTGCGGCCGTCTCCGCAGCGAGGTCGGGCCGCCACGGGTGGATCGTCGCATCCTCTGGGAGGAACAAGTTTCGATCGTCGGGGATCCCCTCGACCGTCAGGCCGAAGAACTCCCGCTTCTCGCGCTCCGACGTGAGCGCGCCGGGGAGGAGATCGGTGATCGTCGGCAGGCGGAGATCTCCCTTCGGGATGACGGTTCGAATCGTGAACGTCACTTCGCCGAACGGCTCGCCCCAGCCGCTCGCGAAGTGGTAGTTGAACGCAATGCGATCACCGAGATCGTCTCCCGAGATCACCGACAGATGCGGAGCGAAGCGAGCGCAGAGATGGGCGACCGCGTCGTGGAACGCCGCTCGGTCGACCGTGATCCACAGATCGTAGACAGAGCGGGGATCCCGCACGCCGACCGTCCGCTCGATCGTCCGTTCCTTGAGGATCCGATCGCCAAGCTGCTCGCGGAAGGAGGAGAGGATCGCGTCGGGCGTCATCTCGCCACCGTCGATCTCTCGAGCGTCTCGAGCTTCACGACGGCTTTCACGACGCCGTCGATGATCGCCTCCGGCCGGGACGGGCACCCGGGGACGTAGATGTCGACCGGGATCACCTCATCGACCGGACCGACGACGTTGTACGAGTCGTAGAAGACCCCGCCGGTCGAGCCGCATCCTCCGACGACGATCACCGCCTTCGGATCGGGCGTCTGCTCGTAGATCCGACGGAGGCGCGGGAGCATCGGCCGGGTCACCGGGCCGGTAACCAGCAGGACGTCAGCGTGCCGCGGCGTGCCGGTCAACATGATGCCGAAACGTTCTACATCGTAGCGCGGGGTCAGCGCCGCGACGATCTCGATGTCGCATCCGTTGCACGACCCCGTCGCAACGTGAAAAACCCACAGCGCCCGCTTGAAGGATCGAGGTAGTTTCATCGTTTCACCTGACCAATGCGAGGATGACAAATACCAGGCCGAGCACGCCCACGAACCACGCGACGTAGTCGGTGATCACGCCTGTGTGCAGCGCCCGGACCCGACGATAGTACCCGGCCAGCCCTTCGACCATCCCCCAGTAGAGGTGGTCGCCCCGGACGTGGAGCCCGCGGAGATCGGCCGGCTCATCGTTTCCGGACAGGAAGACCTTCGACTGCCCGGTATTGCGTTTGGAGTCAACCCGCCCGAGGGAGCGGACGAGCGCGGCGATCGCGAAGACGCCCGCGAAGAGGAGCACCCAGGCGATCGGGTTCCACGCGCCGAAACCTGAAGAAATCCCGTTCATCCTACCCTCCCAGAATCGCCCGGATGTAGATGTCCCGGCCGGACCAGAGCGCGTCCGCGGCAGGAGCGACGAGCCGGTCGATGAAGAAGCCCGGGAAGAGCCCCAGGAGAACGACCGCTACAGCGAGGACGGCCATCGGCACGAGCATGCCCGTCGGCGTCTCGGTGACGCCGTCCGGTGGCGGTCCGAGGAACGCCGCCTGAAAGACCTTGACGAAGACCGCAAGCAACATGATGCTCGCCAAGATCGCGATCACGGCGAGAATCGGGCTCAGACGGAACGATGACTCGTAGATCAGGAACTTGGAGGCGAACCCGTTCAGCGGGGGCACCCCCGCGAGCGCGAGGGCGCCGATGAGAAAGAAGCCCGTGGTCCACCCCATCCGATGCGCGAGGCCGCCCATCTTGTTCAAGTCGCGCGTTCCCGACGCGCGGATCACGGCGCCCGACGCGAGGAAGAGGAGCCCGATACAGGCGGCATCGTTCAGCATGTGGAAGATGCCCCCGTGCATCGCCGTCCGGCCGAACTCCGGCCGTGCTACGCTCACCGCGAGCCCGACACCGACACCGAGGAGCATGTAGCCGATCTGCGAGACGGCGCTGTACGCGATCAGCCGCTTGATATCCCGTTGAACGAGCGCCATCGTCACCCCGACGGCGATCGTCAGGAGCGCGAACGCAATGAGGATCCATCCGAGCGCACCGACACTGACCGTCGCCCCGTAGAGCGTGAACAGGATCCGAAAGAGGCCGTACAGGCTAGCCTGGCTGTTCGCAACGAGGACCGCCGAGGTCGGCGCGGGCGCCTCGCCGTACGCGTCGGGCGCCCACATGTGGAGCGGCACGGCGCCGGCCTTCATCGCCAGCCCGGTCAACAGCAGGCCGAGCGCGATCCGATCGACCAGGCTTCCCCCGACCCGGGAGGCGAGATAGGCGATGTTCAGACCGCCGTGCTCGCCGTAGAGGAGCCCGACAGCGAGGAGCACGAGGATCCCCGACAGCGTGTAGAGCGCCATCACCTTGAACCCCGCCTCCTGCGAGTGCTTCAACCAGACTCTGAAGCCGATCAGGCCGCAGGCGGCGATCGAGGTCACTTCGAGGAACACGAAGAAGTTGAACATGTCCCCGGTGAGTTCCATCCCGAAGATCCCCGCGGTGAGGAGAAGGAGCAGGCTGTGGTAGAGGTCGCCGCCCGAACGCTCCCGCCAGTACGAGAAGCTGTACCACGTTCCGGCGAGCGCCACGAGAGCGGTGATCAACGCCATGAACGCGCTCATGGCGTCGACCTCGAACAGGATCCGGACCGGCACTTGCATTCCGGACGGTAGCGGCACGCCGAATCCGTCTGCGCCGCCGAGAACGTAGACGAGCGGTTCACCGAGGCCGAACACGTGCGCTGCCATGAGGCCGGCCAGGGCGCCGGTGAACAGGATGACCGACCCGACGAAGACGTTCCGCGCCGAGCGGCCGAACCGCCCCACGAGCGGCGTCGCGAACGCCCCGAGGAGCGGCACGGCGACGAGGAGGACCGGCGCATGGACCGTCAGTGCGTTCATCCTTGCAGCTCCTTTATCTTCCCGGCGTCGAGCGTTCCGTAGTGTCGGTAGACGAAGACCGCGAACGAGAGGAGGAGGGCCGTCGTCGCCAGTCCGATCACGATGCTTGTCAGGGTCAACGCCTGCGGCGTCGGCAAGACCATCCGGCCGGCCGGAGCGAGCGTGTAGATCGGTGCGATCCCCGCCGTTCGGTACCCGAGCGCAACGAGGAACAGGTTGACGCCGGTCTCGATCAGCGAGATCCCGATCACCAGCTTGATCAGGTTCCGCTTGAACAGAAACGTGTAGAGGCCGAGCACGACGAGCAACGCAGCAACGACGAACGGGACGTTCCCGACGTTCATTCCGCCTCCTTCTCCCGACCGGCGACGAGCATGACGATGACGACGCTCCCGATCCCGGTCATCACCTTCAGACCGACCGCCCAGTTCATGAGCGGGAGCGTGCCGCCCGAATTCAGCACGCCGGTGTTCGGCCCGGAACCGGCGGCCGCGCCGAACAGGCCGCCTCCGTTGGCGAGGAGGTTGTAGAAGAAGGCGGTCCCAATCCCGAGGAGCCCGAGGGCGAGGAACGCGAGGGCTCCGACCTCCTCCAGGGTCTGCAGCCAGTGCGCGTTCAGCCGCCCCTTCACGCCGGCCGCTCCGAACGCGACGAGCAGGAGCGCGAACCCGCTTGCGACGACCGCTCCGCCCTGGAATCCACCGCCCGGTGTGAGATGCCCATGCATGATGACGTAGAAGCCGAAGATGATGACGAGCCCGTACACGAAGCGTGTGACGGTCCGCACGATGATCGACATCCCGCTGTTCATCGTTCGTCCTCCCGCGTCTTGCGGAACAGCGCCAGCACGCCAACCACGGCGGTGAACAGGACGGTCGCTTCACCGAGGGTATCGAACCCCCGGTAATCGAAGACAACCGCCGTCACCACGTTGTTCGCGGCGACCTCCCGCTGCGCGTTGTCGATGAAGTAGTCGTCCATGGCCGACTCCGGCGGCGCGCCGAACGGTCGCATCGAGGAGGCGGCGAGCAGGAGGAACGCGCCGACGAACAAGAAGGCCACGAAGACGATCGACCGCTTCATTCCTCCTCCTTTCTGCGGGTCCGCCGCAGGGCGATCACGTAGATCGCGGTCGTCAGCGCGGCACCGATGCCCGCCTCTGCGATCGCGACGTCGGGCGCCTGCAGGATGTAGAACTCGAGCGACACCAAGAGGCTCGTAGCTGCGAGCGCCAGGACCGAGGAGAGGAGGTCCTTGAACCAGACAGCCAACACGCCACCGACCACGATCAACCCGAGGATGATCACGTGGATGATGCTCTCAACGATCATGACCGCTCCTCCAGCTTGTCGACCACCGCGCCCGCGGGTTTCACACCGCTGCGGTGCGCCGCCCGCGCGATGGCGTGCGAGCCGGTCGGATTCGTGACGAGCAACGCGATCAGCGCGACGATCGTGTGGATCGCCAAGGTCCGCCCGTCGGCGCCCCCGCGCGAAAAGCCGTACACGATGATGGCCACAGCAGTGAAGATCGAACCGAACGTCGTGCACTTCGTCGCTCCGTGGAGGCGGGTGTAGACATCCGGAAACCGAAGCAGCGCCACCGTTCCCAGCCCGTTGAACAGAATCCCGATTCCGAACAGGACGTAGACGATGACGGCCATCACAGCCCCCTCTCCAGGTAGCGGGCGATGTAGAGCGTCCCAACGAACGAGAGCAGCGCGTAGATGATGGCGACGTCGATGAAGACCACCTGTCGGTAGGCCGCTCCCAACACGATCATCGTCGCGACCACGAGCGTGTTCATCGTGTCCAGTCCGACGACCCGGTCCCCAACCGTCGGACCGAGCCCGATCCGGAGCACGCTCGCCAGCATGAAGAAGAGGAAGCAGGCCGCCACGATGAAGAAGACGATCGGCTCGATGATCATTCGGCGATCCTCCTTGCCCAAGAGGGAAAGGACCCGCAGACCGTTTCCGCCGACGGCTCCGTGTCGGTCACGTGGATCCAATGGACGTAGAGGTCGCCGGTCTCTTCATCGGCATCGACCGTCAACGTCCCCGGGGTCAGCGTGATCGAATTGGCGAGCAATGTCACCCCGAAGTCGGTTCGGAGGCCCGGCGAGATGCGCACGATCCCCGGCCGGATCTTCCCCGTGATGACCCGATAAGCGACGTCAATGTTCGCCCGGGCCATGGCGAACAAGAACGGACCGATGAGGTAGCCGAGAAAGACCGCCCAGCGAATCGGGTTCAGCATGCGATAGGAGGTTCTGCCGCCGTCCCGCCGCGCCGCTGCACGTCCGGCGACCAGGCCGGCGACCAGGGAGAGAACGCCCCCCGCGATGAGCTCCTCGAGACTCCAGGCTCCCAGCGAGCCGCTGCCCATCGTCAGCAGGAGGTAGAAGAGAAACGCCACAACCGCCGTGACACCAAATGCCAGCATTCTCACCCTCCCGATACTACGGCAGTTCAGAGCACCGGGCAGGGTCGCCCGGCGGGGTCATCTTACCGGAGCGGCCGGAACCGTTTCAAGCGAGCGATTCGATGCGGGACCCCCGCGGGGACAGCCGTACAGCGCGGGGCGATCACTCCACTGTAACGGTGTACGTGATCGTATCGGCATTCCCGCCGTCGTCGGTGACCGTCAGACTGACCCCGTACTCCCCGGAGGCGAAGAACGCGTACTCGACGACCGGGCCGCGGGCATCGATGCGGCCGTCGCCATCGAAATCCCACGCGTAGTCGACGATCTCCCCATCGAAGTCGAACGAGAGCGTCCCGTCGAACGTGATGATCTCTCCGACCGTCGGGTCCCGCGGATCGAAGTCGAAATCGGCCGTCGGCGGCTGGAACGTGACGATGACCTCGCGGGGGCGCACGAAGCCGCCGAGCCGGACCGGCGCGGGGGCGACGGCACTAATCTCGAGCCATGCGTCCTCGGAGGTGGTGAAGGCGAACCGGTCGGGGAGCGTCGCCCGGTCGACATCCAGTCGGTAGCGTCCCAGGCGGACATCGCGAATCGCGAACGCGCCGCGGGGGTCGGTGACCGCGTCCGCAACGGCTGCGCCCGCCTCGTCGCGGAGGACAACGCGGACGCCCGCAAAGCCGCCCTCGTTCTCATCGTAGGCACCGTCGCGATTCCGGTCGTCGAAGACGACCCCCGAGACGACGACGATCGGCGCGACCGGAAGATCGATGCGAAGCGTTCGCCCGGCGTGCAACGTCACCTCGACCGGCCCCGCCGGAGCGGCGTCGGCCGGGAGGCCACGGACGACCAGGGTGAAGACGTCAGGGTACAGCGGCGGGAATCGATAGGCGCCGTCCGCGTCGGTCGACACCTCGACCCGCCCGGCGGCGACGATCGCCCCGGCAACGGGGCGCTCCCCGGGGTCTCGCCGGCCGTTCCCGTTCTCATCGATGAAGACGCTCCCCTCGATCCGCCCCTTCGTCACCAGGAACGGCATCGGGATCTCGATACTCGCGTTGAAGCCGATCCCCCAGCCGAACGAGACCTCTTCGGCATCGGCGCGGTTCCAGCCGATCGCACCGTCGAACGTAATGTCGAGGTTCTCGACGAAGCGGATGTAGAGGGAGCCATTCAGGTCGAACTCGTCGCCCCGGTTCCGGAGACGAAGAGAGGCATCGTGCAGTGCCCCCCGGGGGCGGAATCGGAGGGCCACCTCGGACGTCGACGAGAGAACGAGGTCGCTTCCCACGTCGACGTGGCGCTCCTGCAACAGCGAGAGGTAGATGTGGAATGAATCGATCGACAGCCCGATCTCCTCTCCGAACGTCCACGTGCGGAAGTGCGTATCGAGGACGTGATCGATCCGGTCGACGACTCTTCCCGAGAACCGGTACGGGAGGACCCCGCTCGTCTCGGTAATCGCAAACGACATCAGGCTTCGCACGTCGCTCCTGACAGCGAGGTCGGCGTATCGGTCCCACTGAAACTCGACGATCGAAGAGAGCGTCGGACCGTCCTTCATCGGGACCGAGGAAAGGTTGAACCCAAGAGCGTCCTGTATCAGAGTCGGGACGGCCGGATCCCCGATGACGTTGTTCCACTCGTGTCGGAGGGAGACGCTCAATGTCAGCGCCGTCATCCGAAGCCGCTGCGAAAGGCGGACCCCGGCCGAATCCCGCCGGGATCCGGGGAAGTAGGTTCCGACCGAGAACGCTTCCGCGTTGAGGAAGTATCCGGCCGTGAGGATCCGCGAATTGAAGAAGAACGCGCGGCTCGTCAGCAACCCGTCGATCCCGAGCGCGCCCTCGGCGCGGATTCTCCAATCGTCGAACGGCTCAGCTTCAGCGGTTGCACTCCAGACGGACCGGCGCTGTTCCGCGTCGCGGAGCTCGAGGTACGCAAGGCCGAGGCTCGCCTCCTCCGGGCCGAGCGCGACGTGCCCGCCGAAGCGGGTTTCGTCGCCCGATCCCCCGGCGATCAAGCTCACGTCCACGGTCGTCCGATCGAGGTCGAGGGATCCGCCGACGCACGAGACGCTGATCAGGTCGGTCAGCTGCTTGGACGTGTTGCCGATGACGTACGTCACCGGAGCTCGGCGGTAGAGGATCGAGAACGACCCGACATCGACCGGATCGGGCCCGAAGGGGTCGCTCGCACTGACGAAAGCGGAGAAGTAGCCGCCGACGACCCGACCGGAGACCGAGAAGGTCAATCGACTGTCGAACGTCCCGTCGATCGCGTCCTTCTGTATCGACAGTCGGAGCCGCCCGGCGACCTGCTCCATCAGCGTCCCTCTGACCGCCTCCGGCGTCGGAGGGAGAACGGTCGTGAAGACGACGACCTGATTCCGGACGTCCGCGTAGATCGTCGATGCAGCCTCTACCGTCAGGACGTCACGTCCTGCGGCCGCGTCCTGCGGGATTGAGACGCGGACCACGAAGCCGACCGCCTCCTGCGGAGCGAGCTGGACGGCCGGACGGGAGACCGTCACAGTGTAGCGCCGAGAGGAGTTCGCTTCGATCCGAACTGCGTCCTGCGCATTTCCACGGTTGGTGAGGGTGAACGCATACTCGATCCACTCGCCGGGAGCGGCGCTTCCCCCGGCCGGCGAGAGGATCTCGATCTCGTTCACAGCGGTGACGAGAACCGACGCCGTAGCCGACGCCTGATCCGCGGGATCCGACGCCGAGACGGCCGTCAACGTGACCCCGTACAGACCGGCGGTCTCTCCCGCAGGAATCGTCAACGTGAGAAACAGCGTCTCCTCCTCGCCGGCGAGGAGCGTCACCGATCCGGGGGCGCCGAAAACCCCCCATCCCGCAGGAGCCGCGACCGCGAGATCGAAGGCCGCGTCGAGCGCGCCGTCGTTGCGGATCGCGAACACGTGCGTGACGAACCCGCCGGGAGTCGACGACTTCTCCGAGGAGAGAACGTCGAGCGTCACCGCACTTGCCGCACACGCGACGGCGAGAACGAAAATCGTCGTGCAGACGATACCGCGAAGAGGGCCCCCCATTTGCACCCGCATTTGGCGCAAGCGTAGAGGTCGCTCGCTGCGGAACCAAGGACCGAACCATGCTCTCATGATGACATTCGTCCCGCTCTCGGGTGCCGGTCTTCCGGCGCGGGCCCCGGGAGGCGAATGTCCTTCGAGCGAAGGTCAACAGCGCCCATCGGCGGCATTCGAATCCCGTACGGTGTCCACCGGACCGGGATCAGGGGGACACGATGCGGGATGTCCGGATGCAGAAGGAGATCATCGTCCACGCCAATGATCGGATCGGCGTTCTCGCCGAGATCAGCCGCCTTCTCTGCGACATGGGGATCAACCTCCTCTCCGTTCGCGTGCGCACGGAGCCGGACGAGGAGCGGGCGGCGATCCACCTCGTAACGACGTCCCAGTCGTACGCCACAGAAGCGCTTGAAGCAGCGGGATTCCCGGTCGATGAGCGCGACGTCGTGGTCGTCGACCTCCCGCATCATCCCGGGTTCCTCTGTCGCGTGACCGAAGCGCTCGCGCGTAAAGGGATCTCGCTTCACGACCTGCACGTCACGGTCCCCGAGGGCAGCTCAATGGGAACCGTCGTCTTCGCGTGCACGAACAACCACCAGGCAGTGCAGATGCTGCGGGGACGATGATCCGGGCGGACTCCCCGACGGCGTCCCCGCAGCCGCCGATCTATTCCTCCGCCTCGACGACCGTGAAGAGGCGGCCCCCCGAACGCCCGAAGACCTCGGGGAAGTAGAACTCGTGCGCGGATGCGGGAAGGACCCGGTACTCGCCGGGCTGCACCGCGCGGACCGCGTACTCGTAGACGTAGGTTCCTGCCGGCAGGTAGTCCGCGAAGAGCACGGCCTTCTCGTCGCGCAGTTCGCTCCGGGAGTACCACCGCCACCACCACCACCAGAGCCACGGACGGTCGTCCGACGCTCGGCGAACGCCCGGAGAGGGGTCGACGACGCTCGTCGTCGCGAGCGCGGGGTCGATCGCCTCCGTGCCCGCCGGCAGAGGATCCTCGACGACGACGTAGTAGAGATCGTGTGGCGCGATGATCGTCAACCGGACGCGGACGGTCTCGCCGACCGCGGCGCGATTGACGTCCGGACAGCGCCCGTCAGCCGGGCACGCGTCGGAGATGTACTGGCGCTGCACGATGATCCCGCGGCTCACCGGCTCGACCTCCTCGACCGGAAGACGCACCGAGAGGTGCGCGGTGTAGTAGAGCCGGCCCTCTCCAGCCCCTCGACCGACCGTGAGCCGATCGCTCCCGGCGCCGAGCAGGTCCACTGCGGAAACGCGGAGATCGACGGAATCTCTCACCGTGCCGGGCCCGACGGCTCCAGACGCGATGCCGATCTCGTTGAGGTCGACCCAGTAGTCGTACGCGCCGTGCAGCTCGCCGGTCGACTCCATCCAGCGCGTCAGCGCCATCAGCGCCCACGCGGTCTCCTGCGTCGTCTCCCAGATCCCGTCGCGGCGGGCGACCATCAGCCACCGGACTGCGTTTGCGATGAGCGGGTTCTTCGGATCGAGCTGGACGAGCGCATCGACGATGATCGCCGTCGACCGCGTGTCGGTGTTCATCGTCCACCGGTCGACCGATGACTCCTTCCAGTGTGCGCCCGTCGCGCTCAGAATCGCCTCGCCGTAGAGATCGGAGAGGAGGGTCGCCGCGCGCCGGTCTCCGGGCGGGAGCGTCAGCGCGAGGAACGCCGCGGCGTAGTGATCGAGCACGGCACGGCGCTCGAACAACGCATCGATCGTTCGGCCGACCGCAGCGCTCCGGCCGCCGAGTGACAGGACGTACGCGAGCCAGGCCTGTCGATTCGCGTTCGACGGGCGGTCGAGCGCGTCGATCGGGACCAGCGCATCGACGAGGTAGTCGAGCCCCCGCTCGATGACGCCGTCCCGGACGAGGAACCCGGCGTCCTCGGTCAGCAGGAGGGCGAAGACGACGTACGCGGAGAGATGGGGATTCGATCCGGCCTCGTCCCACCAGCCCCACCCGCCGTCGCGGTGCTGCCGGACGTAGAGCTTCTCCAAGCCCGTCGGGACGAGGCGATCGAGCGTCCTCTTCAGCTCAGGGTCTTCCATGCCGAGCCGGACAAGCGCCCGATAGGTCAGCGCGTTCGGCAGGAACCGGCTGACGACCTGCTCGGTGCACTCGTACTCGAAGTGCTCCAGGTAGTCCAGCCCGTCCTGCATCGCGGCCGCGAGTGACGGCGCCAAGCGCACGATCAGCTCGCTCCGATCGAGCTCCGCGCCGGTCGGGAGGGCGATGATCTCGGTCCGGGCGCCCGCGCGGTCGATCTCGCCGGCGGTCCCGACGGTCTCCGGCGCTGTGTACCGGTAGACCGGGAGACGACCGTCGGCGTCGGCGTGACGGGGACGGGCCGCGTCCGACAGCTCCCCGGAGACTGCGCCGACAGCGAGGTCGATCGCCGGTCCGTCCAGGACACGCGCCCACCAAGTGACTTTCGTCTCGCCGCCGGCAGGAACGACGATCGTCCGGACCGCCGGCTCCTCGAGCGCGAGCCCCGTCTGACCGAGCGTCACCTTCACGGTTCGCCCCTCGCCCGTTCGGTTGGTCACGATGGCCGCGAGCTGGACCCGGTCTCCGACAACGAAGAAGCGCGGCGCCACCGGGCGGATCAGGAGCGGACGGGTCACGAGAAGCTCCTCGATCCGTTCACCGACGAGCGTCTCTGCGGTCACGCCGATCGCCCGAGCGATCCAAGTCGTCAGATTGTCGGGGAGATCGATCATGAGGTGCGCGATCCCGTCGGCACCCGTCACGACGTCGGCAGTCCAAAACGCGGTGTCGGCGAACTCCTCCCGCAGCTCGATCCCCATCGGAAGCTGAGCGGCGGCGCTCGGCGGGGCCGCCCCACGGTCGACGTCCTCCATCGCCGCCATCGGGAGGACGGCTCCGGTCCGCACGTCACCGGCGGCGTACTTCGTCTCGTCGACGAGGCCCGCTTGTTCCAGCTGCTCGAGCAGGAGCCGGTTGATCGAGCGCGTCAGCGCGCTCCCGGTCCGGACGCCGAGGCCGCGGCGGCCGTAGAACGCGTCGACGATCGCGTCGGCCGCCCGCGGGAGCAGCGACAGGACAGCCTTGTCGACCAGATCGAACGAGAGGGCCGCGCGCACCGGGTCCCCGTCGGCGTCCGTCACGCGGATCGCGTAGTCGACCGTCCCGCCCGGCTGCGGCGCCCGATCGGACGACTCGAGTTCGATCGTCAGTCGACGCGATTCGTCCCGGACGGTCAACGCCGCGTACCCGACCTTCGTCCCCGGCGCGCCGGCCCCGTCGGCGACCGCCTGCGCGGCGGCTCGCCCCTGCACGAGGACGACGCTGACGTAGATATTCGGGATGTGCTCCTCCGTGATCGGCAGCCGATAGACGCTGCTGTTCGTGGGGAGAGGGACGACCTCCCGGCTCAGGATGCCACCGCGTTCGACGCTCACCAGCGCCCACTGTTCTCCCGGATACGGGCTCGGGATCAGGATTTCGGCGACGTCTCCCGGTGCGTACGTCGTCCGGTCGGTGATCAGCGTGATCCGGTCGTCGTTCGTCCGCCGCCAGGAGACGGCGCCGGGTCCGCTTGCCCAGACGAAGAGGTTCGATCGGACCGTCCGCTCCGCTTCGTCCAGGCTCTGCGCCGCGATCTTGTAGACGCCGCCCTCCGGGGGGACAAACGAGAACGCACCGCGCCCGAGCGCGCCGGTCCGCGTCCGCCCGGAATCGACCTCCACATCGTTCGTCGTCCAGATCCAACGCCCGCCACCCGCGCCGTCGGACTCAAACGAATTCACCCATTCGCGACGGTAGATCGTGTACGCGACGTCGCGATCGGGGACTCGCTCCCCGCCCCATCCGACCGTGACAAGATCGATCGGGAGCGCGTCGCCGGCGCGCCCGATCGCAGCGGACGCCGCGAGCCCGACGTAATAGTCGCCCTGATGGACGATGACGCGCGATCGCCCGGAAAGGACCTGGCCGTCAGCACCCTGTGCCGTCGCCTCGATCGTCAGCGTCCGGCTCCCGGCCGGCGCCCCGGTGCCCGGTGCAGAAGAGGAGATCGTCTCCGGGATCCGTACGACGAGCTGCCCGTCGTCATCGGTCCGTCCGGATCCCTCGAGGACGGGCGACACCGCTGACGGCGGCGACCACCACCAGCAAGTCCAGCAGCTCCACGGATCGTCGTCGTCCGTGAACGTGTATCGACCGAATCCGTCGGGAGCGAAGACGAACGGCGCCGAGAGGACGCGCCACGAGACCGGGACATCCCGGACCGGACCGCCGAAGAAGTACTCGACCTCCACCGCAACGTCGAACGCCGTCCCGCGGGGCAGCGCATCGCGCTCGGGGCGCACGGACACCTCGAATTCGGGGACGCGATACGCGGCGACCTCGAACGACGACCACGATGCCGTGCGGTCGAAGGCCGTCTCGATTCGGTACGTACCGAGCGCCGCGCCGGCGTCGAGGCGAAATTCGCCCGAGAACCCCCCGGTCGAGTCAAGCGGGATCGTGCGCTCGTAGGCGAGATCGCGCGCCGCATCGTACACCCGCACCGCGATCTCCCTTCCGTCGGGGAGCGTGTAGTCCGCGTCGCCCTCATCTCGGACGATACCACGGAAGAAGACCGTGTGCCCTGCGCGGTAGAGTGGCCGATCGGTGTAGACGTAGACTCGCCGGTCGGGAGGCGATTCGTACGAGTATCCGAACTCCCAGACCGAGATCCCCTCGTCCCACCCGGTGTCGGTCAGCGTGAACGGACTCGCCGAAGCGAGAACGAGCCCGCGCCAGTCGCCCGTCCCGTCGATGACGGCAAGACCGTCCCGATCGGTGATCGTCACGTCGACCGGGTCTCCATCAGCGCCGTACGCGCGAACGATCAGCCCGGGGACCGGCGCGCCGGTCTCGAGGTCGGTTGCCCAGACGAGCGTCTCGTCGTCGGTCGACTTCGTGCTCAGGTTGACCGGAGTGACGACGAGAAGGTGCCGGTGCTGCCATCGGCTCCACGAGACGCCGTGCGGCAACAGATCGATCAGGTAGATCCCGGGACCGAGGCATCCGCCCTCCGCATCGAGGTCGATCGGCGTGTACGCGATCTCATTCAGCGGGGATGAAACAGCGACGCTCCACTGCCGAACGCGCGCGGTCGGCGACGGCCGGAAATCGTACCAGTCGTTCATCGCATCGAAGTACTGATCGAGTGTGAGTCGATAGAGCGAGAACGTCGCCCGGTCGATGTTCCGATGCGCGATGAACAGCCGCGCCGGAAGTCCCGCGTCGAACGTGCCGACCCGATCGGGAAGATGCAGCCACGCGGTCGGCGGAAGGGCGTCCGTCTCGAACTTGACCCTCATCGTCTGGCCGGTCACGTTCCCGTACGGATCGGTGATGTTCGGGCCGATGGCCACGACGTACGATCGGCTCGGTTCGGCCCCGAAGCTGATGACGAACGTGTGATCCCAACTCCGGAAGTACGTGTGGACCTTGGCCGGATCGGGCGCCGGCTCGATCGAGACGTTCTCCATCACGCTGTCGGGCGCGATCGGCGCGTTGAAGCGGATCGAGAACGACGTATACGGTGAGGCGGTCTTCTCTCCGTCGCGAGGGGTCGTCCCGACGATCCGCGGGAGCGGGACCGTCCGGAACCTCCACTCGACGCCGGTATCCGCTCCGTCGCCCCCGCCGGCGGCCCGGATCCCGGCTCCGATCGAGGCGACGTACGCACGATCGAACGCGAGAGGCTCATCGGGCCGGAAGGTGAGCGAATCTCCGACGACCGTGACCGTCCCGGAGACCGGTCGGGAGAGGAGGTCGCCGAGCAAGCCGCTCGTGCGGAGCGAGAACCGTCCCTCGGCGCTCCCGGCGTCGATCGGCATGTTGAACCGGACAACGACCGACTGATCGACCCCGACGAGCTCGGCGTCGCGCCTCGGCGAGACGGAGACGACCTTCGGCCGTTCCGTCGAGAAGCGCCAGACGACGTCGTCGGGGAGCAGTCCGCCGGACGTGTCGGTCAGCCCGGACGGTACGACAGCCGTGTAGGTCGTTCCGCCGATGAGCGGATCGTCCGGGTGAAAGACGTAGATCGACGTGTTCAGCCACTCGCCCGTCCCGGGGATCTCCGGCTCGAACCGAACGGGGTTCGCGAGGTCCGCCGCCGCCGGATCGGAGATCGCGCGCAGCGGGACGACCGGCCGGTTGAAGATGATGACGATCGACGCATCGACGGCGATCTCCGTCGAATCCGCGGCGGGCACGGTGTGCGTCACCGAGATATGGCCGACGATTGTCACAGTGAACGCGATCGGGCCCGCGATCGGGCTCCCCGAACGGTCCCGAGCCGTCCCGGCGATCGTGACAGCGTACGCCGCACCCCGGACCCATTCGACCGACGGGACGAAGCGGACCGTGCGCTCGTCGGGCCACTCCAACCGCCCCGGCACCTCGGGATCGATCGAGAACGCGGATTCGACGGACGCAGAATCCATCGCGCGGTCGAAGACCACGTGGATCGGGCCCGTGAGGGCGATCTCCTCCCCCGGCCGCGGGTGGATCTCGACGGCTCGCGGCGGGGCGACCTCGGCGACCGGCGGCTCCTCCGAGACCCCGGCGAGCATCCATCCCGCCGCCAACAGGATCCCCAACAGACAACCCACCACCGTTCGACGGCCGTTCCACAGACTGGTCATGCTCGCCCCCTGTTCCAAGTCGATCACGATGTCGCCCCATTTGATACCGGCTTCCGCCTCGTCGGGGCAAGTCGGCGCCGACGACGTTATATAGACACCGCGATCCCTCGTGTGGTTTCGCAACCGAGCCCGAACCGGAACGCGCGTCGCGGGATTCCACCGCGGGAACGGCTTCGGACGCCGCTTCCGTGTGAACCCTCGATGGGGGTTGTCTAGACAGGCGACACATCGGGCACAATCAGAATGTCGTTCATTGACAAGTGAATCGAGATGCGCGGGAGGAGGCGGGAGATCCGCACCTTCCGCAGGACAGGTGCAGCGCAAGATCGGCGGCGGACGGTCCGCCGCCGGGTTTACAGTCCTCGGAGGCATCTATCAAAGGCAAACCGTCCGAAAGGGCGGGACGCAAAGCTACGGACCTTAAGGCAGGAAGCGCCGTCGGGCGACCCGACGGCGGCACTGTGACAAGGGCAAACCGGGGGCGACCCCGGGACGCAAAGCCGAGGGTCTCAACCGGGCGACCGGGAGAGACGGCCGGGTTGCCGCAGCGCCTGATGGTGGCCGAGCCGCTAGATGCGACTCTACAAACCATTGGGAGGTGCCTTTCATGAGGACGATCATCGGAGTGGGTACGGCGATGCTGTTAGTGGCGATGTTGGGCGGTGCGGCGGCGTTCGCGGCAAGCGATACGGCGCAGGTCAACGCTTCGTTTTCGATCCCTTCGTGGATCTCGCTGTCGGTGTCAAGCGGACAGAACGTCAGCTTCGCCGACATCACCGGCCCGGGGACGTACGACGGCTCGAACGAGACGCAGCTCCGCGTGCTGAGCACGACGAGCTGGGATCTCACCCACGAGATCCTGTGGGCGGAGTCGACCCTCCCCGCCGGTGCCAACCAAGACGTGCTGAACAACTCGCTCGTGCGCTCGCTCAGTGCGTCGTCGGGGACGTGGGGGCCGTTGACGGTCACCGTCGACTACTCCCTCACACTGGGAGAGGACGACATGGCTCAGTTGCCGCAAGGCGACTACAGCTTGGTCATCCAGTACACGGCGACGACGAAGTAGCCGGCGCAGCAGCAGAGCGTACCGGTACCATCTGCACGGCGAGGGGGCGGAAGACCACCGCCCCCGCCGCCGATCCCTTCCCGAATCTCGGTTCACGATCGCCTCGAACAACAACAACCCGGAAGCGACCCGAGATATCCGTCTTCTTCGGCATTCTAGGCGCCTCATCGAATTCACAAGCGCTCTTCACAGGTCTTACACAATCGGCCGCTACGCTTCTCACCGAACAACCGCGAGTTCAACATCTCGCACCCCCGATACCAGCCCTCTGGGGAGAGGGGTCACAACGGCCCCTCTCCCTTGGCCTCTTTCCGGGGCCCTCTCGCCTCCCGTGCGTGGGCTCGTCATCTCAAGTCTCTCTTCCATCATGTCGCCGGATTCAGTAGAGTACCGGGTAGACTGGCGGACAGAACTGCACGCGACGAGACGAGGGGGAAACGATGGTCCGAGTGAGATTCGCGCCGAGCCCGACCGGGTACCTGCACGTCGGCGGCGCGCGAACGGCGCTCTTCAACTGGCTCTTCGCCCGGCATCACGGGGGGGCGTTCATTCTGCGGATCGAGGATACCGACCGCGAGCGCTCGACGGACGAATCGATCGACCAGATCCACGACTCGCTTCGATGGCTTGGGATCGACTGGGACGAGGCTCACCGTCAGACGGAGCGAACGGAGCAGCATCTCACCGCCGCTCGCCGATTGATCGAACAAGAGGCAGCGTACGAGCAGGACGGCGCGTGGTGGTTCCGAGTCCCGGCCGACGGCGAGACCGTCGTGCACGACGAGCTCCTCGGAGACGTCGTCTTCGGGAACCAGCAGCTGCAGGATTTCGTCATCCGGCGATCGGACGGAAGCTTCGTCTACAACTTCGCGGTCGTCGTCGACGACGCGGAGATGGGGATCACTCACGTGATCCGGGGCGACGATCACCTCAACAACACGCCCAAGCAGGTCCTCCTCTACCGCGCGCTCGACCGCCCCCTCCCCCGGTTCGTCCACCTGCCGATGATCCTCGGCCCCGACCGAACCCGGCTCTCGAAACGGCACGGAGATACCGCGGTCCTGGACTACCGCGACCGGGGGTTTCTCCCGGAGACGATGGTGAACTTCTTCGCGCGGCTCGGCTGGTCGCACGGCGACCGCGAGGTCTTCTCGCGCGAAGAGCTGATCGATCTGTTCACGCTCGATGCGATCAACAGATCGGCGGCCGTCTTCGAGGACACGAAGCTGCTCTGGCTGAACCAACAGCACATGAAGCGAGCCGACCTCGACCGCCTGCTCGACCTCGTCGAACCGATCGTTCGGGCGAACGGCCGGGTCGCAGCTGAGATCTGGACGGGAGCGGATCGCGACCGTCTCCGCCGTGGAGCCGACTTGCTGCGGGATCGCTGCAAGAGACTCCACGACCTGGCGGACGCGATGGAAATCCTGTTCCCGGTCGCTTTCCGGCCCGTCGATCGGACAGCGATCACGCCACGCCAAGCGGAACTGATGCGGGCGATCGCCGACGAACTCGACCGGATCGACCCGTTCGTCGCCGACGCGGTCGAAGCGGGCGTTCGTCACGCGCTCGAACGTCGTGGCGCGAATCTGAAAGACGTCGCTCTTGCCTCTCGAATCGTCGTCACCGGGCGAAAGGCGGGGCCGGGGCTGTTTGACCTCCTCACCGTGATCGGTCCCGAAATCGCGTCGGAACGCCTCCGGACCGCAGAGGAAACCGAATGATCCGACTTGCGCTCGCCGCCCTTCTCGCGGCGACCCTTGCCGCGGCCGGAGCTGCAGACGCAATCGATGTCCCGCTCGAACTCGCTGAAGGAATCGGCGACCTGACCGGCAGTTGCTTCATCCGCGGAGTCCGGCTATCGCTCGTCCCGCCCGACGGGATCGAACTCCCTCCGATCGAGGGAAGCGCGCAGTACGGGTCGCTCCGAGTCGCCGACGGCACCGTCCACCTCGCGCTCGATCTGCGCCCGAACGACGCGGTTCTCTACCTCAGCGGAGCCGACATCGATCGACTGGCACCCGTGGAGTGGGAACACGTCCTGATCGACGGGACGTTCCTCGCGCGCCCGACGTTGGCGCTTCGCTACGAGGACGCGGACGAGCCCGTCCCCTATCGGATGAACGTCATGTGGAACCCGTACGTTCCCGGCCTGGTCACCTTCTGCCGGGACACGTACCGCACGGGAGAGGTCGTGCTCGGCGGGCGAGCGGCCCGACTCGCCGTGATCGACGAGGACAGCGACGGGCGATACGACCCGCTCGACAGCGGCACGCTCCTGATCGACACCGACGGCGACGGCCGACTGCTCGCGACCGCCGACTCGCACGAGCGGTACACCCTGTCGGAGCCGTTCTGGTTCGACGGAGCCGTCTACGAGGTGACCGCCGTCGCCCGCGACGGCTCCTGGATCCGCTTCGAGCCCTCGTCGGCCGACGTGCCGACGAAGCATCCGTTGCTCCCCGGCTTCCCTGCACCGCCGTTCGAAGCGCTCGACGCCGACGGGTCGCTCGTCTCCGTCGATTCTCTACGAGGGCGGGTCATCGTCCTCGACTTCTGGGCGGGCTGGTGCACACCGTGCATCGTCGAGATGCCGGCTTTGCTCCGCCTCTCCCGCGACCTGGGGCCGCGGGGGGTCGACGTCATCGGGATCAACATCGATCGGACGGAGGAAGCGTTCCGCTCGGCCGTCGTCGAGCACAGCGCCACCTACCGCCAGATCTATGACGGGCCGGACGGACCGATCGCGGGCACGTATCGTGTCAGCGGGATTCCGATGGTCTACGTGATCGACGCGGACGGCGTCATCCGCGCGCGCGACCTGCGGGGCGCCGCGCTGTTCAGCGCCGTCGAGGCGCTGCTGGAAGAACGCGAGTCCGGGGCGAAGGCGCCATGATCCCGCGTCGAATTCTGGTGGCGGCCATCGTCGTCCTGATCGGACTTGCTGCGACCGCGCAGGAGCCGATTCTCCGGTTCTCGGTCGCCCCGGAGTCGCTCGCCCTGACCCCGGGCGGCTCCACGTCGGTGACCGTGCGGATCGAGAACGATTCGATTCGCGAGGCCGACGACGTCGAGGTCGCGTTCGAAGGGTCCGACGCGCTCTCGATCTCTCCGGCGGCGCCGATCTCTGTCATCCCGCCGTTCGACACCGCGCGGTGGGATCTCGAAATCTCCGCCGCCAACGACGCGCCGATCGGCGTGAGCAAGGCGCGCCTCGAGTTCATCTACACCTACTGCGTCGGCGATCTCTGCTTTCAGATCGTCGACGGCCGACCGTTGGAGATCCGGATCGAAGCGCCGGCCGCCCCGGCAGAACTGGATAGCGAACGGCCGGACCCGTCGCCCCCTGAGACCCCGGTCTCCGCCGCTCCGTCATCGAATCCGTGGCGGTGGGCTCTCCCGCTGATGGCGGCGATCCTCCTCGCCGCCGTCGTCCTCATCGGTCGGGCCGCCGGCGGCCGATCGGCCGCCCGGGCGCTCATCGTCGTCGGGGTCATCGGGGGACTCGCCTACGGCGTCGCGCTTCGCCAGCACGAGCAGGCCCAGGGGATCGGCGCCGTGCTGTGCACATCGTGCGTCGGAATCGAAGAAGCGCGTCACGAGGCCCCGCGTCTGTCCGCAGCGGCGATCGACGCGCTGTCGCGCCTCGAAGAGCATCGCGAGTTGGTCGTCTTCTACGCGCCGTGGTGTCACTCCTGCCCGTACGCCGAGGCGATGGTCGAAGCGTTCGCGGATCGCTCGGATCGGATCACCTATCGGCTCGTGAACGTCGAGGATGAGCCGGAGACGGCGAAGGAGTTCGGGATCATCCAATCCGGACGGACGATCGTCCCGGCGACGCTCCGCATCGACACCGGAGAGGTCATCTTCGGCATCGACGACCTCGAACGGCGACTCCTGACGCTGATCGGGGGCGCACCGTGAGGACGAGGCGGATCCGACCACGACGCTTCGGACAGGCCGCCGGGCTGTTGCTCGGGCTGTTCGGCGTCACCGGGATCGGGATGACCCACCTGATCTTTCCGGGACTGCACTGCTACGCGTGCCCGTGGGCGGTCACCGTCTGCCCGATCGGCTTGGTCCAGAACCTCGTCATCTTCGGGACCGTGCCGTTCTTCTGGATCGGGGCGATCGCCGCATACGGGCTGTTGGCGGGAAGAGGGTTCTGTGGCTGGTTCTGCCCGTTCGGGACGGTGAACGACCTGCTCGCGTTCCGGAAAGCGCGGATCCGGCCGCCGGTCTCCCTCGCCAAATTCGCCGTCCTCGCCGGGACCCTCGTCGCCGCGTGGGCGTTCGCCGACACGATCTTCTGCAAGCTCTGCCCGGCGGCGTCGCTCGAAGCATCGATCCCGTATCTCCTCCTCGGCGTCGCGAAGGTGAACCGGCCGTTCCTCGTCCACATGGGGACACTCGCCGCAACGCTGGTCGGAATGGTCGTGATCGCTCGCTTCTGGTGCCGATATCTCTGCCCGATGGGCGCGCTCCTCGCGCTGTTCAACCGCGTCAGCTTCCTGCGCTTGCGCGTCCGATCCGATGCGTGCACCGACTGCGGCAACTGCTCGCAGGAGTGTCCGATGGGGATCGAACCGCACCGCGATCATGACAACCACAACTGCATCAAGTGCGGCGACTGCGTTGACGCCTGTCCATCGAGCGCGCTCTCGCTCGGATGGGAGTGGCGGAGGATGCGTTGATCCGATATGCGCTGATCGGCCTCATACAGGGACTCACCGAGTTCCTGCCCGTATCGAGTTCCGGGCACCTCGTCCTGGCGCAACGTTGGCTCGGCGTCGAACCGCCCGGCGTCCTCCTCGAGGCGCTCCTTCACTGGGGAACGCTGGCGGCCATCCTCGTCGTCTACCGGCGGGATCTCCTCGAGTTCACCCGCATCTTCTCCCGCCGCGGAACGTTCGAGCGGCGCCGCGAGGCCGGCCTGATCCTGGCAGGCAGCGTTCCGATCGCCGTCTTCGGGCTCCTCGTCCGATCCCGGATCGAGGCGGCGTTCTCGTCGCCGCTCGCCGTCGGCGCCGCACTGCTAGCGACCGCCGCGCTCCTCGCGATCGGCGGACGGCTGAGCCATCGCGCACAGCGACAGACCGTCCGCTTCGTCGACGCCCTCGCCGTTGGCGCAGCCCAGGCGGCCGCCCTCTTCCCCGGGATCTCCCGCAGCGGCAGCACGATCGTGACTGGCATGACGATGGGCGTCGACGCGCGACGTTCCACGCGATTCTCGTTCCTCCTCGCCATCCCGGCACTCTTCGGCGCCGGCCTCTACAGCATCGCCGACGCCGCCCGCAGCGGAACCCTCAGCGCCGCCCCGTGGCTCGGCCTGCTCATCGGAACCATCGTGGCGTTCCTCGTCGGGTGGGCAGCGATCCGCCTCCTCCTCTGCATCATCGCCCGCGGCCGACTCTGGACCTTCGGCATCTACTGCGCCGCACTCGGAACCGCCGTCATCATCCACTCCACCATCGCCTAGCCCACCCCAAAAAGGGGACAGGCTACTTTTTTCCACCGACAGGAAGGGGCGTTGCCGCTCTTTGCCAGCTCGGTGTCGGGGCGAGAGCTGTGAGCTCTCAGCCGACAGCTGCCCAAAAAGGGGACAGGCTACTTTTCCCACCGACAGGAAGAGGCGTTGCCGCTCTCTGCCAGCTCGGTGTCGGGGCGAGAGCTGTGAGCTGTGAGCTCTGAGCTGTGAGCTGTGAGCTGTGAGCTCTCAGCCGACAGCTGCAAGCCACAACGCTGCCGAACCGCGAGCAAACGCGGATCCCCGCCGACCCTGCCCTGGTTCCCTGCAGTTGCGTAGTACAGGGTCAATCGTCGCCGGTCAGTCCCGGCCCAGGAAGGCGATGTAGGCGGCCGCGGCGATGGCGAGGATCGCCAGCGCCGCGAGCACTGCAGCGAACGGAGACGCGGAGCTCATGCCGTCAACTGCATACCGAACGCGGTCCTCGGCGACCCGCACCTGCGGGACGGACGGGTCTTCGATCCAGAACTCCCACATCCAGTCCCCTCTGGTATCGGTTGCACTGCCGATCGCCGGCGACTGCCAACCGGCGGCGAGTGGCTGCGGAGAAGGGAGAAGACTCGTCCGCGTCGCTGTGAAGCGGATCGCGTCCCCCGGTCCGGGGTTCGGGACGTCGTAGTAGGCGTAACGGGCGGAGCCGCTCGGGTCGGTGACGACTGCGTAGACGAGGACCGGCTGACTCCAGCCGTCCAGACCGAGCGACCAACGGATCGACTCGCCGGCGCGGACGGTCGCCTGCGCGGGGCGGAGCGCAGCAGCGAGGGTCGGTCCGCCCGGGAGGGGACCGGCGACCACGATGAACCGGTCGATGATGTAGCGACCGTGGACGCCCGCCTCGAGCGTCGTTCGGATCCCCCGCGGGCTCCGTTCGTCCGCGTTGTAAGGATCGACAATCCAGTAGCCCGACCCGGACCGTCCGGTGATCACGACCCAGTGGCAATCCTCGGACTTCCCGGTGTTCCCGTGACAGAACGGACCCCAATGGACCCCGGCGACGACCGGGTGCCCCTGTCGGAGCGCGCGATCGATGATGACCGCTGCGACCGCGGAGACGCCGGTCTCGCTACGATTCACGTGGAACGTCAGACGGATCTCGCTCGGGAGGCGGGACCACTCGAGGCAGCAATTGCCGACCGGATCCTCCGCGCACCGTCCGTACCCGCCCCGGGACCGGAGCCAATCGTTCAGAATCCCCGGATCGATGCCGCTGCGCGCCGCGCCGGTGCACGAGAACGCGGCCGGGACGTCGAGGGAGACGCCGTAGTAGCCGAGGACGGAGGCAAACGCGGCGATCAAGCATCCTGTCTCCCCGATTCGATCCGGGCAGCCGCCGGTCCCGAGCCGGCAGTCCGCCCAAGCGCCCGGCCCGATCCGATAGGCTTGGCTGAACGACGGAACGACCGCCGGCAGGCGGATCTCCTCGGCGCTCGCACTGACGCTCAAAGCGAGGAGGACCCCGAGCGCGGCCCACAGCCGGTACGGCGAGGGCGGGCGCGCCCGGCGGGCGGTCTTCATAGGATCTCCGGGAGCTCCGCCACCCGCGCGAGCCGTACCAGTCCAGCCGGATCAGCGATCGTCCCGGCCGACGAGCCGTCGTCGGTGATCCAGACGACCAAGAGTCCGGCGCCCCGTGCTCCCTCGACGTCCGCTTCGTAGGAATCCCCCACGAAGAGGGTCTGCTCGGCGGGCGACTCCAACCGGTCGAGCAGCGCGCTAAACGCACCGGGATCCGGCTTGTAGATCCCGATCTCGCCGGCAATGATGATCGCGTCGAACGAGGACTCGAGCCCGAGCGACCGAATCTTCTCGCGCTGCATCTCGCTCGGGCCGTTCGTCAGGAGTCCGAGACGGTAGTGCGAACGGAGGTTAGCCAGCAGCTCCCGGACGCCGTCGTGCAGGAGAACGCCGCTCTCGCGCCGCACGGTGTCGTACGCAGTGGCGATCCGCGCGGCCAGGTCGTCGTCTCCGCAACCGCGATCGGAGAGGATCCCCCGCCAGATCATCGTGCGCAGTTCCGCGAGCGACGCCGCCGCCCGCTCGTTCTCGAGCCATCGCCGGTCGTACTCGGCGGCCGCGGCATCGGGGTCGCCCGCGAGGTCCGCCGGACAGTCCGACCGCCGCAGCGCTTCGTGGATCACTTCCGCCGTCGAGAGCGCATAGCGACAGAGGGTGTGGTCGAGGTCGAACCCGATCGCGGTGAGTTTCCCTGAGTGCATGGTTGAACGCTGCTTCCCGGTTCCCGTATCCTCTCGCCGAACGCTATCGTACCCGCGCGCGAGGATCTTACCGGGGCTCGGACTCGCGCTGCAAGGAGAGATCGTGCGCATCATCGCCGGCAGCCGCAAGGGACGTCGCCTGGTGGACTGGGAGGAGAGCGGGATTCGGCCGATGCGGGACTTCGTCCGCACGGCCCTGTTCAACATCCTCGTCGACTTCGTGCCCGGCGCACGCTTCCTCGACCTCTTCTGCGGCACCGGCAGCGTCGGGTTGGAAGCCCTGTCTCGCGGGGCGCGGACGTGCACGTTCGTCGATCGATCCCCGATCGCGTGCGGGATCGTCCGCCGGAATCTGAGCGCGCTCGACCTGCTCCCGAGCGGCGAAGTGATCGAAGGGGAGACCACCGCGGCGGTCGACGAGCTGCAGCGGCGGGGCCGACAGTACGATATCGTCTTCATCGGCCCGCCGTACGGCCGCGAGCTCGCGCCGACCGCGCTCTCGGCCCTTGCGCAGGGCGCGCTGCTCAGCGCCGATCCCGTCGTGGTGACGGAGGTCCGGCACGACGAGGAGCTGGCGAGCCGGTTCGGCGTGCTCGAGCGCGTGGACGCCCGAACCTACGGCGACAATCGTTTGGTCTTCTACCGGCGGCGCGAGGCGGAATGACGAAGAAAGGGAGAGGACAATGGCCGAGAAGTTGATTCTGATCACCAACGACGACGGTGTCAATGCACGCGGGCTCCTCGCGCTGAAGAGCGCGCTGCAGCCGATCGGGCAGGTCGAGGTGTTCGCTCCGGACCGAAACTGGTCGGCGGCGAGCCGGACGCGCACGTTCCACAAGCCGCTCCGCGTCGACGAGGTGCGGCTGCTCGACGGGAGCGTCGGCCACGCGACGAGCGGAACCCCGTCCGACTGCATCAGCCTCGCGCTCCTCGGCCTCCTCGACGGGACGCCGGACCTGATCGTCTCGGGGATCAACGACGGCCTGAACCTCGGGCGGGACGTCAGCTACTCGGGAACGGTCGCAGCGGCGATGGAGGGCGTGCGGGCCGGCGTCCCGGCGGTGGCCGTGTCGTTTGACACGCAAGCGAAGGCGAGCGAGAGCCCGGACTACTCCCGGGCGGCCGAGTTCGCCGCCTCGCTCGCAGGGTTTCTCCTCGCAGAGGAGCGGTTTCCCGCAGGGATCCTCTTGAACGTCAACATCCCGTTCCTGCATCCGGGGCGGCGGGTCGAAGCCCGAATCACCCGGCTGGGCGGAGAGGCCTACAGCAACTACCTGGTGAGCGGCAAGGACCCCCAGGGGCGAAGCTACTACTGGATCACCGGCGACCCGTTGCCCCACGCCGGGCCGGAACAGGAGGAGACGGACATCGCCGCGGTCGCCCACGGCTACGTCTCGATCACGCCGATCCACCTCGACATGACCGAGCACTCCCTCGTCGAACGCCTCCGAGAGTGGGAGGGACGTCTGAGCGGGTGAGCGGGGTCTTCAGGCCTTCCAGATCGTCCACGCCCCCACGACGATGAACAGCGCGCCGGCGCCGTAGTGGAGGACCCGCGTCGCGGACTCCGGAACGATCCGCGCAAGAGCGTAGCCGAGGCCGACCGCGAGGAGCGCGGAGAGGACCAGGGCGCTCCCCGCCCCGAGGAAGACAGCCCAAGGGGACTCCGATCGACTCGCGAGGGCGAGGACGGCAAGCTGCGTCTTGTCGCCGAGCTCCGCAACGAAGATCAACCAGAACGTCGTTAGCGCGATTCTCCACATTCGGATCGCCTCCCGAGCGGGCGAGATTGTAGGACCGCGCCGACGAATCGACAATCAACCATTGTTCCTTCCCCGGCCGGTGACTACACTGGGGCCGGGAGGGAGACGCATGTTTCGACGGACGTACTACCAGTACTACACGAACGTGAACTACCTCGCCTGCCCGGACTGTCTCGCCCGGCACGGCGAGATCCGGACCGATCCGGGCCGATTCCCCGAGGCCCGAGACGGCTGCGCCCGCCGGATTCTCGAATTCCCGCGCGATGAGCTGTCGTTCTTCCGCGAGCAGCAGCGGGTCATGCGGCGGACGGCGAAGGACGAGATCATCCGGCGTGACCTGTTCGCGGAAGCGACCGCGCGGCTTCCCGACGATCCGGTCGCCGCGCTGGAGCGGTTTCGGCGCGCCGCCGGAATCGACGTCTACATCCCCGACCTCGAGCGGCTGGCCGCGAGACGCGCGGAGTTCCTCGCCAGCCACCCGGAGGTGAGGGAGCAGCTTCGGACGCTCTTCTCCCGCGCCTTCTCCGACAAGTTCGGCCGGCGGCGGTACGAGCGCCTCCCCGAGCGGATGAGACTGCAGCGGGAGAAGTGGGGAATGGAGAGGATCCGCGCCCTCTTCTCGTGAACCGGAATCCGCTCACGACGCAAGAGCGCGGCCTGTTGATCCTGATCGCAATCGGCCTCGTTGCGATCGGATTCGTGTATACCGTGCGGCGACCGGGCCGCCCGCCGGTCGCGTTCGAAGCGACGCCGATCCGGCTGGACGGTGTTCGCGTCGTCTCCCCGGTCTTCCTCGACGCCCCTTCGCTGATCGATGTCAACCGGGCCGGCATCGACGAACTGACGGAGCTCCCCGGGATCGGTCCCGCGCTCGCCGAGCGGATCGTCGCGCATCGCTCGGAGCACGGTCCGTTCCGGACGCTCGACGCGCTGACCGCCGTCAGCGGGATCGGGCCCCGGACCGTCGATGGACTCCGAGAGCACGCCATCGCCGGGAATCAGTAATAGGGGCAGCGTGTCCGGTGGCGCGGGTGCGCCTTGTACTCGGGGCCCTGCCCGCGGGTCCACAGCACGAGGTCGAGCGTCCGGGGCGGGACCGGGCGGCCGATCCCATGCAAGCGCTCGGAGATCCGCTCGACCGCATCGACGGCGCACGCGCGGATTTCGACCTCCTCGTTCGACCCTGCGGGTATGAGGTCTCCCCGGTCGATCCGCTGGAGCAGGCCCGGTGCGTACCGCAGCACCCCGTCGATGCGGAGGACGTGCGGGACAAGGTTGTCGGCGAAGACCGTCAGCCGATCGAGATCGTCAAACGCGCCGAGGCCGGCTCCCGAGAGGGCGAGCGAGAGATCGGAGGCCGTGATCTGTGCGCGCTTGTAGAACGGAACGAGATGCCCTTCGTATCGCGCCGTGTCGCGAAAGAGCGCCTGCTCGCTCAGGAGCCGCACCAACCGATCTGCGGAGCGCTCTGCCGCTTCGACCAGCGCGACGAACGACCCGTCGAACCGCCGGAGGAGATCCCGGCCGAGGTCGTTCCACGCTCGAGCGAACAGCGTCATCAGTCCGTCGATCGCCGGATCGACGATCGACTGCCCGAACAGGTCGGCACAGTCCTCGGGCCGGATCTCGACGAGAGCCGCCGCCGTCAACGGCCCGGAACTCCGGAAGCGATCCGCGAGCGAGGCAGCGAGGGTGAAGTACCCCGACATCCCCGGACGCTTCGCGAGGCGGGGGAAGAACCCCGATCCGAAGTTCACCGCGTCGAGCGCGATCACGTAAGCGACCGTCTCCTCTGCAGGGCCGACGAAATGGTGCTCGGTATCGTAGGTCGGCGCCCAGAGATCGGCGGACGCCAGCGCGTCGGCGTACGCTGGGATCCGATCGAGGTCGACCCGCACCGATCGTGCGCGCTCGGCGACGAAGCGGCACCCGTTCCGGACAGCGTCCAGCGTCGGAGTCAGCGGGGATCGGCGGGCGGGGTCTCCGGGGCGCATGCTCCGAGGCTAGCCGAACGCCACGAGCGCATCCAGCCGGAGCGCTTCTCTCCGGTTCGGCGGTCGGATAGGATGGATTGCTCACGCCAGCGACGATCGCAACGAACAGAGGAGGAACGAATGAACCGATACTCGATCTCGACGGTGGTGGTTCTCGGAGCGATGATCCTTGCTTGGTCATGTCCGGCGGGCGCCGCGGAGACCGCTCTCCCGCTCGCCACCGTCGGGGAGCTGATCGCGTATCCCCGCGCAGCGATGATGGAGTTGCCGACGGCGGAGACGCTCTACGTCGTCGGTCTCCCCGGCGTCAATCGTGCCGTCCTGATCCGACCGATCTCGCGCGAGGAGTACGGCTCGTTCCAGGTGCAAGCGATCGGCCACCAGATCATCGAGCGCCAGATGCTCGTGGCAGCGATCGTCCTTCCGGTGATGACCGAGTCGGACGTCGGCGCGTTCTCTCCCGAGCTCGTCCGCTACCTCCAGGGGCAGATCAACCTCATCAGCGGGTTCGCCGTCTTCCCGGACGCGGGGCCGTAGGCGATCGGCCGGGGGCGGCGTGCCAAGAGCCAACCGGGGCACACTCCTTGGGCTCGCTTCGATCGCGATCTGGTCGACGTCCGTCCCTGTTTCGCGTCGCGTCACCGAGGCGCTCGGCGTCCTGCCGGGCGCGGCGGCCGTCCTGACGACGGCCGGTCTCCTCCTCATCGCGTTCACCGTCGTTCGCCGGGGCGGGATCGGCTGGATCCGCCGCATGTCGCTCCCGCACGTGCGGACGTGCGGCCCGTTGTTCGTCGGCTACATGCTCTGCCTTTACGCCGCAGTCGGAACCGCCGGAACCCGGACCGAGGCGCTCGCTGCCGGCCTGGCGAACTACCTCTGGCCGACGATGATCCTCATCCTCTCCGTCGCCGTTCTCCGTCGCCGCGCGGCCGCCGGCTCGTTGGCCGGCGGAATTGCCGTCAGTCTCGCGGGGATCGTCCTCGCTGTGTCGACGAACGCCGAAGGCTGGGGAAACCTGGCGACCGCGCTCCTTCCGCCTTCGCCGGCGATCCTCTTCGGCCTCGCGGCGAGCGTTCTCTGGGGGCTCTACTCCGTCCTCGCCCACCGATCCCCGCAGCCGGAACCCGGCGGTGCCGTGGGGCTCTTCTTGCTCGTGACCGGGGTCGCGCTCCTCCCCGCGAGCGTCGGACACTGGCCCGCGGCGGCGTGGACGGGAACGACCGCGGCCGCCGTCCTCTACATGGCGCTTCTCCCGAACTCGCTCGCCTACTGGTTCTGGGACACAGCGATGCAGTCGGGGAACGTCACAACGCTCGGTGCGGCCTCGAACGCAATCCCCGTCCTCTCGATCCTGATCGGCAGCGGGATCCTCGGGATCGGAATCCGCGTCGAATTGCTCGCGGGCGCCGCGTTGGTGGCGATCGGCGCCGTTCTCTCGCGTCGGTCGTTCCGGCGGAGCGACACCGCGGCCGTTCGCTGAGGCGCCCGTGCCCCTATCCTCCGCCGACCGGCGGGAAGAGGCCGACCCGGGCGCCGTCCCGGAGCCGCCTCGTCCGATCCGAGACAGCCCGACCGTCGACGATCGCCAGGTGAACGGCGCCCGGCTCGACGCCGAGGCGCGCGAGCAGGCCGTCGAGCGTCGCGTCCGCGTCGGGGATCTCGACTGAGATCGCCTCCCCGGGGCGCAGCTCCGGGGCCGCTTCGCTGAGCATCGCGTACAGGCGAACCTCGCAACGCATCACCGCCCCTCCTTCGGGCGGAAGTACCACTTGTAGAGCAACTGCATGTCGTCCGGAAAGAGGCCGATCCGGTCGCCGTCCACAATCGGCGTCTCGAGATCGGCGTAGCGCCCGTTCACGAACAGGTTCCGGCCGAGATCCGAGCGCGGGACCGACAGCCGATCGACCACCGAACCGACGGTATCGACCCGACAATGCGGAACGGTGACGATCGACTCCGCCCGCGGATCGGCGTTCCGCGCGAACCGCCGCAGCTTCCCGTAGAGATGGATCTCGATCATCGCAGGACCGCCGGGCGACTCCGAGCCGCCCGGCCGCAAGTTCGTCAGGATCCGAAGACCCGATCGATCTCTTCCGCGGCGATGTCCCAGACCGCGTTGTGCGGAGGGAGCGGCTCGCGCGACATGAACTCCGGGAGACGATCGTCGAGCGCCGTGAGCCCGGCGCGCTCGTTGAACGCGCGCTCGAGCGCAATCACCCGTTCGCCGACCTTCGTCGCGTCGTCGAGCGTCCACTCCGTCCCGAGGACGCCGTTGCATTCGTCGACGACCCCCTCGAACCCGCTCGCGATGTCGAGGATCGCGAACGCAATGAACAGACAGTGGCCCGTCGTATCGAGGAACGCCGTCGCGTGCTGGAACGCCCGCGCGAGCTCCGCCTTGTTCGGGTCGAGCGGATCGAGCTTCCCCGAGACGCCGAGGATCTCCGGCGCGATCGTGTAGCCGGACGTGTGGTCGGCCCCCATCGTCGAGACAGCGTACGTCATGCCGATCCCCTTGATCGCGCGAGGCTCGTACGCCGGCATGCTTTGCCCTTTCACGTGCGGCACCCGCTCGACGCCGAACGCCCGCCCAGTGACCAGCGCGCCGTTCCCGAGGATCCGCCCGACCGGGGTTCCCCGGCCGATCTCGTGGAGCAGCTCGATCGCGCGCCCCCCGTCCCCGAACTCGAGCAGCCCGCCGTCCATCGCCACGCCGATCGCCCCGCCGATCTCGATCGTGTCGAGCCCGTACTCGTTGCAGAGATGGTTCAGCTCCGCGATCTGGTCCAGGTCGTCAATCCCGCAGTTCGCACCGAGCGCCCAGTCGGACTCGTACTCGATGCACGACGTGTGCTCCGTCCCATCCGGTCGATGCCACGTGTTGGAGCAGCGGATGATGCACCCCGGCGAACACGCGTGGTTGTAGAGCTCGCCGCCCGTCCGCTCCTTGTTCCCCTCGAAGATCGCCTCCCCGGCGATCCTCGCCGCCCCCGGGAAGCGGCCGGCCCGGAAGTTGTTCGTCGGCAACGCGCCGGCCTCGTTGATGATGTTGATCAGGACCGCCGTCCCGTACGTATTGAGCGCCCCCTTCGGCCGGGTGATCGCGTGCGTCTGGAGCGCCTCGACGAGCCGAGCACGACCGTCGTTGAACCGACGCTCGTCGGCGAGCGGCACGCCCGGCGCATCGTGATCGTCGACGACGATCCCCTTCAGCCGCTTGCTCCCGAGAACGGCCCCCAGGCCACCCCGGCCCGCGTAGCGGCTCGGGCGCCCAGTCTGGTCGTTGAAACAGACGCCGGCCGCTGCCATTCGATGCTCGCCAGCGACACCGATCGCGCAGACATCGACCCTCTCGCGGCCGCCGAATCGCTCGAAGATCTCGGGGTAGACCTGCGAGAGGGGTCTTCCCGTCCACGCGTCGGCCGGCTCCAGGACGGCGCGGTCCTTCGTGACCCGCAGCAGCCAGTAGCGGTCGTCCGCCGGCCGCCCCTCGACCACGACCGCGCGGATCCCGAGGCGAGCGAGCCGTCGCCCCCACCCGGTCCCCGCGTTCGCCTCCTTGATCGTGCCCGTCAGTGGGGACTTCGCGCCGACCGACACCCGGGCCGACGTCGGCGCGTTCGTCCCCGTCACGATCCCCGGCGAGAAAACGACCTTGTTCTTCGGCCCGAGCGGGTGGCAGGCGGGCGGGACCTCGTCGTGGACGATGCTCGACGTGAGCCAGCGGCCCGCGCGATGCCGATATGGGTCCGGCACCGGCTCAAACCTCGCGGTGCGCTCCGACAGATCAACGCGTAGGATTCGCTCCATCAATCGTGCCTCCTTATCGGCGCCGGACGGACTCCGAGGGAGCATGAGCCCGGCGCGTCGTGGACTCGTCCCCCATCCTCTGCACGGGGGACGCTGGCGTCAAATCCCGTCCGGCATTCCCCGCACCGGCCTTTCGGACGACCGCGAGCACAATCGTCCCAGCGTGTGACCGAATCACCCGCGTCGGGCGCAGTCCGTGGCGATCGAGCAGCCCGCCGAGCGAGCCGCGGGCGACGAAGTCACGAAACCCGGCCCGGTGCTCTCCGCCCGCGAGGTGTTCGATCAGGCCGATCCCCGCCCAGACCGGACGCGCGCCCGCGCGCGCCGGCCGCTCGTAGTCCGCGACGATCAGATGCCCCGATCGGCGGACGACCCGCAGCGCCTCGCCGAGCATCACCGCCCGCTCCGCCTCCGTGTGTTCGTGGAGCGCGAGGACCAGGAGCGCTGCGTCGAACGAGCCACTGAGAAACGGGAGTTCGTACGCCGACCCCTGAACGTAGTCCGGATTCTCTTTTGGGGAGCGCCGTTTGGCCGCCGCGACCATCGCTTCGGACAAGTCCAGGCCGGTCGCCCGGATTCCCGCCCGGGCGAGCGCCCGGCACTGAGCGCCCGTCGCCGAGGCGATATCGAGGACCCGTTCAGCGCCGAGCTCCCGACAGACCCGGACGATCCGCGGCCTCAACGGGCCGATCAGCGGGTCGATCCATGCTCGGTAGATCCGAACCGCCGGAGCGCCGTACCGCGATCTCGGAGCCATGCCGACAGGATAGCGCATCCGGACGAACGTGCACGACGAGCGAGCGATCCCAACCAGGCGTCCGGCAGTACCCTACACACCGATTCCCGAACGATGGATGGGATGGACAAGTGCGTGCAAGTCGCCTCGATTCACGACCCGTTCGAGGCGATGCATCCGTCTCTCGACGGGAACGGCCGTACGGGCCGCCTCCTCATCGTCATGCCCCTGTGCTTCTGGGATCCGCTGCCACAACCGCCGCTTCACCTGAGCGCCCATTTCGAGGCGAATCGGCAGATGCACTACGATCTACTCCTGACCGTGAGCCCGCGCGGCGCAGGGAAGGAATGGACTCTGTTCTTCCTCGCCGGGAGTCGAAAGTCAGTGGCGTGACGCGGTTCGCCGCCCGGATCGAATCCAGGATCTCCCGAGGAAGTGCCAAACGCGCTTCCAGAGAGCGCCGTCGTCGGCGAGACGTTTCGGGGTCGTCGACCGGCTCTTCGGCACGCCCGTTCTTGCGGTGACTCGGGCGAAGGAGGCGATTGGAGTCTCGTTCCCCTCTGTCCGCCGCTACCTTGGACGGCCGGAAGAGACCGGCATCGTCCATCAGATCCCAGGAGAAGTTTCGGAACCGGCTCCACCGCGCGGGCGAGATGATCCGGGCCATCGAGGCGCCGTGGGGGACAAGTAGGGCGAGGACGCGCAAGGAGGCGGGGCCGGCACGGTTCGTCCGACGCCGACGGAATCGCCGAACGGCGGAATCCGGCGAGTCATGATCCTCGACGGCGAGGATCGGGTAGGATGGAGAGACGAATCGCGGGAGTGATGGAGATGCCCGACTGCGGGAATCGATCGAAACACCTGGAAGATTGCGCGTGCACCTATCCTGGCTGCCCTCGCAAGGGGATCTGCTGCGACTGCCTCCGGCACCACCTCGCCGCGAATGAGCTCCCGGCGTGTTGCTTCCCGGCGGACGTCGAGCGGACGTACGATCGATCGTTCGCTCGGTTCGCCGAACTCCACCGAGAGTGAAGAACCGACAGGTAGCGCGGATCCTCTACGAGATCGCCGATCTGCTCGCGCTCGACGGCGTCGCGTTCAAGCCGCAGGCGTATCGCCGCGCGGCACAGGTCGTCGAATCGCTCTCCGAGCCGATCGAGGAGCGGGTCGCCCAGGGGAAACACGCCGAGCTGCCCGGGGTGGGGGAAGCGATTGCGAAGAAGATCGCTGAGATCGTCGAGACCGGCCGCCTCGCCTATCACGACGAGCTGAAGGCGAAGCTCCCGATCGATCTTCACGCGCTGACCCAGGTCGATGGCGTCGGTCCAAAGACAGCGAAGCTCCTCTACGACGAGCTCGGCATCCGCGATCGAACGGAGCTCGAGCGGGCGGCTCGCGAGCGGCGGATCCGCGCCGTCAAGGGACTCGGCGCGAAGACCGAGGAGAAGATCCTGCGCGGACTGAGCGAGGCTCGGCAGACCGAGGATCGGATCCTCCTCGGCGAGGCGCTCCCGCTCGCCCGCGGGTTGATCGCCCGCCTCGATGCGACGGGGTTCTTCGCCCGGATCGAACCGGCGGGATCGCTCCGCCGCGGCCGGGAGACGATCGGCGACCTCGACCTGCTGGCGGTCGCCAAGCGCGCATCGGACGCGCCACGCGCCGCCGAGGCGTTCGTCGCCCTCCCTGACGTCGAGCAGGTGATCGCGTTCGGGGAGAAGAAGTCGTCGGTCCGGCTCGCCGGTGGCGTTCAAGTCGACCTGCGGATCGTGCCCGCGGACTCGTTCGGCGCGGCCCTGCAGTACTTCACCGGCTCCAAAGCCCACAACATCGCGCTTCGCAAGCGGGCGGTGGCGAACGGCTGGAAGCTGAGCGAATACGGGCTGTTCGACGGGGAGGACCGCGCGATCGCCGGACCGGACGAGGCGCAGATCTACGAGACACTTGGGCTGCAGCCGATCCCCCCGGAACTCCGCGAGGAGGAAGGCGAGATCCAGCGCGCCGAGGCGGGCACGCTGCCTCGACTCATCGAACGATGCGACCTTCGCGGGGATCTCCACGTTCACACCGACCGATCCGACGGGAAGGCGAGTCTCGAAGAGATGGTCGATGCAGCGCGCGAGCGGGGCCTCTCGTACATCGCGATCACCGATCATGCCAAGTTCGCCGAGGTGATCGGCGGACTGACGCCGGACGGCCTGCTTCGTCAGATCGACGAGATCGAGCGGCTGAACGAGACATTGACCGAATTCCGCGCCCTGACCGGGATCGAAGTCAACATCCGGGAGGACGGATCACTCGACCTCCCCGACGGGCTCCTCGCGAGGCTCGATGTCGTGATCGCCGCGGTTCATTCCCATTTCCGGCAGCCGAAGGACGCGATGACAGCTCGCTTGATCCGAGCGATCGAGCACGAGCACGTCGACATCCTCGCTCACCCGACCGGGCGGAAGATCGGCGAGCGCCCGGCGTACGAGGCCGACTGGGAAGCCGTCTTCGAAGCCGCAGCGAAGCATTCGACCGCGTTGGAGGTGAATGCCAACCCGATCCGCCTCGATCTGAGCGCCGAGCTCATCCGCCGCGCAATCGGCGCCGGCGCGAAGATCGCGATCGGGACCGACGCCCATTCGCCCGAGCAGTTTGACTTCCTCCAACTCGGCCTCCTCACCGCCCGCCGCGGCTGGACAACGAAACAAGATGCGCTCAACTCCCTCACGGCCGACCTCCTGCCGCGGCCCGACGCGCGGAACGCCTGACGTCCAAGCGCTGGAGGAAGCAGGGAACCTCACCTCGCCCCACCAGCCGGGCGGTCGCGTCAGTCCCCCCCAGCAAAGACCCAGAGCAGCTGGTCGCCCGTCGCCTCCTGCAGCGCCGTGCGCCCGCCCTGAACGGATATCGCGTTGAAACCAGCGGTCGCCAACCGCTGCGCCGCTCGGTACGCCGCCGCCCCGCGCACGTCGTCGAGGATCCAGATCGTGATCGCGGACCGGGAGCCGAGCGAGAGCTGCTGGATCAGTCCCTCCGCCCACGGAATCACCTGGTCTTCACTGAGGTGGACAGAACCGGGAACGTGCGCCCGGGCGAACTCCTCGGGCGCGCTCAAGTCCACCACCACCAGGTACCTGCCGGCCACGGCGCTCGGAGCCTGCGAATACGCGCCCCCGACGGTGCTCCCGAGGAACGCGAGAGGATCGATTCCCTCGGCCCACTCGATGTACTGATCGCCGAGGTCGGCGTGCCAGCGCACCAGACCGCCGCTGACGAACGTGGCGCCGGGCTCGCCGCGGCTGCGCATCATGCTCACGGCTTGCTCCGCCTGACGGCCGTCGTAATCATACAGAATGTAGGTCCGCCCCGGAGGAAGCTGCGACAACCGCGCGTCCAGCTCCTCAAACGGGATGTTGATCGCGCCGAACAGACGCCCTGCTGCGTAGTCCTCGGGCGACCGCAGATCGATGAGGAAGAAGTGCGCCGCGCCGAACGAAGGTGCCGAGCTGAGGTAGAACGGCAGCGTCGTCAGCACCGTCGCTTGGATCGTCACCTGAAAGCTCCGGCGGGTGAGATCGTTGCTCGAGATCGTCAGCACCTGCGACACCGGTTGGGGGAACCGAGCGTATCCTCGGGTTCGAAAAGCGACCTGCATCTTCACATCCTGCCCGACGGGCAGGATGTATGGGGCACCCTGCGTGCGTCCGTCGGCGAGCAGAAACGTGTAGCTGGTGCAGCTGCAGTTGTACGACACGCTGCCGATCGCGATGGCAGTCGGCCCCGTGTTGCTGAGGAGAAACACGCACTGCACCACGTCGCCGTCGCGGACGGGGCCGAAATCGTGCAACGTCCGATCGACGACAAGCCTCTGTCCGACCGCGGATACTGCACACAGCAACGAGAGAAACGCGACCATCGACCAGACCCATCCCAGCTTCGGCATTGCCTGTCCTCCTTGTGGACCGTCCGGTGCATCTACACCCGCGGCTGGAGAGTGTTCCCGTCTTGTGGAACGGCCCGCGGGAAGAGCTGTGGGGGCGAGAGCGGAAGGAAGAACGGATGCTCAACGATCGACCGCCGAGACCCTGTCCAGTGAGGATCTCGGACGCGCGAGCAGACCATGAACGTGATGCACATTACGTTTGTCGGGGGAGAGAGAAGGTGGATGGGCGAGATACCTCTAGCCACGGCGATAGACCCCCGTGTCGCTTCACGTGAGAATGTACTCGAACGCTCTTTGACAAGGGTCGATGCTGAGCCGATAGTGACCGGTAGACTGTGAATTGCTCCCCGCCCGACTTGCCCTGACTGGCCCGGGCGGGGGTATCATTCCACAGCATCGCTGCCTTAAGCGGTCCGCCAAGCAACCTCCACAAAACGTGCTCTTCGCCTTTCGTTTGCATCCACTCTCGGTCGCCGGGATCCCTGCAACCGTTGCGATGCTCCGTTCTGCCTTTGTGATACCAAGCGCACGCTGACTGGAGAACTCCTCCATGTTCCGCCACCTCCCCGCAGAATGCGCATAGGATCACAGAAGACGCGAGTGAAGAGCAACGAGCCCTCAGCACAGTTTCCTACTGAGGATGCAGGACAGCAGCTTCCCCGGACCCGACAGACGTGATGCACATCACATTCCGAGGGTGCCGGCAGAGGGTATCATCGAGCGAGCTCATGCCGCGAACAGAGGGAAGGAGGCCTGATGAATTGCAGAACCAAGACACGGAGGCGCGCTGCGGCGGTGCTCGCGACGCTGTTGCTGGCGCTCGTGCTGGCGGGCTGCGGATCGAAGTCGACCGCGGACAGTCCCGCGCCGACCAGTGACGTGGCATCGGCGCCGGCCGCCCCCGCCACTCCGGCGACGCCCGCCGCACCGCCTGTGGCCGACGCTGCACCGGCCGCAAGCCCGCAACCGGCGGCTCCCGTGACCACCGAGGAGCCCGCCCCATCCGAGCCGGACGCGGAGATCGCCTTGGAGATCGACAACTGGCTGAACCCGGTCGGCCTGAGTTCCCTGCTCGCCCGGTTCCGCGAACTCGAGTGGGTGTGGATCGACATCGAGAACGGCGTCGAACAGCCGGCCACCGCCGTCAGCTACCGGCTCATCGGCAGCGAGACCCTCCAGGGGCATGAGTCGACGAAAGTCGAGCTCATCGTCGACGGGTCGCCGTGGAACGTCTGGCTCGACGAACGCGGTGACGTCGTGCAGGCCGAGATCGAAGGCGAAATGCTTCCCGCAGAGATGACCAGCATGGTCGTCGGCCCCATGCTCACCGGGCTCTTCTGGCCCTTCAGTATGGTCGAAGCATATCGCGTCGACCAGGTCGTCGCGGACGGCGGACCCGGCTGGGAGACCACGGTAACCGAGATCGGCCAGCGGCAATACGGCGACCTGATCGCCGACGTCCACGAAGTCAGAGTCACCGTCAGCGGCCCTCCGTACATGGCAGCCGGTGAGAGCTCGACCCTCATCTGGGCGATCGCTGACTTCGGCCCGTTCCAGATGCTCGCCGAATGGCACGTGATCGACACCGACACCACAGACGCATTCCGAATGGAAATCGTACGCGTCGTCCCAAAGTAACAAAAAGGGGGACAGGCTACTTTTTTTGCCTCTGCGCGGCGATGTCCGTACCAGACAGCAGAAGCGGGATGCGAAAAAGTAGCCTGTCCCCTTTTTGGGGTTAGGCGCTGAGGACGTAGCCGTTTTCGCGGTACCACGCGACGGCCTTGGCAAGGGCGTCCTTCGCCGGGGTCTGCGGGAACCCAAGCTCCCGCACCGCCTTCGAGGGATCGAAGAACATGTAGTGCCGGGACATCCGGATCGTCTCCGGCGTCATCCGCGGAGTCACGCGGGGGACGATCCGGCAGAACGCGGCGTTCAGGTACGAGAGCGCGAGCATCGGGCCGTACGGCGCCCGCATCCGCGGCGCTGGCAGGCCTGTGATCTCCGAGAGGATCTCGAGGAGCCGTCTCATCGTGAGGTTCTCTCCGCCGAGGATGTAGCGCTCCCCGACTCGGCCCGACTCGGCGGCGAGCCAATGTCCGAGGGCGACGTCCTCGACATCGACAACGTTCATCCCCGTCTCGATGTACGCCGGCATCCGCCGGTTCAGGAAGTCGAGGATCGTCCGGCCGGTCGGGGTCGGCTTGGCGTCGCGGGGGCCGACCGGGAAACTCGGGTTGACGATCACAACGGGGAGTCGTTCCGCGTACTCGAGCACTACCTGCTCCGCCAAGTACTTCGATCGCTTGTAGTCGCCGATAATCGCCTCGGGGCGAACGGGCGTCGCCTCGTCGGCCGGCTCTCCGTCGTCCCGCAGACCGAGCGCTGCAACCGAGCTCGTGTGGATGACCCGTTCGACCCGAGCTTCCAGGGCCGCTTCGAGGACGTTTCGCGTCCCCTCGACATTCACCTCGTAGATCCGGTCGACCGGCCGAACCCAGAACGAGTAAAGGGCGGCGACGTGGAAGACGAGTTCGCAGCCGTCGATTCCGCGCCGGAGCGACTCGCCGTCAGAGAGATCTCCCTCGACGATCTCGACGTCCAGCCCGTCGAGGCTCGTCCGTGGGGACTTCGGCCGACAGAGCGCCCGGACCCCGATCCCGCGATCGAGCAGCGCCCGGACAACGCTCGACCCGATGAATCCGGTCCCCCCCGTCACGAACGCCCGCATTTCGCCTCCTTCCGCTCCCCGCACATCGGCGCTTGCCGCGGTCGCGTCCCGCGTCCTTTGCTCCGGTCGGGCGATCCGTCGGCCGTCGCCGCCGGATCAGAGAGCGCTCGGGCAGCTCCCAATCCCTGATCATCTTCCCGCGCTGCGCGCCCCCCGGTCACGGGCATCGGACAACACGACCGAAGACACGCCCCGGGGAGGAAGAGGGGGGAGAAACGGCCGGGGCCGGATGTCCTCACTCGATCCGACGCACCGCTGCTCGGAGACATCCGGCCCCGTTCTGCGATCTTCGTCAGTCTCGGTCGAAGTCCCGTCCTCCTCGCGATCCTCCGTACCTCCCGCCTCCGCCTCCGTCTCTCGGCCGAGGCGGCTGTCGCTTCTTGTTGCAGTCTCTGCAGTACACGGGCCGATCGGACATCGGCTCGAACGGAAGCTCCTCGATCTCCTTCCCGCACGTTGCGCAGTGCAGGTCGAGATGCCGCACATCCACCATCTTTCGCTCTTGAAACGCCATTCGTTCTCCTTTGGTACCGGCTCCCGTTCGGCGGCCACCGGCTGCCGACGGCCTCCGGCCTACAAGGCCACACCGTACATCGAAGCGACGAAAAAGGGAAGAGACGAGGAGCTCGGCGCTCTCAGGCAGCAACTCACCAGAACGCAACCGACGTCCGCGTCGGTGATCCGGCTTCGAAGATCGAATCCTCCATCGAGGGCGGGCGGGTCGATCTCTTGGCGATTACACCCCCCGGGCGCTCAGAACTCGGTCGGCCGTCGACGGGACGCATCACAAATGGCCAGGATCGGCCGTGCGTCGGTCTCGATCCGCCTGTTCCACCGGAGCACGACCGATCGGATCCGGGCCTGCCCCCCTCGCGGGGCGTCGTCCGCTCTACTCCTTGCCTTTCCCGCGATCGACCGTCGCGTACTCCCTCGGCCGACGCCGCCAGGGCCGCCCGAGCAAGAATCCGACGATGATTCCCAGGATGACGGTCAGCACCAGCAGGATGATCAGCGGAACCACGAACCCCCAACCCAGGATCCGCACGTTGATCTCCTGAGTATTCTGCGCGATGACGATCGCGAAGGCGATCAGCAACGCCAGAATAATGATCGTACGAAGTCTCATCCGTCGACTCCTTTCTCCCGTGGGCACGGGGTCCGGATTCCTTCCGCTCCGTCGCCCATTCCCCTATCCTCGCACGAACGGGGGAGGGACGGCAAGGGCGGAGCGTCGTCGGCTTGTACAGTCACACTTCACCCTCCAGCCCGATGTCGCGCCCTGCTCGGCACCCCATTCCCTCTTGAAAAACCCAGTGGAAAACGGTATTGTACCCTCCCAGGGGAAGAGCGAGCAGTGGGATGACATGGTGGCGACGTTCAGTATTTCTAAACAACGGGTGCCCTCCTCGGCGACTGACGCCGGGATCGTCTTCGACGTCAAGCGGTTCGCAATTCACGACGGCCCGGGGATTCGGACGACCGTCTTCTTGAAGGGATGTCCGATGACCTGCCGTTGGTGCCACAATCCGGAGAGCCAGCGCGCTGAACCGGAACTGCTGTTCTGGGAGGACCGGTGCACCGGATGCACTGCGTGCGTCACTGCTTGTCCGGTCCATGCCGTCCGGATCGTCGACGGCACGGCGCGAACTGACAGATCCCGCTGCACAGCGTGCGGCGCGTGCATCGCGGTCTGTCGGGCCGGGGCCCGGGAGATGATCGGTCGCCGGCGAACCGTCGAGGAGATCCTCGCCGAAGTCGAGCGGGACGTCCTCTTCTACGACCAATCGGGTGGCGGGATGACGCTCTCCGGGGGAGAACCGCTCGCGCAACCGGACTTCGCAATCGCGCTGCTGCGCACTGCGCGCGAGCGCCGGATCCACACCGCCGTGGACACATGCGGCTACGCCGACGAATCGGCCGTACGCGCCGTCGCCCCGCTGGCCGACCTGTTCCTCTACGATGTGAAACGGATCGACGAGGAGCAGCACCGACGGATGACCGGCGTCTCAAACGCGCCCGTGCTCGCGAACGCGCGGTTGCTCGATCGTCTGAACCGTCGGATCTGGCTGCGCTACCCGCTGATCCCCAGCGTCAACGACTCGCAGGACGAGGTCGCCGCGGTCGGCGAGTTCGCGAACTCGCTCGCGAATCTCGAGGCGATCCACGTCCTCCCGTACCACCGGGCCGGCGAGGAGAAGCTCGCCCGACTGGAGCGCAGCGGCGGCCTCTCGGTCCCGGCGACCGACGCCCGGGATGCCGCAGAGCGTGCCGCCGAGATCCTGCGGAGAACCACCGACCGTCCTGTCCACATAGGAGGCTGAGCGATGACCCCGCGTGTAGAGCGATTGCGAGATCGGTCCCTCCGCACCGCCCCGTCCGTCAGCGGAGAGCGAGCGAAGCTCATGACCCGGTTCTACCGGAGCCCCGAGGCGGCGTCTGCCTCCTCGCCCCCCGTTCGGCGCGCCCTCGCGTTCCGGCACCTCCTCGAGCAGCAGACGATCACGATCGAGCCCGACGAGCTGATCGTCGGCGAGCGGGGGCCCTCCCCGAAAGCGACGCCGACGTACCCGGAGCTCTGCTGCCATTCGATGGAGGACCTGCGAGTCCTGCACACTCGCAAGAAGACGCGGTTCCTCGTCGACGACGCGACGAGACGCCTCTACGAGGAGACCGTCATCCCGTACTGGGCCGAGCGGACGATGCGCCACCGAGTCTTCTCCGCCGTCTCCTCACAGTGGCGGGCGGCGTTCGACGCCGGCGTCTTCACCGAGTTCATGGAGCAACGATCGCCCGGACACGCCGTTCTCGACGACAAGATCTACCGGCACGGGCTCCGCGATTTCCAGGAGAGGATTCGCGCGTCGCGCGCGCAGATCGAGGCCGGCGACGATCCGCAGAAGCGGGAGAAGCTCGAGGAGCTCAGGGCGATGACGATCGCCTGCGACGCGATCGTCCACTTCGCCGAGCGGCACGCTGCGCTGGCGCGCCGGCAAGCCCAAGCCGAGGAAACGAGCGATCCCGCCCGACGGGCGGAGCTCCTCGAGATCGCCGACGTCTGCTCCCGCGTGCCGGCGCAGGCCCCCCGCACGTTCCGCGAAGCGCTCCAGATGTACTGGTTCGTCCATCTCGGCGTGATCATCGAACTGAACGAATGGGACTCGTTCAACCCGGGCCGGCTCGACGTGAACCTCTACCCGTTCTACGCCCGCGACCTCCGGGACGGGCGCCTCACCCCGGGCGAAGCGAAGGAACTCCTCGAATGCTTCTGGATCAAATTCAGCAACCAGCCGGCGCCGCCGAAGGTCGGCGTCACGGAGGAGCAGAGTGCGACCTACAACGACTTCACGCTGATCAACGTAGGCGGCGTCACCCTCTCCGGCCAGGACGCCGTGAACGACCTCTCGTACCTGATCCTCGACGTCATCGAGGAGATGCGCCTCCCCTACACCGGGTCGTGCATCCAGCTCTCCAAGGTGAACCCCGACCGGTTCCTGCTTCGCGCGCTCGAGGTCGTCCGCGCCGGGTTCGGGCAACCGTCGATCTTCAACACCGACGCGATCCTACAGGAGTTTCTGCGTGTCGGAAAATCGATCGAAGACGCGCGCGCCGGCGGACCGAGCGGCTGCGTGACGATCAGCGCGTTCGGCAAGGAGAGCTGCGTCCTCACCGGCTACATGAACTGGCCGAAAATCCTCGAGTTGACCCTGAACGGCGGCGTCGACCCGCGGACCGGCGCTCGGGTCGGCCCGGCGACCGGCGACCCGCGGGACTTCGCCGGCTACGACCAGCTGTTCGCCGCCTATCGCGCGCAGCTTCAGTACTTCGCCGACCTGAAGATTGACGGGAACAGCCGGATCGAACGCCTCTTCGCCGAGCACCTTCCCGCCCCGTTCCTCTCCGTCCTCGTCGACGACTGCATCGAGCGCGGCCAGGACTACAACGGGCCCGGCCCGCGGTACCCGACGACCTACATCCAGGGCGTCGGCCTCGGGACGACGACCGACGCGCTCGCCGCGATCAGGACGCATGTCTACGCCCGCCAGAGCCTTCCGATCGGCGAGCTCCTCGACGCCCTCCGGACCGACTTCGCCGACTCCGAGCCGCTCCGCCGGTCGCTGCAGGATGATTCGCCGCGATTCGGCAACGACGACGATGCCGCCGATGAGATCGCGCAAGCGCTGTTCAACGCGTACTTCGACGCGATCGACGGGCGGCCGAACACCAAAGGCGGCGTCTATCGGATCAACCTGCTCCCGACGACCGTCCACATCTTCTTCGGCGAGCAGGTCGGCGCGACCGCCAACGGCCGGCACGCCGGTGCGCCGCTCTCCGACGGGATCTCGCCGAGCCAGGGCGCCGATGTCCGGGGGCCGACCGCCGTCATCCGCTCGGTCGGGAAGCTCGACCACGTACGCACCGGCGGCACGCTGCTCAACCAGCGGTTCCTCCCCGACGTCCTCCGCGAGGAAGCGGGGCTCGCCAAGCTCGGGCAGCTCGTGCGCACCTACTTCCGATACGCCGGACACCACATCCAGTTCAACGTCGTCGA